>Ga0209598_10001198_pt1 | contig 21263 bp, 16 predicted proteins | sample M_140807_EF_Meta_FD_187317 | JGI IMG/M metagenome (GOLD analysis project Ga0209598, IMG submission 187317) | Freshwater microbial communities from Lake Montjoie, Canada to study carbon cycling - M_140807_EF_MetaG (SPAdes) (version 2) | ecosystem: Environmental > Aquatic > Freshwater > Lake...
GCAGGGGGCAGATACGGCCGTTTGGGTGGCGAGTCGAAAGGAGAAACCCGAGCAGGGAGGCTACTATGCCTATCGGAAAGAAGTACTTCCATCGCCAGCTGCACGGAGCCACTCGGACGCGAAAAGATTGTGGAAAATCAGCGAGGCGGCTTCATGAAACTTAAGATTGGAACGCTGGAGCTGGAGACGCCCCTCTGTCTTTCCCCTTTGGCCGGGTATACCAATCTGCCCTTTCGCAGGGTAGTCCGGGAGTTGGGGGGATGTGGGTTGGCGACGACCGACTTAGTGAATGCTCGGTCGCTTTTGGAGAACAATCGAAGGGCGTTGGAGTTGGTGGCTACCTCGCCGGATGACCGCCCTTGGGCCGTCCAGCTCTTTGGTGCGGTGGCTTGGGAGATGAGGGATGCGGGGAAAAAGTGCGAGGACTTAGGAGCGAATGCGGTGGACATCAATATGGGCTGTCCGGTGAAGAAGGTGTGCAAGGTCGGCGGGGGATCGGCGATGATGACGGAGTTGTCCAAAACGGCGGAGCTTGTGCGGGGGATGGTGGGGGCGGTGAAAATTCCTGTCACGGCCAAGATGAGATTGGGATGGGATGAGAAAAACCTGACTGCCCCGGATCTGGCCCAAGCCTTGGAGGAGGCGGGTGTGTCGGCGATTTTTGTTCATGGACGGACAAGGCAACAGGGTTTTTCCGGAAGGGTGAGTTTGGAGGGAATCGCTGCGGTGGTGAAGGCGGTGCAACACATTCCGGTGATCGGTAATGGGGATGTGACCACTCCGGAGGGGGCCAAGAGAATGGTGGATGAGACAGGATGTGCGGGGGTCAGTATCGGAAGGGGGGCTTTTTACAACCCGTGGATCTTTCGGGCAACGGCGAGCTACCTAGCCCATGGGGAGTTGATGCCAGAGCCGGATTTTGAGGAGCGGGTTCGTGTGATGACCTGTCATTTGGAGCGAAACGTTGAATTCTTTGGAGAGGAAAGGGGGTGTGTGCTGTTTCGGAAAGTGATTCCTTGGTATGCCAAGCGGTTTGGACCGGCGAGTGAGTTTAAAAAGGCGGCGGTGAGGATTAGTCATCGTGCGGATTATGAGAAAGCGTTGGGGGATTATCGGGAGTGGCGTAAGCAGTTTTTGGATGAGACCGGAAAGTTGCAGGCCAAATTTAGCCCAACTCGTATGGAGGCCGTTTTCGCCGGGGATCCTGCATGTGGATATGAGAGGAGTTCAATCCCCGTCCCTAAGGGGCCTGTCGAGAATTGGTGATCCGGCAGTACTCTACCACCCTCGGTTGCTGAGTGCGTTGACCAGATTCTGGGCCGCATTTTGAGCCGCCAAGGGTAGAGCCTGCCGTTGGGACTCTGTCTGGTCACCCTGAACGAAGAATGTGGTGGTCCCCGTCACAATGGATTTAGGGAAAATCTCCTTCTTTTCCTTCACGTCGTAGAGGCGGTATTCAAGGGTCAGGATCAGTTGAAACTGTAAGGTGGTGAGGAACTGTTCGGTGGACTGCCGGATGGCAGAACGCTCGATCCTTTTGACGGTAACCTCCAGAATGGCGTCACACTCATCCTTGCGGGCGTGGCGGAAAGTTCCGTCCCGATCGATCTCCTGAAGAATCGCGTTGGTCACGGGCCCCGGCACGGCCGTTTCATCCGTTTCGTTTTGGGCTGTCGGAACATAGAGAACACGAATATTCGTCAAACCAGCTCCCTTGGGGGTATTGCCCATTTTGTAGTTGGCGCACCCGATCAGTAGAAAAGAGAGGCAGATAAGGCCAAGATGTTTCATGGAGGTGGTAGATTACGGGGGGCAGGCGACTGATTCGATCTAAAACTGATCTTCTTTTGATCTGCAGGTGTGGAGGTTGCTTTAGTTTCTGAAATCAGGTCCTCCAATACTCGTTTCCGTTGACGGGCTTCTTGTCCCTGGGCGGAGTCGGGGGATTGGGTAATCACCTCATTATAATAAACCAAGGCAGCCATGTAGTTGCCGGATTTTTCATAGAATTTGGCCACAGAGAGAGATCCTCCGCTGAGTCTCTGTTGGAGCATGGCCACATTTTCAGTCGCTTGTTCGGTCTTGTCGCTCCGCTTGAAACGAACGAGGTAGTCCTGGAAGGCCTCAATCCCTTTTTGGGCGGCGGTTTGGTCGTACTCCGGTTCCCGGGCCGCCTTCATCCAGACAAAGCCGATCTGGTACTGGGCATCGTCGATCAAATCATTCTTGGGGTATTTGTCCATGACCTCCTCGTAATACTTCACGGCCTCGGGCCACTTTTTCTGTTTTTCCCTAGCCAATCCGCAGGAAAAGGTGGCTAAGGGGGCATAGGGTCCGAAGGGGGCCGCCCGAATGATCGTTTGGTAGATTTCTATCACTTTGTTCATGTCGGCGGGCATGGGGATCTTCCACATCATCTGGTGTTGACCGGCCAAATAAACATTGCCGATGGCGAACATGCGCTCAATGGCGAGATCCCAGTATTGGTTGGCCGTGGATTCTTCCACCAGTTTCTTGTAGGCCTTGTAGGCATCCCAATATTTGGTGAGGTGTTCCAACATCTCCCCGGATTTGTACAGGGCTTCAGCCTTGTGGAAGTCGTCGGGATTCTGTTTGGCAAAATCCTGGTAGATTTTAAGAGCCTGATCAAAATATTTGATGGAGTTAGCGTTGGCTTCGCCCCCTCGTTTGTCGGTCTCTTCGCGGAGCCGGTGGGCTTCTTCGCGTCGCTCCTTTCCTAGTTCTCGTGCCGCTTGAGCCGCCTCTTTGTCTCCGAGTTCAGCGGCGCGATCCGCCGCCGCAAATTGATCATCCGCATCCCGTTCAATGGCTTCGATCTGCTCGTAAGCCTTGCCGATCGATTCGGCATTGCGGGCGCTTTGGAGGATATCGTTGGCCGTTCCCTTATTGCCGATGATGTCGGATTCAAACGTGAAACCCTCTCCCGGGGTGTAATTGGTAAAATTCAGGGGAATGGTGGTGTTTCCCTCGGCGAGCCAGTTTCCTTTGGCATCGACGTACCCCCACGAGGGGCCTTGGGAGTCCCCGTTCAGCAGGCGAGAGCCGATTTGGACGCGGGCTTTTCCCCCGCGAAACCCATTTTGTACCGCTTCAATTTTTGCGGTGGTATCCTGTCGACCATCAGTGCCGACGCGGGACGGTGCGCCTTTGGCGGGGAGGGCAGCGGAGACTTTGGCCTCCTCAATCACGACCTTTCCTTGGGGATCTACGAACAGCCATGTACCCCCATTGAAATTACTGTCCTCTCGTTTTCCCCCGAGGTTCACGGCAGCTAGGCCCTCGGAAAAGGGGAAGACCTCGTCGTATTTAGGGGGAACCGTGAAAGTTCCACTCCGGTCGATAAAGCCCCATTTTCCATCGACCATGGCGCCACAACGGTCCTCCTGGAAGAAATAGACCTGGGGAAACTTGGGGGGGATGGTCATCTCTCCGGTTTTATTGACGAACCCCCATTTTCCTTCCCACTGAACCGCCGCGAGACCCTGCCGAAAGACCGCAGCGTTTTCGTACTTGGGTTCGATGAGGAACTTGCCGGAGCGATTGATGAATCCCCATTTTCCGTTTTCCTTAACGGCCGCTGTTTGGTCGCTGAAGAGGTAGGCGTCTTCAAAGCGCGGCTCGATGACAAACTTTCCTTCCCCATTGATATACCCCCATTTGCCATCTTTTTTGACCGCGGCCAAAAAATCAGAAAAGGGTTGAGCGTTCTCGTACTGGGGTTCGAGGACAAACTTTCCAAGATTATTGACGTAGCCATAGCGTCCCCACCACGCCCGCTTCGGCTGGAGATCGAGGCTGGTATCCGATTGGGGATGAGCCAAGGACCCTAGCCAATGAGCGGAGAGGAGACACAAACCCAAGGTCCACAGGCTCGACATTTTCTTAAATATCACGGGATCAAGATTTTAGTCCACGGACACCCATCGTCAAGATGGTCAAGATTGAGTTGGGATTGCCTCTTTATTTATATACCCTCATTGGATGAAATTCCTTTTGAGGTTCTGGGTGACCTTCGGTTTGTTCTTGGGGCTGTCTTTTGTTGGTCAGGCGGAAGAGAAAGCAGCTCCTACCGGAACCACAGAGTTCATGGTGATGGCTTATAACGTGGAAAACCTTTTCGACCTAGATCGTGTGGCAAGTTACGACGACTACATCGAAAATCCGGCCGACCCCAATAGTTATGGTCCGGGCAAACTGCTGCGCAAGCTGAAGGCCATCACCACGGTTCTAAAAAGCATCGATGGGGGCAAGGGTCCGGAAGTGGTGATTCTGAATGAGTTGGAGGTGGACCACAGTCCGGACTCGGCCGTGGCGGACATGAAGGAGTTTCTGAAGAAATACGAAGGCACGACTTATGAGAAGATGTTGACCACAGAACTGAACGATGAACTGCGCGGTTTACCAATCGAGGCTTGGTTATTAAAGGCCTTGGAGGACGAGGGGCTGAAAGGGTATGAGATTGTGATTGGCGATCTTCCTAAGAATGCCAAGCAGCATGAGGATGCCATCAAGGTGGGGATTCTTACCCGCTTGCCGATTCTCTCTCACCAGACATGGGACACTCCTTCGGCCCGTGGAATCCTCGAGGTGAAACTCCAGGCGGGAGATGCCCAATTTTTCGTTTTGGGCAACCACTGGAAAAGCGGTGCCGGCAATCCGGCCATGGAAAATACCCGCCTAGGAAATGCACAAACGCTGAGGGATCGGTTGGACCAAATTCTCAAGGAGGATCCGCAAGCGGATGTGATCATGGGGGGTGATTTCAATACCCAGTATAATCAGGGGCAGCGCTACCCCTTTATGACCAAAACGGCGATGCAGGATGTCTTGGGCTCCCAGGGGGATGCCAAGGTGTTGGGTGGGGAAGGTAAGCCGGATCTCTATAATCTCTGGTTCGACGTGGATCCGGAGCAGAGGTATTCAGACGAATTCAATGGCGAGTGGGGGACACTAATGCAGCTTTTGGTTGCCCGGGGATTAGGGGACGGGAAGGGATTGGAGTACGTGCCGGGCAGCTTTCATCATGTGCTGGTGCCGGGAGTGAATTGTCGCGAACCCCTGGGTCTGCCCTGGCGTTGGACGAATTACGGTCCCGGTGCGGGGGCGAGCGATCATTTCCCTGTCGTGGCCACGTTTCGGGTCGGCCCAGGGGCAGACATGACATCGGTGCAGAAGGTCAAGAGCTCTGAACCACAACAGCAGGCGGTCAAAGTCGGTTATGACAAGATCGACCGCACCAAGTTGCGTAATGCCGCAGTGCTGAAAGATGCCAACGAGGAGGAGATGGCGAGGGCCATGGGTGAGGTCTTTGTGGTCGAGGGTGTGATTTCAAAGAAACGCCCGGTCCTGATTCAGGTGGAGGGCCGAGAATATAGCCTTTATTCTTATGACGATAATCTACGGAAAGTCTTTTCGACCTACGAAAAGGGCCAAAGCAAGAGGCTGTTGGGACAGCTGGGCCTTTTTAAGGGGAAGTTGCAGTTTGTCGTCCAAGACCCCAGTTGGCTCAAATAGGTTACGATCCGCGGTTGGCTTCGCGGGTCAGACGGCCGAGACGCTGTTCAATCTCCGGCGTGAGTTGATCCCACTGAAAACGCCAGGCCCAGTTTCCGTTTTCCCTGCCGGGCACATTCATGCGGGCACTTGATCCGAGACCCAAAATATCCTGCAACGGGTAAATCGCGGTATTCGCGGCGGAACGCAAGGCCAAGGCGATGAGATCCCAATGGATTTGGCTTCCATTGCAAGAGAGGTAGGTGCGGGCATTGTGCTGCTCCCGGGCGATCTGTTCGGCATTTCGGGTAGAGTCTTTGCCTGGTTCGCTGCGATACCATCCCACGGTGGTGTCATTGTCGTGGGTGCCAGTGTAGACCACACAGTTGGTAGGGTAACTTTCTGGGCGGAACTCGGCCGCCTTCGGGTCATCCCCGAACGCAAACTGCAGAATCCTCATCCCCGGGAAGCCTAGTCCATCGCGCAAGGCATCAACATCAGGGGTGATGACTCCCAGATCCTCGGCAATGATCGGCAGTTTTCCCAAAGCCTTGTGGGCGGCATCGAAAAGTTTTCTGCCCGGCCCAGGCACCCAACGTCCCTTCACGGCGGTCGGCTCGGAGGCGGGGATTTCCCAGTTGGCGGCGAAGCCGCGGAAGTGGTCGATTCGGACAATATCATAATGCTCAAAGGTGCTTCGTAGTCGGTTGATCCACCAAGAGAAGCCCTGGTCTTCATGGACGTCCCAGCGGTAGAGGGGATTGCCCCAGCGTTGGCCGGTTTGACTAAAATAATCAGGGGGAACACCGGCAATCACCGTGGGTTGACCGTTCTTTTCCAGAAAAAAGAGTTCCGGATGACACCACACATCGGCGCTGTCGTGGGCGACGAAAATGGGAATGTCGCCGATGATCGAAATCCCGCGGGTTTTGGCTTCGCGGCGCAGGGCGAACCACTGATGGTGGAAAAGAAACTGGAGGATCTTGGCGTGCCGAATCTCCTTGGCGTATTTCTTGCGGGCATCCGCTAGGGCTGATTTTTCGCGTTGAACTAACGGGGAGGGCCAATTCACCCAAGGTCCCCCGCCATGCGCGGTTTTAAGCACGGAAAAAAGAGCGAAATCTTCCAGCCAAGCCGCATGTTTCTCTTCGAAAGCGGTCTGGCCGGCTTTCAGGGAGGCGGAGGCCCGGCGCGGAAAAGAGGTGGCAGCTTTATGCAGGACTTGGCTCCTAGCCAGAATGGCGGGTCCGTAGTCCACATGGCCGGGAGGTAGCGGTGGAAAATTCTTCACATCCTCTTCATGGAGGAGTCCCTCTTCCCGCAGTGAGGCAATGGAAACCAACATGGGATTCCCAGCGAAAGTGGAGAGAGTTTGGTAGGGGGAGTCCGCATACCCGGTCGGCCCTAAAGGGAGTACCTGCCAAAGTTTTTGGGACATTCCGTTGAGATGGGCGAGCCAACGGTGGGCCTCGGGCCCGATCTCCCCCATGCCGTAGGACCCGGGCAGGGAGGTCGGATGCAGGAGGATGCCGGAGGCGCGGGGGAAGGTCATCGCCCCTGAATTAAAGAGAACTTTGGGCGGGCGTGGAAGAAGGGAGTCAGTGAATCAAGAGCCAACCGGCGAGGGCCAAAATGGGGATCAGGATCGGGAGAGTATAACGTAGGATATACCCAAAGAAGGAGGGCATATGAATCTTGGAGGCACCCGCGATGGATTTGATCAGTAGATTCGGGCCATTGCCGATATAGGTGGCGGCGCCAAAAAAAACCGCACCCAGGGAGATGGCTGCGAGACTGTCCGGATCCTGCAGGGCGAATCGGGCGACCTCGGTGGGATCGAAGAGATGCAGGGCGGGTTCATGCAGATTCAGGGCTAGGGTCAGAAAGGTGAGGTAGGTGGGGGCGTTGTCGAGGAAGGCGGAAAGAGAGCCCGTCATCCAGTAATACTGGAGGTTGGAGGGGTGGCCCAGGTCGTGGGCATAGGCCGTTAAAAGGTGAATGACGGGAATCAGGGTGGTGAAGATTCCGATAAACAGCCAAGCAACTTCCTTGAGTGGTTCGAAACTAAATTCGTTCTGTTGGCGGATCCAAGGGGAGGTCGTCCGGTGGGAAAACCAGGCACTGGCAGCCATCACCAATTCAGGAACGCCCCACGGAACGCCCCAACCGCGCATGAGAACCGCCACAAGAATAACGGCTAAAAAGAAGGCGTTTTTCCATCCTTCAATCCGGAAGGTTTCCTGATTCGTCTCCTTGCTCCGAATGGGTGCGGGGGCCTTGAGAAAATTTCGACGATCCATAAAATAAAAAACGGTCAGCAAGAGGCTGATGACTAGAAACCACTCCATCCAGAGCCTTTGGAGGGTCCAAAAGAAAGGGACACCACGGAGGTATCCCAGGAAAAGAGGGGGATCGCCGACCGGGGTCAAACATCCTCCCACATTGGCGACGACAAAGATAAAGAAGACAATATGGAAACCTGTGATCCGGTAGCGGTTCATCCGGATCCAAGGACGGATCAGTAGCATGGCGGCTCCCGTGGTGCCTAGGAGGTTTGCCAAAACTCCTCCCAGGCCCAAAAAAAGGACGTTCCGAAGCGGAGTGGATTCTCCGGCGACCCCGATCCGTATTCCCCCGGCGACAATATAGAGGGATCCGATTAACGAGATGAAGCTTAAGTACTCCTCAGCGGCCACCAGGAGGGGGTGGGCGGCTTTACCGACCACGAGGTAGTGCAAAGTCACGACCAGCGACAATCCGATGCTAATTTTGACGTAATTGCGATGCCAGAACTTCTCCAGGAGGAGGGGACCCAGGGCGATCCCCAGAATCAGGAGGGCAAAAGGAGTTAAAAGCCAGAGAGGCGGTGGGGCACCCAGATCAACGACGGCCAAAGGCATTCTCCTTGGATGCAGAGAGTTAATACCTGGGTCAAGCGAGACTGATTCTTTCCGGCGAGCCTTGCCCTTAAAAAAAGCCCATCTAGATTAGGAAGCATGTCAGGCATCACCCACGGCGAACTTGGCTATAATTCCAAAGTGGAGGGAAACGTTGTTCTCACCACCTTGGATGCGGCGGTGAACTGGATGCGAAAGAACTCCTTGTGGCCTATGCCCATGGGGTTGGCCTGCTGCGCGATTGAGTTGATGGCCTCCGCCTCGGCACGGTTTGATATCTCCCGGTTTGGGGCCGAAGTCATGCGCTTTTCCCCCCGCCAGTCGGATCTGATGATTGTGGCGGGAACCGTGACCTATAAAATGGCCCTCGCCACCAAACGGATCTGGGACCAGATGGCCGAACCCAAGTGGTGCATTGCCATGGGGGCCTGTGCGAGCACTGGCGGCATGTACCGGAGTTATGCGGTGTTGCAGGGAATCGATCAGCTCATTCCGGTGGATGTTTATGTTTCGGGTTGTCCTCCGCGTCCGGAGGCGGTGATTGAGGCGTTGATGAAACTGCAGGACAAAATCGCTCGCAGCCGCGGTGTTGTTTTGAGCCAAAAACAGGCGGCATGAGCGAGGGGACTTCGGATCGTTCAGCGGACCTGGTGTCCGCGGTTAAAATTCTGCCGGAGTTCCGGGGTGAATCCTCCTGGGAAGTTGCCAAGGAAAAGATTCCGGAGCTGATGGCCGCCCTGAAAAAAGAGGGTTTTACTTATCTCGCCGATCTCACCGGAGTCGACAACCAGGGGGAGGATCCGCGTTTTGAAGTGGTGTATGAGCTTTGCGACTTGTCGGCCCGCCGTTTTCTCCGGGTGAAGACCCGGGTGGCGGAAGGGGATTTAGTGCCCTCGGTGAGTTCCATCTGGAAGACCGCGGATTGGCATGAACGGGAGGCGTGGGACATGGTCGGTATCCGGTTTTCCGGTCATCCCGATCTGCGTCGCATCCTGATGTGGGATGGCTATCCGCACCACCCGTTGCGCAAGGATTTCCCGCTCGAGGGTTTGCCCACGGAAATGCCCGATATTGCCTTCACCGCCAAAGCGCCTCTGGAGGGCGGCCCTTTTGTGACCAGTTCGGCCTTGCTCTCTCAAGATCGTGAGCCACGTGCCCATCCGGCCGAGGAGAGGAGCCTATGAGTTCGGCGGCCACTACGCTTGAGGTGGGGGATGTCCTGGCTCGCACGGCGGAAGGCTCCGCCACTCTGTCCGGTACGGAGATCGGTGAGAAACTGGTCCTCAATCTTGGTCCCTCTCACCCGTGCACCCACGGGGTGCTTCGGCTGGTGCTGGAGTTGGACGGGGAGGTGATCACCAAGGCCGATGCGGACATCGGTTACCTTCACCGGGGCGACGAAAAGATTGCGGAGAACATGACTTGGAACCAATTCGTACCTTACACCGACCGGCTCGACTATTTGGCTCCCTTGGCCAACAACGTGGCCTATGCCTGCGCGGTGGAAAAGCTGATGGGCTACGAGCTTCCCCCGCGGGCCAAAACCACCCGAGTTATCTGCTGTGAGCTGGCCAGAATCTCCGCCCATCTGTTGGGTCTGGGCGCCTTTGCCATGGATGTCGGGGCGATGACGATGTTTCTCTACACCTTCACCGAGCGGGAAAAAATTTATAACCTCATTGAACTTCTGACTGGAGCCCGATTCACCACCAGTTTCACCCGGGTGGGGGGGCAGACCCGGGATCTTCCTCCGGGTTTTCTGGAGGGAGTAAAGGAGTTTAGTCAGCAATTTTTGGGTAAACTCGACGAATTTGGAAAGATGCTGAGCCGGAACCGCATTTTTGTCGACCGGACGAAGGATCTAGGGGTGATATCGGCTGCGCTGGCCTTGGACTATGGGCTGACCGGACCGAATCTGCGCGGGTCGGGCAACGATTATGATGTCCGGAGATATTTCCCTTATCTCGGATACGAAAAGTTTGATTTCGACGTGCCGGTGGGGCAGGCGGGAGATTGTTATGACCGCTTTGCCGTACGCATGGAAGAGATGAAGCAAAGCGTAAAGATTCTTTTGCAGGCGATCGAGAAGATGCCCGGCGGGCCTTGGATGGTGAACGATCCGAAAAACGTTCTCCCCCCCAAAGACAAGGTGCTGACCAAGATGGAAGAGCTCATTCATCAGTTCCTGGTGGTGACCCAAGGGCCGGATGCGCCGGTGGGGGAAGTTTATTTCGGGGCGGAGAATCCAAAAGGGGAGTTGGGTTTTTATCTGAACAGTCGCGGCGGGGGTGTGCCCCATCGGCTCAAAATCCGGGCCCCATCGTTTTGCAATCTAAGCATCCTGAGTCACCTTTTGCCTGGCCACACGGTGAGTGATGTTCCAGCCATTTTGGGAAGTCTGGACTTTGTGATGGGGGAGTGCGACCGATGAGTGTGGCGTTGCATGCCGGGACCGAAAACTGCTCCGGACCCGAAAAAGGAGAGATAACCCCGGCGTTGGAGAAGCAGGCTGATGATCTGGTGGCTCGTTACCCCGTGTCCCAACGTAGTGCCGTCCTTCCCCTGTTGCATCTGTGGCAGGAGACCTTTGGCTATATAGGCCCCAGGGGTGTGACGTGGATTGCCCAGAAGCTATCCTTGCAGGAAATTCAGGTTCTCGAACTGGTGACCTTTTATCCGTGGTTCCGGCAAAGACCCTACGGAAAGTTTCATTTTCGCGTTTGCCGAACCCTGCCCTGCGCTTTGGGCGGGTCGGGCAAAACCTTTGCCGCCCTGAAGAAGCTTTTGGATCTGCACGAGGATGCCCACGAGGGGGCCTTGGTCAGCGAAGATGGGCGTTTCTCGTTGGAGTATTCCGAGTGTCTGGCTTCCTGTGGAACGGCCCCTGTGGTGCTGTGCAACGACGACTTCCATGAAAAGGTGGATGACAAGAAAGCGGCGGAACTGGTCGCTGCCTGCAAGTGAGGATTTAATGGCTATCCGCGAACATCGTCTGGTTTTCAAGCATATCGATGCCCCGGGATATACCCGGGACATCGACTGCTACCTGAAGCACGGCGGCTACGAGATGTTGAAGAAGGGATTGGTCATGGGAGGACCAGCTATCCGTGAGGAGGTGAAAAAGAGCCAACTTCGAGGGCGAGGCGGCGCCGGGTTTCCCACGGGGACCAAGTGGAGCTTCATTGATCCGGCTAAGGTGACGAAGCCGATTTATCTCATCTGCAATGCCGATGAATCGGAACCCGGCACGTTCAAAGACCGCCAGATCATCTATAAGGATCCGCATCAGCTGATCGAGGGTATGATCCTCAGCTGTTTTGCTAATGGGGTGAAGCTGGCCTACCTCTACATTCGCTGTGAATTCACGGAAGGCTGGAAAATTCTGGAGAAGGCCTTAAGCGAAGCCCGGGCGCATGGGTTTTTGGGGAAGAACATTCTTAAAAGCGGGTACGACCTGGAGATTTATGTCCATCGTGGTGCCGGAGCCTACATCTGCGGCGAGGAGACGGGTCTGATTGAATCGTTGGAGGGAAAGAGAGCGTATCCCCGGATCAAGCCTCCTTACTTCCCAGCCGTGCTCGGGCTCTATATGTGCCCAACGATCGTCAACAACGTGGAGACCCTTTGCAATGTGAAGCACATCGTGGAGATGGGCGGCGACTCCTTCGCCAAGATCGGTCGTCCTAACAACACGGGCACCCGGCTTCTCTGTGTGAGCGGGGATGTGGTGAAACCTGGGTACTATGAGTTTCCCTGTGGAGCGCTGACCTTGGGTGAGCTGATTCATGACGTCTGTGGCGGCATCCGTAACGGCGGGAAACTAAAGGCCGTTATCCCTGGAGGATCCTCGGCCAAGGTGCTGCGCGCGGGGGAGACTTATAAGATCAAGGAGAAGGGGGCGGACGGGAACCTAGTGGAGAAAGAGGTGAAGCTGGAGGATTTGCGCATGGATTTCGACACTCTGGCTGCTGCCGGAAGCATGGCTGGTTCCGGCGGAGTCATCGTGATGGATCAGACCCGCGACATGGTGGAGTGTCTGGCCAACATCTCGACCTTTTACGCACATGAGTCCTGTGGACAGTGCACTCCTTGCCGCGAAGGTGTTTTGTGGATGAAAAAGATCCTCGCCCGCATTGCGGAGGGTCATGGCCGGGATGATGACCCCAATATGCTCAAGGATGTGGCGGACCGGATTGCGGGCCGGACCATTTGCGCCTTTGGGGAGGCGGCCTCTTGGCCGGTGCAAAGTTTTATTGGGAAATTCAAAGAGGAATTTTCCCTGCGGATCCGGCGAAACGGAATGGCGGCCAAGAGGGACACCATCTCCCTGACTCATTGAGCCAACCATGAGCTGTTGTCAAAACCACGCCATGAATCCCTGGAACCACGATGTGGCCAAGGACGAAAAGGATCTGGTTGATGTGCAGGTCGATGGGGTCTGGATGCAGATGCCCCGGGGCCTGAACGTGGTCGAGGTGGCCCACCGGGCCAAGAAATTCATCCCGCATTACTGCTATCATCCCAAGCTTTCGGTCGTCGGTAATTGCCGGATGTGTTTGTTTGAAATGGGAACCCCCAAGATGGGGCCGGATCGAAAACCTGTTCTCGGCGCAGACGGGAAGCCGGAGATTGCCTGGATGCCCAGACCTCAGATTGGTTGCGCGACCGGTATCACCCCAGGCATGGGAATCCGGACCGATTCCGCCTTGGTGAAGGATTGTCGTAACGGGGTGATGGAGTTCCTTTTGATCAACCATCCTTTGGACTGCCCGATCTGCGATCAGGCGGGGGAGTGTAAGCTGCAGGAGTTCTCCGTGGAGTACGGAACCGGGGCGAGTCGTTTCACGGAAAACAAGGTCAAGAAACCCAAGAATGTGGATCTGGGGAAGAGGATCGTGCTCGATGACGAGCGCTGCATCCTTTGTTCCCGCTGCGTGCGTTTTTCCAGTGAGGTTACGCAGGACAATGTTCTGGGGTTTGTGAACCGGGGAAGCCACAGCACCCTGACCGCCTATCCCGGCAAGAGTTTTGACAACGACTACTCCCTCAACACCGTCGACATCTGTCCGGTGGGGGCGCTCACCAGCAAAGATTTCCGGTTCCAGATGCGCGTCTGGTTCCTTAAGGAAACCAAAAGCATCTGCACGAGCTGTGGCACTGGATGCAATATCACGGTTGGTTCCCGGGAGGGGAAAGTCCACCGATTGACCCCACGCGAAAACGAAGCGGTCAATTCCCACTGGATGTGTGACCATGGGCGACTCAATTTCCACTATCTTGATTCCAAAGATCGTTTGACCCGTCCTTTGCTTCGGGCGGCCGGAGAGCAGTTCCCTGGAACCTGGGAGGATGCGATGGCGCGGGCGGCGGAGGGGCTAAAAAAGGCAAAGCCGCAAGAGGTCGCGATCGTGGCCTCCGGAAGACTGACCAATGAGGAGCTCTTTGTTTTAAAAAGGTTGGCAGGGGAGTTGGGAGTTACCCAAGTTGACTTGGTGCCTCATGCTGAATCGGGGGATAAATTTCTTCGCAGTCCGGATGGAAATCCCAACAGTCTGGGAGTGGAACTTCTGGGGCTTTCCTCGGGTGGTAGGAATCTGGGCGGTTGGAGTGCGGCCATTCTGTCCGGGAAGATCAAGGCACTCTTGGTTCTGGGTGGTGAAGATTTAGTGGCAGCCGGAATCCCCGCATCGGTGCTCGGTCAACTCGAAACTCTTATTTTCTCGGGTATTTTGTCCAACGAGACGAGTCGTTTGGCCCAAGTGGTGCTTCCTGCGGCGGGTTTTGCTGAGAAGACGGGCTCGATGATCAACGTGCACGGACGGTTACAACGAATGACCCGAGCCATCGCGACCCCGGGTGAGGCACGGGAGGACTGGATGATTTTGCGTGATTTGAGAATGGCCCTGACGGGTGGCAACTCCCTCCACTCCGTGGAGGATGTCTGGAAGGCGATGTCGGCGGAGGTTCCTCAGTTTCATGGGTTGAGTTGGGCCAAAATTGGCGATCTGGGAATTCAAATGGAGACCTCCTCAAAAACATTGGAGTGTTCTAAGAGTTAGAGAGGAGTCTCTTACCGCCTTGCACTTACTTTTTTCATGACACGGGTGAACTTGTGATCATCCCAAGTTTCGCTACCATGATTTCATGTCTGTAACGCTTTCCACACCAAGGAATTTCACTCCCGGGGAAACCAAGGAGGAGCAGATCAAGCAGGCCAAGGACGGTCTGGATGTGATCAAGGATCTCCCGCGTTACGCCAAAGAGGGTTGTCAGGCGATTGAGCCAGACGATTACATGCGGTTTAAATGGTATGGGGTCTATCAACAGAAACCCAAGGAAGATGGGTATTTCATGTTGCGGACAAGAATTCCAGGGGGGCAGCTGAATCCGGCTCAACTTCGGGAGATTGCAGCGCTGACGAATGATTTTGCTCATGGATTTGGGGATGTGACCACCCGTCAGACGATTCAGTTGCATTGGCTGCGAATCGAGCAGTTTCCGGAAATCTTCAAGCGGTTGGAGAGTGTGGGCATCACCTGCAGTGGGGCTTGCGGGGATATTGCCCGCAATGTGGTGGGTTGCCCTGTGGCGGGGATGGATCCGGATGCGATTCTGGACGCCACCCCCCAGCTTCAGGCCGTCGACGCCCATCTGACCAACAATCCGGAATTCTCGAATCTTCCCAGGAAATACAAGATCTCCATTTCGGGTTGCCGGATCATGTGCACCCAGCCCGACATTAACTGTGTTGGGGTCTTTGGTTTGGAGAGGGGAAAAGAGAAGGGGTTTGGGATCAAGGTAGGAGGAGGCCTTTCCAGCGCGCCTCACTTGGCGCAAACCCTGCCCGTCTTTCTGAAGCCGGATGATGTGCTGCCGATCGTCCATTTTGCCTCGGTTATTTATCGGGATCACGGTTTCCGGGATAAGAGGGCCCGGGCCAGACTGAAGTTCCTCGTGGCGGATTGGGGAGCGGAAAAGTTCATTTCCGAGGTCGAGCGGGTGGCGAGCCGAAAGTTTGAAAGGCATTCGGAGTTTGTTTTCCCGGAGGATCCGGAATCCGATCATGTGGGTGTTCATGCCCAGATTCAGAAGGGTTTCTATTGGGTGGGGGTCTGCCTGGCGGGTGGACGTCTGACCGGCCACCAGATGGGAATCATTGCCGACCTAGCGGAAAAATACGGGGAGAAGGGGAAGGTGGGGATCCGTGGCACCAACAAGCAGAACCTAATCATTGTGAATGTGCCGGAAAAGAATGTCGCTGCCCTGAAGCAAGAGTTGGTGGCTTCTGGCTTGGTCGTTGAGCCGAGTAACTTCCGCAAAGGCTGCGTTTCCTGCACGGGGATTGAGTTCTGCAATCTGGCGGTGGGGGAGACTAAAAACCGAATGATCCGCCTAGTGGGCGAGTTGGAGCAGATCAGCGCTCATTATCAGGACAAGGTCCGGATTCATTTCAGCGGTTGTCCGAGTTCATGCGGTCAGCATCAGGTGGCAGATATAGGTTTCCGCGGGGCTACCCGAACGGTGGACGGCGTGAAGAAAGAGTGCTTTGACATGTTTTTGGGTGGCAAGACCGGGGCCGATGCCCGCTTTAATGTCCTGATTCAGCCCAAGGTTCCATATGAAGAGGTACATCTCTATATCGACAAGGTGCTCCGGACCTACGAGGCTAAGAAAAGCGGGTCAGAAACCCTCACGCGGTGGTTAGGACGAAGCTCCAAGGACGAGTTGAAGGCGATTTTTGCCGGGACCAACGGTTCTTCCTCGGTTTGACCAAAACCGCTTTTGGCTCGAATATTCTTTTCCCTTCTATCAGGGGCTTATGAGCACAGGTGTAACCTTATCATCCGGCTTGAATGTTCAACCCCATCCAGTGGATGAGGTTGGAATCAAGGAGCGTGTGGCGAGATTGGCGACACGAAGTATCAAGAAATCTTCCAAGGTTGAGGGACTTAAGCTGGCTCTTTCCATGGTGGATTTGACCACGTTGGAAGGGGCTGACACTCCTGGGCGTGTTCGCCAATTGTGCGCCAAGGCCATGCATCTTCACTCCGGACGTAACGATCTCCCGATGGTTGCGGCGGTATGCGTTTATCCCACCATGGTGCGGGTAGCCCGCGAGGCCTTGAAGGGTACCCCGATCAAGGTGGCCGCGGTTGCAACCGCTTTCCCTAGCGGAATGAATCCCTTGAGCGTAAAACTGGAGGATACTCGTTATGCGGTGAGCGAGGGGGCACACGAGATTGACATGGTCATCTCCCGGGGGGATTTTCTGCGTGGGGAGTATCCCCGGGTGGCGGACGAGATTGCTGAGGTCAAGAAAGCGTGCGGCGAAGCCCATCTGAAGGTCATTTTGGAGACTGGGGAGCTGGGCACCCTCGACCGCGTGCGTCTGGCGAGTGATATCGCCATGGAAGCCGGGGCGGACTTTATCAAAACCAGCACCGGAAAGATCCAGCCGGCAGCCACGCCGGAGGTGGTTTTGGTCATGTTACAGGCGATCGCCGATTTCTATCGCAAGACGGGCAAGCGAATCGGGATGAAGCCCGCCGGAGGGATCGCCAATGCCAAGGCCGCCCTGAATCTGTTGGTGATGGTGCGTGAGGTACTGGGGCCCGACTGGCTCAACCCGGATCTTTTCCGTATCGGAGCCAGCAAGCTCCCTAACGACATCCTGATGCAGCTGGAAAAAGAGCGCACAGGGGTTTATCAAGGAGGGGATTACTTCTCCAATGATTAAGACCTCCACCACCGTTGGCTCGGATTGGGGATATGCCCCGGCTCCGGAAAGTGCCGATCACTTTAAGCTGAAGGATCATTACGGTCTTTTTATCGGCGGGAAATTCGCCCCGGCCGTTTCCGGGAAACGCTTTAAAACGATCAACCCCGCCAATGAAAAAGTCATCGCGGAAGTGGCCGACGGTGGGGAGAAGGATGTCGATCGAGCCGTTAAGGCCGCCCGTACGGCTTATGACAAGGTGTGGCGCAAGATGTCCGGTCGGGAACGCGGAAAATATCTTTATCGGATCGCCCGGATCATTCAGGAGCGTGCCAGGGAATTAGCCGTGGTGGAGTCGATGGATGGGGGAAAGCCGATTCGGGAATCTCGGGATGTGGATATCCCGTTGGCCGCGGCCCATTTCTTTTATCACGCTGGATGGGCCGATAAGCTCGGATACGCGTTTCCGGGTAAGTCAGTCGCTCCGGTGGGCGTGGCCGGACAGATCATTCCCTGGAATTTCCCTTTACTGATGGTGGCCTGGAAAGTGGCCCCTGCTTTGGCCTGTGGAAATACCGTGGTGTTAAAACCTGCCGAGACCACCCCATTGACGGCGCTCTTGTTTGCTGAAATCTGCCAAGAAGCTGGCCTGCCGGAGGGAGTTTTTAATTTGGTGACCGGAGCGGGTTCGACCGGGGCTGCTCTGGTGAATCACCCGGGTCTGGATAAGGTCGCCTTTACGGGTTCTACCGAGGTCGGGAAAGCCATTCAGAAGTCCTTGGCTGGACGCGGAACCCGGCTAACCCTCGAGCTCGGCGGAAAAGCCGCCCATATCATTTTTGAGGATGCCACCATCGACCAAGCCGTTGAGGGCATTATCAACGGAATCTATTTCAATCAGGGACATGTCTGTTGTGCGGGATCGCGGCTTTTGGTTCAGGAGAGCGTTGAGCAGGAGGTGGTGGCTAAACTGAAGGCCCGGATGGAGACCCTGATTGTTGGCGATCCTTTGGATAAGAACACGGATATTGGCGCCATCAATTCCAAGGCCCAGTGCGATCGGATCCGCGATTATCTCAAGATTGGCGAGGAGGAGGGGGCGGAGCTATTCCAGACCCAGTGTTCCGTACCGGAAAAGGGATATTGGATTCGGCCGAGCTTTTTCACCAAGGTGGCCCAGTCGCACCGCATCGTGCAGGAGGAGATCTTCGGGCCGGTGTTGGCGATCCAGAGCTTTCGTACTTTGAACGAGGCTTTGGAAAAAGCGAACAACACCCCGTACGGACTTTCAGGCGGAGTTTGGACGGACAAGGGAGCCAAGATCTTCAAGGTTACCCGGGGCATCCGGGCGGGGGTCATTTGGGCCAACACCTTCAACAAGTTTGATCCGACCTCACCGTTTGGCGGTTACAAGGAGAGCGGATACGGACGGGAGGGCGGACGGCACGGTCTGCGCCCATACGTGGAGCTGTCATGAGTCGCAACGGCACCAGTGGCAACAACGGGCGCTTGGATGTGCGCAAGACGTATAAGATGCTGATTGGGGGCGCCTTTGTCCGTTCGGAGTCCGGTCGGGCTTTGGACGTGATGGCCCCAGGCGGCAAGTGGCTCGGGCACGTATGCCGCGCATCGCGAAAGGATTTTCGCAATGCGGTGGTGGTGGCGCGCAAAGCCGCTTCGGGCTGGGCGGGCGCCACAGCATATCTCAAGGGACAAATCCTATATCGGGCAGCGGAGATGTTGGAGGGGCGCGCCTCTGGTTTTCGGGAGGTTTTACAGTCGATCGGTCTTTCTCCGGCGGCTGCCAAAGCAGAAGTGGCGCAGGCCATCGATCTACTGGTCTACTACGCGGGGTGGTCAGACAAGTATCTGCAGGTCTTTGGGGCGGTGAACCCTGTCGCCACCCCGCATTTTAACTTCTCCGTCACGGAACCGATGGGCGTGGTGGCCTATGTGGCAGGAGAAAAGAGGCCCTTGCTGGATCTCGTTGCGGGTATCGCACCCATCGTGGTGGGTGGCAATGCGGTGATTACTCTCTCCACGGGGCGGGCGGCGGTGGCTGCGATGGAGTTGGGGGAGGTGCTGGAGACCTCGGATTTTCCTCCTGGGGTGATCAATCTGCTCTGCGGGCTCCGGGAGGAGTTGGTCGGCCAGATGGCGAGCCACATGGATGTGAACGCCCTGGTGATTCAGGGCGGAGAGGTTAAAGAACACGGAGCGGTTCGCGAGTCGTGTGCGCTCAACCTGAAGCGATTCTTCCTGCGGGATCAAAGCGGGAAAGAAGATGAGGATCCCTATCGGATTTTGGATACGGTCGAGATTAAGACCACCTGGCACCCGGTGGGTGGTTGATTCTCAGAAAGGTGATTGGGCGGGCTTGAATTGATTCGATACATCCCCGGCAAGATCCAGGCTGCCGGGGGTTAATGACATTGGGGAGAGACTCTTTTCGGGAAAAAAGTCACCAAACTCCACCCAAAAGAAGTTCGGCGTGGTGGTGAGCTCAAATCCGTAGATCCCGTGGCTGAGGTCACACACGGTGCGGTACTCGGTATTATAAACCGGAAACCCGTCCCCTAGTTTGTTGTAAGGAGTTCCGAAGGGGACGGAAACACTCCGAATCGCAGCCAAGATGGTGGCGAATGCTTGCTGCATGTTTGCAGGATTAGGAAAAAAGCGTGAAAAATACGCGGCACGTTGAAAGCGGTCCTGTGGGGAAATGTTGCCGGGAACCGGTGTATCCTGACCTGGTTGAGAGAAATCCATCTTGGAGAGCAGATTCAGCTGCTCATCGTAGTGAGGGTCGTTGGTCATGATCGTATATTGACGACCATGGTGGACCTTGGGTTTTCCGTCCAAATATTCAATGATGGCAGAATCTCCCGCCCGATCCTCCAGGGAGAGGTGAACCGTGGCGTTGTGCCCGTGGGCTTGAATCATGACAGGCTGGACTTTTTGGAGGAGATTCAGCGCTTCCTGGACGGTGGAAGCTTGGTCCAGAACGTATTGAAGCCAGAGAATGGCAGAAACCCCCTTTTTCTTGGGATCCCGGGGACCAAAATCGGTTTTCGCCAGATAGAGCAGATGTCCGCCCAAACCTTTCTCGTTCATCCCGTCGACGGACCCGACCCCGTAGATCGCAGTCACCAAGCTGGCATATTTTGAGGACCAACGAAGCGGATTCTCCTTCACCACGGTTTCACCGCCGCATTTTGCCCCGTCCCGATCCATGCCGCGGGGGAGGAACCAAAGAACGGGTTCTGTGCTCTCCGGCCAGTCCATAGAGCGAGCGGCAAGAATGCCAAACTGATTTTTATTCCAGAGAATCCTGGTGCAAGCGAAAGAAGTGGAAAGAACGCTCCCAACGAGAAGGAGCGCGAGAAGGAAACGTTGCATGCTTTTCTCTGGGGAAGATTTTAGATGCGGTGGGAGCGTTTCTTGTAGTCGTTGATCAGTTGGTTGGTGGAAGAGTCGTGGGTGGTGACGGGTTCTGGGGTCACCAACTCAGGCTCGATCTTCTTGGCGAGCTGCTTACCTAGTTCGACGCCCATTTGGTCGTAGGAGTTGATATTCCAGATCGCGCCCTGGACAAAGATCTTGTGCTCGTAGAGAGCGATGAGACTTCCCAGGGTTTTAGGGTCGAAGCGTTGAACGAGCAGGGAGTTGGTCGGCCGGTTTCCAGAGAAGACCTTATGCGGGATGAGTTTTTCCAGAACCTCCCCCTTGAGCCCCTCCTTGGTGAGTTCGGTTCTGACTTCTTCCTCCGTCTTGCCCTTCATGAGGGCTTCGGTCTGGGCAAAGAAATTCGCCAAGAGGATGTCGTGATGTTTCCCAAGGGGGTTGAACGTTTCCACCGAAGCAAGGAAATCGCAGGGGATCAGTTTCGTGCCTTGGTGGATGAGTTGATAAAAAGCATGTTGTCCATTGGTGCCGGGCTCGCCCCATATGACTGGGCCAGTACTCCAAGTGACTGGTTTACCATCACGATCCACTCCCTTACCGTTACTCTCCATATCACCCTGCTGGAAATAGGCGGGGAAGCGGTGGAGATATTGATCGTACGGGAGGATGGCGTGGGACTGCGCGTCGTGAAAGTTGTTGTACCAAACGCCCAAGAGGGCAAGGGTCATGGGTAG
>Ga0209598_10001199_pt1 | contig 21246 bp, 23 predicted proteins | sample M_140807_EF_Meta_FD_187317 | JGI IMG/M metagenome (GOLD analysis project Ga0209598, IMG submission 187317) | Freshwater microbial communities from Lake Montjoie, Canada to study carbon cycling - M_140807_EF_MetaG (SPAdes) (version 2) | ecosystem: Environmental > Aquatic > Freshwater > Lake...
ACCTGGCAGATCTGGCGGGTGGAGTGGTCGCGGAACACCTCGGTGAGCACGCCGATCTCCATGCCCCAGTCGCAGGGCAGGTGCAGGCGGCGGGCCGCCCCCATCCGCAGGGCGCATTCGCCGGCCAGGGGGTAGCGGAAGCTGTCGAGGAACTCCAGGTAGCGGCTGGGGGGTAGGCAGCGCCGCAGGGCCCGCAGCAGCGGCGTGACGAACAGTCGGCTCACCCGCCCGAACACCATTCCCTCGCTGATGCGCGGGTAGAAGGCCTTGGCGAAGACGGTGCCGCTTTCGGGGTGGAGCAGCGGGTACACCAGCCGCGCCAGCATGCGGGGGGTGAAGCTCACCACGTCGCAGTCGTGAAGAGCCACCACCTCGGCCTTGCCCAGGGCCTGCACTAAGCCGAGGCCCAGCCAGATGTTGTGCCCCTTGCCCCGTTCCCGCGGCGCCAGCCCGAGCGCCCCGAGTTCGGCCACCAGCGCCCCGATCCGGGGGCCGTCGTTCCAGAGCACGTGGTGGGGCTGGGGCAGCTGGTCGAACAGGGCGAGGGCCTCGCGGTAGCCGGCCTCGTCGGCCTGGTCGAGGCCGATCACGATTTCGCCCAGCCAAGGCATGGCGGCCAGGTGCTGGACCATGGGCCCCAGGGCCGGCCCCGCCAGCTCGGAATGGAGGCAGGGCAGCACGAGGCTGACCGGTGTGCTGGAGGCCAGCCGACGCACTTCGGCCTCCAGGTCGGCGGTGCTGCGGCCCCCGAGCTCATGGAGCGTGGTGACGATGCCGTTTTGGAAGAAGTCGCTCATGGCGGTGTGGGCGCGGCGATCTGGGGCGATCGGGAAGCCGGGACCGCTGGAGATCGGGTGGGGGAGGCCGCGCCTGCCGGTTGCGGCGCGACGGCGACGGCGTTAGGAGTAGCGGCAGGAGTGGCTCGAGCCGCTTCGGTGAGCGCTGGAGCCGCTTCGGCCAGAGTCGCCTCTACGGCCGCCAGCCAAGCCTCGGGTCCGCCGGCGATCGCCGTGCGTGTGATCCGGGGCCGCTCCGCTGCCGAGGGTGCCAGGGCCATGGCCGGGCGATCGGCCGGGCGGAACACCAGGGCGACGTCGGCACTCTCCAGCAGGGCGCGGTCGTTTTCGCTGTCGCCGCAGGCCAGTAGCTGCGTGGCGTGGGGAGTCTCGACCTGCCAGTGCTCCACTTGGGCCAGGGCCTCCGCCTTGTTGCACGGTGGGGCCACGTGGACCAGCCGCCCGCCGCTCACCGCCCCCAGACCCTCCTCAGCCAGTTGCCGTTGCAGCCGTTCCAGGGCAGCGTCGTCGTCCTGCCAGACCAGGGGCACGGAGGCCAGCCGCTGCAGGGCCAGGCGGGCCAGGGGTTCCTCCAGGCCGATCAGCTGCTCGATCGCGCCAAAATCCAGTTCCTCCAGCAGGGAGAAGCGCAGGCCGCCGCTTTCCCGCAGGTGGAGGAGCAGGGCACGCAGCCGGTGGGGATCCCCGCCGCGCACGATCGCCCCGTAGGCGCCCAGCTCCTGCTGGGGTGCCCCGGCGGCGGCGGGCCAGGCGGCCGTGGGCCAGCCGATGCCGCAGCCGTTCTCGAACAGGAAGGGCTGCGGCGAAAGCTCCGCCAGGGTCTGGAACGCCACCATTTCGGCAAACGTCTTGCTTGAGGCCAGCAGGGTGGGGATGCCGCGCTGGCCCAGCTGGCGCAGGACCTGGCCGGCCAGCGCGGTCTCGCCCGGGTTCTCCAGCAGGGTGTGGTCCACATCGCTCACCACCCGCCAGGCCACCGGGCTGCCGCCTGCTCGTTCGGTGGACCCTGGGGCCATCAGGAGCTCTCCTCCAGCCGCTCCACGCCGCCGAGATCGCTGAGGGCGGCGGCCAGCTCCCCCACCGGGCGGCCGGAGACCGGATCGATCCACTCAGCAGCGATCTCCGCCAGCGGCAGCAGCACGAAGGCCCGCTCCGCCATGCGGGGATGGGGAACCTCCAGTCGTTCGGTGGCGATGCGCTGTTGGCCGTAGAGGATCAGGTCGAGATCAAGGGTGCGGGCGCCCCAACGCTCGGCCCGCACACGCCCGAAGCGGTTCTCGGTGGCCTGCAGGACATCCAGCAGGTCCTCCGGCGCCAAGCTCACCTCCAGCAGGGCGCAGCCGTTGACGTAATCGGGCTGCACCGGGCCGATCGGGGCACTGCGATACCAGCTGGAGCGGCGGATCACCCGCACGCCTTCGCTGTGGTGGAGAGCTTCGAGGGCCTGCTCCAGGGTGCCGCGGCTGTCCCCCAGGTTGCTGCCCAGGGCGATGGCCACCTGCTGGAGCGGTTCCGGGATCGTGGCCATGGTGTTGGCGCTGGGGTTCAGGCGGGTTCGCCCTTGGTGCGGGTCATGGCGATGGCGATGTTGCCCTCAAAGCGGGGAATCGGGGGCGTCACCTTCACCAGGCGCGAATGCACCTTCTGCACCGGATCAAAGGCCAGCACCGCTTCGATGATCACGGCATTGAGCTTCTCGATCGTCTTGAAGCGGGAGGTTTCCAGCAGGTTGGTCACCCGTTCCACCACATCGGCGTAGTTCAGGGTGTTCTCCAACTGGTCATCGGAGCCGGTGACCGAGAGATCCATCCAGATGGTGAGATCCACTTCGAACCACTGGCCGAGCACCTGCTCTTCCGGGAAGTAGCCCGTGTAGCCGTAGCAGCGGATGCCGGAGATCTCGATGGCATCGAGGTCGGGCTTGGTGCTGGTCATGCTTGCGATCGCGGTGCGAGCCGGCTCGCGTACCGACGTTTCGGTGATCGTACTGGCCGGGCGTGCCGGCTCTCAGCCGCGGCGGTAGAAGGGCCGCTTCACCACCACGGCCGGCTCGGCCTTGCCGCGGATCTCGACGGCCAGGGCTGTGCCCAGCTTGGCGGCGTCGGTGGGCACATAGGCCAGGGCGATCGCCTGGCTCAGGGTGGGGGACCAAGTGCCGCTGGTGACCTCCCCGACCACGGCGCCGTTGTGCAGCACCGGATAGCCGTGGCGGGCGATGGCGCGGCCCTCCAGGCGCAGCCCCACCAGCCGGCGTGTCACGCCATCCGCCGTCTGGCGCTCAAGGGCCTCGCGGCCGATGAAGTCGGCGGGCATCTCCAGGTGCACCAGCCAGCCCAGCGAGGCCTCCAGCGGCGTGGTGGCCGCATCCATGTCGTTGCCGTAGAGGTGCATCGCCGCCTCCAGGCGCAGGGTGTCGCGGGCGCCGAGGCCGCAGGGGGTGACCCCGCCGGCCAGGAGCTGCTCCCAGAGGGCCAGGCCCGCGTCGTGCTCCAGCAGCAGCTCGAAGCCATCCTCACCGGTGTAACCGGTGCGGGCGACGAACACCGGTGCCCCGGCGGCCGCACCACCGGCGCCTTGGAGCACCAGATCGCGGTGGCCGAAGCGGGGCAGGCCCGCCAGGCTTTCGCCCACCAGCGCTTCGAGCCGCGCGGGGGCTTCCGGCCCCTGCAGGGCCAGCAGGATGCCATCGGGCCCCTTGCGGTCGGCGATGTTGATTCCAGCGGGCTCAAGCTGGCTGCGGATCCAGGCGGTGTCGGCTTTGGCGCAGGCGGCGTTGATCACCAGCACCACCTCATCGCGCTCGCCCTCGGGGCCGTGTCGGCGGCCCCGGTCGTACACGATCAGGTCGTCGCGGATGCCGCCGGCGTCGTTGAGCAGCACGGTGTAGCAGGCCTCGCCGGGGCCGATGCGGAACAGATCGGAGGGCACCAGGCCCTGGAGGGCGTCTTTGACGCCATCGCCCCTCAGCACGAGCACGCCCATGTGGGAGATGTCGAAGACGCCGCAGGCCTGGCGCACCGCCGTGTGTTCGGCCACCAGGCCGGCGAACTGCACCGCCATCTCCCAGCCGGCGAAGGGCACCAGCCGACCGCCTGCTGCCTTGGCCGCGCCATGGAGGGGCGTTCGCCGAAGCGCTTCGGCGGCCGCATCGGCGGGGTCGTGGGCCATGGATGGGGAGGCTCGGCTGGCCGGATCCTATGGACGGAGTCCGGCAGGTCGGTGTCCAGGATGGGTCGCAGGGGTTCGGAGGGGCGGGAGGGCGCGAACGCAGGCTCGATGCAAGCCCCAACACAGGCCCAAAGTCAGGTTCAAAGGCCGCGGTGCTGTGGAGAGTTGCTCGGTCGAAGCGCCTGCGGCGGCTGGGAGCGGACCGGGACGTGGCAGGGCCTGCTAATCCCAACTCAGGAGAAAGTCCGTAGAAGCACCGGGGTAGGCGTTCTCTTCCAGCCGGGCTGCCTACGCTTAGCGGCCCAGAGCCTGGAGCGCTTTCGAACGCCATGGGCCACCGCCCCAGCTGCCGCAGCTGCCGCCATTGCATTCCACCCAGCGGTGTGAACCTGGGGCGCTGTCAGCTGCGCCAGTTGCCGATTCACCCGGAATGGGTCGAGGAGCTCTGGTGTCACCACTGGACCGCTCCAGCGCCGCGATTGCCGGTGGTTGCGCCCGGTGGGGCCACCGCCCCCATTCAGTCGAATCAACAGCTCAGCCTCTCCACCATGCTGCCGGAGAGCTGAGAGACGGTTGCAATTCCGACCCCCGGGAGCGGTCGGAAATGGAAGAGAACCTGAAGATTTGTTTTTTGGCGGCCCTTTGGGCTCTTTAGGTGCGGTTGCTTGCCACTTCCGTGCAGCAAGACACAGGTCGGCAGGTCGATCAGGACCTAGCTTCAACCCAGGATTCCCACCCTTACGCCTGGAGGTGAACCACGTTGGTCGCTACGCCCACAAGCACCACGCCCCTTGAGCTTCTGTCCGCCCAGGTTGACTGTGAGCTGTTCTCCCTGCCCACCGGCGCCCACGTGTTCTCCCGCGGGACCACCGCCAATGCCATCTATGCGGTGAAACGCGGCATCGTGGAGCTGGAAGGGCCGAGTGCGGAACGGATCTGCTATCGCCCCGGCGAGCTGTTCAGTTACCAGGACATCGTCTGGCGTCAGGGTATGCATCGCAGCGATGCCGTGGCGCGCACTCCGGTGGAGATCCTGCGGCTCGATCGGTTGCGTTTCCTTAACTTGCTGCACAACCATCCCACCTTGGCCGTGCTGTTGATCGCCCAGCAGCATGACCGCCTGCGCGAACAGCGCACCAGCGGCACCTGCGTGTACTGAAGCCGCCGCAATCCTCAGCCTCCGAAGCCTCGGCGCGAGGCTTTCCTCCGTCGTTCGACTGCGGTTCCACTGCCGTTCGACTCAGTCGCCGTTGAGGAGCATCACTAGGCTGCGCACCACTTTGGCGGCCAGCACCGCGCTCACGCCGCTGTGATCCAGCTGGGGGGCGAGCTCCACCACATCGGCAGCCACCAGGTGGTGGTGGCGCAGTTCCTCCACCAAGTCCGCGAAGTCCTTCCAGAGAAAGCCACCGGGTTCCGGGGTGCCGGTGCCCGGCAGGACGGCTGGATCGAACCAGTCGAGGTCGACGGTGAGGTAGAGCGGCCTGCCGCGCAGGGGGGCCAGGGCCGCCGCCATCGCCTCGATCGCCACCAGCCGGTCGCTGCCCCGCAGTTCGGCGAATTCTTCGCGGGTGCCGCTGCGGATGGCGATCTGGCGCAGGGTGCCGCTGGGCAGCACCTCCAGGCAGCGGCGCATGGCGCAGGCGTGGCTGTGGCGTGCGCCGAGCCATTCCTCGCGCAGATCGGCGTGGGCATCCAGCTGCACCAGCACCAGATCGGGATGGCGCCGGGCCACCGCCGCCACCGCCCCACTGCTGATCGAGTGCTCGCCTCCCAGCATCAGGGGCGCCAGGCCGAGATCCAGCACGGTTTCGGTGGCCTGTTCCACGGCGGCCACCACCGGTTCGGGCGCCCCGTGGGGGATGGCCACCGCGCCCAGATCCGCGAAGGCCATCGCTTCCAGATCGCGATCCAGTTGGGGGCAGTAGGTCTCCAGCCCGGTGCTCACCTCGCGGATCGCGGCCGGGCCGAAGCGGGTGCCGGGCCGGAAGGAGGTGGTGCCGTCATAGGGGACGCCGAACAGGCCGACGCGGCAGCCGGCCGGATCGCGGCGGCTGGCCATGTAGATCGCCCCTTCAGTGTCGAACAGATCACTCCGGTCGGCGGGCGCGCCGGGTGGGGTCGGATCGCCTGACGGCGTGGCGGCAGGACTCGGGATGGGGCTGGTCACGGTCAGAAAGGCAGGAGCGATGGGGGAGCGTGCCTGGGGATCGGTGGGCGCTGGGGTGGGCTTGGGCGGACGGCATCGCCGGATGGGGGATGTATTTCTCCGGCGATTCAGCTTGACCCGGAGCGGCGGCCGGCTGGGTGATCTGCTCACACCGGATCTCAGATCCACTCGGGCTGGGGGTTCGCGGTGAGGTCTGCGACGGCGGAATGGCTCAAGGGCCTCAGCCGCCCTCAGCCAGGGCCCGCTCCACAAAGGCCGGCACCGCCTCGAAGGCGCCGCGCTGCCAGCGGGGCGACCAGATCTCACAGCCTTCTGCCACGGTGGCCGCCCGCTCCGGCTGGGCCTCGCGGTAGCGCGGGCCATCCACGGCGGCGAAGGTCCAGCTCCACCAGCCGCTGGGATACATCGGCACCCAGCCGTAGAGCGGATCGGCGTGGCCGAACACCTCGCGCAGCAGCCGCACCGTGGCGATGTGAACCTCGCGGAAGGCCTCGGGCGATTCGCTCTGGGTGGCGAATACCCCGCCGGGCCGCAGGATGCGGCGGCAGTGCTCGAAGAAGGCGCGGTTGAACAGGCCCTCGGCCGGCCCGGCCGGATCGGAGCCGTCCACGATCACCACGTCGTAGTTGGCGGCCTCGGCGTCGCGCACCCAGGCGATGCCATCCCCCACCGTGAGGTGGAAGCGAGGGTCGCTCCAGGCAGTGCCGCCGATGCCCGGCAGGTATTGCTGGCTCCACTCCACCACCAGGCCATCGATCTCCACCATGTCGAGGTGCTGCACGCCGGGGTGGCGCAGGCATTCGCGGGCGGTGCCGCCGTCGCCGCCGCCGATCACCAGCACCCGCTCGACCTGGGCGGCGCCGCACAGGGCCGGGTGCACGATCGCCTCGTGGTAGTGCCGTTCCTGGCGTTCGGCGGTCATCCAGCAGCCATCGAGCAGCAGGCCCTTGCCGTAGCGCTCGCTCTCGATGATCGTGACCCGCTGGAACGGGGAATCCCGCTCGGCGATCACCTGGCCGGCCAGGCCGTAGCGCACGCCATCGAAGATCTCATCCACCCACTGGGCGTTGGAATCGCTGGAAGCGGGGACAGGAGGGGTGCTCACGCGCCTGGGCCGGATGGTGATGGTCCAGCTAAGCGTCCCGTGGTCTTCCTTGTCGGTGCCGGGGATCAGGCGCGTGGGTGTCGGCCGCGGCAGGCGGTGGGGCAGGCCCGTGCACGGGCCGGCTGAGTCATTCGTCCTGGAAGCGCTTGGCGATGGCGCGAAACGTTTCCGCCTCGATCTGGAAAGCGGCCACCACATGGGGGTCGAAGTGGCTGCCGCTGCCATCCAGGATCATGGCCACGGCCTGTTCGTGGGGGAAGGGTTCCTTGTAGACCCTCCGGCTGATCAGGGCGTCGTAGACATCGGCTACCGCCATCAGCCGCGCCGGCAGTGGAATGGCTTCGCCGCTCAGGGCCTGGGGATAGCCGCGGCCATCCCAACGCTCGTGATGGCTGTAGGCGATCTGGCGGGCCACGCTCAGGAAACTGCTAGGCACATCCAGCCGTTTCTCGGCGGCGGCGATGGTTTCCAGACCAAGGGTGGTGTGGGTTTTCATGATCTCGAACTCCGCCGCATTGAGGGGGCCGGGCTTGAGCAGAATCGCGTCCGGGATGCCCACCTTGCCGATGTCATGAAGCGGGGCTGATTTATACATGGTCTCGATCATCGTATCGCTCAGTTCTTCATCGTTGTAAGACGATTCGCGGCCGGCTTCCTTGTGGGCTTCCTGGCGCATCTGGCGTAAACGCTCCGCCAGGGTCCGCACATAGTTCTGCGTGCGGCGGATGTGCATGCCCGTCTCGTTGTCGCGGGTTTCCGCCATCGATGCCATCGCCATGATCGTCACGTCCTGCACCATCTGCACTTCGTGGGTGCGGCGCTCCACCTCTTCGATCAGGTAGCGATTGTTGTCGGCCAGGCGGTCGGAGCTGGCCTTCAGGGCCAGGTGGGTGGCCACCCGGGCCAGCAGGGTGGGGGGTGAGATCGGTTTGGTGATGTAATCCACGCAGCCGCAGCGGAAGCCCCGCTCCTCGTCTTCCACCTGGGTGCGGGCGGTGAGAAAGACCACCGGAATCGAGGCCGTGCGCGGGTCGGCTTTGAGGGTGCTGCACACGGCATAGCCGTCGAGCTCCGGCATCATGATGTCGAGCAGGATCAGGTCGGGTGCGGGCTCCAGCTGGGCCAGCCGCAGGCCGGCACCGCCGCCGTTGGCCAGCAGAACCCGGTAGTGCTCCTTGAGCAGCGCGTGCATCAGCTCCAGGTTCTCCGGGGTGTCATCGACCACGAGCACCCGGGGCCGCGCATCGGCGGCGGGGGCGCTCACGCTGGCCCCCCGCTGCCCGGAAGGGCCCCGTGCGTGCCTGGCGGGGCAGTCGCTTGCAGGGACGCCACGGCCGCCTCGAACTCGAAGCTGTGCAACTGGGCTTCGATGGCGGCGACGGTGGCGGCCCCGAGACCCTGGCCCAGCCGCTCGCGATGGCTGTGGAAGAAGTCGATCGCCTCGCCCTCGCCCGCCACCAGCAGCGCCTTGAGCCGGCTCACCAGATCGGCGGTCGGGGTGTCGATGGCCAGACCGGTGCTACCCGCCTCTGCCAACGACTCGATCGGGCGACGCTCCGGTTCCTCTGCGCGGGCGATGGGAGGCCCGCTGTTCGGCCGCGGCTGGTTGGCTGCGCCGGGTGGCAGGGCTTGGATCTGGGCCACCGTGGCATCGAGGCTGTGGTGGAACTCGGCCAGGTCGTCATCAAACCCCTGGCCGATTTGGAGGGTGTTCTCGAGCCGGCTGGCGGCTTCGGCCAGGGCGGTGGCCCCGAGGTTGGCCGCCACGCCCTTGACGGTGTGGATGATCTGCCGGGCCGTGGTGGTGTTGTCGGTCTGCAGGGCCTCGGCCACCCGGTCGGCCGCATCGGCCTGGGTTCTGGCCAGGCTGGCCAGCAGCTGGTGGTAAAGGGTCACGTTGCCCGCGGTGCGGCGCAGGGCGCCGGCCTGGTCAAAGCCGTTCAGATGGGGCGTGGCTCCCGGGGCCGGACGGGGGGCCTGGGCCGCACCGCGAGCCTGCTCCAGCGGCCGTTTCCCCCAGCGGGCCAGGGCGCCGTAGAGCCTGGCGGGTTCGATCGGTTTGGTGAGATGCTCCTGCATGCCGAGGGCCAGGCAGCGCTCCCGCTCCTCCACCAGGGCGTGGGCGGTCATCGCCAGCACCGGCAGTCCGTCGAAGCGGGGGTTCCGGCGCAGCTGGCGGGTGGCTTCCCAGCCATCCAGCACCGGCATGTTGAGGTCCATCAGCACCAGGTCGAAGGGCAGGTCACCTCCTGGTGTGCCGGCATCCTTGGCTCCCAGGCGCCTCAGTGCTTCCTCGCCGTTTTCGGCCACGGTCACGACCACCCCCACGCTGCCGAGCAGTTCGGTGCAGATCTGCTGGTTCACTTGATTGTCTTCCACCAGCAGCACCCGCAGTCCTGCCAAGGCCACGCCCATCAGGTCGTCGCGGAGATCGGCATGTGGTCTGGGTGAAGCGCTGCTGGGCTCGAGAAGTGCGATCAGGGTGTCGAGCAGATCGGACTGGCAGACCGGTTTGGTGAGAAAGGCCTGGATGCCCAGTCCCTCGGCTTCTTGGCGGATCTCGGCCTTGCCGTAGGCGGTGACCATCACCACCTTGGGCATGGCGATGCCCTCCCGTGCCCGCAGGCGGCGGACGATTTCCAGCCCGTCGATGTCGGGGAGCTGCCAATCGAGCAGTAGCAGGTCGATCGGCTCGCCTGCAGCTGCGGCCGTCCGCACCCGTTCCAGGGTGTCCTGGCCACTGCCGCAGGCGGAGAGCCGGATTGACAGGTGGGCCAGATTGGCTTCCAGCACGGCGATGGCGATCGGGTTGTCGTCAACCAGCAGCACCGAGAGGTTGTTGAGCCGGCTGGGCAGCACGGGGGACGGCGGTTCCTTCCCCAGGCCCAGCCAGGCCGTGGCCAGGAAGGTGGTGCCGGCCCCCATCTGGCTGCGGGCTTCGATCGTTCCCTCCATCAACCCCAGCAGGTGGCGGCAGATGGTGAGACCCAGCCCGCTGCCCCCGTAGTGGCGGGTGGTGGAGAGCTCCGCCTGCTCGAAGGGTTGGAACAGGGTGGCCAGCTGGGCTTCGCTGATGCCGATTCCCGTGTCGCTCACCTCGAAGCCCAGGCGCACCCTCTGGCCCTGGCGTTCCAGGCAGCGGATGTGGAGCAGGATCTGGCCGAGCTGGGTGAATTTGTTGGAGTTGGAGAGCAGGTTCAGCAACACCTGGCCTAGGCGCAGCGGATCACCCACCAACTGACGGGGCACATCCTCATCAACGAGGAATAGCAATTCCAGACCTTTGTCGAAGATCTTCTGGGCGATCAGGCTGGTGAGATCGGCCAGCACGGTGTCGAGCAGGAAATCCGTGCGTTCCACGCTCATCTTGCCGGCTTCGATCTTGGAGAAATCGAGGATGTCGTTGATGATCGCCAGCAGTTTCTGGCCGGCGGCATTGATCTTGCTGATGTAATCCTTCAGGCGGGGTTCCGGATCGGCCCGCAGCGCCAGATGGGACATGCCGATGATGGCATTCATCGGCGTGCGCAGTTCATGGCTCATGCGCGAGAGGAACTCACTCTTGGCCGCGTTCGCCTCTTCCGCCACCCGCCGGGCTTCAATCAGTTCGAGCTCTTGGCTGCGGCTGCGGGTGATGTCTTCTCCGGAACTGAGGATGCCGATCACATCACCGGTTTCGCCCCGCAGCAGGCTGCTGTGCCAGCGCATCAGCAACACCCGGCCATCCTGGGTGCGCACGTGATATTCCAGCATCGCCGCCTCGCCGATATCGGGGCCGCTCTGGCCGGCCGTGCCCAAGGCGCTCAGGGCCGCCGCCAGCTGCCGCTTCGCCTCCTCCTCCACCACGTGGTCGCGGATCCAGTTGCGACCCAGCCAGCTGGCCGGTGCGAAGCCGAGTAGCCCGCAGCCCGCGGCATTCAGCAGGGTGATGTCGCCGTGGTGGTCGATCGCCAGCAGCGCCGTCTGCACCGTCTGGATGTAGGCCTGGATCCGGTTGTTGGTGCGATTCAGGCTGGCGGTGCGCTCCTGGATGCCCTGCACCATCCGGTTGATCGTGGTGGCCAGTTCGGAGATCTCGTCGTTGCCGCTCACTCGGACGGGTCGCAGTAGGCCGTCGTTGGCCATGTCGAAGCCCCGCACGGCCGCGTGTAGATCCAGCAGCGGGCGGGTGAGGCTGCGGCCCAGCAGCACCCCCGCCGTGCTCACCGCCGCGGTGGTGAGTAGCACCAGGCTGAGCAACTTGGTGCGCAGATCCCGGGCTGATTGCAGCACCTCCTGCCGCTCCAGGGAGACCAGCAGGGCGAGATCCCCCCGCTTAAGGCGGCGCCAGGAACCGATCCGCTGCTCGCCTGTGGGGTCGTGGAAGGTGCCGGCCTGCTCTGGCGTGCTTCCCAGCACCCGCGATTCGAGCGGACGTGATGTCAGGGGGTGGAACTGAAACGACGGGTCGGAAAGGGCTGACTCTCCCGGCTGCATCGGGATCATGCGCAGTTCCCTTCCTTGCCGTTGAATCCGCACCAGATCGGTCCTGGCGCTCTTGCCGAGACCCAGCAGGTGGCTGTCGAGAATCTGCTGGACCTGCGGTGTCGTTAGTGCCTTCGCCTCGGCAGGGGTCTCTGCATGGGTGCTTTTCCCCTTGAGAAGGACCTCGAGCTCCTCCTCCTTGCCTTCGGCGATCTGGTCGGTCTGCTCCAGATGGTCCAGCACCAGGGTCCGCTTGAACTGCTCCAGGGCCATCCACTGGCCGGCCAGCAGGGGCACCAGCCCGACGCTTAGAAGTACCAGGGTGAGGCGGCTGGTGATCGACGCCTTGCCCGGCAGCTGTCGCAGACGGGTGACCAGGGGGTGGTGGGGGGTCATGGCCGCGACAGCCCCCGGATCGCAGCGGCAGCCGCCTGGAACCGGTTCGTCGCGTTGCAGGGCTGCCCAAGCGGCCGAGCGACGGTTGGCGCGGTCACCCCCGACAATCCCCGCTCCGGCAGGTCATGCAGCCAGTCAGGCAGGGCGGCAGGCATCGGGGGCAGCAGCAACGGCACGGTAGCGACGGTATGGAGATGCCCGAACCGAATCGTAAGAAGGGCAGAGCTGAGGCGCCGTGCTGCGGCAAGCTGAAGGCATGGAAGGCGATGGGGAGCAGGGGCGCCCGCCGGTGTCCGGGCAGCCGACGGCGCCGCCCCCGGATCCGGCTCTGCGGCTCAGCGCCGATCTCTATCTGCTGCGCTCCGAGCTGCGCTGGCGGTTTTCGCGGGCTTCCGGGCCCGGTGGCCAGAACGTGAACAAGACCGATGCGCGGGTGGAGCTGCGCTTTCCCCTGGCCACCACGGCCGTGCTGCCGCCGCTGCTGAAGCAACGGGCCCTGGCCCGCCTCGGCTCGCGGTTGGTGGATGGCGAGTTGGTGGTGGTGGCGGAGGAGCACCGCTCCCAATGGCGCAATCGGCAGGCGGCCGTGGAGCGCCTCCTGGCCCTGCTGCGCCAGGCCATCACCCCACCACCGCCACCGCGGCGGGCCACCCGCCCCACCCGGGGCTCGGTGGAGCGGAGGCTGGTGGCCAAGCGGCAGCGCTCGGGGCGCAAGGCCCAGCGGCGCGGCGGCATCAGGCCGGAGGAGGACTGAGCGGGTCTGCTGGGTTCGCGGTGGCGGATGGGGCGGCCAGGGCCGCGGCGGATTCGGCGCGGATGGCGGCCTTGGCGGTGCGCCAGTGGGCCTCCAGCTCCCGGATGCCACGACCGGAGAGATCACCGCCGAGGGCCGCCTCCACCCGGCTGAAGCGATCAAGGAAGCGCCGGTTGGTGCCGGCCAGTCCCTCCTCGGGGTCGAGGCCGCCCCAGCGCGCCACATTCACCAGAGTGAAGAGCAGATCGCCCAGCTCCTCCTGGGCGTGGCGCCGATCGCCGCTGTCCACGGCTTCGCGGAGCTCGGCGAGCTCCTCCTCCACCTTCTCCCACACACCGGCCATTCCATCCCATTCGAAGCCGGCAGCGGCGGCCTTCTTGGAGATGGTCATGGCGCCGCCTAGCGCAGGCAGTCCCCGCACCTTGCCGGCCAACCGGTCGCTGAGGGGGCTGGGGCTGGCCACCGGGGTGGCGGCCTCTGCGCCCCGCGACCGCTCGCTCTGCTCCTGAAGCTTGATGGCCTCCCAGTGGACCCGCACCGCGGCGCTGTCGCGGGCCACCGCATCGCCGAACACGTGGGGATGGCGCCGCACCAGCTTGGCGCTGATGCCCCGGGCGATCCGCTCCAGATCGAAGCGCCCCGCCTCGCTGGCGATGCGGGCATGCAGCACCACCTGCAGCAGCAGGTCCCCCAGTTCCTCTGCCAGATCGTCGTCGTCGCCATGGCGGATCGCATCGGCCACCTCGTGGGCCTCCTCCAGCACGTAGGGGATCAGGGAGGTGTGGGTCTGCTCGAGGTCCCAGGGACAGCCGCCTTCGGGATCGCGCAGGCGATCCACCACCGCGATCAGCTCGGCTAGGGCCGCCTGGGTGCCTGGGGAGTGGCCTTGATCAGGGGGCGCCGGGCTCGGGGAGCCGTCGAGGGAGGGATCCATGGGGCTGTGAATCCGGGGCGGAGGCCCCGCGCAATGGACCACACCCTGCCACCTCCAGTCACCCGCGCTCGACCTGGCTTCGGTTCCTGGCGTCAGCGTCGCTGCCGTGTCCGCCGTTGGGGGTTGGTGCGGCGCTTGCCGCCCTTGTGGCGGCCCCTGCTCCGGCGCCGTCCTGTGGCCCGGATCGAAAGGCGCAGCGGCCGGAAGCGCAGGCGGGGGAGGGGGTCGCCGTCCTGCAGCAGGTGCAGCCAGCCACTCAGCTCCAGACCCACCAGCGCTGCGATCAGCAGAGGGCGCTGGTGGCTCCACAGCTGCCGCACCCCATCGACCATCGCGTCCGGCCCCGGACTGCCCCAGGGCCGCAGCAGCAGGGAGCCGAACGTGAGCAGCAGCGCCAGATAGAGCAGGCGGCCGGCGCTTCCCAGAAAGGGGCTGTGGGAGATCAGCGAGCGGTGGGGCAGCCAGCGCCGGTAGGGCCACCAGAGCAGGGCCAGGGGGCCCCAGCGGAGGGTGGCTCTGGAGTGGATGTCGAGGTCGGGCGAGAGCCACAGGCCGCCGATCAGGAAGGCGCCGCTGGCCACGGCGCTGCCCATCCACCCCAGCAGCGGCCACCACAGCAGCCCGAAGGGCAGGGCCAGCAGGCTGGTGGCGCGGTCGTGGGAGCGGCCACTGGCCATCGGAGCGGATCGGGGCAACGAATGCTGATCCTCGGATTCGGGCGCATGGTTTTGGCGCCCTCCCCGGGACAGGGACAGGGCAGAATGAGTTCGCGCCCGATTAGCTCAGCGGTAGAGCGCCTGCCTTACAAGCAGGATGTCGCTGGTTCGAAACCGGCATCGGGCATTACTAGAAACGCCAGTGCTTGAGCCAGTTGTGGCAAGGGCTCTGCGCGTCCGGCTGGCGAGAGTGAATGGGACGGGCGACAGTAGGGCGTGAGCTGTTGGGCAAGGTGGTGAACGCCTTTGCCGCTTCTGCTGCGGCCCCGGATGATGAGCGCCGAGTGTTGCTGCTGCAACTGCAGGCCCACGGTGCAACCGCTGCCCTTAAGGACTGATGAACGTGGGGGGGGGGAAAGGCTACCCACACCGTCGCCCGATCACAGCAAGTTGCGCGGTGGCTGGTGGAGGGGCTCAGTACCGCCGAGGTGCATCAGCGGGCCCGCGAATCGTCGGGGGTGAGCCATCGCACCGCCGATCGGCTGGTGGCCGCTGGCCGTGCGGAGCTGGTGAGGGGCTGGGATGTTCAGCGTCCAGAGATGCTTGCCCTGTTGTTGGCCAGGCTCGACACGGTGTTTCGTGCGGCCATGGAAGCGAAAAACCACGGCGCCGCCCTAGGTGCGGTGAACAGTGCCGCCAAGCTGGCGAAGGTGCTCTGACCGTTGGATGCCCCCCCGGGTGAGGGGTTTTGGCGGGTCACCCATGGAGCGCTGCCGAAAATCCCTGCGATCGCTTCGGGAATCGGGTGGGGGGAGGTTTTTAGCCGCCATCCATGGGGGGTGGCCCTGGGGCGAGAAAATCCGGCGTCGTGCGCCCTCGCCCTGCCTGGCTGCCCCATCCCCGCCGCCGTCTGCCCCGCCTGCGGGGGGCGGTGCGGCCCAGGCAGTGAGGAATCTCACAGCTTTGCGGGGCCTGGCTCACGGCCTTTCCAATGCAGGCCAGCGACTCTTGAGGAGTCCTTCACAGGAACTTCATCATGACCAGCAACAAACGCTTCACAGGTCTTGCCCTGGCCCTTGTCGTCATGGCCGCTACTGCCACTCCGGTTCATGCTCAAGTAAGGGCTTCTAACCCGGGCAACGTTTTCAAGGGCTCCGCTTTGTGCTATTTCCAACAGTGGATTACTGGTCAATCGACAGAAAGCGCCTATAACGCTTGTGGCTGATTGTCTTGGTAGATTGCTGAATCGTCGGTGCTAGCCATCTAGCCGGCACCACTCCTACAGCCCGCAACGAAGGGGTAAGGAATCCCCCTCCGTTGCGGGCCTCTGCTGTGGGTGACTTGAGGCTGGCAAAGCCCATGGCCGCCCTATCTGCCGCACCCGCACCCCCGCCGCCGCCTGCCCCGCGTGCGGGGCGTGGTTCGGTGCTCGAAGTCTTCACCGGCACGGTCTTCCTGATCCGCTGGGAAGCGCGGCTCGGGCGTGAATCGATCGGGGGGGACTTACAGCCCATGTGACGTGACCCCCTTCATCGGTCCAGGTCTTATGAGAGTGGGTGGTCGTGGTCATGCTGCAGCTCCCTGTTGAGCTGCCTCCAGGGGCGTTCGCCCCTGGAGGGCCGAGTGCGGCCTGAACGCGTTGTACTCCCAGCGCCAGCGATCAGCTGCTCGGCGGTTTTGAGCTTGCGGATGATCTGCTCCGCTGTGTGCCTGGTGCGTTTCATGGTGAAGTCCCCGGCCCAGTCTGGCCGGTTGAGGACTCTCATTCACCCTGGACCGGTTTCCGGGGTCCACGTCAGTGCAGCCCCACGGGTGCGGCGGGATGTGCAGGAGCCACCCATCTCAACGCCGGTCGGCACGGGCATCACGGTGGTGGCGAGGCCATCTTCCGGCTTGCCCATCTCCTTCTGGATCGAACACATCCTCTACCGCGTCAACCTCCTGTTCCAACTGCCCGTCATCGGACATGGTTTGGTGCCGAGAGATGTCCGACTGGCAGGCTAGGAGTTCACGCTTGATCAGCAGATTGTCGCCACCTGCAAGCCATCGCGCAGCCGGCGATCAATCCCAGTCCCAATGGCCCTATCCATGCTCTCAACTTTCTCCATGCTGGCCATCCTGTTGGTTGGGATGGGCCTGGCCTGAGCCAGTTCTGCCTGGTGCGCAGCGTGCTGAGTCTGCGCCAGGGTGATTGTTCTCCGGCCCGTTGTGTGGTGGGGCTCAGCTTTGGCATCGCCCTCACCTTGTTGCTGCTGGCCCGCTGGCATGGCGGCGAGAGCATGCCCCTCTACAGCCCCCACGTTTCGGTTGTGCTGGGCGGCCTGGTGTTTGGCCTTGCGGCTCGCGCCAACGGCGGCTGTTTTGTTGGCACCATCAATGGCCTCTGCAAAGGCGAAGGTCGGCGACTCTTCACCGTGGCGGGCTGGGTTCTGGGCTATGGATTGCTTCGCCTGCCCAGCCTTCCCGCCCACCGCCAGTCGCCGATGGAGGTGGCTCTGGCGTTGTTGGGGTTGGGCGCCTTCCTGCTGGTGCTCAACCGAATGGCGCATCACCAGCAGCAACGCTTCTGCCCCAATCCGGCCGCCCCTGGCCTCCAGGGCAATCGGGCCTGGGCTCTGATGCTCATCACCGGAATCCTGGTGGGGCTGCTCCATCACAGCGGCCTGCCCTGGAGTCCATCCAATCTGGCCCGCGCCTTAGGGGCTGCCCTCAGGGGAGCCCCCCTGGAGGGCATCACGGCCGTGGCGTTGTTCGTGCCCCTGGGGATGGTGCTGGTTCATGGGCTTCGTCGCGACTGGAACCCCGTAGCGATCACAGCGAAGGATGCGCTGTTGCTGCCTTGGGGGATGCTGATGGCCCTTGGCAGCGTCTGGGGGATGGGCGCCAACGACACCTACTTGTTTCGCTACTTGCCACTGGGCTCGCTGCATGCCGCCGTGGGACTGGCCGCGATGGTGGTTGGTATCGCCATCCACCCGAGTGGCCTCATGGCTGGTGGCGCTGAGCCGCGTGCAGCAACAAAAGCTTGCGTATCGGGCTCAAGACAGGAGAGAAAAGTAAAGCGATGAATAAATCCGTCTTCGCATAGCTTTTGCGCCTATTACGCAGGCCCAGTTACTCGACTCCGGGCCTATTCAGTGCGCAGAGTGCAGGTGAGCCATGGGGGAATGGCTAGCAAGTCCCGCGTTCCCTGCTGTGCCATGAGTGCCAGCGGTTCCACAACGGTCTTTCACAGGCCGTAGATCGCTTGGTCGATTTTGGAGCCGAGCTTGCGGTCCATCCGGCCGCGGGCATTGAGATATCTGGGGGCTCGGCCCCGTGCTGGCCTCGGCCTCTGGCCGTGCTGCTGCCGGCCGGTGGAGATGTAGGCCTCCAGCCCCTTCTCTTCACACGCTTCCAGGTTGCGGTGCTGCAGTGGTCGGCGTCGGCAATCAAGGCATCGGACCCGCTCCAGCATGGGCAGCAGGTGCACCACGTCGCTGGGGGTAAGCTCCCACGAGGAGTACGTTTCGATCCTTGGCATCGACTACGCCGCGCCGGAGACGGAGACCGAGTTCTTGGGCACTGCGGCCCCGCAGGCGCGGCCTTTCATGACCCTCTCCCTGGTCCGGCTTCGCGGGGCGGCCCCTTGAGCCGTCATGCAATCCTCGTTCTGGGCATGCATCGCAGTGGAACGTCGGCACTGACGGGCATGCTCGGTGCCATGGGGGCGGCGCTACCTGGCGATTCGATGCCGGCCACGGCCGACAACCCCACCGGCTATTGGGAATCGCGCGGCCTAGCCAGGTTCAACAACCGCCTGCTCGAATCGGCCGGCACCCGCTGGAACGACGATGCCGCCATCCCGGCGGAATGGTTCGAGGATCCAGCGCGGGACCGCGACCGGGGTGAGGCCCGGCGACTGCTCGATGACGCCTTCGCGGCAGCGACCCTCTTCGCTCTCAAGGATCCACGGCTCTGCCGACTGCTGCCGTTCTGGTGCCAGGTGCTCTCCTCGGCCGGCATTGACCACTCGGCTGTACTTGTGTTGCGCGATCCGTTGGAGGTGGCCCGGTCGTTGGCGGCACGCAAGGACGTGCCCCAGTTCCGCCCGGCGGCCATCGCCAGCACAAGCCGGGCGCTGCTGCTTTGGCTGCGCTACGTGCTCGACGCCGAGCGGCACTCCCGCGACCTGCCCCGGGTGGCCGTCGACTTCGCCCATCTCGTGTCGGATTGGCGCGTTGCGGCTGAACCACTGCGGGCCGTTCTGCCCATCGGCCTCCCTCTGCCCGGCTCCGCCGCCGCCGCTGCCGTGGAGGCGGTGGCCGATGCGCGACTCCACCGCAATCGTGCCGGGAACGAGCAGGGCGAGTCCACTGTTTCAAAGGGGCTTAGCCGGCTGCGCACGCTCCATGCCTCGCTCGTCGCCCCGGGGGGGCTGGCGGAGTCCCGCACGGCTGGCGAATGTGACGACCTGGGATCCAGTTTCGATCGCTTCGTCGCCCTCTACGCCCCGTTGCGCCGGAACGCGTATCCGCTCGCCGCACGCGACGAGTGGTCGCAGGCGATCCTTGCCCAACTGCCGGACGATGAACCTCCGGTTGCGCCCACGCGGCCGCGGCGCATTCTCTTTCTCTCCGCGGCGCCGGCTTCGATCGGTCATGCGTACCGCGTCGGCCATCCGGTGGCCGCACTGACGGCACGGGGCTGGAGGGCCTCCTGGCTGCCGCTCGCCTCAGCTGCCGCCGAGCCGGCCCGCCTCGACAATGTCGATATGGTGGTTGTGTTTCGGGCACGCCGAAATGCGGCCTTCGATGTCGTGCGCGTCCGCTGCAGAGCCCGCGGCGTGCCTCTCGTCTACGACATCGACGACCTCGTCTTCGATGCCGACATGATGGCGGCGGGGTTCTTCGCCTACCTTGACGATCTGCCGGAAGCTGACCGACTGCGCTGGTTGGCCGATGCGGCGTGCTACCGCGATGCGCTAGCCGCTTGCGATGCGGCCGTGCTCACCACCGCGCCGCTGGCCTCAGCTGCTGGACAACTTTGTATGCGACTGGCCGTGTTGCCGAACTGCCTCGACGCCACGCTTACCGGCCTGGCTGATGCTGCTTGCAAGGCTGCCAAGCCCTCCCTCGCCGACGGCCGCCCGAGATTCGGCTTCGCAAGCGGCACCCCCACCCACCGCCGCGACTTTGCGGTCGCCGCCGCGGCATTGGCCCGTCTCTTCGACCGTCGGCCCGAGCCGCTGCTTGTGATTGTCGGTGCCCTCGACCTGGCCGCCTATCCGGAATTGGCGCGCCACGCACCGCGCATCGAGGTTCGTTTCGGTGTGCCGCTGCACGACCTGTTCGCCGAAGTTGCCCGCTTCGACGTCAACTTGGCGCCTCTGGAACTCGGCAATCCGTTCTGCGAGGCTAAGAGTCCGGTCCGCCTGCTGGCAGCGGCTGCCGTGGGCGTGCCCAGCGTGGCATCGCCTACGGTGCCGCTCCGCGACGCCATCCTGCCCGGCTCGACAGGCCTCATCGCCGCCGACGCCGGGGACTGGGAGGAGATGCTCGAATGCCTGCTGGATGACGCCGACGCCCGGTCCCGCATGGGTCGGGCGGCGCGAATCCACGTCCGCGCCCAGTTCGGCCCGGAGGCCTATGCCGATCTCGCGGAGCGCACCTTCGCCGCACTTGCCCACAGCCCACGACCAGCGGAAGGCCGGGCATGACTAACTTCGACCTAACTGTGGGACAATCCTGCTGATACGGCTGCTGACAATTAGCTGCTATGCCCTCAGCATATCCTCCGGCCTAGCGAATCCAACAAGCATTGGCATTGGGAGTCTGAGCGACTACTCCCTTGCATCAAGATCTGTTGGCAGATGCAGGCACTACCTGGCACAAATGGAAATCAAATCATTGCATCACTCCGAATACACTGATCATGTCCGTCTGACCAGCGGCAGGGGCGACATCCTTCTCGGCAGTTATCGAAGTGCATTGGGTTTCTTTGCACTAAAGTTTGCAGTGGTTAAGCCCTTAATTGCACGATTGTTTCAAATGGCAACAGCGTCAGTCCAGCCTGAATGAGCGAATCACCCTGAAGGTTTAGAAGTGGCTGTTTGCTGAAGTTCGATGAACCGCTTCGAGACTTTGCGAAAGGGAATGTTCCCAGGCTCCCGTGGCATCGAAATTGGCCCATGGCACAATCCCGTAGCCCCAAAGAAGGATGGGTTTCAGACCCTCGTCATTGATTTCCTTTCCACAGACCTCCTGCGGGAGAAGGCGCGACGGAGGAGTGTCCCAGAGTCCCGAATTTCGAATATAGAAGACGTAGATATCGTCGGTGACGCATCCTGCCTTCTTGAACTTGTACGCAGCAGGGGAGTGGTGAACCAATTTGATTGGATTGTGAGCAGTCATAATTTTGAGCATCTCCCAGATCCAATTCGTTTCCTTCAAGATTGCGAGACCTTGCTCGAGCCAGGCGGCTTTTTGGGGATGATTATTCCCGACAAACGTTACTGTCTTGACCGGTTCCGATCCACGTCAAATATTGCCGACCTCGTGCGCGCGCATCACGACACCACATCACCCACTACGGCGGCTTTTGCCATGTTTGCGCAGCACGTCCTAAAAGCCACACTGGTTTTGCCCGACGGGAACGAGCGCCTCTCCTGGCACGCGAAGATCAATCAGCCGGAACAATTAAAAACCCAGGATATTAGTGTTAAATAGGGACTCCTGAAAAAACATATCGCGAGCTAGCTCGATTGCAGCCAAGGACCTTGGCGTAGGCAGCTCCTAAGCACGGTTACCGAGTGACCAGGTAT
>Ga0209598_10001200_pt1 | contig 21242 bp, 12 predicted proteins | sample M_140807_EF_Meta_FD_187317 | JGI IMG/M metagenome (GOLD analysis project Ga0209598, IMG submission 187317) | Freshwater microbial communities from Lake Montjoie, Canada to study carbon cycling - M_140807_EF_MetaG (SPAdes) (version 2) | ecosystem: Environmental > Aquatic > Freshwater > Lake...
CGTGGCATTAAAACGTATCTGGCGAGTTTTGCTGCTGAACTCTTGTGAAATCCTAAAGAAGCTTGGGTGTTTTTTGCGACCTGAACCAAGAGTTAACAATCCTCTCGCCAAACGTTAACCTTTCAGATCGTGCTATTTCCGGGTTGCGAGATATCCTATCAGGACTACTAAGTGTCTTTCCGTTGCTCGTACTGCGGATGGGGATGTCCTCATGTTGAGAGTTGAAACAGGTCCGTTGGTTGCAGTCCTCGCGTCAAGCGCCCTCGTATTGGCGGGGTTTGCCCACGCCCATGACGGGGAAGAAGGGCACTCGCACGAGAAGGTACGCAAGGTCGAAAACGCTGAGGTTTACGCTCCAACTCCGATCCCGGACCGAATCATTCTGACCTGGTCAGGCGACCCGACCACAACGCAAAGCGTCAGTTGGCGAACGAGCGTAGAGACCCAGCATGCAAAAGCACAGATCGCCATTGCGACGGCGGGTCCAGAGTTCGTGAAAAAGGCCACCGAAGTCGTTGCGACATCTGTCGCTCTGAAAACCGACTTAAACACGGCTCATTTTCATAGCGTCGCGTTCAAGGATCTCACACCTGGGACCAAGTACGCCTATCGCGTCGGTGACGGTGTCAATTGGAGCGAATGGTTTCATTTTGTCACGGCTAATGTGACCGAGGAGCCGTTCTCGTTCATTTATTTCGGCGATGCGCAGAACGATATCCGGACCCTATGGTCGCGTGTGATCCGCGAAGCCTACAGCGATGCGCCCAAGGCAAAGTTTATGCTTCACGCGGGTGATTTGATCAATTCGGCTCAATCGGACGCCGAATGGGGCGAGTGGTTCGGCGCAGGCGGATGGCTTAACGCCACGATTCCAAGCATGCCGGTAGTGGGCAACCACGAGATGCATAAAAACGCGGATGGCAAAGCCGTCGTAACGCATCACTGGGCGCCTCAATTCACTCTTCCGGAGCATGGTCCGGAGGGCTTGGGTGAGACCTGCTACACGATCGAGTACCAAAACACCCGTTTCGTAGTTCTCAATAGCAATCTCAAGATCGAGGAGCAGGCAAAGTGGCTCGACGAGGTTCTGTCCAAGAATACGAAACCTTGGATTATCTGCTCGTTCCATCATCCGATCTTCTCGACAGCCAAAGACCGCGACAACCCCGTCGTGCGCGCTGCATGGAAGCCTATCCTCGATAAGTATCGAGTGGATCTGGTACTTCAAGGGCACGACCATACCTATGGAAGGACCGGATTGGATACACCAACGGTTCTGCCTCCCACGGTTGGCAACGTGCCGACGGGTGTTACTCACCGCGATGAGTTCCATGGGACTGTGTACGTCGTGTCGGTAAGTGGCCCCAAAATGTACAACATTGACCCTAAGCCATTCATGGTCCGAGTTGCCGAAGATACTCAGTTGTATCAAATCATTCGCGTAGAGGGAATGAAGCTGATCTATGAAGCCCGAACGGCGACAGGCGATGTTTACGATTCGTTCGTCCTCGAGAAGACTATTGGCGAATCGAATCAGATATTCGAGGGCAAGATCAACTCCCAAGAGCGTCGACGCACTTTGGCACCACCGACAAAGTCAATCAATGAGACGCCCGCTGTCCCCGTGCCGGCAAAATAAAGATCGCTCGCTGACAAAGTCTTGATTTTAGTTCCATGGATTTTCATTTGCGTGGAAATGGCAAAGTATGTTCCGAAATCTCTATTTTTCTTGGATGTTTGTTTGGATCTGCACGGTGACTTCCGCGTTTGCGGGGGACACCGAGGACTCCAAGGAGCGGTCCGAAGGCAAACAATCGAGGGTCCAGATTCTTGAATTCCAACAGGGTGTGGGAGGATATCAGGGGACCGTAGATACTGAGATATGGGCTTTGGCTCCAACCACGATCCTCGATAGCAATCCAAACGCATCGTCGGACGCGAACAACGATGGAGGCGAAAGCCAAGTTCTTCTTCGGTTCGACTCAATCATTGGAGCGAAAGCCAATCAGATCCCTCGCAACAGCCGCATTCGATCGGCAAGGCTTTTGGTTAGTGCGTTTGACCAGGGCTCGACCGTCAATCTGCATCGAATGTTAGTACCCTTTAGCAAAACGGCGACATGGAATTCCGTGGTCGATGGCGTTTCTGCGGATGATGTCGAAGCATCTCGTCATAAGGACAGTTTTACATTCGGGAAGATCGCTGCGAATACATCGATTGTTGTATTCGACGTTACCGACACGATGCAGTGGTGGGTCAACGGGCATTCGAACCACGGTTGGGTTTTTCTCAACACGGGTGGTAACGGTTGGGACTTCTATTCCTCGGAGTTCGACGATTTCAAACAACGTCCAAAACTGATTGTTGAATTGGAGCGACCACAACCTACACCCGCCAAGAAAACCCTCAATTCGAATCCACCCAACCCATCATCGGAAGGAAGCCAACCCTAATGAATCAACTCATTCAGTCATGTAATCCAGCGTTTTCAGGGCGTTCACGAAGGGATTTTCTCTACGTTGGATGGTTAGGTGGAGTGGGCCTGACGTTGGGGCAAATGCTCTCGCTCGAAGCCATGGCCAAGGCGTCTGGGGGGCAATCACCGAAGGCCAAATCGGTGATTCATATCTACCTCCAGGGCGGCTTTGCGCACATGGATAGCTTCGATCCCAAGCCGGATGCTCCTGCGGAGTATCGCGGGATCTTAGATCCGATTCGAACGTCACTTCCAGGGGTCTACTTCAGTTCCCACATGGAGCAAACCGCCAAAGTTGCCGATCGTATCACGGTAGTTCGAAGTATGTCGCATACCGAAGTGGATCACAGCCGTGGCGAGCATAGCATGTTCACTGGCTACCGTCCCAGCCCAGCGCTGGTGTACCCGAGCGTAGGGTCGGTTGTCGCCCATGAACTGGGGCCTAGGGATGCGATGCCAGCATATATTTGCGTACCGAACCAAGGCAGCCAGTTCCTTGGGAATGGCTATCTCAGCAATGCCTGCGGTCCGTTTGCGTTGGGAACCGATCCAGCAAGACCTAATTTTTCAGTCCGTGACCTGAGTCACGCGAAAGGGGTTGATGACTCGCGTTTCGAGCGTCGCAAGGACTTGAAATCGGTCGTCGATGGGCACTTCGAGCGGATGGAGAAAGACGATTCGATCGCGACGATGAACTCGCTGTATCAAAGAGCCTACGACCTTCTCGCATCCCCGAAGGCCAAAAACGCATTTAGTTTGAAAGATGAAGACGAGAAAACGCGTGAGCTCTATGGAATGAAACCCGCACCACCTGTATTGCGGCCATCTGCTGGCTCACGGCTGTTGATTGCCAGGCGACTGGTCGAGGCGGGTGCTCGCTTCGTTACCGTTACCTACGGTGCTTGGGATACGCATGCATTTCATTACCGAAGTATCGAGCCACAATTACCAGACTTGGATCGCGCCTTTGCGGGACTGATCCAGGATCTCGATAACCGAGGCATCCTCGATTCAACGCTGGTGCTTGTAACCAGCGAGTTTGGTCGCACACCGAAGATCAATGCGGGTGGCGGACGCGATCACTGGCCAAGAGTTTTCTCGATCGTCATGGCGGGCGGGGGAATTCGACGCGGAAGCATTTACGGCGCTTCCGATGGATTGGCGGCAGAACCTGCAGAGTCTCCCCTGTCGGTCGAAGACTACGTTACGACGGTCTATCACCTTTTAGGTATCGACGCAGCCAAGTCGTTGATGTCTCCCGGCGATCGCCCACAGCCCATCGTCACCAATGGATCAGTTGCTAAAGGGTTGTTAGCGTAATGATCACTTCGCGCATCACTTTGGTTTCGAGAGAATGCATTTGGGCACGCATCATCTTGATGCTTTTCTTGATGTGGTTAGGGTTGTCCACTGCCAGTAACGCAATAGACCCACCTTCGCTGGAAACCTTGTCCCCTCCTGTGGCAACCCGAGGTTCTGATTTTACCATTCGGGCTGTTGGTTCCTCGATCGGGCATTGTACGGAAGCGGTCTTCTATGATCCTGGACTTGAATGCATCGAGATCAAGAAGATTGACGACGACACACTGGAACTACGAATCCATGCAAGCGAAAGCTGCGAGCTCAAACCGCATCCAATCCGATTGCGCAATACCAATGGCATCTCGGAGATACGACTCCTAACGATCACTCCCTTTGGAGTGATCAATGAACACGACTCCGAAGAACCGCAGCCCATTGTTGGCAACGCCACCGTCTATGGAACACTTCAAGGGGATGACACCGACGTTTTTGTAATCGATGCCATGGCAGGAGATGTGATTTCAGCTGAAATCGCAGCCATCCGCCTGGGTATCAAGATGCTCGATACCGAGATGATGCTACTGGGGCCTGACGGTAAGGTGGTCCTTCGAGTCGATGACACTCCTCTGTTGAACCAGGACCCTTGCTTTTCAGTTCGCGCCCCGGTCGCAGGAAAATACACGATCCACGTGAGCACGGTTGGATCCAATGCAGATGCGAACAGCCCCTATGCATTGCATCTGGGGAGCTTTCCTCGTCCAACTCTAATGTACCCTTTAGGGGGGGCTGCGGAACAGCAACTAACGATGGAGTGGATAGGTGCTTTTGGGAGTGACGGGTCAACCCTTCACCAGAATATCGTCTTGCCCAAAGCAAACAGTGCTACATCCGCCGTCGAACTGACAACCACGGATAGGAATGGAGTTCAAGTATCCTGTCCAACGTTGTTGCCGATACGATCGGTCGCATTTCCAAACGCTGAAACCAGCAGTCTTGAAAATCCATCCAGCGTACCAATTGCGTATCATGGGAAGATCGATTCCGAAGGCAAAATCGTTACGCATTTTTTTCGGATACCCTCCGATGGGATTTACGAAGCGGAGATTTTTGCCACACGACTCGGTTCCTTGCTAGATTCGGTCATTGAACTTAGGGACCAAACCGCCGATCGCTCGATAGCGCTAGGAGATGATTTAAACAGCCATGACTCCTCGGTCACTTTTGAGGCACAGCGCGATCATCTTTACTCCCTGAGCGTGCGAGACAAACGATTAAAGTCGGGCGAACTTTTTATCTATCGCGCCGAGATTCGACCTTTCGAACCCACTTTGATCAGCTTCCTTCCTCGTCGCGACAAGCTCTCCCAGGGCAAGCAAACCGTTTCGGTGCCTCGAGGCAATCGATCGCTCGCGATCATGGCCGTGCAAAGGGATGGTATCGAAAGCACGGTGAGATTGAGATGGGATCGAATGCCCAACCACATCCAAACCTCCAGCGTTCCATTCGAAGCGAGCGATTTCGCTAGGCCCGTCGTGTTGGAAGCCTCAACGGAATCTCCTCTGGGCGCACAACTGGTTCAACCGGTCGCAATCGCCGAGAGCAAACAGGGCAAATTTCGCCAGACGATCGACTTGGTCAACGGGCCGGCAGATGCGATTTACACCAGTGTTACCACGGACCGCTTAGCAATTTCGGTCACTGAACCGCTCCCCTATTCCATTGAACTCGACGTGCCTCGCAATCCTTTAAGTGTCGACGGCACCTTGGACCTGATCGTACAAGTTCACCGGGAACCAGGCTTTTCCTCACCGATCGATCTAACCATTCCTCTGCTTCCAGAGTTCGTCGATGGGCCTGCAAAAACCCGCGTCGAAGCCGACCAGTCCACGGCAACGATCCGATTGCGGGCCGATTCGAGATGCTTACCACAGCGGTGGCCGCTGGTCGTCGAAGCGAACATCGCTTCGGGCCGATCGGAATCTGGCGAGCCCCAAGTCGGCGCTATCGACCGAATGCCCACGGCTGCCCCACTGACGAACCCCTCGGTATGCAGTTCTCTTCGAGAGTTGGAGATTCGTCCTAGCCCAGTCTCCGGTAAGCTCCAGTCCATCGCTGTGGAATGTGGTCAAGAAATCGTCCTGCCTTTGAAATTTGAGATCGACCCAGACTTCGCCGGACCACTTACCGCACAATTGGAAGGCTTGCCCAACCGAGTTACTGCTCCTGCCGTTTCCATTAGCGAGGACCAGCGAAGCTTGGAGTTTGAGCTTCGCGTAGCAGCCGATGCACCAACCGGTACATTCCCAGACATCCTTGTCCGCCTCAGCGGAGAACGCATGGGGCAACAGGCCTCCTATTGCATTGCGCGAAGGACAGCGCTCGTTATATCGCCCGTAGGCAAATCGCAAAAAGACGAAGCAGGTATCCCTCTTACCCCGCTCGAGGCACTTCGTCGGCAACGATTGAAGTCAGGCTCGTAAATGAAATCCCTCCTCACGACAGCTCGATGCTTTTCGACTCCCACTTACGAATACCTCGGATAAGAATCAGAATGCACAGCACTTTTGCCAATCTTTTTGCGCTCGCGATGAGTTTACATTTCGCCGTTGCGCTTTGTGTAGCATCCATCGCATCCGATGCAGATTCGCCCGCAGCGGTTTCGATCCAAGTCTACCCGAAAGCGATCCAACTAAATTCGCCGCGTGATCAGCAATCACTCGTCGTCACAGCCACCTATGCAGACGGCAGCACACAAGATGTCACTAGCGAGTGCACCGTAGAAGCGTATCCAAACCACTTGGTTCAATACTTGTCGGAAACGATTATCCCTGGACACGACGGATCGGGAGAGCTGATTGTCCAATACGCAGGACACCAATTAGCCGTTCCCACCAAGGTATCGGGCACCGAATCGCAACCCAAGATTGAATTTCGAAACGAAGTTCTCCAGGTTCTCACCAAAGCTGGATGCAATACAGGCAAGTGCCATGGTTCGGCAACGGGCAAGGATGGATTCCGCTTGAGCTTGTTCGGATACGATCCCCAAGGAGATCATTACCGTTTGACGCGGGAGCTCAATGGTCGACGCATTCATTGGAACCAACCCGAGAAATCGTTGCTGCTGCTCAAAGCCACCGGTAACGTGGATCACACCGGCGGTGGCCCCATTGCCGAAAACTCGTACGCTCATGAAATCCTCATGCAATGGCTCGCAGAGGGATGCAGCAACGATGATCCAGCGACCGCGAGAGTTCCCAAAGAGATCCGCGTCTATCCTGAACAAGCCGTTTTTTCTCAACCGGGCGGATCGCAAAAGCTCATTGCCGTTGCACGTTACAGCGATGGATCCGAACAGGACGTGACAGCGCGGGCCGTCTTCATCAGCAACAACGAATCGGCAGCCAGTGTCGATGAATCAGGGATGGTCGTCTCTCGCGGTACCGGAGTCGCTTTTGTGCTGGCCCGCTTCGACCAATTCACCTCTGGAGCCTCCATCATCGTCCGTTCAGGAAATGACTTCCAATATCCGGACGCTCCTGTGCTCTCACCGATCGATAAGCTTGTTGACAAACGCCTCGAGTTTCTCCATATGTCCCCATCCGATCTAGCGTCGGACGAGCAATTTTTAAGGCGAGCATCGCTCGATTTGGTTGGGCTTTTACCGACCGAGAGTCAATACGCTGAGTTTCGACAGGATACTTCAAAGGACAAAAGAACCCGTTGGATCAATCGCTTGATCGATCGCCCAGAGTTCCATGACCAGTGGGTGATGCACTGGGCGGAACTCTTGCAAATAAGGACCAATAATGGTGTCAGCCCCAAAGCGCTTCGCCTCTATGATCAATGGCTCCGAAGCGCTGTTCACCGTGGAGAGACCATCGACAACATTGTCAAGAACACATTGGCCGCAAATGGAGGTACCTTGGAAAATCCAGCAACGAATTATTTCCAAACGGAAACCACCCCGCAACTGATGGCCGAGAACATCGCACAGGTCTTCCTCGGTACGCGCATCCAATGTGCGCAATGCCACAACCACCCGTTCGATCGTTGGACCATGGATGACTACTATGGCTTCGCCAGTTTCTTCAGTCAAATCGGTTATAAGCAGGGAGAAGATCCCCGCGAGTTAACTATCTACAACTTGGCTGAAGGTGAAATAGTGCACCCTTTGGGCAAGAAAGATTTGAAACCGCGATTTTTAGGAGCGGAGTTACCCGCGATGGTCGACGGCAAAGACTATCGAGAGGTGCTTGCGGATTGGTTAACCTCCCCAGAGAACAAATCATTCGCTCGCAATATCGCGAACATCGTATGGGCGCATTTCATGGGTGTGGGGATCATCGATCCGGTGGACGATGTCCGGATCAGCAATCCAGCTACCAATCTTGAGCTTCTTGATTATCTCGCCGAACGATTGGTCCAAGAGAAATTCGAACTAAAACCGCTTATCCGAGAAATCTGTAATTCACGTACCTACCAAACAGCTACGCGCCGAAACGAATCCAACAAACTGGATGAAAAGGAGTTCTCGCATCAGAAAATCCGTCGTATGCGAGCGGAGGTTTTGCTCGATTGCATTTGCCAAGTCACCGAGACGACGGAACGATTGCCAGGACTTCCCAAGGGCAGCAGAGCTGTCCAGGTCGCAGACGGACAAGCCGCGCATTACTTCCTGACGACCTTTGGGCGTTCGAATCGAAGCTTGGCATGCACTTGCGAAACGAAAACGTCCCCCACCCTCTCTCAGGCACTCCACTTGCTCAATAGCGAGACGACCGGTGGCAAGATCCGAGAAGGAGCAACGGTCAGCCGTTGGCTCCAAAATGGACTGTCCCCACATGAAATCGCGCGTCAAATCACCGTTCGATGCCTAAGCCGCGAACCGAGCGCTGAGGAATTCAAGCAGATCGATGCGATGACAGCGAACAATTCCGACCCCCAGTTAGCACTCGAAGATTTCTTCTGGGCTGTGCTCAACAGCAATGAGTTTGTTTTCAATCACTAATTACCTAATGACAATCCTCCCAGGATATCTACTTTGTTCCGTACAGCTACTTTGTTCCGTGCATCACCAATCCGTCCATACCATCGCTCCGACAGTTGCACTATGACATCGAATCGCAGTATTTGCGAACTATCGCAACTTCGTATCGTTGCGATGGCATTCCTCGCGATGATCTTGCTGAGCATGGTTGTCCAAGCCCAAACGATGATGACGCCATCGGTTGGAGCGGAAACGTCGGACAAATCGCTCGATGTTGGATACGATTCCGTTCAGGAAATCTTAAGGCAGCATTGCACCAGTTGCCACAACGAGGATCAACCACGAGCAGATTTGGTTTTAACATCTTTAGACAAGATCCTCGCTGGCTCCGCATCGGGGCCGGTTGTCGTTCCAGGCAATCCCCAAGCAAGTCCGCTCTATCTTCTCGCGGCGCATTTGGAATCCCCAAAAATGCCTCCCAACAAGCCGCGATTATCTCAACGCGAATTGACGAAACTTTCGAAATGGATTTCGACCGGCCTAAGCGATGAAGCCAAAGGAATGGGTGGGCTCAATGCCCCGCAGTCGATTCCGTCTGTCACACCAGAGAATCCGTCGAACACGACCATCGACACCCGAGGCGACAATACCCGCGCACCGCAGGGAACCTCTCCGCTTCGCCTCGCACAAGTCCGTCCACTTTCAGAGAAGAACATCATTCGTGCTGTATCTGTCTCACCAATCGCACCCCTGGTGGCCATCGCGGGAAATGGCCAAGTCCTTTTATGGGACGCACAATCCAATACATTGAGTGATCGGGCCATCGACGTGGGGGATCAGGAAATCTCAGCGATTGTTTTTTCCAGAGATGGTCAGAGGCTTTGGATCGCTGCCGGCACTCCTGCGGAATCAGGTTCGCTGCATTCCTGGAGCATACCGGAAGAAAGGTATCTTGGGTCCTTGGGTAATGAAGCGGATACCATCAGCACGCTCGATGAGTCTCAAACCTCCAAACAGGTTGCTATCGGAACGACACGCCGATTGCTCAAAGTCCTTTCGAGTGAAGGCGATTCGGACAAAGCGTTAGCCAAACATACCGATTGGGTCACGAGCACCGCCTTTAGCATGGATGGAATTTTGGTTGCCAGCGGAGATCGTTTCGGGAGCATCATCGCCTGGGATCCGGTCGCTGGGACGGAGTTTTCAACCCTCCGAGGACATTCGGGGATGATCACCTCGATCCATTGGTCACCCAACGGAGATTGCTTGCTCTCCTCGAGCCTCGATGGGTCGATTCGGGTCTGGAACATGCATGACGCCTCGCCACTGAAATCTTGGCAGGCACACGATAAAGGGGTAGCAACCGCTGGCATGCTAGCGAGCGGCGATCTAGTAACCCTCGGAAAAAACGGCATCGTCAGCGCTTGGAGCAGTCCCTACGAATCCGATGCCTTGCCGACGCTCCTTTGGCAAAAGTCGATGGATGATGAGATCATCACTGGCGGTGTGGGCAATCACGGAAAGACAATCGCAGTAACGGATGCTACGGGTAGCGTTTACGTGGGTCTTCTCGATGGAAGTAGCAATCGTGAGAATCCCCCCAGTTTTGTGAAGCTCGCAATTCCGTCCTACCATCCACAGCGATCCTTCTCATCGATCGCACCGCGTGAGCCAAAACGAAGCCAAATCGAAACGGCGAGCAAGCTCCAAAGCATGCCTGAGGAGGAACCATCGCCATCGAAAACGCTCGTCGCTGGGGCATCGAGCTCTGACGAGCCAACGGCGACCACGGACATCGACGAGACAAAGCGGTCACTCGAATCCGTGCAGCGGGCCCTCGAACAATCGTATGAAACCACACGTCAACTCGAGGAAACTGCGGCTCGGCTGCAACAGATGCTCAGCATCCAACAAGCTCGGTTAAGGCAGCAGGAGTTGCAACACAGGAAGGACCAGCACCTTCCAAAGTCCAAGTAGCACTCGATCCACTTCGCGTTGCGAATCATCGTTCACATGCGACCATGCTCGAAGGTCGACCCGCCTCGGTCTCGTAGGATAACCGTTCCATGCAAAAAATATTGGTTTATGTTTCCCTAGTGGCAGCAACTCTCGCCGGTGCAGCTCAGCAAATGTCTCGCGCTGAAGATTGGCCCATGTGGCGAGGCCCACGCGGCGATGGAATCAGCGAGGACCCTGGGGTGCCAACGCGTTGGACATCCACCGAGAACATCGTTTGGAAAGTCGCTCTGCCCGGCCAAGGCCTCTCCTCTCCGATCGTATCAGCGGACGCTGTGTTTGTGACCTGTGTTGTCCCTGAAACGCAATCGCGGCACCTCCTGCGCGTTGAAAAAAGCTCGGGCAACATCGTCTGGAACACATTGGTACACACCGGCCCGATCGAGAATCAGCATAAATTCAATACGAGCGCTTCGAGCACCCCGGCCTGTGACGGGCAACGCGTGTATTGCACCTTTGTTGACGACGAGAAGTTGGTTGCTGCAGCGGTCGATTTTCAGGGTGCCATCCTTTGGAAAAAAACCCCTGGTGCCTACTTTTCCAAACATGGGTTCGCCGCATCGCCGATCGTGTGTGAGGAAGGAATCGTCGTCAACGGTCAACAAGATGGATCAGCATTTGTAGTCATGCTCGATCGTTACGACGGACACGAGATTTGGAGGTACAAGCCTGAAACCGACTTGCGATCTTTCTCGACTCCTTTGCTTACGAGTGAAGGAGGGACCCGGCAGCTGATCCTCTCTGGAGCAAAGCAAACGATCGGTCTGAATCCTCAAAACGGAACGCTTCTATGGTTCGCAGAAGGACCGACCGAGAAGGTGGTTTGCTCCCCATCGGTTGGACATGGCCAAGTCTTTGCCTTTGGTGGATCGCCTGATACACGCGCATTCTCATTAAAGCTCGGCGGCCGAGGGGATATCACACAATCGCATGTCGTTTGGACTCGCGAACGGGGAATGCCTTATGTACCCACACCGCTGCTCTACGGTGATTATCTCCATATTGTCGATGACGCCGGAATCTACACCTGCATGGAACCGAAATCGGGCAAAGTTCTGAAAAACCTTCGTAAGGGCGGGAACACCTACAGCTCTCCAATCGGAATCGATAACAAACTTTACTCGTTTGATGACACGGGCAAATGCACGGTCTTCGAGAACAATGCCGACTACTCCGTCCTAGCAGTCAATGAGCTAGACGAGCCTGTGCAAACCACCCCCGCCGTTGCAGATGGGTGCCTGTTTGTTCGTGGTGAAAAGCACCTTTGGTGCATTGGCAAGCGACCATAGATTCGACTCCACGACGACAATTCCTCGATTGGCACTCGAGTTGGGCGCCTGATGTTGTTTCACAGTCAGCCGTAGGCGTACTGGCTATCGAAGAAACTCGCAATGGACCATGAGGATTCCACTTGGATTTGATAACGTGGTAGCCAGTTTTCCCAGCGATTCCATTGGCTTCCTCAGCTTGCCGAGCCGAGCCGAGCCGAACCGAATCGGCTCCATGAATTCTTTGGCAAAAAAGCGAAAAAACCATTCGGGGGGATTGCTAACAAAACTACGCGAAAACGTAACATTTGCTTCATCATAATTGAACCTGCTTCTAACACGTTTTGGGCGACTTCTCCCTACTATTCTCGGTGTCATGTTTTCCAAGATACATAATTTTTCTAAGGGTTTGTCCATGTCTCTAATTCGTCCCAATAGGCGAGCCTTCACGCTTGTGGAACTGCTCGTCGTTATTGCAATCATCGGCGTGCTCGTTGGATTACTGCTTCCGGCGGTACAAGCCGCCCGGGAAGCTGCTCGTCGTATGGATTGCTCCAATCGCGTTCGCCAGCTAACGATGGCCTGCCATAACATCGAGAGCGCAACGAAGAGCTTTCCCCCTGGATATGTCACCTTCTCCGAACGCTATACCACTGCGCCAAACAACACTTATTCAAATGGCAGTTCGGCATCCGGAGCTGCGAACTTCCCTGCGTTCGTCGTGACCGGATCGCAAGGAGGAGGAATGGTACCTAGAGCAGAAGTCTTCGGTCCAGCGTGGGTTATGCATGTCTATGCATTCATGGAACAAGCCACCTTGAGTCAACGCGTTGACCAAGGGGTTGCTTCAAACGACGTCGATGAGGCTTGCCCCTGGGATAATCTCGATGGAACGCCTCTGCGTCGCCCGGAAATAGACACCCAGACCTTCATTCGCTCTGCGATGTCCTGTCCGAGTTCGCCCCCATCCGAAATCCATTACAACGACCTGAGCTTGGAAAACTTGCATAAGGCAAATTACGTAGCCTGTTTTGGTGGCCAATTCATGCGCGATGCAACCGCCCGAGGACAGACTAACAAGAGAGGAGCGTTCGGTGCCGTTGAGAGCGTCGACAAGTACCCATACGGTGGGCGATTCGCCGTGGGTAAGGGGCGGCGGTTCCGAGACATTACCGACGGCTCCTCGAATGCAGTCATGATGAGCGAAGTGGTGCCGAACATCAAAGTGGATGGACGCACGAGCAGTACAGCGCCGATCGGTATGAACCGGGATGTTCGCGGTGCACTCCTGACCCCGATGATGGGTGGAAACTCGTTCACCGGATTCTTTCCCCCGAACTCAGCGGGAACGGACGTAATGAACGGTTGCCCAGTCGCAACCGATCCGGGTGCCTATCCCTCAACCGATCCAGCCTTTTGCACGCAAGACAGAAACATTGATCCGATAACCGGTGGGCAGTGGCAAGTTGCCGCTCGAAGCTTACACGGCGGCGGTGTCAATGCAACGTACGCAGATGGATCGATGCGATTCATTTCCAACAACATCGACCGCACCACGTGGCAAGCCCTGTGCACAGTCTCGGGCGGTGAAGTAGTTCAAGCCCAGGATTGACCTTCAGCCGAGTCTCACGTATGTTCCCTTTCGCCTTTGATTCTCCCTACAACCACCTTTGTGGAGTGCAACGAGCATGATTAAAAGAGTATGGTTTCCAGCACTCGTCGGGTTGCTCTTGCTTGCGGGTTGTGGGGCGAAAGACCTAAGCGATATGGGTGGCGACGAAGGAAAAGCCATCGCAGAGGTGGTCGAACTTCTGAATGATTACAAAGCTCGGGATGAAAAGATTCCGATGCTATTCGCGAAATCGGATGGCTTGCCATCGGCTCAAGAACTAAACAAATACTCGTTCTATGTCGTTGGCAAGCCTGCCGTTGCGAGCGACACTGCGACGAGCAAGATTCTTGTCGAGCGAGCCGATGGGACCCCCATTGGCGAGCGAGAGTGGAATTTCAAGAAAGTCGATGGCAGTTGGAAAATTGTTAGTGCTATTGTTCAATGACCGATACTGATTCGAAAGGCTGGATTCGGTCGGGACCGTTCGACTTGCTGTTTATAGCCAACGTCGCATGGCCTCTGCTGCTGATCCCGGGCTTTTCGAGCTCCAGTGAGACGGCAATCGAGTTTTGGCAAGTCTATTTCCTCACGCTACCGCATCGGTGGCTGACACTTTTCCTAGTGGCGATCGATCCCGATCGACGCGTCAACATCGGATTTCCCCTGGTAGCGATGGCGATTCTTTTCGCGGCCGTCGTCACAGGAGTCTACATCGGTTCCGATGCATTTCTGTGCCTTGGTGTGATCGACTACATCTGGAATGGTTGGCACTTTGCCAGCCAGCATTCTGGGGTCTTGCGTATCTATTCGAAAAAATTCGGCGGGGGGGTTCCGTTTCTCGAGCGCTGGGGAATGAGAACCATGATCACCTATGTCATCCTTCGCACGGCCAATAGCATGACCTACGCATCCTGGCTTCCGAGCCCTCCTAACCATCTGCTTCTTTGGATCGATCTGATCGTGATGATCATCCCGTTGGCATTGCTCGTGACCAATCTTACCGATTGGCATGTTCGTCGAACTCCGAAGATCATCTACCTGTTGAGCACGTTGCTCCTGTATTCAGGATACTTGCTTTCGTTCCGTTCGATGAACCCCGGTTGGATCCTGTGCTTTGCGACCGCCGCATCCCTATTCCATGCAGTCGAGTATTTAGCCATTGTGAGTCACTACGCAATGCGGAGAGGGGCCGCAGGCTCTCCGGGCACGATGCGATGGATGAGCCCGCGCTGGCCGCTGATACTCATCTCTTTCATGCTCCTGTTAGGATCCTTTGGACTTTGGATGAATCAACGGTCTATGGAACTGAACTTAGCATGGCAGGGGCTCAATCTTTGGGCAGCCTTCACCCACTATGCATGGGACGGTTTGATATGGAAACTGCGTCGGTCTGAAACCGCGCAGGCCCTCGGAGCAACATGATCGCAAAACCAACCGTCGGTCCCAACCGCAGGGCAACTAGCCCGATCCAGAGCGCCTCGAGAACCAATCCAGGGAGCAAAGCCAATCGAACCACCGATTGGGTCCTTTGGGGGGCTATGGCAGGAATCAGCGTTTTTTTACTAGCTCAACTCCCCAACCCCACTCCTGCATTCGCAAATCCTCGCTTGCTCATAGTCCACCTGCTGGCGGTGGTTCCTCTGGCGACATGCATTGGGTCTTGTTTGAAGATTCGACCTGGAATAGCTCGATGGATTGCGATGGTTTCGGTGCTGTGGATCGCGTCGCTAGAGATTTCCTTATCATGGCTATCGAATCTATTGATCCCCCTGGATTTGGGATTGTCCGGGCGATGGTTCATCCGAACATGCATCGCGAGTCTAATCATTCTTCCTTGGGCCATTAGCGCACCGATTGCCAGTATCCCGATTGCATTGCAACGCTGGATACTCGCTTTGATCCTCGCTTGTGTGCCGACGTTTATTTACTCATGGCATCACCTGGATCAACTAACAAAGAATTTCTCGCAGATCGACATCTCGAGGTCGCCAAAAAAGGGGATGCTGATGCTTGAACAAATCCTTGAAATCGACGATACGATCATGGTCTCAGGAAAGCCACCCAAGCAGGTGCTGCTTGAGCTGATGCAGACCACACAGAGACTTGAGCAAGAGTGTGATTCACCGATAAGCCGACTGTCGGATACCGCCAGGCTCGACCGGGCTGCCAAGCTCATGGCACTGGATCGCCACCGCGAGGCCAGCGAATTGATCGGACAAGTCGACGAGCGCGAGCCCGATGCAAAACTTCTAAAAATCGTCTGCGCACGGGATTCCGAAAATTGGAACGCTGTCGAGGAGCTTTGCTCGAATGCTTTGAGAGACGCGACCGGCTTTTCCAAGCTTGAGCGAATGAGGCTCCACACTTGGCTCGCCGAGGCGTTGGCAAGGCAGAGACGATTCCAGGAATGCATTGAGAGCTACCGCAATGCGATAGCCGCCTACCCCGAGGTTGCGACACCATTTCGCATCGACATGGCGCTGCAACTCGCGGAATCTGGAAACGTATCCGAGGCGATCGAGACGTTAAAGAGCATGCAACGAACCAGTGAGATCCAATCCGATCCAACATTCTTGAGATCCATCCAATCCATGCTTTTTCGAATACAAAGCAACTCCTGCTCGCTTAGAAAACTAGGCTCGATTCCAGACTGATCGGTCGGATCGGTCGGATCGGTCGGATCAGTCGGATCAGTCGGATCAGTCGGATCAGTCGGATCAGTCGGATCAGTCGGATCGGTCGGATCAGTCGGATCAGACAGATCGGACGTTGACAGACCGTGGGTTTGCGAGTAGCCTTCCCCAATTGACAAACTCCCGCTAGGGACGCCAAACCACCTCCATTACAACGAAAAAACAAAGCATGAATCCCCAAGATTTGCTAAGAATCGTCGATTCTCTCCATCGGGAAAAGCAGATCGACCCCGAGTTGGTCATGCAAGCGATCGAGGCTGCGTTGATCACCGCTGCCAAGCGGCAGTTTGGGGATGAGGCCGATGTCGATATCAGCATCACTCGGGGGGTTGGAAACATCAATGCTACGGTCGATGGCAAAACGCTTAGCCAAGACGAAATCGGTCGTATTGGGGCTCAAACTGCCAAGCAGGTCATCATCCAGAAGCTCAAGGAGGCCGAGCGCGACGCCCGTTTGGACGAATTCCACGAGCAAGTCGGACAGCTCGTTACGGGGATCGTCCAGCGGACCGAGAAGGGGCTGACCATTGTCCAACTCGGGAACGTCGAAGCCATTTTGCCCAAGAGCGAACAGATCCCCGGAGAGGCTTATCACAACGGATCGCGTGTCCGCGCGGTGATCTACGAAGTCAAAGCGGTCGGGAACCGCGTCAAGATTATCCTTTCGAGAACCAAGGGCACCTTGGTGCAACGGCTCTTCGAACAGGAAGTCCCCGAGATTGCCGAAGGAGTCATCAAGGTCAATGCCATCAGCCGCGAACCGGGCTACCGCAGCAAAGTTGCCGTGAGCAGCACCGACCAGCGCATCGATTGCGTGGGGGCTTGTGTGGGCATGCGAGGTAACCGGATCAAGAACGTCACCAGTGAGCTAGCCGGTGAGCGGATCGATATCGTTCGCTGGAGCGATGATCCGATGGTTCTGATCCCCAATGCCCTTCAACCCGCCCAAGTCGAGCAAGTTCTCCTGTGCGACATGATTGGTCGTGCGATTGCGTTGGTCAACGACGAGCATCTCTCGCAGGCCATCGGTCGATTCGGGCAGAATGTCCGGCTAGCCAGCAAGCTCTGTGGCTGGGACATCGAAATCATGACCGCTCCAGAGCTCGAACGTCAGATCGAGCGAGCCATGGAGGCCTTCATGCAGATCGATGGCATGACCGAAGAGGTCGCTCAGCAGCTCGTCGAACAAGGGTACCTGTCCTTCGATGACTTGTCGGTCATCGAGCCAGAGGCTCTGATCGAGATGGGTGGCTACAGCGAAGAGCAAGTCAACGCGATCGTCGAGCAGGCCGAGGATCGAGCCGCCGAGCAGGAGGCCGAGGAAGAGGCCCGCAAAAAGCAAGAAAAGCTGGAAAAAGAACGTCGTGCGGCCGAGGAGCTCGATAAGCTCGAGGCACGTGCTGAGCCGGCCGCTGAGCCAGTTGCCCAGGCACCTGCTGAGCCGGTTTCCCAGCCACCAGCTGAGCCAGTTGCTGACCCAGTTGCTGACCCAGTGGTCCCGCCACCTGCTTGAGGGCTAAGGGTCCCGGTAGCTAGCCGCACTTTTCTATCCGTACTTCAGGGGTTGCCTATACTTGAGGAAACTCGACCTCAGAGCCCCTCTCGGCGATGTTCCCTGAGGTTTGTTCTGAGACTTCGATAGGATCGGCATGAACTTGAGCCGATTCTGGAGGTCCAGTTGAGAGCTTGTCAAGAACCATCGAGAAAAAAGTGAATTTAGGGGCTCAGATCCCTGACGAATTTCAGCACTTGCGGTAGACTACGGTCCTTACCGTTTCGATGGATGGCATATCGCGACCGCTTGGACATCCCCCCTGGCAAAAAATTCGGCAAGTTGTTTTTGACGAAGGCCATGGGTTTGGAGGGGGTGGCACCAAGAGGCACTTCTGGCTTGCCGAGGAATCGCAAGAGGAAAGTGCTGGCAATGCGAAGGGGCGTTCAATGAGATAATTCAACAGAACAAAAAGGCGAGCGAAGATATCCGAATGGATGTCGGAGTCTCGCCTAACAAATCGAGGGCCAAGGCCCCGGGGATTTTTGCTCAGTGGCAGTTCGAATTTATTCGCTTGCAAAAGATCTAGGCGTCGACAGCAAAGAGCTGGTCGATATGTGTGCGCGTATAGGGATACAAGGCAAAGGAAGTGCGCTTGCGAGTCTCGAAGACGACGAGATTGCGAAGATAAAGAACCATCTAGCGGAGCGTTCTGCTCCAGCGTCAGAAGTGGCCAAAGAGTCTCCAAAGCCGGTTCGCGAACCGATTAAGGATGCTCCAATACGGGAGTTGGGCAAACCGGCGACGCCCAAGCGTGAGATAGGTGCGATACGCAGGCCCACCAAAGCCGCAGACGGCATGCTCGATGAGGTTCTCGAAGAGCCTGTTGTGGCCAATGGAGTCGATGTGGTGTCTGAACCGGAGGTTGTCCAAGTGCAGCCTGCCCAATCATTGGACCCCAATCCCCCGGTTATTCGGGTTGACGGGCCCGAGGGTGATACTTCGGAGCAGCAAGACGAAGCATTCGAGCCACAAGACGTTTCGCTAGCCCCTGTCGATTCCGATTCAGTTTCCACAGTTGCACCAGTTGTCAAAGCGAGAGATACCCGTTCGGAGCCCTCTAGGGACTTTGCTTCGATGAATGTTCCGGGCAAGGTTCGGGTCATCGGCAGGACCAGGACTCCTGAGGTGGCAAAGCCGGCAGGGGCAAGTGATGCCGTCAAGGGGGTTCGCAGGCCTAGAGAGCCGGTGATCAATCTTGCCAAGATTCCCAAGTCCGCTGCTCCAACTCCGGCGGCAAGAGCGCAGGAGCCTGCTACCCTCAAGCCGATCGTGAAGCTTACGCCTGAGGTGCTCAAGGGAGTGCAGCAGCAAAAACCTGCCCCAGACAAAGCGGGAGGAACTGCGGCCCCCAAGACTGGGGCTGGGAGTGGTCGAGCCACAGCACCGAGCCAAACGCAGCATGCGGGCCTGACGGAATTCAAGCAGGCAGCCGAGAACAAGCTCAATCAGAAAAGTCGCAAGCCGACGGATGAGGTTGAAGAACCAGTTCGCAAGAAGGGTTTGGCTAGCCTAGAGTCCAGCCGAGCCGAACGAAGCAAACTGCGAGTTCCGAGTCGGATCCAAACCACGAAAGATCTCGTTGGTGTGGAGGATGAAGAAGACCGACGATCCGGTGCGCATCGGCATAAGAAGAAACAGCAGGCAGCTACTGGTCGTAAGGAGAAAGTGGCCTTGGCGCTTCCTTGCACGGTACGGAGTTTCTCCGAAGCTGCCGGTGTGCCCGCCGCCCGAGTGCTTCGCTCACTGATGATGATGGGTTCGATGACCAACATCAACGCGACGTTGACCCAAGAGCAAGCTGAACTGCTGGCTGTGGATCTTGGGGTCGATCTGGAATTCAAGCAAGCCGAAACGCTCGAGTCGAGCGTCATCGCCAAGCTAGACGATTTTGTTGATGATCCAGAGGACATGGTCACACGTGCGCCGATCGTGACGTTCCTCGGGCACGTCGACCACGGCAAGACATCGCTTTTGGATTACTTGATCGGTACCAAGATCGTCACCGGTGAAGCCGGAGGGATCACGCAGCACATTCGGGCTTACCAGGTCAAGAAGGATGGGCGGGCCGTTTCCTTTGTCGACACCCCTGGTCACGAGGCCTTCACAGAAATGCGAGCCCGTGGTGCCAACGTCACCGACATCGCCATTTTGGTTATCGCCGCCGACGACGGAATCATGCCTCAGACCGAGGAGGCCATCTCGCATGCGAAGGCTGCCGGGGTGCCGATTGTTGTGGCAGCCAATAAGTGCGATTTGCCAGGTGCGGATATCAACCGGGTCATGACCCAAATGACCCAGCACGGCCTGACCCCAAGTGCCTGGGGAGGGGATGTTGAAGTCGTACCCACGAGTGCCATCACCGGCGAAGGTATGGATGCGCTGCTCGAAACGGTGCTAACCGTGGCTGAGCTCAACGATTACAAAGCCAATCCCAAACGGGCCGCGATGGGTGTTTGTTTGGAAAGCGAACAAGCAGCCGATCGAGGGGTGATCGCCAAGGTAATGGTCCAAACCGGGACCCTGCGAGTTGGAGACATCGCCGTCTGCGGAACGACATTTGGTCGCGTCAAAGCGATCTACGACACACTCAAGCGCAACAAGCAAATCACCGAGGCAGGACCGTCGATGCCGGTGAATATCACCGGTTTGGATCACCCTCCCGAGGCCGGTGAGAAGTTCTATGTGATCGATGACATTGGACAAGCCCGCCAGTTGGCCGCGATACGCGAACAGCAGGCCCGTGCTATGTCGCTCTCGGGCAGTTCACCTAAGGTCTCCTTTGAAGCCTTCCAAGAGCTGCTCCGCTCGGGCAAGTTAGGGGTCAAGGACGAGAAGGTCGTCTTGAACTTGATTATTCGAGCCGACGCTCGCGGATCGCTCGAAGCGATCGAGAAAGAGCTCTCGAAGCTCGATCACCCGGAAGTGGATATTCGCATCCTGCAAAAATCGGTCGGTGGAGTCACTGTCGCTGACGTTACGCTTGCGAGTGCGTCGCAAGGTGTCATCGTTGGTTTCAATGTGATTCCCGACGAACCGGCACGGATGCTTGCGGATGCCAAAAACGTAGAGATTCGTCGCTACGACATCATCTACAACCTTGCCCAGGACATACGTGCGTTGATCGAAGGGCGCCTGAAGCCTGAGGAGAAGGTTGTCGAGCTCGGCAGAGCGTTCGTTAAAGCGGTCTTTACGGTCTCGCGTGTCGGTACCATTGCTGGTTGTTTCGTGGCTCAGGGGACCATCGAGCGAGGTTGTCGAATCCGCGTTCACCGCGAGGGGCGAAAAATCGGCGACTACCAACTCGATACTTTGCGTCGCGTCAAAGACGACGTC
>Ga0209598_10001205_pt1 | contig 21225 bp, 15 predicted proteins | sample M_140807_EF_Meta_FD_187317 | JGI IMG/M metagenome (GOLD analysis project Ga0209598, IMG submission 187317) | Freshwater microbial communities from Lake Montjoie, Canada to study carbon cycling - M_140807_EF_MetaG (SPAdes) (version 2) | ecosystem: Environmental > Aquatic > Freshwater > Lake...
GGGTGCGCAGGCGCCGCCTGGGGAGATAGCTGAACAGCCGCTTCAGTTCCTGGAGCGTGCGGCTCTGGAGCGGCGGCAGGGCAGGCAATGCCAGGGCCATAACAGTGGCATCACGCTATGCCGCCGCGTCCTTCCTTCACGATCGGCGCAGCCAGCGCCTCAGCCGCACCAGCCGGCCATCCAAACGGAGCCGCCAGGGCGCCGGGCTCACCAGGGGGGGAACCTCCCGCTCCAGCAGCAGCCGCCAGTGGGCCTCGATCGCCACCAGGGCCAGCCCCCAGCGGCGGGCCAGTTCAGCCTCCGAACAATCGTGGAGAAGCCCCGCCAGCGGGCCGGGATCCGCCCGCCAGGCGGCCGGTTCGGCCACCGCCGCGCTGATCCGCTCCAGGTCGGCCTGGAGGCTGCCGCAGCCGATCTGATGGGCCACCACACCGGGATCGAGGCTGTCGGCCAGGGCGTGATTCAGGCTGCTGAACACCACACAGCCCGAGGCGAGCGCCTCCAGGGGCGGCAGGCCGAAGCCCTCGCTCACGCCACGGCCCCGCCAGTAGTCGGCCGAGTCATAAAGCACCACGGTGGCGCTGCGAAACAGCTCGACCAGGTCATCCACCCAGCCCTCCTGCAGCTCCACCCGCAGCCCCCGCTGCCGCAGGGCCGGCACCAACTGCTCCAGCACATAGCGGCTGTTCTTGCGCACCTGCACCAGCACGTCGATCGGCCGGGGCAACACCGCCGAAGCCCGAACCCCGCCGGCCCCATCCCGAGGATCGCGCCAGGGCACCGCCGCCGAACCGGGCCGCAGCCATTTCGGGTCGAGGGCATTGGGCACCAGAAAGAGCGGGTTGCGGGGCGCCCGATTCCCCCAGTAGCCCAGCGTGTTGCGGCTCACCGCCAGCACCGGCACGCCGGCGGGCAGATCAAAGCCGTAACCGCTGCTGTGGGCGTGGTAAGCCACCGGCCGCCCCCGCAGACGTCGCAGCAGCGGTGGCACATCAAAGCCCCAGCTCACGATCCACAGGGCCTGGCCCGGGGCGGACTCCCGCTCCAGCAGGTCGTTGAGAAAGGGGTGATCGGGCTCTCGCTGGCGGTAGGTCACCACCTGCACCGGCCGCCCGTCCACGGACGCCAGGAGGCGGGCGGTCTGCAGCTCCACTAACAGACCGCCGCAGCGGAAGCGACCGGTGGTGCCCGGCACCAGGAAGCGGATCGGAGCGGGGCTGACGGCGTTCAGGTTGGAGGTCGCCGGGAGGCGAAGCGAACCTTGCCAGAGTCTGCCGGAGAGGCTTCAGCCCTGGAATCGGCCCTTGCCTTGCACGCCAGGACGATCCCTGCCGCTTCCGACTGAAAAAATGGGCGGGTCACCGGAGCGGGCCAATCCGGTCGTGGCGGTCCACTCCTGGGGCCACGGTCCGTGCTCCCCACCCGCGTCCGAACGGGGTGCGCCGCCTCAGGCCGGCACGGCCTCGGTGCTGCCGGAGCGCTGGCGCTTGGTGAGGAAACCGAAGAGCACCTTGCCGATGGCGGCGATCAGATTGCCTTCCAGCTCCTGGAACATCTTCATGTTGCAGTGGAAAGCCTCATTGGCCTCAGCCACAATCCGATCGGCCGTGGCCTGGTCGATCGGCAGGTTGTCGAGCACGGCGCGGTAGTTGGTCTTGAAGCCCTTCTCATCAGGAATGGCATCGAACTCGTAGAAGCGCAGGCCATCGTGCTCGCCCAAGTTCATGGCCTTCTGGGCAATGTTCTTGAGGATCTGGCCGCCCGAGAGATCGCCGATGTAACGGGTGTAGTGATGGCCCACCAGCAGCTCGGGGGCCTCCTGGGCAATGCGGCGGATGCGGGCCACATAGGCCTGGGCCCCGGGGGTGGCCCGAATCTGGTGGCGCCAGTCAGCCCCGAAGTAAAAGGCGAGGTCCTGCTCAAGCGACTCGCGCCGATTGAGGGCGGCGAAGTTGATCGGGCCCACCACCGGATGGTCGGCGAGGCGGCCGATCTCCTCTTCCATGGCGCTGTACACGTACCAGAGGTCGGCCACCAGGGTGCGGTAGCTGACCTTGTCGACCACCCCCTTGAGGAAGCAGCTCACAAATCCGGTGTTCTCGGCCATGGTGTGGGCCTTCTTCGTTCCCTCACGGAGCTGGGAAGCCAGGGCGACAGACATCGGCACTTGAGATGGCTTGGGCAGGCCAATCACCGTAAGGGTGTTTGCGGCCGAGCCGCCGCCAAGGTTGCGAACGATTACGCCGCCGACGCGGCCTGCCGATGGCGCCGCAGAGGGGCTCCAGACCTCCGCGGCCTGAGCGCCCAGGCCAGCCCTGGCTTTCAGGCCACCTGCGAATCGCCCTCGGCGAAGAGCTCGAAAATCTGGCGGCAGAAACGCCGCAGAATCTCCTCCACCGCCGGACTGGGCAGGTGGGGACCGCTGGCCCGCCAGTCCCCCACCGTGGCCAGCGACCAGCGTTCACCGGCGTAGGTGAACCCCCTCAGGGTCACCCCCAGCAAGGGCGGTCGGCCGGCTGGCCCGACAACGCCCCCTGGTGCCGCGGCCAGGCGCAGCTGCACCAGCACGGAGCGGCACTGAATGCGGGGGCTCCAGCCGGGGAAATGGAAGGAGAGGTCGAGGGTTTCGGCCTCGCCGAAGGCGCGGGTGAAGGGATCGTCGCGCCAGGGATGGAGATTGGCCCGGGCATCGGGGAAATGCTCCCGGAACAGGGCCGCCGCCGAGGCGATGGCCTGGGCCAGTTCCACGGATCGAACCTGATCGGCGGCATTCATGGCTTCCATCCTGCTGCCCGCGGCCCGCAGGTGGGGCGCTGATCGGCAGTCGCCGACACGCAGGGGTGCCCCTCCAGCACAGCGACCGGCCGGCGCGCCGATCACCAGCAACCTTTCGCCCCCACCCGCAGGCATAGGCTCAGCGCCAATCCACCCGGCGCCAGGCGCTCCATGGCCACCTTCACGAAGCTCACCGCCCCCACCAGCGGCACCGCCATCCGCTTCGAGAACGGCCAGCCGGTGGTGCCCAACGATCCGATCATCCCCTTCATCCGCGGTGACGGCACCGGCGTGGACATCTGGCCCGCCACCCAGCGGGTGCTGGACGCGGCGGTGGCGCAGGCCTACGGCGGCGCGCGACGCATCGCGTGGTTCAAGGTGTATGCGGGCGATGAGGCCTGCGAGCTCTATGGCACGTATCAGTACCTGCCGGAGGACACCCTCGAAGCCATCCGCACCTACGGCGTGGCGATCAAGGGGCCGCTCACCACGCCGATCGGCGGCGGCATCCGCTCCCTGAACGTGGCCCTGCGGCAGATCTTCGATCTTTACTGCTGCGTGCGCCCCTGCCGCTACTACGAGGGCACCCCCAGCCCCCACAAGCGCCCGCAGGACCTCGACGTGATCGTCTACCGCGAGAACACCGAAGACATCTATATGGGGATCGAGTGGGAAGCCAGCGATCCGGTGTGCCTCGATCTGATCAAGCACCTCAATGAGGTGGTGATTCCGGCCAACGGAAAGCTCGGCAAGCGCCAGATCCCCGAGGGGGCCGGCATCGGCATCAAGCCGGTGAGCAAGATCGGCAGCCAGCGCCACATCCGCAAGGCCATCCAGCACGCCCTGCGCCTCGATGGCGACAAACGCCACGTGACCCTGGTGCACAAGGGCAACATCATGAAATTCACCGAGGGCGCCTTCCGCGACTGGGGCTACGAGCTGGCCACCACCGAATTCCGCGCCGACTGCGTGACCGAGCGGGAGAGCTGGATCCTCGACAACGCCGATCAGAACCCTGGCCTGAGCATGGAGGCGAACGCCCGCCTGGTGGATCCCGGCTACGACGCCCTTACTCCGGAGAAGAAGCAGGCGATCTGCCAGGAGGTGCAGGGTGTGCTCGAGGCCATCGGCCCCAGCCACGGCAAGGGTCAATGGAAAAAGATGGTGATGGTCGACGACCGCATCGCCGACAGCATCTTCCAGCAGATCCAGACCCGCCCGGCGGATTACTCGATCCTCGCCACCCTCAACCTCAACGGCGACTACATCTCCGATGCCGCTGCCGCCGTGGTGGGCGGCCTGGGCATGGCCCCCGGCGCCAACATCGGCGATAACGCCGCCATCTTCGAGGCCACCCATGGCACCGCCCCGAAGCACGCCGGCCTCGACCGCATCAATCCCGGTTCGGTGATTCTTTCCGGCGTGATGATGCTCGAATTCATGGGTTGGCAGGAAGCGGCGGATCTGATCACCGCCGGCCTCAGCGCCGCCATCGCCAATAAGGAGGTCACCTACGACCTGGCCCGCCTGATGGAACCCCGCGTGGAGCCGGTGAGCTGCAGCGGCTTCGCCGAGGCGGTGGTGCGCCACTTCCAGAGCGCCGGCTGAGCTGCCCCCATCGGCTAACGGGGGGGCTGCGGGAGGTCCGAAGAGCCGCTCGTCATGGCGGCGCAGGCCCCGATGCGGGCCAGGGGTTTCCCTCGGCTGGCGGCCATGCCAGGCAGACTGGCGCCATGGTTTCCAGTGCCCCACCTTCCACCGCCGGCGGCGATTCCGCCGGCCAGCTCGCCTCGCCTGTCCCGACCGCCGCCGTGATCGCTGCCGCCGACCCCTGCGTGCACTGCGGCTTCTGCCTGCCCACCTGCGCCAGTTACCGGGTGCTGGCCACGGAGATGGATTCGCCCCGGGGCCGCATTCACGCGCTCAAGGCGATCGAGGCCGGCCGCCTGGAGCTCGATGCCACCGTGGCGAGCCACTTCGACAGCTGCTTGGGCTGCTTCGCCTGCGTCACCGCCTGCCCCTCTGGCGTGCGCTACGACCAGTTGATCGAGGCCACCCGCCCGAAGCTCAACGCCCCCGAGCTGCGCACCCCGGCCCAGCGGGCCTTCCGCCGGGTGCTGTTCAGCCTGCTGCCCTACCCCAATCGCCTGCGGGCGGTGCTCACCCCGCTGCGGGCCTATGCGGGCACACCCCTCCAGGCACTGGCGCGCCGCAGCGGCCTCACCCGTCTGTTCGGGCCCCAGGTGGAAGCGCTGGAGAGCCTGCTGCCCCCCCTGGCCCCCGAGGCCTTCCGCGACAGCCTCCCCGTGGTGGTGCCCGCGCAAGGGGAACGGCGCTACCGGGTGGGGCTGGTGCTGGGTTGCGTTCAGCGGTTGTTTGATCCAGCCGTGAACGCGGCGGCGATCCGGGTGCTGAGCGCCAATGGCATCGAGGTGGTGATCCCCCCAGACCAGGGCTGTTGCGGCGCCGTGACCCACCACCAAGGGGAACTGGAGCAAACCTGCGAGCTGGCTACCGACCTGATGGCCTCCTTTTCGGCGGTGGTCGGAGAGGGCAAGGCGGCGGGCCCCGAACCCCTCGATGCGGTGCTGGTGGCGGCCTCGGGCTGCGGCCACACCCTCAAGCATTACGGGGAGATTCTGGCGTCGACGGACCTGGCGGGAGCTGACCCTGTCCCTCCTGAAGCGGGCGGCTCACCGGGGAGCGGCCCCTCTCCGGCCGCCTCAGTCGGCCTTGAGCCCCTTTCATCCCACTCCGCCCCCCCGGACCCGGCCGCCTTCGCCGGCCAGGTGGCCGACATCCAGGAGTTTCTCGATCGCGTGGGTCCCAGCCCGGCGTTCCGGGCTGCCCTCCAGCCCCTGCGCCACGCCGATGGCAGCGCCGCCAGCGCCGAACGCCCCCTGAGGCTGGCGTACCACGACGCCTGCCACATGCTCCACGGCCAGGGTCTGCGCCAGCAGCCGCGTTCCTTGCTGCGCGCGATCCCCCACGTGCAACTGGTGGAGGCCGTGGAGGCGGGGGTGTGCTGCGGCAGTGCCGGCATCTACAACCTGGTCCAGCCCGCCGAGGCGGCGGAGCTGGGCCGGATCAAGGCGGCGGACCTATCCGAAACCGGCGCCGACCTGGCGGTGAGCGCCAACATCGGCTGCACCCTTCAGATCCGCAGCCACATGGGGAGCACCCCGCGGCCGATTCCGGTGCTCCACCCGGTGCAATTGCTGCAGCGCAGCCTTGAGGGGGGATGAAGAGCGCCGGCGCGAAGGCCTCCCCCGTGGAGCCGGCGCCGGCTTCCAGGCGGCCTCCCCCCGCCCCGGCTCCAGGATCACGCAGCCGGGGCCTGGTAAAGACCCTGGTGCTGGCCACGGTCCTGCCCCTCACCCTGCTCAGCGCCGGCACGGGCGCTCTGAACTGGTGGAACGGCCAACGCGCCGCCGAGACCCTCGCCGATGCCCTGGGCCACGCGATCAGCGAGCAGGTGCGGCTCCAGCTCAACCAGCTGCTCACCGCGCCGCCCCAGATCAACGCCCTCAACGCGCGCGCCATCGCCGAGGGACGCCTGGATCCAGGCAACCTCGGCGCACTGGCCCGCACCTTCATCGCCCAGATGCGGGTGTTTCCGGTGGGCTACATCAACTACGGCAACCAGGAAGGCGATTACGTCGGCATCGAGAGGCTCGACAACGGTGAGCTGCGGCTCAACCTCACTGATCGCAGCCGGGGTCCACGCCGCCAGTACGTCTATTCGATCGGTCCGGAGGGTCCCGCCAGCCAACCCGAGAAGGTGTACGAAGAGATGGAACCGGCCACCAAGGAGGCCTGGTACACCGAAACCGCCCAAGCCGGCCGAGCCACTTGGAGCTCGATCTACCAGTGGGATGACAAGCCGGAGGTGCTCTCGGTGAGCAACAACGAGCCCATCCGCCATCCCGATGGCCGGCTGCGCGGGGTGATCGGGGTGGATTTCATCCTCACCCAGCTCAACGCCAGGCTGGCAGCCATCCTGGGAAACCAGCCCGGCCAGGTGCTGATCATTGAGCGCAATGGCCTGCTGGTGGCCAGCTCCAGCGGTGGCACCATCCTCAACAGCCCTGGCAAGCCCCCCCGGCGGCGCCGGATCAGCCAGAGCGACAACCCCCTGGAACGGGAGGCCAGTCGGCTCCTCTTCCTTCCCGGGGCCGCCGAGCTGCGTCTCAAGGAGGATCTGGTGCGGCGCAGCACCAGCCCGACGCTCAACGAACAGCTCAGCACGCCCCATGGGTTCGTGGAGGTGCTGCCCTGGAAGGACAGCCAAGGCCTGGACTGGCTGGTGCTGGTGCTTCTGCCCCGGGAGAGCCTCACCGGCCGGATCGAGGAGCAGACCCTTCAGACCACCCTGCTCAGCCTGATCGCCCTGGGCGTGCTTCTGCTCAGCACCACCCGGATCACCCGCTGGATCCTGCGGCCGCTGGAGCAGCTCAGCGACACCGCCCGACTGCTGGGCCAGGCGCTGCGACGCTCCCCGGGCCAGCCCCTGCAGTTTCAGCCTGCGCTGGCGAGCAGCAGCGCCACGGAGATCGTGAGCCTCAGTGAGGCCATCGGGCAGCTGATCGCCAATTTCAACGGGATGGTGGCTGCCCTGCGGCGCTCGGGCAACCGCCTGCAGCGGGAGGTGGAGCAGAAGGCCAGGGCCCTGGAGCTGGCCCTGCGCAACGAGCGGGAAGCCCGGGAAGCCAGCAAGGCCCGCGAACGGTTTCTTGGCCACCTGGGCGAGGAGATGCTGCCACCCCTGGCAGTCCTGCGGGGCAGCGCCCACCAAGCCCGCACCGCAACGGACCCCCAGGACCTGCGCACCCGCCTGGAGGCGATCGATACCTCGGCGCAACAACTCGAGCAGCTGGCCCACAACCTCCGCAGCTACGCCAGCCTGGGGTCGGGACGGACTGAAGCGAGCCTCCACCCCTTCGACCCAAGCCTGTTGCTCAAGAACACCGTGGAGCGGTGGCGCCCGCGCGCGGAGGCGAAGGGCCTCAGCCTCGGCTGGTCGGTGGCGGCAGACACCCCCGGGCTGCTGCTCGGGGATGGGGAACGGCTGAGCGAGGTGCTCGACCATCTCCTGGCCAACGCCCTGCGCTTCACCCACGGAGGCGACGTGAGGGTGCAGGCCCGGCTGCAGCAGGAGGGCCCCGAACAGGAGCTGGTGCTGGAGGTGCGGGATACGGGGATCGGCATGGACCCTGAGCTGGTAACCACATTGGTGGCCCAGGAGGGACTGGGGCCCGCACCGGCCCGTGCGGGCGGGGCCGGCCTCGGGCTGGTGCTCTGCCGGCGGCTGATGGAGGTGCTGGAGGGAGCGATGGTGATCGACAGCCGCCCCGGCGAGGGCACCACCATCACCATCACCCTCCCCTGCGAAGCCGGGGAGGAAGGCCATGCGATGGCGCGGGCCGGGCCGGGATCCAGGACCTGAACGCCCAGGGAGCGGAGCAGCTGGCCCCGATCAGCCCAGGCCTTCGAGGCTGCGCCAGAGCCGCAGCAGGGTGTCGGCCGCCCCGAGATTGCCCGGCACCGTGACCAGGGGCAACGCCTCGATGCCCTCCAGCCGCCAGGATTGGGGGCCATGGGCTCCGGCCGGTGGCACCTGCACCAGGGAGAGGCCCGGCTGCAGCTGCCCCTGCAGCTCCACCCACGCGAGGCCAAGCCCTTCAGCCAGCAGGGTGTGGCTGGTGATGCCGCCCTTGCTGATCAGGTAACCCAGCTGTGGCGCCAGCCGGGCGGCCACCCGGGCCATGGCGGCGGCCAGTGCCCGCCCCAGAAGGCGCCGCTCGGCGGCATGGCGGCAACGCAACTCGCCGCGGCTGGTGAAGAGCACCGGTGTGCGCCCCGCCTTCAGAGCATCCTGCAGCCGCTCCAGCCACTCCTGCTCCAAGGAGGCCAGCAGCTTGTCGGGCAGGGGACCCTCCAGCACCCTGTGCACCCGGGCCACCGGCACCTCCACCCCGCCACAGCCGGGATCGGCCAGCAGGGTGGCGAGCTGGTCATCGGCCAGGGGCACATGGGAGCCCACCAGCACCAGCCCCGGCTGGCGCCCGCCATCGGGGCGACGGCGGCAGAGGGCCGCCAGCCCGCGGGCGTCAAGGGGCTGGGGCGGCAGGGGCACCAGGCCATTGAGCAGGCTGGCGGCGCTCTGAAACAGGAAGCGTCGCGGCGGCTCCTGGCCTCCGGCCACCAGCGCGCGCACCGCCGCGCCGAAGCTGGCGAGCTGCTCGGGCCGCTCCGCATCCACCACCACCAGCGGGTTTCCCGCCAGCGCCATCAGCCGCTGGCGCAGGGCCGGCCGGGCCGCTGGCTCCAGCTCCGCCAGAGCGATGTGACCCACCGCCGCCGCCGCGATGCGCCCGCCACTCTTCTCCTCGGCCCATTCGGCCAGCCGACTGGTGCCGTAGCCGAACAGGCTGTCACGGGCGAAGGCGCTGTGATGCACAGGCTCACCCTGCAACAGGTGCATCCCTGCCACCGTGGTGCGCCCACCCTCCAGGAAGGCCGGCACCAGGAAGGTGGCCTCAAAGGGCCCCAGCTCCTCCCCGATCACCTCCGCCTCCAGCGGGAAATGGCCCCGCAGGGTCGAATCGCCGCGGCTCACCACCAACCAGCGGTCGATCACCCCGTCGCGCCGGGCCTCCGCCAGGGCGGGCACCAGGGCCAGGCAGATCTCCCGCACCCGTCGGCGGGCCTCGTCCGGATCCAGGGCACGGGTGTTGGCCAGCAGAAAGAGCAGCGGAGAAGGATGGGCCAGAGCGGCCGCCAGGGTCTGGGCGTCCCAGCGGAGCAGCAGCGGCGCACTGTGCACGGTCTGGGAGCCGGTGGGGTCGTCGTCGAAGACGATCACCTTGAACCCGGGCCCCGTCGCCGGGGCAGCCAGCGACGGGGCGGGTCCCTCGGCAGGCCCCTCTGGCGGCCCCACAGCCGGGCGCACCGCCTCTCCAGCCACCGCCACCGCGGCGGGCCTGGAAGGCCCGCCGGACCCGACGGCCCGCGGGTCCCGCTGCCGGTCCGCGGCGGCCGCGGTGGCGCCATCCCCGATCCCGCTCTCGCGGCTGAATCCGCCATGGGAGCCGCCGGCGGAATCGGCCGGTGCCTGGGCCTCCCGCGCAGCGGGCCCGAGGCGGGAGGAAGGAGCGGCCAGGGGCTGGCGGGGGATCGGGGCCATGGCGCAGGGCAGGGGTGCGGCCGGCAGCCAGGCCCCCGCAGGGCGGCCGCCATGGCACCATCGTGCCGTGATTCGTCCTGAGCCCAGGGAACTGCAGGAGCTGGTGCGGGAGCTGCACCGGCAGGGAACCCCCTGGCTGCCCGCCGGCCTTGGCAGCAGGCTGGATTGGGGAGCCCCGGTCAGCCCCTGCCCGGTGGTGAGCTGCGGCGCCCTGAGCGGCATCCGGGAGCACAGCCCCGGCGATTTCACGATCACGGTGGGAGCGGGAACCGCCCTGGAGGAGCTGCAGGAGGCCCTGGCCCCCCATCACCAATGGCTGGCCGTGGATCCGCCGTTCCAGGCCAACCCTTGGTCCACCCCGGGCCCGGATGCCGCTCCGCCCGCAGCGACGCTCCAGGGCAGTGTCGGCGGCCTGGTGGCCCGGGGCCTGGCCGGCGGCTACCGCGAGCGCTACCTGGGCGTGCGCGATCAATTGATCGGTCTGCGCCTGCTGCGGGCCGACGGGGTGGAGGCAATGGCCGGCGGCAAGGTGGTGAAGAATGTGGCCGGCTACGACCTGATGCGGCTGCTCTGCGGCAGCTGGGGCAGCCTCGCCCTGATCACGGAGGTCACCCTTCGCACCCTGCCCCTGCCACCCCAGCGGCGGGGGCTGCTGCTCAGCGGCCCCGCAGAGGCCCTGATGGCCTGGAGTGCCGCCATGCTCCGCAGCGGCATCACACCCGAGCGGCTCGACCTCTGGAGTCCGGCCCTGGCCGCAGCGGCGGGCCAGGAGCCTGCGCCGCTGCTGCTGGTCGGTCTGGCCAGCATCAGCGCCGCGACCCTTGAGGCCCAGGTGGCGGCCGTGGCAGAAGACTTCCGCGCTGCCTCCGGTAGGGCCGCGGGTGAAACCGCCGCCATCACCCTGCGACACTGCGACGCGAGCGAACTGGCCAGCTTGCTGGCGTGGGGCCACCGCCCCCGGACTGCCCCTTCGGCACCCGTCGAGGCCACGGGCGCCACCATCTCCTCCAAGGCGGATCCGGCGGCCTGGCTGCTGCGGCTCGGCGTCAGCCCCGAGCGGGGCTCCGAGCTGCTGGGCCATCCGCTCCTGGCGGATCGGCCGGTGAATCTGGCGGCAGGCAGCGGTCTGGCCCTGGCCTGGGCCGATGCCTCCCTGACGCCGCAGGGGGTTCAGGAGCTGCGGCGCCACTGCCGAGACCTCGGCGGGCACCTCACCGTGCTGCGTCGTCCAGCCGGGGGCGACCCTGCAGCCGCCGCGGCCCTGCCGGCATGGGAGGACGCCCCCTCCCGGTCGATGATCGAGGCGATCAAGGTCCAGTTCGATCCGAAACGTCAGCTGGCGCCAGGCCGCCTGCCTGGCGTGGCGCGGCCGCCGCTCGCCGCGGCCGCCTGAGGACGAGCGCTAGCCCAGGCCCGCCACCCGGTAACGGCAGTGGAGCTCGCAGCTTTCGCCCGGCGCCAACTCCAGCCGCCGTTCGCCGCTCACCAGGGCCTGGCGGGGTGCCGTCCAGGGTTCCAGGCACACCATCGGCCGGGGTGGCTCCGTCCACACCACCACACAGTCGAAGGGAGCCTCGGACTCGAGGGTGAGGGCCAGCCCCCCCGCCGGATCCAGCAGGCGCACCGGGCCCGAAGCAGCGCAGAAGAGATCCACCCCCTCCCCCAGTCGCGCCAGCTGATCGGCCGTGGCGGCCGGGGCCATGACGTGGTGGTCGGTGCAATGCTCCGGCAGCCCCTCAATCCGCGCCGCGGCCGGATTGGCCACAGCGAAATAAGGATGGAGCCCGAAGCTGAAGGGCATCGGCGCTGAGTCGGCGGCGCCGGTGTGATGCAGGCGCACCGTGATCGCCAGCGCGGCGGGCTCAAGGCGCAGTTCGAGATGCAGCTGGAAGGGGAAGGGGAAGTGGGGCAGGGTGGCGGGCCCATCGCCGAGCGCCATCACCACGCCGCCGCCCTCGGCGAGGGGCTCCAGGCTCCAGGGCAGATCCCGAGCGAAGCCATGCTGGCGCAGCGGAAAGGAACCCTGCGGCAGGGAAAGCTGATCGCCGGGCAGGTTGCCGCAGATCGGAAAGAGCACCGGCATGCCGCCCCGCACCGAGAGGGCGGGATCGGCGAATCGCTCGGCATCGAGATAGATAATCTCCCGGCCAGCGCAGCGCCAGCCCGTCAGCAGGCCGCCCCGCTCAGGCACCAGCCGCAGCTGATCGCCACTGGCGGGATCCTCATAAACCCAGTGGGGCCATGGTTCGTGGCTCTGCAGCAGGGACATGGGGAGGTGATTCTGAGCCGTGAGGCTAGCGGCAAGATGAGCCCAGCCACAAGACAGCGAAGCGATAAGCAGGCGAGCCTGAAACGCCGCTCCCCAGGCCATTCACGTCAAGAATGCTGCATCGGATCCACGTGTTAAAATGATCAAGTTGCTAATTTACCCCGCGAATATCAACAGCAATGAGTAGCCAGCAAAGCAATCAGCATGTAGCACGCTACAAAGGCTACCGGCCGGAAATCGATGGGCTTCGAGCGATTGCAGTCCTCGCAGTTATCGCCAATCATTTCAACAAAAACTCCATCCCCAGCGGCCATCTAGGGGTGGATATATTTTTGTCATCTCTGGCTTTGTCATCACTTCATCTCTTAGTCGTCAAAAGCATTCGAGTTTTCGACAATACCTGTTGAGTTTTTACACAAGAAGAATTAAACGCCTACTGCCCGCTCTTTCAGTATTCTGCCTAGCGATTGGAGTCCTCATCTGTCTCTTCAATCCCATACCATCGGACGCTATCAGGGCAGGCATTGCCGCCTTGTTCGGGGTCTCGAATATTTACTTCTTTAACGAATCTACCAATTATTTCGCCCGCGCAGCAGAGCAGAATCCTTTCACTCACACATGGTCGCTGGGAGTTGAGGAGCAATTTTATATATTCTTCCCATTCCTCGCCTGGTTTACAGGCTTTTCTTGCCAAAAAGAGAACGGCCCGAAAAAGCTGACATTACTGATCAGCGCCCTGTCGCTGGTTTCCCTGGTCAGCTTCCTGATTCTATGCAAAGCAAATCAACCAGCCGCATTCTTTCTCGTTACATCACGCTTTTGGGAGCTGGGGGCTGGATGCCTGCTTTTCCTGATCACGCATACGAACCCCAGCGCAAAAGCCGCTATCCAACGCATCCCTCCGATTCTGCCGCTTTTAGCCATCATTGCATTGCTTTTTAGCGTGACAAAAGCGAAAGAAATCATCGCCCTGGTAATCGCCACTTGCATATTGATAGGCTGCCTAAAACCTGGAACAAAAGTTTATTCTTTGCTCACAAACAAGCACATTGTCGGCATCGGGCTGCTGTCGTATTCCCTGTATCTTTGGCACTGGGGTGTGCTGGCGATCAGCCGGTGGACCATTGGTGTTCATGCTTGGACCATTCCAATTCAGATTGCGGCTATGGCAATTCTATCTCTAGCCAGCTATCAACTGATTGAACAACCTTTACGCATTCGTCAGTGGTCTACAAAGCCACTCTTCACGGTTGCCTATGGATTGGGCGCCAACTCGGCTACGGCCTCCCTGCTTGCTCTCATCGGTTTTAATCCTGCTTTTCATCTTTACACTGGCAGAAGCCACCCCTTGTTCCAAGAAAAATCCGTCGCCCTTACAGCGCCTTACAGTCTCAGCAGCAAACAAGGAATTTCAACATGGAATGGAGAAGATTGCATGATCAGCAACGGCACGGATACCAGCAAAATAATCAACCCCTCAAACTGCACGCTTGGTGATATCAACCTGGCTCGAAAAAGGATCCTTATTGCTGGAAACTCATTCGCCGCCACCTTCACTCCGGGCTTTGATCAACTCATTGACAAAGACAACTATGCTGTAATCATCACATCATCGACTGGTTCATCTCCCTCACCTGGGCTCACCACAGATAGGGACATTTTTCAAGCGATGAGCGACCATTATTGGCAAACTATTTTCCCCCGTACCTCTGCGGTTCTCAAACCGGGCGACTGGGTCTTCCTGGCGAGTGATGTGGCGTACTTCACCCCCTTGACTCGCCATCCCGAAGACGACAATAAGCTAAGAGATTTGAAAATCTCTCTGGAAAGATTGTCCGATAAATTATCGCAGCGAGGCGTCAGGCTAGCCATGCTGCACGGATTACCCTACGCACGCGATGCCCAATGCAATCCAGCGGTAGGAATGCGGCAATGGTTTAACTCCATCGGCAAGGGTCCTTGCACGTTTTACTCAAAGAGCGAAACGATTGCCAGGCGAAAACCTCTTGACGACGCCTTGAGAGAACTTGAAAAAAGAAAAAAACTTGTCGTCGTTGATTTACTGCCGGTGTTTTGTCAGTTCACGATTTGTTCTTACGATGGCCCCAAAGGCACGCTGCTTTACCGGGACGAAGTGTCGCACCCCAGCGCTGATGCAATAAGAATCTCCGCCCCCTTACTGAGACGGATTTTTCTTCAGGCTCAGTAGCTCAGATGTAGCAATCCGCACCCCCCAGCCCCTCCAACCAGCCCAGCATCTCGGCGTTCACCCGCTCGGGCACCTCATCGTGGGGGCAGTGGCCCGCCTCCAGCACCACCTCGCTGGTGGCCGCCGGCGCGTGGCGCTGGAAGGCAGCACGGCGCCCGGGGGCGTTGATCCAGGGGTCGCGGATGCCCCAGAGCAACAGGAGGGGGCAACGCAAATGGGCGAAAAGATCGTCGAGGGGCTCGCCGCTGGGGATGTCGAACACGGTGCGAAACACCCCGAACGCCCCCGCATCTCTGGAGGGGGCCAGGATCGCCTGCACCAGCTCCTCATCCACGTTGGTGCGGTCCACGTACACCTGGTTGAGAGTGCGGCGGATCGTGGCGGGGCGGCGCAGGTTCTCAAACAGCAGCCGCTGCAGCACCGGGCTCTTCAGCAAGGCACCACCGATCGTGCGGCGGGCGATCGCGCCCCAGCCGCTGGGGGGCTGCTGCTCCTGCCGGAATGGACCAGCGGCATTGAGCAGCACCACCCCAGCCGCCCGCTCCCCCAGGGCCGCGCCGGCCGCCAGGGCCGCATAGCCGCCGAGGGAGTTGCCCACCAGCACCGTGGGCCGGCCGATCCGCTCGTCCACATAAGCCACCAGCTGATCGCGCCAGAGGGCGCCGCCATAGGGCAGACCGGCCGGCTTGGCGCTGCGCCCGAAACCAAGGAGATCGAGGGCGTGCACCTCATGGCGCTCCGCCAGGGCGGGAATGTTGTGGCGCCAGTGGTCGGTGGAGGCGCCGAAGCCATGCACCAGCAGGATCGCGGGCCCCACGGGGTGCTCCGGAGCCGCCTGCAGCGCATGCACGGCGTGGCCGCGATGGCTCCAGGGCTGGATCCCGCCGCGATCGGAGCTGGTCGGCCAGGTCGGCGCCTGCGCCAGCGTTGCACCGGAACCGGCCGCTTCCGGGGCGGAACTCTCCACCGCAGGCACCACTGCGTCGTCTGTCACCAAGGAACCTGACTGGTCCGCCACCATCCAAGCCACCGGCTAAGGGATGGCGATGCTAGGAACGCCGTCACGACCACCGCCTGCCGTTCCGGCCGCGGCTGGATGCCGCCCCGCCGATGCCCCTCTCCGATGCCCTCGCCGCTTGGCGCTCCCTGCTGCCGGGCATCGCCCTCTGGGCCCTCGCCCTCTACGTGCCCCTGAGCCTGCAGCTGGGCCGGCTGGAAGAGGGGCTGGCCTCAGGGCCCCTGGCCGGGGGTGGCGGCGAGGTTCTTCTGGCCGTCGGCAGCCTCGTCCTGGCCCTGGTGGCTGGGCTGGCGGTGGACCTTCTCCTGGGCTTGAGCCTGGGTCCGGGCTGGGCCTCCAGCCTGGGGGTGCTGGCGGCCCTGTGGGGTCCATTCCTGGCGCTGGCCTCCCGCAAGGAGGACTGACGGAAGGCCGGCGCCGGTTGCGCAGGCGGGGCCACTAACGCCAGTCGAGCCAGGGCAGATGGGGCACGATCGCCGGCGTGGCGGCGCGGTAGGCGGCGTAGCCGGGGTGCAGGGCCAGCAGGGAGCGCTCCTCCCGACGCGCCTTGCCGCCGAGCACCGCCGCCAGGGCGAACAGCAGCGCCAGATGGAGAGGGCTGCCCAGCAGCAGAGCCATGCCGCTGGCCCCCACCAGGATCTGCTGGTAGAGGGGATGGCGGCAGCGGGCGTAGGGGCCGCTGGTCACCAGGGGGGCGCCGGGCATCGGCTCGGGCAGGGGCGTGAGGCTGGCGCCCAGCCGCAGCAACGAGCGGGCGGCCCCAACCAGGGCCAGCAGCACCAGCGCCGCCCCGGCCAGGCGGAGCACCAGCGGCCAGACCAGGCCCAGGGAGGCTGGAGCCGGCCAGGCCGGCACCAGCAGGGCACCGATCAACAGGAGCTGGGCCGCCAGCCACCATTCGCCGCGGCGGTTGTCACCCCAGCCGGCGCGTGTGAACCCCCAGCGGCTCAGCCAGGGGCTGATGCCGGCCTCCTCACCCTGCGTTGGGGCAACCTGCCCCGCGGGATCCTGAGAACAGCCATCCTCAGCCGCCCGAACTGGCCCTGAGCCTTCAGAGGGGTTGCTCGACAACGCTGGCCTGCGGGGTGGAAAGCACCAATCTGAGCAGAATCGGGGCCAGGAAAGTGGTGCCGATCACCATCAGCAGGATGGCGGCCTCGAGGGCTGGGGTGAGGATGCCAGCCTGGCTGCCGAGACCCAGGAAGATCAGGCCCACCTCGCCGCGGGGCAGCATGCCCAGTCCCACCACCAGCCGCCGGGTGGGCTCGGCGCTCCAGTAGCTCCAGCCGGCCGCCACCTTGCCCGCCACCGCCACCGCCAGCAGGAAGGCGGCCACCACCAGCCCCTGGCGGTTGGCCGGATCGAGGGGATTGAGCACCGAAAGGTCCATCCCGGTGCCGATCAGCACGAAGAACACGGTGGCGAAGAGGGCCACCAGAGGCTTCACCGTTTCCTGAATCGCCTCGGTGTGGCGGGAGCGGCTGAGGATGAGTCCGGCGGCGAAGGCCCCCAGGGCGGCCTCCAGGCCGATCGCCTGGGCGGCAAAGCAGCAGAGAATGAGCACGACGAAACCAGCCACCACCACCTCGCCGGGGGCCTTGAGCCGATCCAGCACCCAGTCGAAGGCGGGGGCGGCGCTGCGGCTGAGCCAGAGGGCGGCCGCCACGAACACCATGGCGGCCACCACCAGCCTCAGGATCGGCGCCAGGGCGAAGGAATCGCCGCTGGCCAGGCTCACCACCACCGCCAGAATCACGATGCCGAGGATGTCATCGAGCACGGCGGCGCCGATCACGATCTGGCCCTCACGGGTGCGCAGCCAGCCCAGCTCGCCGAACACACTGGCCGTAATGCCGATGCTGGTGGCCGTCATGGCGGCGCCGGCGAACACCGCCAGCACCAGGGGCACATGGAAGAGGAAGTGCAACCCGAGGGTGCCGAGGGCGAAGGGCAGCACCACGCCAGTCACCGCCACCGTGGTGGCCTGCAGACCCACCGCCACCAGTTCATCGAGTTCGCTCTCAAGGCCGGTGAGGAAGAGCAGGGCGTACAGGCCCAGCAGCGACACCTGCTGCAGGCCCGGGAAACTCTCGCTGTAGAGGTTCTGCACCTGATCCGGGCTGACCCCGGAGAGGCCCGCCACCAGATTGAGCAGCCAGGCGCTGAGACGGACACCGGTATCGGGCGGAACCAGCAGATGGAAGCCGGACACCCCGATCAGAACCCCGGCCAGCAATTCGCCCAGGATGGTGGGCAGCTGCAGCCGAACCATCACCTCGGCGAGGGTGCGGGCGGCCAGGAAGATCACCAGGAAGCGGCCCACCTGAATCAGGGTTTCGGCCACCTCCACGCCGTGGTTGCCGAGCGCAGCGGGGTCGGCCTGGAGCAACCAGGCGGGCCAGGCGAGCGGCAGGAGAGTGCCCTGGGCCAAAGGCAGCAGGGCGTGCAGCCCCAGCGCCGGAGCGCAGGCGGCATCACAGAACAGCGAACTCAGCAATGCGGGCGGCACGGGCACGACATCGGAACCGACGGCAAGGCCCAAGGAGAGCTGCCAATCGGACTGCAGCCGACCCTAGGGCGGCCCTGCAGCGTGTTTGCTTCCTGATCTGGCTGCAACGTTTCGATGCGACAACGGCAGTGACCGCTACGGTCTGCGCAGGCGCCTTATGGCACGCGCCGATCCCCAAGCGGCCCCCGCAGGAGAGCGCCATGACCACCGCCGAACCCCGCCGCCGCACCCTGCGTCTTCCTACGCCGGGCTGCTACGCCGACCCTGACCGCAGCGGCCTGATGGCCGATGACGTGTTTGATGGGATGACCGAGCACCTCTTCTACACGCTCGGCAAACTCGCCCCGTCGGCCAGCCGCCACGACCTCTACATGGCGCTCAGCTACGCCGTGCGCGACCGGCTGATGACCCGCTACCTGGCCGGCATCGAGGCGATCAATGCCACCCCCACCCGGGTGGTGGCCTACCTCTCAGCCGAATTCCTGATCGGCCCGCAGCTCGGCAACAACCTGCTGATGCTCGGCATTCGCGATGAGGCGGCCGAGGCCCTGCGCCGCTTCGGTGTGGCCGATCTCGATGAGATCCTCGAGGTCGAAGAGGAACCGGGGCTGGGCAACGGCGGCCTGGGCCGGCTGGCGGCCTGCTTCCTCGAATCGCTGGCCTCGCTGGAGATCCCAGCCACCGGCTATGGCATTCGCTACGAATTCGGCATCTTCGACCAGTTGATCCGCGACGGCTGGCAGGTCGAGATCACCGACAAATGGCTCAAGGGCGGCTGGCCCTGGGAGATCCCCCACCCGGATCAGGCCTGCTTTGTGGGCTTCGGGGGCCGCACCGAGAACTACCGCGACGACAAGGGCGCCTACCGGGTGCGCTGGATCCCGGCCGAGCACGCCATCGGCGTTCCCCACGACGTGCCGGTACTGGGCTACCGGGTGAACACCTGCGACCGGCTGCGGCTCTGGCGCGCCGACGCCACCGAATCGTTCGATTTCTACGCCTTCAACATCGGCGATTACTACGGTGCCGTGGAGGAGAAGGTGGGCTCCGAAACCCTCTCCAAGGTGCTCTATCCCAACGACGGCACCGACGAGGGCCGCCGCCTGCGCCTCAAGCAGCAGCACTTCTTCGTGAGCTGCTCCCTGCAGGACATGCTCCGCAGCCTCGACCACCGCGGCATTCCGGTGCGTGAGTTCCCGGACCACTGGGCGGTGCAGCTCAACGACACCCATCCGGCGATCGCCGTGGCGGAGTTGATGCGCCTCCTGATTGACGACAAGCACCTCGACTGGGAGGACGCCTGGGACATCACCAGCCGGGCCCTCTCTTACACCAACCACACCCTGCTGCCGGAGGCCCTTGAGAAATGGGGCGTGGATCTGTTCAGCAACCTGCTGCCGCGCCACTACGAACTGATCTGCGAGATCAATCGCCGCTTCCTGCAGCAGGTGCGGCTGAAGTATCCGGGCAACGACCAGATCCTGCGCAAGGTGTCGATCATCGATGAGGAGGGCCGGAAAACGGTGCGCATGGCCCACCTGGCCACGATCGCCAGCCACCATGTGAACGGGGTGGCGGCTCTGCACAGCGACCTGGTGAAGAGCCAACTCTTCCCGGAATTCGCGGCCCTGTGGCCCCAGAAGTTCACCAATGTCACCAATGGCGTCACGCCGCGACGCTGGGTGGCCCTGGCCAACCCGCGCCTTTCGGCCCTGCTTGATGAGGCGGTGGGTCCCGGCTGGGTGAGCGACCTCGATCAACTGCGCCAGCTGGAGCGTTTCGCCGGTGACGCCGCCTTCCTGGAGCGCTGGGAGAGCACCAAGCTCACCGTGAAGCAGCATCTCGGCAACTACATCCATCGCCACACCGGCGTGGCAGTCGATCCGCAGTCCTTGTTCGATGTGCAGGTGAAGCGCATCCACGAATACAAGCGCCAGCACCTCAACGCCCTGCAGGTGGTGGCCCAGTATCTGCGGATCAAGAACGGCGACACCGCGGGCATGGCGCCGCGCACGGTGATCTTCGGTGGCAAGGCGGCGCCGGGCTATGCCATGGCCAAGCTGATCATCCGCTTCATCAATGGCGTGGCCGACATGGTGAATGCCGACCCCGACACCGAGGGGCTACTGCGGGTGGTGTTCCTGGCCGATTACAACGTGAAACTGGGCGAGCGGGTGTATCCGGCCGCCGACCTTTCCGAACAGATCTCCACCGCCGGCATGGAGGCCTCCGGCACGGGCAACATGAAGTTCGCCATGAATGGCGCCCTCACGATCGGCACCCTGGATGGGGCGAACGTGGAGATCCGCGAGCAGGTGGGAGCCGAGAACTTCTTCCTGTTCGGGAAAACAACCGCCGAGATCGCCGCGCTTCAGGAGAGGGGCTACCGGCCCTGGGAACTGATTGCCGGTCTGGAGCCGATGCCGGAGGTGCTGCGGCTGATTGAGCAGGGCCATTTCAGCAATGGCGATGGCGAGATGTTCCGGCCGCTGCTGCAGAACCTCACCGGCAACGACCGCTTCTTCGTGCTGGCCGATTTCCCGGACTACCTCCGTGCCCAGGCCGAGGTGAGTCAGGCCTGGGCCGATCGGGGCCGTTGGAATCGGATGTCGCTGCTGAACACCGCCCGCACCGGCTTCTTCTCCTCGGACCGCTCGATCCGCGATTACGCGAGCCGGATCTGGAAGGCCGAACCCTTCCCGGTGTCCATCACCTGCGAGCTCGGCGACTGATCAGTCCCCTGATTCAGACCCCCGATCAGCCCCGGTCGGGCAGATCAGGGGTCTGGTGGAGCAGTCGGTTGAGCCGCAGGCGATCGGCATTGAGGGGATCGGGGGCCAGTTCACCGGCCACCTCGCGGAACTTCTGTTCCACCTCTTCGGGGACGCGCACATCAAAGATGCGCTCCATCAACACCTCGATCGAAAAGAGGTGGGCGTTGATGTTCTCCAGATCCGCCATCGCCTGCTGGATGGCATCGGCCTCAGCAGCGCCGGCGGCGGCGCCACGGACCGCGTCCGGGGAGGGGGCACCAGCGGCTCGGGCACCCTCAGGAGCGGGGGCCTCACCATCGCCATGGTGCTTCTGAAGCTCCTCCAAAACTCTTCCCGCCAAAGTGCGGAAGGATTGAAGGGCGGCCCAGTTGAGCTCCTGCTGCTGACGGAGACTGGCGTTCTCCCGGATCAGCCGGTCGTGTTCTCGATAGAACCGCTGGCAATCAGGGCATTGGCAGGGCTCTTCGGGCACCGCTTCCCTTCTG
>Ga0209598_10001206_pt1 | contig 21215 bp, 15 predicted proteins | sample M_140807_EF_Meta_FD_187317 | JGI IMG/M metagenome (GOLD analysis project Ga0209598, IMG submission 187317) | Freshwater microbial communities from Lake Montjoie, Canada to study carbon cycling - M_140807_EF_MetaG (SPAdes) (version 2) | ecosystem: Environmental > Aquatic > Freshwater > Lake...
CCACGAATGGGTGGACAGCAATGATGTGCGCGCCATGGCGTATGACACCATCATCCCCGGCTACGGCACCCAGGCCACCAACACGCTGCGCCTGTGGTCTGCCAAGGCCACCGAGGAGATCGACCTCAATGCCTTCAATCGCGGCAATTACCTGGCGGCGGTGGAGCGCAAGAACCAGTCAGAGAATGTGTCACGGGTGCTGTACCCCGACGACTCCACCCCGTCGGGGCGCGAGTTGCGTTTGCATCAGGAGTATTTCTTTGTCAGCGCCAGCGTGCAGGATCTGTTGCGCCGCTACCTGCGCCAGCACAGCACCTTCGACCAGCTCACTGCCAAGGTCAGCATCCACCTGAACGACACCCACCCGGTGCTGGCCATCCCCGAGCTGATGCGCCTGTTGCTGGATGAGCACCATCTTCCCTGGGCCGATGCCTGGACCCTGTGCCAGGGCGTGTTCTCGTACACCAACCACACGCTCATGCATGAGGCGCTCGAGACCTGGCCGGTGGAGGTGCTGGGCCGGGTGCTGCCGCGTCATCTGCAGATCATTTTTGACATCAATGCCCATTTTTTGACGCAACTGACGCAACAGCATGGGCCCGACATTGACCTGATGCGACGCGTATCGCTGATTGACGAGACCGGTGAGCGCCGGGTGCGAATGGCCTACCTTGCGGTGCTGGCCAGCCACTCGGTCAATGGCGTGTCGGCGCTTCACTCCGAGCTCATGCAACAGTCCATCTTTGCCGACTTCGCCAGTCTGTGGCCGAGGCGTTTCAACAACAAGACCAATGGCATCACGCCCCGGCGCTGGTTGGCGATGGCCAATCCGGCCCTTTCATCTGTCCTCGACGCCCGGATCGGGCGCGACTGGCGCCGCGACCTGTCCGGCTTGAGCGCTCTGCAGCCTCATCTGGATGACCCGGCCCTCATTGCTGCGATCAGCCAGGCCAAGAAGGTCAACAAGCAGCGACTGGCCGCCTGGCTTCAACAGAACATGGCCATCAGTGTTTCCAACGAAGCACTGTTTGATGTGCAGGTCAAACGGATTCACGAGTACAAGCGTCAACTGCTCAACGTACTGCATGTAGTGACGCGTTACCTGCGACTGCTGGAACAGCCCGGTGCCGTCACTGTGCCGCGCGTGGTGATCTTTTCCGGCAAGGCGGCCTCGGCTTATCACATGGCCAAGCTGATCATCCAGCTCATTAACGATGTGGCTAAAACCGTCAACGCCGACACCCGGGTGGCCGACCTGCTCAAGGTGGTGTTCGTCCCAAACTACAGCGTCAGCCTGGCCGAACTCATCATCCCGGCGGCCGATTTGTCCGAGCAGATTTCGACAGCGGGCACCGAGGCCTCGGGCACCGGCAACATGAAGTTTGCGCTCAATGGTGCGCTCACCATAGGCACGCTCGACGGCGCCAATGTCGAATTGCAGGCCAACGTGGGCGCCGAGAACATCTTCATTTTTGGTAACACGACGGCTGAGGTGGCCGCCATCCGGGCCGCCGGCTACCAGCCCCGCGCCATCCTGTCACGCAAGACCGAGTTGCAGCGCGTCCTTGAGGCCATTCGCGACGGTCGCTTCAGTCCTGAGGAACCCGGTCGCTACAAAGCCATTTACGATGTGTTGGTGAATTGGGGCGACCAGTACCTGCTGCTGGCTGACTACAGCAGTTATATCGCTGCGCAGGAGCGTGTCGACGCCCTGTACCGTACGCCCGATGCCTGGACCAGGAAGGCGCTGCGCAATGTGGCGGGCATGGGCCCGTTTTCGTCTGATCGGACCATCGCCGAATACGCGCGCGACATCTGGCACGTCCAGCCCATGACCATGGCGGGTTGACCCGCACGCTTTACGGTAATGGCATACCGGACTGGCGCTCCCCTGCAATCTTGATGACGGGTGGTTCGCTTTCGAGCATGCCGTAGGGGCCGACCACCACGCCAGTGAGGCGTGCCCCTTCGACCTTTGCGTTGACTGCTTTCAGTTCACCGTCCGTATTAACAAAACTGAAATGCAGATCGGTGCCCTGCAGCCGAGCCCCCAATAGGGTTTGCACTTCTGAGCCCAATGCCAAACTTCCGCCTATTCGCTGAAAGCGCTGCGCCAAGCGGAGCGTTGCAGGCCCTCTGGAATCAAGCCCGGTGATCGACCAGACCCCGTTCACTGCGGCTGGAACCGTCCAAAAGTAGCCGGTACTGGTGCCGGTACTGGTGTTTGCGTGAATCACCTGATCTGGCTCCCAGTCGCCCATGGAGAAGGTATTGGAGAGAACCCGGGTGCCAGGGCGCATGGCCAGAATGGTCGGGCGCAATTGCGCGTTGATCTCTTCGAGCAGGTACATCACCACCACGGTTGCGCTGCTGAAATCCTCCGTGTAGATGTCGCCATGAATGAAGTGGACTCGATCGGCTACTCCGGCTCTTTGCGCGTTTCGCTGCGCCAATGCGGTTAGGTTCTTGTTGTATTCGATACCCCATGCGCGGGCACCGAACTGCAGCGCCGCAGCGATCGCAATTTTGCCGTCGCCAGCGCCAAGATCAACGACCTCGTCGGTCGGGGTAACGTCTGCTGCTTTGAGCAATCGGGTTACCAACTCGTCTCGGGTCGGCAGCCACATCACATCCTTGCCGACTTGCCCAAGCCGAGGGGTATAGGTTTCAGCCTGCGGGGTGGTGCAGCCTTGGAAGAACCCGAGGCCAAGGGTCAGGCACATTGCGTGGACAAGCACGCGGGCGGTATGGTTGAGGTCGCGTGAGGCGTTGGGCATGAGACGTTGAAGGATAGTGGTGTTCGAGCGAAGACGGAACCTAGAGATGACACGACTTGTGATCGCAAGCCAGTTCGGCGAGGAGTTCGATAACTGGCTTCGGGCTGCGCGGCCAGACATCGAGTGCATCTCCCTGCCGCCAGTACTCAACTGGCCACTGCCGCCCAACGTCTCGGTGCTGCTCGCAGTCCCGGTCTCTGCCGAGGAACGAGCAAAAGCTCGGCCCGCGGGCTGGCCCTTTCAGCTTCGCTGGGTGCAACTTGGCTCCACCGGATTTAATAACTATCCGCCGTGGATGCTGAACGGTCCTATGGTCACAAGCGCCCACGGTACCTCAACCGAAACCATCGCCGATTTTGTACTGGCCTGCTTACTACAACGTGCGCTTCGCCTCGAGGAGCGTCGGGTGCGCGCACGGCAGGACTGGCGACGCGTCGAAGCCCCTGCGCTTGCGGGCAGCACGCTTGGACTTTTTGGTTTTGGCGGCATTGGTCGGGCTCTGGCGCGGCGTGCGCTTGTGCTGGGCATACGGGTCATTGCGGCGCGGCGCCAGCCTGGCCCGCTCGGGATGGATGGTGTCGAGAAGGTCGACGGCATCGAAGCTCTGATGGCGGCGAGCGACCACCTCGCCCTGGTCGCACCCGGCACCGAGGAAACCCGCCACGTCGTGAACGCACGCACGCTCGCACTCGCCCGTCCCGGGTTGCACCTGATCAACGTTGCCCGCGGTAGCCTTGTCGATCAGCAAGCACTCCTGATGGCGCTTGATGAGGGACGCGTGGGTTGGGCGAGCCTTGACGTGACCGAGCCGGAACCCCTGCCGGAGCACCATCCGCTCTACGTTCACCCCAGAGTGTTCCTTACTTCGCACACTTGCGGGATTAGCCCCCAGGTTCGAAAGGCCTTGTTCGGCAAGTTCCTGCGTAGCCTGGGTTCCTGGGAAACCGGCGGCATGCCCGAAGATCCGATCGACCTCGAACGGGGTTACTGAGCCGAACGGGTGCTTCCCCTTAAGGGCCTCACTCAGCGTAAGACCCCTTATCAGCGTAAGCGCCTTTTTTAGTCCCCAGCCCGAATATTGTGTTCTTTAATGACCTTACTCCATTGAACGATCTGATCGTCAAGAAATTTCCCTAATTGCTCCGGCGGAGCCAACTTCAGGTTCATCCCCTGAGCCGCCAGCTTTTCCTTGTTCTGCGGATCATTAAAGATGATCGACAGCTCTTTGTAGACTCGGCCAATAATTTCTGGAGGGGTTTTGGCTGGCGCGAATACACCCCACCAAGCCGCAGCCTCAAAACCAGGCAAATGCAACTCAGCCAAAGTCGGAACGTTCGGCAAGACAGGATCCCGAGTGCTCGAGGTCACAGCCAGCGGGATGAGTGCACCCGAGCGTATATGTTGAGAAAACAATGCTGTTGTTGCGACGGCATACGGAACATGTCCTGCGACGGCGTCTATCGCAAGCGGCCCGCCCCCTTTGTAGGGCACATGCGTGGCTCGAAATTTCAACTGTGCGGCAAGACTGGTCATCGCAAGATGGGCCAGACTGCCGCTGGCAATCGTCCCATAGGAAATTCCACCCGCGCCTGCATTCGCAGTTTTCATCAGCTCCTCAAAGGTTCGGACGGGTTGCGACTTATGCGCTGTGATCACCATCGCTCCGGTCGCAATCAACATCACCGGGGTGAGTTCAGTGCGAGTGTCGAAAGACATATTCGGGATCAGGCTTGGGTTAGTCCCATGGGTATCAAAAACGAAGACAAACGTATAGCCATCTGGAGGCGACTTCGCGGCGATCCCAGTCCCGATTGAACCATTTCCCCCGGCACGGTTCTCGACGATGACACTCGTGCCCAGCGCCTGAGAAAGTGCGGGAGCAACCATTCTTGCCAGCTGGTCTGTCGTGCCACCAGCAGGAAACGGTGAAATCAACCGGATCGGCTTACTTGGCCAGTTGGCTTGTGCTTGAGCCATCACCGCCACAGGCGCCGCCAGGCAACAGAGAGAGGCCAACAGCCATGCTCTTAGTTTTTTCATGTTGAACGTTTCCATGACAACCGGATTGAGATTCGGGTCAAGTTTGTCAGCACCTGACTTCCGAAACCATTCGGGTTGGCCACTAGTCAAGCAGGTTGATGGCCGCCCCACCTTGACTTGGCGCGTGACTTTATTTTTCTTTTCGATCAGCATCGCCAGTCAGATGGATCAGACTCTCCCTACCGAACGAAGGCCTCTTCAGCGATGGCTCAAACTCACCACTTCGACCCCAGCCCGAGTAACGTTCACTGGGGGTTTTTTGACGCTAAGCGACCCGCGATCGCGACGATCGAATCAGGCGATACCGTTGTCGTTGAGACCGTTTCGGGCGGACTTGAAGAAGTTGGCGATGCCGCATTGCTCTCCCCGAAGCACCTCGAAATCGTCCGCAACGTTCCCCGGGGGTTGGGACCTCATATCTTGACCGGCCCGATCGCCGTGAACGGCGCGCAACCGGGTGACACGCTGGAGTTTCGGATCCGTGAGATCGAACTGACTGTTGACTGGGGTTGGAATGTGATTCGTCCATTGCGCGGAACGCTCCCCGAGGACTTTCCTTATTTCAGCCGCCGGATCATTCCGATCGATCGAACGAAGAGACTCGCTCGGTTGCCTTGGGGGGTCGACATTCCGCTTAATCCATTCTTTGGAATTATTGGGGTGGCCCCGCCTCCTGCCTATGGCGTCGTTTCATCGGTCGAACCCCGTGAGTACGGTGGCAATATCGATAACAAGGAGTTCATGGCCGGCACGTCGTTGTTCCTGCCGGTTTTTGTACCAGGGGCGAATTTCTCGATCGGTGACGGGCATGCTGTCCAAGGAGACGGGGAGGTTTGCCTGACGGCACTGGAAACCTGCCTGAGAGGGCGTTTCGACATCATCTTGCACAAAACATCGCTGAATTTCCCGAGGGCAATCACGTCGAGCCATTACATTGCGATGGGAATGGACTCCGATCTCGACCTCGCCGCGAAGCAGGCACTGCGCAACATGATTGGCTGGTTGCAGGAGATCAAGCCCTGGAGCGCGGAAGAGTGCTACGTCTTTTGCAGTCTCGCGTGCGATCTGCACGTAACTCAGTTGGTCGACGGCAACAAGGGCATTCATGCCATGGTTGCCCGATCCATTCTCGAACTCTGAAGGACCTCTTCAGCTGCGATGCAGTGCTGCCCAGACCCGCCCGGAAGTGAATGGCAGGTCCATGTGCTGGATCCCGCGATACGAAAGCGCATGTAGGATGGCGTTGACCGCTGCGGGAAGTGCACCAGCGACGCCTGACTCGCCCGCGCCTTTGACGCCGAGCGGATTGCTTTGGGCGGCGATCTCCTGATGCTCGAGCACAAAGTTCGGGCTGACGTCGGCCCTGAGCACTGAATAGTCCATCAGCGATGCGGTCTGCAACTGACCGTCGGCGTCGTAGACCAGTTGTTCACCCAACACCTGACCCAGGGCCTGTAGAACTCCACCCATGATCTGACCATTGACGATTTCGGAATTGAGTACGGTCCCCACATCGTCGACCGCGGTGTGTTGCAGGATCTGGATCTCGCCCGTGTCGGGGTTGATTTCCACCTCGGACACATGCGCCCCATTCGGATAGGTCATCGCGCTTGAGGTGAAGAGCGCGACGTTGTCGAGGCTGGTCGGAAGCTCCGGCGGCAGGTCTTCGACAGCCGCCATGTGCTTGGCAAGGTCAAGCAGGGCGATCGAGCGATCCGTCCCCACCAGGGTGAATCGGCCCGCCTGAAAGAGGATGTCAGCCACATCAACCTCGAGCAGATGGGCGGTGATGAGGCGGCCACGTCGGATCGCTTCATCGCAGGCCAGGGCCGTAGCGCTTCCAGCCATCATGGTCGACCGGGATGCCACTGTTGCGACCAGTCCTGGAGTCGCGTCACTGTCGCCGGCAATCAGACGAATCCGAGCCAGGTCGATTCCGAGGCGTCCAGCAACCAGTGCCGGATAGGTGGCCAGATGTCCCTGGCCCATCGCTTGGGAACCCAGATGCAAGTGGATTTCGCCATTGCCGGGGAAACGCAGATCGGCAGGCTCTTCGAGGATCCCGCCGGCGACCTCCAAAAAACAGCACAGACCGATACCACGCAAGTGACCCTGCCGTGCCGATCGTTGGCGCCGCTCCTCGAACTGATCCCATTGTGCGAGGTGTAAAACCCGAGTGAGTGCCCGCGGAAAGTCACCACTATCGTAGAGTTGGCCATTCGGTGCCTGATACGGCATTTCCGGCGGGGTGATCAGATTGCGCTGCCGTAATGAAACTCGATCCATTCCCATGCTGATCGCGGCCTGATCGATGAGGCGCTCAATCAGGTAGATCGCCTCCGGGCGGCCCGCGCCTCGATAGGGTCCGTGGGGCATGGCATTGGTCAGGGCCAGCCGGGAACGAATCCGGATCGACGGCACCCGGTAAACGCTCGAGAGGCAGTTCTTGGTGTTGTTCGTTCCAACGATCGCCATGTAGGTACTTGTGTAGGCACCGATACCAACGATGTTGTCGACGCTAAGGCCAAGAATCCTGCCACGGGCATCAAAGGCCATCCGAGCCCGCAGGCGCGAGTTGCGCGCATGGGTGTCGGTGAGAAACGCTTCAAGACGCGTCGCGACCCATTTGACCGGCAGGCCAATGCGCTTGCTGGCAAAGAGGATTGCCGCGTATTCGGGATAGGCTTGGACCTTCGCACCGAAACCGCCGCCGACGTGAGGGGTCAACACCCGAAGCGACTGTGGCGGAATTCGGAACACGTGTTCCGCAAGGATTTTGCGGACAACCATGACGCCCTGGGTGCTGGCGATCAAGGTCAGTCGTTGCGCTTGCGCATCCCAACTGGCGATTGCAGCGCGCGGCTCCATCGAGCAGGCCGTCAGCGCAGGCTCAGCAAGGTCAACCGATTCCACATGCGCGGCCTGGCGAAAGATCTGCTCGGTTTGTGCCTCGTCGCCGTCGGCCCAGTCCAGCGCAAGATTGTTCGGACAGTGCGCATGGATGCGGATCTGATCCGATTCAATGGCCTGACATGGGTCGGTGATCGCTGGCAAGGGCTCCCATTGAACCAGGACCTGCTCAGCTGCGTGCGTGGCCGCGAGTCGATCCCTCGCCACGACCAAGGCAACTGCTTCTCCGACATGGCGCACCTGTGGCCAGGCCAGAACGGGTATCCCGGCCTTGAACATCGGCTTGCCGTCCTGACCATTGAACGCAACGAGAGGATCGATCGTCCCAAGGCCGGCCTCTTGCAGATCTGCACCGGTGATGACGGCCTGGACGCCGGGGCAGGCCAGGGCGTTTGTCAGGTCGATCGATACGATTCTGGCGTGTGCATAAGGGCTGCGAACAAAGACTGCGTGACACTGATGGGGCAGGTCGAAGTCGCTGGTGTAGGAACCAACACCACGCACAAAATCCAGCAACTCATCGTGGCTTCCATCCTGGCGCCAACTGAACTCTGGACGATTGCTCTCGGGAGCGAGACTCATGCGGTCAGGCTATCGAGTGATTTCGAACCCGACACGCCGAGATGCACATCGAGGATTTCCTCCTGTTCGGCGAGTTCCTTGGGAGTGCCGGAGAAGACAAAACGCCCGGAGGCAATGATGTAGACATAATCAGCCACCGACAGCGCCAATGCCAGATTCTGTTCGACCAGCAAGACCGAATGTCCCAGCGTCTTGAGACGGGCCATCATGGTTCCAATATGCTGCACGAATAGCGGTGACAGTCCTTCGGAGGGTTCATCCATCAGAACGAGCTCGGGGTTGTTGATCAGCGCGCGGCCGATGGCCAACATCTGTTGTTCGCCGCCGCTCAGTTCGTTGCCGCCGTTCTCCAACCGGTCCTTGAGTTGCGGAAATTCAGCGAGGACCGAATCGAAGGTCCAGTTCTGAGGGCTAGTCCCCACTGGTTGCCTGTCGGCCTGCGGTAGCCGACGCGTTGCCAGTGAGCTGATCGGGAGCAACAGATTCTCGCGTACCGAAAGGTTCTTGAATATTTGACGGCCCTGTGCGACCAGCGAAATACCATGACCAGCCATCTGGTAGGGAGCGGTGCCCTGGATCGCTTTGCCCTTGAAAAGGACTTCACCCGAGCGGGGGGGAGTCAATCCGAAGATCGACCGAATCAGTGTGGTCTTGCCCATGCCGTTTCGACCTAGAATGGCAACCACTTGCCCCGACTTCAGGCGCAAATCGACGCCCTGAAGTACGTAGCTGTCCCCGTAGTACGTGTGCAGATCGCGTACTTCGAGAAGCGATTCAAACGCGGCCAAAGTAGACCTCCCGAACTTTCTCATTGACCCGGACTTCGTCGGCCGTTCCGTCCAGAATGACTTGGCCGCGATGCAATACGGTGACGCGGTCGGCAAGGCCTAGCGCCACATCCATATCGTGCTCGATCATCAACAGGGTCACGGATCTGGGAACATTCTTGACCAGGGAGAAAAAACGCTGGCGCTCTGCTGGCGATAGCCCAGCGCAGGGTTCGTCAAGCAGCAGTAGCTGGGGATCATTGGAGAGGGCCAGTGCGAGCTCGAGCTGGCGCCGCTCGCCGTAGGAGAGATCGCTGACCTGCCGATTGAGCTTGGTCGACAGTCCGACCATGACCAGCTTTTCCTCCGCCTGTCTTTGTAGCCCCTGATCGGCATGAAACGAATTCCAGAAATCCCATTTCTGGGCGCGCACACCGAGGACCGCCAACAGGACGTTTTCGAGCGCAGACAACTCCAGACAAACACTGGAGATCTGGAACGTACGTCCGATCCCGAGCAGGGTGCGCTTGTGCTCGGGCATGTGCGTGATCGGTTCCCCACAGAAAACGATGCTGCCGGTCGTTGGCGTATGGGTGCCGCTGATGCAGTGAAACAGCGATGTCTTTCCCGCCCCGTTGGGGCCAATCACAACCCGGCGTTCGCCCGCTTTGACGTCAAAGGACACATTGTCGACGGCATGGATTCCGCCAAAGCTCTTGTGAACCCCGCGCAATGAAAGAACGGTCTCGCTCACCTGGTCTAGCTCCGAAGCCGATTGATGAGGCGTTGTACCAGTCCGGAAACCCCACCCGGTGCCCAGATCACGACCGCGATGAAGACGATCCCCATTACGGTCAGGTACAACTCAAAGAACGAACTGACCCAGTTGCGCAGTCCGAGAACGAATGCGGCGCCCACGAAAGGACCCAGGATCGATCCGCTGCCGCCGAGGATCGCCATAAGGATTGCCTCGACGTTGTTGTGCAGCGACGCTGATACGGGATTGACGAACTTATTAAAATAGACGTACAAAACGCCCGCCACACTCGCCAGAAATGCCGACAGGACAAAGGCGCAATAGAGGTGCTTGACCGGATGAAATCCAAGGCTGTGCATCCTGCGTTCTGCGTACTTGATGCCACGCAGCGTCAGACCGAAGGGTGAGCGCACAACTCGTCCATAGCCGTAGGCCACGGCTGCCACGACACACAGTACAAAATAATAGTAAGTTGTCGGGTCTTCCAGGGGAAAGCCGAACAATGTTGGCGACGGGACATTGGTGACCCCACTATCGCCGCCGGTAAATGAAGACCAGCGATAGCCAACGCCCCAGACAATGTAGCCTAGCGCGAGGGTGACCAGAATGAAGTACACGCCTCGGGTTCTGACAGCCAGGCCGAAGATCAGGCCAAGTCCAGTTCCCGCAAGAATACCCAGGCAAGCCGCTGCTTCCGTTGCCACCGAATATCGAACCTGCAAAATTGCCGTGGTGTAGGCGGCAACTGAAAAGAAAGCCGCGTGGCACAGCGAGAAGAGCCCTGCATGCCCCAGCAAGAGATCCGCAGAGAGCGACAGCAATCCAAAGATCAGAATCTGGGTCATCAGACTCGTGGCGAATTTCCCCGCGATCGCCGGCCAGGCCATCAGAAGGACGACCAATGCAATCCCGGCCACGGCATATCCCAAGCGTAATGCACCCGGTTGAGCAATGGTGGGGGTTTCCATCCCGGTTTCGGATCGGGTGTTCACGTCATGTTCTCCGAACCGAACAGACCTCTTGGACGAAACAACAAGAGAATGGCCATTGGTCCAAACAGGACGAAATAGGATAGTTCTGGAACCAGCCAGCGCCCATAGGCATCCAAGAGTCCAACGACCAACGCGCCAACCATCGCGCCTTCCAGGCTCCCCAGACCGCCAACAATGACGACAACGAGCGCGAAGACCAAAATCTCCCATTCGGCCCCCGGGTAGACGGTCAGAAAAGCGCCACCCAGAACCCCCGAGAATCCCGCGAGAAAGGCGGCGAGAGCCGAAACCAGAATGAATAATCGATCGATGTTGATGCCAGTTGCGCTCACCATTTCGCGATTGTCGACACCCGCGCGGATCGCCGCGCCGACGAAGGTTCGCTTGTAGAGCAGCCAGAGCAGTCCAGCCACCGCGACCCCGATGGTGGTCAATAGGATTCTGAAGATGGGGTAGACGATGCCACCGGGAAACTCAATCACCCCGCGCAGATCCATTGGCAGGGGTAACTTCTGTGCGTCCCCGCCCCAGGTCTTGAGGGACAGGTCGCCGATGATGTAGGCGATCCCGACGGTGATCAGAACCTGTGCGAGGTGGTCGCTCCCGGCCCGCCGGATCAGCATCTGATCTGAGAGGAAACCGATCAACATGCCAGCGCAGCCCCCAGCGATCAGAGCCGCGACGAGACTGCCGGTGAGCTTGGCGATCATCAGACCGATATAGCCGCCCACGAGGTAGTAGGCGCCGTGGGCCATATTGACCACGCGCATGAGGCCGAAGGTCAGCGTAAACCCACTGGCCAGCAGGAACAACAGTGCCGAATACGAAATGCCATTGAGCGTTTGCAGGATAAAGCTATCCATCAAAGCCTGCCCAAGGCGCGAAGCACTTTTTCGGGAGTGAAGGGCATATCGAAGAGTTCGGTACTGAAGGGTGCCAGGGCATCGTTGAGGGCGTTGAGGATTGCAGCCGGTGCCCCTGCTGTACCGGCCTCGCCAGCACCTTTGGCGCCAAGCTCGGTACTGCGTGTCGGGGTACTGACGTGATCGACTTCCATGTCTGGCATTTCGAACGCCATTGGGACAAGGTAGTCGACCATGTTCCCGTTCATCAGATGGCCCTTCTCGTCGTAGAGGCACTGTTCGTACAAGGTGGGCCCGATTCCCTGCACGAGCGCGCCACGGACCTGTTCGTCCACGAGTTGTTTGTTCAGAATCGTTCCACAATCCTCCACCACCCAAAATTTCAGCAGTTTGATGAAGCCGGTCTCGACATCGACTTCAAGGTGGCAGGCGATCGCACCGTTGGTGAAGGTGAATGGGTAGTCTTTGGGAACCGCATGGCGCGTGACGCAAAGTTCCGCCTGAAAGGCGCCCAGGGTGTCGGGTCGAAAGTAGGCGATCCGACCCAGCTCGCTCAGGGGGGTGATCTGTTCGGCGGTCCGGCGATCAATGACCCAACTCTCTGCAATATCCAGCGACTGGGCCGGGCGGTTCGTGACCACTGCCGCCAACGCAAGGAGGTTCTGTCGCAGTTCGCGTGCGGCTTGCCAGGTTGCTTCCCCGCCAACCCCGGCCGCTCGCGATGCCCAGGTTCCCCCGCCGTAGGGTGTCATATCGGTGTCGCCGGTGATGACTCGTACCTGAGAAAAATGGACCCCAATGGCCTGCGCTGCGACTTGCGCAAATACGGTCTCGGTACCTTGTCCCTGCTCGCCAGCGCCGTTCAGAACCACGATACTGCCGCTGGGTTCCATCCGGACGGTGCAACCGTCCTGCGCAGAAATCCGTGCGCCACCCACCCCGTAGAACTGCGCCGAGGGGTTGGTAATTTCGATCATGCTAATCACGCCAATGCCGCGGAAAATTCCGCGCTGACGAAGGGTTCGCTGCTCGTCCCGCAGGGCAGGTAGATCCATGTTCCTGACGATGCGCTGCAGACATTCCTGGTGCGACATCGCCTCGAATTTCATGCCCGACGGCGTCTGGCAGGGGAAGGCATCGTCGCGCAAGAGATTTTTTTGACGAATGACGATCGGATCGAGTCCGAGCGCGCGCGCCGCCACATCCATCATTCCCTCGGTCGCACCGATGGCAACCGGATGACCCACAGCGCGATAGTTCGAGTACTGGCACATATTGGTGAAGACATTCACCATGGTGGCCCGGTAGGCCTCGTGCCCGTACCACTGGGCTGCGATGTTGACGATCTGATTGCCCTCGACCACGCTCGTTCGTGGATAGACCGAGTATGGGCCAATTGCTAGGAAGTCGCGCAGCTCGACGCCCCGCAAGGTGCCATCGGCGCTGAATCCCATCCGCATGTGGACCCGATGATCTCGCGAATGAATGTCGCTGATAAAGGACTCAAGGCGGTCTGCGACGAATTTGACGGGCCGCTTAAGCAGCATCGAAATCGCGCAGGTGGCTAGTTCGTCGCCATAGACATGGGTCTTGATCCCGTAGGATCCCCCAACATCACGGCAGATGACGCGCACCGCAGATTCCGTCAGACCCAGCAGACGGGCGTAGCAGTCCTGAATCATGTGGGGCGCCTGGTGCGAAATGTAGACCGTCAGACGTTGATCCGAGGCACTGTAGTCGCCAATGACCGAGCGGCCTTCGAGACAGACGCCCGTGTGTCGCGGGAACCGGAACGTGCGTTCGACGACCACATCGCTCGTGGTAAACGTTGTATCGACATTTCCGGTATCGATTTCGCGCGTAAAACAGACGTTATCGCCCAGTTCCGGATGGATCACTGGAGCCGATGGATCCAGCGCAGCATCCAGACTGGCCACCGCAGACTGCTCCTCGTAGTCGATCTCGACGAGCGCCGCCGCATCTTCCGCAAGGCGAACTTTCGTGGCCACGATCGCCACGATCGGTTCTCCCTGCCAGCACACGCGATCGATCGCCAGTGCGGGCTGAGGCGCGGCCTTCATTCCCTTGAAGTGCGCCAGAGTCGCCACCATGGGCGCGATCGTTTCGGCGAGGTCCCTACCCGTGTAGACGGCGACGACCCCGGGCGCTTTTGCCGCTGCTGCCGTATCGATTCTGCGCAGTCTTGCGGCAGGGAAGGTGGAGCGCACAAAAACCACATGCAACAACCGCGGCAGACGTACGTCGTCGATGTAAACGGCGGCGCCGTCAACTAGGCGCCTGGCATTGGGCCTGGCGATGGATGCGCCGATCAAGGTCTTGCGCGTGAGGGATTCCTGTTCTTGTTCGGTCAAGGGTGCGTTCATGAAGCCTCCCGGGTGACTTGAATGCCACGTCGAACGGCGACGGACTCAATCGCATCGACGATCGCTTCATAGCCGGTACACCGACAGTAGTTACCCGAGAGGTGCTCGCGAATCGCCTCGCGGCTGATCGAGCGTGCGCCCGTCAAAAAATCCTGTCCGGTCAGTAACATCCCACTCGTGCAGAAGCCGCATTGAACGGCATTGCGCGCGACGAAGGCTTCCTGTAAGTCGGCAATCTCTCCTGCGGCCGTGAGCCCCTCAATGGTGTCTACCTTGCTGCCATCGAGTTGCATCGAGAGCATCAGACAGCCCCGAATGATCTGGCCGTCAACACGGATGGTGCAGGCGCCACAGACCCCGTGCTCACAGCCAACTCTCGGACTGGAGAGTTCGAATTGCTCACGCAGGAAATCAATCGCGTGAATCCGTGGATCGGCCTGAGCCTCAACTTGCTCGCCATTGAGCAGGAATCGGATCGTCGTGCTGTTCATTCTGAGGTCTCCGGGACGAGCAACTGACGCAGGGCGCGACCCGCTAGAACGCCGCAAAGATGGCGTTTCATTTCAACTGAATGGTAGAGATCGGCAACAACATTCTCACGCAGCAGGGCCGCCGTGGTGAGTGCTGCCACCTCGGTCAAATCTCCGGTCTGAATCGCTTCCAGCAACTGCGATTCGAGCGTCTCGAAGCGGCGTGGAAGATCGGAAACTCCAAAGAAAACCATTCGTAATCCGGTCGGCTTTCCAGCGGTCGAACGAACGGTTGCCATCAGCGCAGCACTGGCGAAGTCGCCCTGTCTACGGGCGAGTTCCAGCACCACGGAGCGGTCTGTTGGGCACTGTTTGGGCAAGAGGATCGCCGTGATCAACTCATCTTCGCCCAGCGATCGGTTGAATAATCCCCGCACAAACGACTCTGCTGGATGATGGCGCACGCCATCAGGCCCTTCAACCCGGATCTGAGCGTCGACCAGGATGCAGGCGGCTGGCCATTCGGCGGCGGCATCGAAGAGCGCAAGGCTTCCGCCGATCGTTCCGCGATTGCGAATTGCGGTGTGGGCCAGATGACGCCCAGCATGGATCAGAACCGGGACATGTTCGCGAACCAGTTCCGACGCCAGGATGGCGGCGTGAGTCGTCATGGCCCCAATCACCAGGTGGTCCCCTTCGAGCGTGATACCCCGAATCGATTCGATCCGATTCAGATCGATCAGACAAGCCGCTGCGTTGAGCCGCATGTTGATCGCGGGCATCAGACTTTGCCCGCCGGCCAGATAACTCGCCCGGTCACCCCAATGGCGTTTGAGTGCGAGCGCCTGCTGTACGCTCGTCGGGCGCTCATATTCGAGTGCTGCGGATTTCATGACAGTATCCCAAGCTCAGGCGTGCGGCTTGCGCGACGCCTGCGGTCAACGTTTGCAGATGGCAGTTCCGATCAGAGCGCTGTTCACTCAGCGCTTGTAGGGCCCGCGCTTCAGAAACTCATCGGGTTTATAGGTCCAGAACTGCGAGACGTTGGTGTACGTCTTCACTGGGATATTCATCAATTGGTCGCCGAGAATTGGATGTTTGACCTTCTGCAGTCTGGAAATATAAATATTCTGGTTGGGGTTATCGTATTCATCAAGTTGCAATGGACCGCGAGGCGCTTTGACCTGAACTGTCCGCATGGCCTTGAGAAAAGCGGCCCGATCTTCGACGTTACCCTTGATGGATTCAATCGCTGCTTTGGTCCACATGCCTGATGTGTACGCAGATTCCGCAAACCACGATGGCAACAGCTTGTAGCGGCGCGCATAGTCATCAACAAACGCCTTATTCTCGGGCGTGTCGATACCGGCGACATAGTGCACGGTGTTCGAAATCAGGCCAACGGCACGCGCGTCGATCTGCGGAATCGCATCTTCATGCAACCAGTAGCCGCCGTGTAGCTTGAATTTCTTGTCGTAACCGAAGTTGTACCAAGCCTCAAACAGTCGGATTCGGGCAACACCGGCCACCACCGCAATCACAGCGTCGGTATCGGGCGGAATCGCCGCGAGCGAAGCGCCATAGTCCGTAGTTGCAAGCGGGGCCCAGATCATTTTGTTGACCTTGCCGCCCTGGTCGGTAAAGGTCTTCACCATACCCCCAGCAACCTCATGTCCCCAGGTGTAATCCGATGCAATGAAGGTGACGTTGCGGGCACCCAATTCCTTGTACAGATAATCGCCAAAGGGGTGACCAATCTGGCTGGCCGACACCGCGGTTCGAATGACAGTCGGCAGGCGGTCCCATTTGGTTGACGTGTCAGCACCAGCGGGGTCCATGATCAGCGGAATCCCGGTTTCCTTGCTGACCTGAGCGACCGCGGGTCCCTCATGACCGCAAAGGGGCCCGACGATGAAGTGGACCTTGTCCTGAAGCGCCAGTCGGCGCCCCTGCGTGAGAGCCTGGTCGGGATTGCATGTGGTGTCCGCAATCACCAGTTCGACCTTACGTCCAGCCGCCATGTAGTTGTTCTGTTCCCAGAACATCTTCATGCCGTTGAGCATTTCAGCGCCTGGTGTCGCAAGAGGCCCTGTGATGGGGGCTAGTACGCCTATCCGGATCGCGGGTTGCTGCGCCAGCGCGTCCACGGACGAGAGCAACGTAAGTGGCACAGCAAGGGCGGTTAAAAGTTTTCTTGAAAGAAAGTTGAACATTTTGTCTCCTCGTGATGAACCGAAGGTTTGTTTCAAATACATTTTGTATTCTTCGATAAATTCACTATACGGCCCCAACAAGACTCGGCAATCATGGTTTTCCTTAATGGGATGCGATTGCCCCACGGCACAACTTGCTGCCGTTGGTTCAGCTACTTGAGTCTTTTGGCGTCTCCCGTACCCTGGTGGCCAAAGTTGTTGACCCACATATGAATCAACATGGCGCTAACACTGTGCGTTTTGATGTTGGTGTCAGGTTCTTTTTCGTCCGCTGGTCGCCGCGCGAGAAGACATGAAAGCCAACTTAGTCCCAATGACTAACAATGTCGATTGATTGCAATCGATCCGATCGAACACTGGAGATCGTCGTGGCGAGTATCACGATTAGAAATTTTGACGACGACATCAAGCAAAGCCTGCCGGCGCGCGAGCCGATGCGTGGCTTACCGGAGTTCGGCAAGGGCCGGCTAGGCGCAGCGCCTCAGGCCGTGCCGACCACCCCACCGTCACAGGCGATCGTCTGGCCCACCACATACTCACCCGCACGCGAGCAGAGGAAAATGGCAAGCCCCGCAATATCCTGGGCTGTCCCCACCCGTCCGCTGGGATTGGATTCGCCCACCTGATTCCAGTTCACGCCCTCGGTCTCGCCGCCAAACCCGACGCCAGTACTGAGCATCCAGGTGGGGAACGGTCCGGGTGCGATGGCATTGAACAGAATGCGCTCTTTGGTCAGATGTGTGGCCATGAACCGGGTCAGGTGGTGCACCGCCGCCTTGGACGCGCCATACGAAAACACATCAAACGCAGAGCTCTTGAGACCATCAATCGAACCGATGTTGATCACCCGCGACGGGCTCGCACCCTGGCCCGCAGCTCGTAACAGGGGCAGGAGTTTCTGGGTCAGAAAGAAGACGCCCTTGACGTTGGTGTCCATCACTTTGTCCCAGCCGGCTTCCGGAAACTGATCGAGCGGCGCGCCCCAGGAGGCGCCCGCGTTATTCACCAGAATGTCCAGCTTGGTTTCATGCTCGGCCAGTTGCGCCGCCAGGCTCTCAACGCCGGCCAGGTTGGACAAATCCGCCGGCAGCGCGATGCATGGCCCCCCATAGGTCTGGCTCAGGCGCTCAGCCGTAGCTTCGCAGACCTTCGCTTTTCGCGACGAGATATAGACCTTGGCGCCCTGGGAAAGGAAACCGGCCGCGATCATTTCGCCAATGCCGCGGGAACCCCCGGTGACCAGTGCCGTTTTGCCCTGAATGGAAAAGAGATTATTGAAGTTTTCGCTCATGGTGCTACTCAGGTTAAGAATTATTGGGGGGCTTTGAAGGCCGTCATGTAAGCCGCCATGCGCTTGCCCATCTCATCGGCGAGCGCCTGCAGACCACTCATGGGACGCACCATCACTTCAAAGTCGACGATGAGTCCCTCGGCATCAAACTGGATGAGGTCGATGCCCTTGAGCGCCTTGCCGTTCACTTTGGCACTGAACTCCAGCATGACGCTGGTGCCGTCCGCACCCGCGAGTTCGCGGTGATAGACAAAGTCCTCGAACACCTGGCTGGCTGCCGTTAAGAACAATTGCACGACGGGCGCAGTCGGATACGGTGTGTGGGCGACTGGCGACCGAAAGACTGCCTTGGGATGGAGAATCGAGCCGAGCTCACCCATATCTTCTTTGACGAGCATCGAGTGCCAGAGCGCAAGCGACTCGGCGACAGCAGGCAATAGTTGAAGGCCGGCCGGGGAGGCGGGTGTTGGTGCCTGGTGGGTGGGGGTGGCGTTAGGGGTGGCGTTAGGGGTGGCGTTAGGGGTGGCGTTAGGGGTGGGGCCAGGTTTGGCGTTGCCCAGCGAGAGAGCCAACTCGGTACCCTGTTTGATCGCATGTTTCGCGTCGAGTTCGACCGCCTTATCTGCGCCGCCAATCAGATGTACGGAGCAGCCTGCTGCGACGAGAGCGTCTTGCAACTCACGCTGTGGTTCCTGCCCTGCACACACCACCACCGTATCCGCCGGAATTGTCATATCCCGGTCGCCGACGGTGATGTGCAGACCAGCGTCGTCGATGCGCCGGTAAGTGACGCCGTTGAGCATTTCGACCGCGCGATTTTTGAGCGATGTCCGGTGGATCCAGCCGGTGGTTTTGCCCAGCCCCTCGCCGACTTTTCCCGCCTTGCGCTGCAAGAGGTAAACCTTGCGCGGATTCGGCTCGATACGGGCCTTCTGCAACCCGCCCGCCGTCGAGTATTGGGTGTCCACGCCCCATTCAGCGAAAAACCTGGCCTTGTCCAGGCTTGGGCTCGTACCCTCGTGCAGAAGATATTCAGCAACATCAAACCCGATCCCGCCAGCACCGATCAGTGCCACAGTCTTGCCCACGTCTCGCTTGTCGCGAATGACCTCCAGATAATTCCGAACCTTGGGATGATCGATGCCGTCAATCTGAGGGATACGCGGACTAACTCCGGTGGCCAGGACCACTTCTTTGAAACCAGCGTCGATGATCGACTGGGCGTCCACCTTCTGGCCGAGCTTCAAATTGACGCCGCTCAGTTCAAGTTGCTTACCAAAATAACGAAGCGTCTCGTAGAACTCCTCTTTACCGGGGATCTGCTTGGCAAGGTTGAATTGACCCCCAATTTCGCTGGCAGCGTCAAACAAGGTGACGTCAAAGCCGCGTCGCGCTGCCGTGGTCGCAAACGCCAACCCAGCTGGGCCGGCACCCACCACAGCCACGCGCTCTTTCGCGCGCGCAGGCGTTTCGATCATCAGCGTCTCGTGGCAGGCACGCGGGTTCACCAGGCAGGACGTGATCTTGCCGCCAAAGGTGTGGTCCAGACAGGCCTGGTTGCAGCCAATGCAGGTATTGATTTCATCAGCCTTGCCCGCAGCCGCCTTGTTCATAAAGTCTGGGTCGGCGAGGAAGGGCCGCGCCATCGACACCATATCGGCCATGCCATCGGCCAACACCTGTTCAGCCACCTCAGGCGTGTTGATGCGGTTGGTGGCGATGAGCGGAATCCCCACTTTGCCCTTGAGTTGCTGTGTCACCCACGCAAAGGCGGCGCGTGGCACCTTGGTTGCAATGGTCGGAATGCGCGCCTCGTGCCAGCCAATGCCCGTGTTCAAAATCGTTACCCCGGCCGTCTCGAGCGCTTGTGCCAGTTGCACCACTTCGGCCAGGGTGGAACCGCCTTCGACCAGGTCGAGCATGGACAGGCGAAAGATCAAAATGAAATTGGCCCCGACCTTGGCTCGAGTACGCCGGACAATTTCCAGCGGGAAACGGATGCGGTTTTCATAACTGCCGCCCCAAGCGTCATCACGGTGATTGGTGTGCGCGGCGATGAACTCGTTGATCAGGTATCCCTCGGATCCCATGATTTCCACGCCGTCATAGCCGGCACTTTGGGCCAGCGCTGCCGCTCGCACAAAATCTTCAATCGTCTGCTCCACCTCTTCGGTGCTGAGCGCGTGCGGACGAAACGGGTTGATCGGCGCTTTGATCGCGCTCGGTGCGACCAGGTCGGGGTGGTAGGCGTAGCGCCCAAAGTGCAGAATCTGCATACAGATCTTGCCACCCGCATCATGAACGGCCTGGGTCACGACTTTGTGCTTTTGCGCCTCTTCAGGCGTGGTCATTCTGGCGCCGCCGGGCATGGGGCGGGCACGGTCGTTCGGGGCGATACCACCGGTCACAATCAATGCGACACCGCCACGCGCCCGCTCGGCATAGAACGCGGCCATGCGCTCGAAGCCGTTCTTGGCCTCTTCGAGCCCAACATGCATCGAGCCCATCAGCACCCGATTTTTCAGAGTTGTGAAGCCCAGATCCAGAGGGCTGAGCATCAGCGGGTAGGCGGTCATCGAAAGCCCCATAAAAATAGAATTAGTTTAAGCCGGCTGGTGCGCCGCTGCACGGAATCCGACCTGTCATACGGGTGCCGCCGCCATACAGATCCGTGGGCAACCTTGAGGCAACCCGCAGGCAAACCCGCAGGCAACCCGCAGGTAACCCGCAGGTAACCCGCGTGCAACATCGAGGCAAGGCCCGATTCGTGAGTGGCGCAGCCGCACACTTTTCATTCCTCGTGCATAGGCCGAACGTCATGAAAGAGTGTGCGTCCACGCCACCCTCAGGCACGGGGCGATCATCGGTCCACATCACGCTGGTCACAATCAAACATCCTGCGGGCAACCTTGAGGCAACCCGCGTGCAACATCGAGGCAAGGCCAGATACGTGAGTGGCGCAGCCGCACACTTTTCATTCCTCGTGCATAGCCCGAACGTCATGAAAGAGCGCGCGTCCCCGCCACATGGTGGCTTTCGGCTTGACCCACTGAAGCCGGGGGCTCTGCAGGAGGCGACGATCATGGCTGGCGTTGCGCTGCTGGAATTGGGTCGTGCAGCGGGTGCTTGATTGATGGACGCTTGCTCGTATGCGGAGTTTGGTACGTGG
>Ga0209598_10001208_pt1 | contig 21198 bp, 23 predicted proteins | sample M_140807_EF_Meta_FD_187317 | JGI IMG/M metagenome (GOLD analysis project Ga0209598, IMG submission 187317) | Freshwater microbial communities from Lake Montjoie, Canada to study carbon cycling - M_140807_EF_MetaG (SPAdes) (version 2) | ecosystem: Environmental > Aquatic > Freshwater > Lake...
GATATCCAATTTAAATCTTCTGCTGAATTATATGACGCTGGCTACGCAGTAATGACTTACAGCATCGCAAACAACATAATGCAGTGGCGCTTTAAAGACAAGTCTTTTGTAACGCCCAACGTTACCGACACAAAATATGTTGATGTGAACGGCAGTCAGATAGCCGTGTACCCAGTAAGCGAACTGGTCGTTACCCAACATTCCGCTCAAAGTGAGGGCAGTCCACCAAAGACTTAAAGAAATATTGCACAGATCCATATTGCACATTTAAAGCCCGTGCAATTGCCGATGTAGAAGCGCCAATTTCTTTCATTTTAATTGCCATACCTTTTTTTTCATCGGTCATCTTATGCCGATTTGCATTTCTGACGTTGATTGCATGGCTTACATATCGAATATTTTCTGCGCTGTTGTTGGTTTTGTTGCGATCAATGTGATCAACAATTAAGCCTTTTGGAACAGGCCCCAAAAATGTCAAAGCCATCAGCCTATGCACAAGCAAAGTTGTGTGTTTGCCCTCAACCATGGTGTTAAACCTAAGATACCCGTCTTTGTCTTTGCGGGTCTTAATTTCTTGACCTTTAATTTTGCAAGAATATGGCGATCTTCCTCTAGAAAAGCTGTGCTTTACACGATCTTTTGTAAAGACCTTGCCGCAACGCGTAATAAAAAGATGATCGTACATAGTTTGAATTTTTTCATGGTGTAACTCTTGCAAATTCTGGTTTTCCATCTAAGCCTCTAGAGAAATGTGGTGTGTCCACCAATTTTACTCCATTGCCACCCCATGAATTAACTTTATTCAAAGACTCCCAATACGCACCCAGAGGGGCAAGCATTTCCTTGTTCCAGATTATCTGCCCGTCTTTGAAAAAGTTCAAGTCGATGGCGCATCGTTTTAGGTGGATTGAATTTAAGGTCTTTGAGCGCCCCGTTTTGACGTAGATAGCCTGCTGCTCAACGGTACGTGCCAACTCGCCTCCAGTGACCATCCAGCCCTGTTCTGAGGCATATTGAATCAGCTTGCAAGCATCCAGCAGGAATGCGGCTTGTTCTTGAGAGAGGCTCATTTTTTAGTCCTCATTTCCATGACTTTTTCAACGGTGCGCCCACCAAAGTAAGCGGTCATCACCAGCATCCCCCACTGCCCTAGCAAGTTGACGTAAGTCTCTTGCACCTGTATACCCGCCGCGCTTAGGCCAGCAAAAATCAAATACGCCGTCAAGATATACAGCAGGGTTCCGGGGCGAATGTTTTTAGACAGCCATGAGTCGGAGGTCATATCCGCTTTCCAGCGGTCAGTGACATTGTTGTCTTGGCTGGCTTGCGCGGCCAGCAGTGCCTTGAGTTCTTCTTGCTCAAGACGGGCTTTTTCAATGCCCAGCTCCAGCAGGCGTTCCTCATGGTCAAACTGAAGTTGGCGCAGCTTGGCAATTTCTTCCGAGTTTGGGTTATCGGAGATTTTTACGCCGATGGCGTTTTCGACAACTTCTTTGCCCTTGGCTTGGATTGCGGACGACAGAAGACCTAGACCGCTTTCAGCCAGCGTACCAAGCAATGATGCAATGATTGGAATCATGGTCAGCCTTTCAATTCAAAACTCAGATTTGCATGACGGGGATACTGCACAACGCGCTCTCCTTCAGGGCATTTGTACTTGATGGTTGCCAACAAGGTTGCTTTGCCGCTGGCAATCTTTTCTTTCCTCACCATCGTGAGTTCGTAGGTGAACGTGTCAATCTCTGGCCCTGCTGGGCCGCTAAACTTGCTTGCGGTGGTGGTTGCCTCATGCACCATGCCAGCAGCATCACGAATGCTTGGCGTAAAACTTTCAACAGAACAATCATTCCGTTTCTTAATTCTTGCAACCGTGACAGTGATGGGTTTCCCAGCCTCTGCCACAATTTTGAAATTCTCTGGCGACCATTCAAGAATTGCTTTGTCAAACCAACCAAACTTGTCGGCAAGCGTGTAACTGCCACCCAGTGCGGCAACACTAGCGGCAACCGCTCCGATGGCTTTGGTAAGGTCAATCATGTCATAGCCCAAAAAATTTCTTGATGACCTCCGCAGCGACACCCGGCCCAAGCAACACAGCGGCAATCACGGCGTACAACAAATACTCAATCTTGGTCATGCGCTTAGAACCATCACTAAAACTTGCTTGAATGCTTTCGTAACGGCTAGCGCAGATTGCTTCATGGACGCTCAATCGCTTGTCGTTTTCGGCCACGACTTCTTTGATATCTTCCATATTAGCTTTTCATAATATACGCAAGCGCGTAGTAAGGTGGCAGGTTTGCGTTTGTGCCGCTAGTGCCAGCGGAAACTATGCTAATTCCAGTAACAGCCGAGTTTGTGGCGGCAATTGATGAACCCCGAACCGAAGACGCATTTAAATTGTAAGTATTGGGGGGGGCATCACTTATAGCGTAGATACCGTGAGCGTGTCCGGGGTCTGTAACGCTGTGCGTGTGCGAAACTACAATTGCATCCGCAGATCCGCCTGTTGCATTAACCGCATAAGTTGATCCAGCGCCAACAATAAATTTGTTCCGCAAGTCAGGCGTACCGTTTGAGCCATCACACAAATACCATCCGGTTGGGACGCTTCCAATTGACCCATACCAAAGCGTAATGACCCCTAGTGGAATGGTAGTGCCAACCGCAGTTTGAACGCCCACAATGCCATAAATATTGTCGTAAGTGCCAATGGTGCTGCCTGCTGAATTTTTCAACACAAACTTATAATTAACGCCATAAGTTAGCCAAACTTCATTAGCCAAACGCCCAGATGCATCCAACACAATTGGATTGGCATTAGCAACAGTGCCGTTGATGTCTGTGTACGTTGCCAGCGGGGTGGTTGATCCAGCTTGGTAGGTATACAAAAGCCCACCGTTCAAAGGCACTCCGGTGTTGTCAAAGAATTGCTGGGCGTTGCCAATTGGCGAAAGATTTACTGCCATGATGCTTCCTATTTGTTCAAATCATTGATTTGATTTTTGCCAGATTGTTTTGTGCCTGCGCCAAGTTCTAAGGCTTTTCTTGTTTCTGCTTGTGCTGCCCGTCTTGCTCGCATTTCCATAACGGTTGTGCCTAATTGCAGACCCGGCACTAAAAGATTTCCGCCTTTTTCAGCGCCAACTGCAATAGCTTGTTTTCCTTTTTCAGCCAAACTACCTACTAAGGTATTGCTGTTATTAACAAAACTACCGCGAGGTTGAAATTGAGTATAGCCAGCAACATTACCCAGTGTTCGCAACTGTGTCGCAGAGGTTGGGTTAAAGATTTCTTGCGTGTTTTTTACGGCATCCAATTGTTTTAGAGCTTTGTTAAAACCAGCTTGTGAAAAGTTTGCTTGCTCGCCATAAATGCCAGCTTTGTCTGCTAACCAGTTAATTGTTCCAGCAGCCATATGTTGCCTAGCTGGAGAATCTTGACCCAAATGATTGACCATTGTTTGAACATTCTTGTTCACACCATTGATGACAAACTTTTGAATGAAGTTGTCAGCAGGCACAAGATCAGTGACCGCAGCGTTATAAGCTGGGTCTTTTTTAAGCATATCAAATCGTTCTTTTGCCAATGATCTAGCGTTGTCTGCCAAACCTTTAAGGTCACTTGCTACCCCTTTTTGCAGTGGCAATTCTTCGGCAGCTTGGCGTACCAAACCCAAAGCTGTTTTGGCGTTCCCATCTGCTGATTTTTGGGCTTTTCTAATTTCTGCCGCAAGATTAGTTCGTAATGCTTCATACTGTTCAAAAGTCATTTGTTCGCCATTTTTAAAGCGTTCTAATTGATTTTTAATTGATGATGGCAAGAATTCAGTCTTTAACTTTTTGGCAAGCAAGGCATCAGCTTTTGCCGCAATTGCCTGACCGTCAACAGGAAATTGACCGCCGTTTGCATCTTCCAATTTTTTATATGCTGCGCTAATTGATGTGTTTTTAACGTTATCCATTTCTTTATACGCATCAATAATTCCTTGGCTATTTTCTATAGTTTTTGTACCAAAAACATCCGGTGCAGCTTGATTGCGTATTTCTTGGACATTGTCAATCAAGTCTTTGTTTTGTTGATTAAAACGTTCAGCAAGTTGCGTGTCTCTACCGCGCCTGTTTTGTTCTTGTGAAAGTTTGACAAGATCACCAGTTGCTTGTCCCTCAGTTAACCGCACTGGAATTGGCAGCGTGTCGGCCTCAATGTGGCGCTGAAATGTGGGCACATTGATTTTATTTGGCGGTATACTTTTTAACGCTTGTTGAAGTTCAGGAGTAGCCACAGACAAAGCCTGTTGAACCATTGTTGCGTTAGGTACAGCAGCCGCGCCAACACTTTGCATATTACTTGGTGTTTGTGCGCCTGCGAGGGGCTGTTTTTCATAGGTAATTGCAGGCAATTTAGCTTTTATGTCTTGTGCTGCTTGACTAACCGCTGTACCAGCTTTAACTGGAATTGGGGCAGTTTGTTGAATGACTTTAGGAACAGCAGTAGAACCAATGACAACCATGTTTCTAATGTCTTGAGGCGGTATGCCTGTTTTTTCCGATATTTGTTCTGGAGTCATTCCTAAGACGTTAAACATCTTGTTGACTTGTTGAGCAATTGGTTCGGTTATGCCGCCTAATGGCTTTTGATAGGCTTCGCTGCCAGTGATGCCAATTGCTTTGCCTAACGGCTTGTCAATTGATGCAGCTGCGGCTTGTCCTATTTCTTCGGCCCTTTGTGGCGTGTTTGCGGTTCTAGCCAAAGCCTGAACACCAGCGCCATACACAGCAGGTACGATTCCATAAACGGTATCAATAGCTCCAGCAGTACGTTCGGCTAAATCTTTTTTTACTTCTTGATATTTATTAAATGTCTGAGCTGCTATGTTGGCAATTTTGGGCGGCACAGATTGACCAGTAATTACTGGGGCTGGCTGCGCTGCGGTTTGATCTGGTTGGGCCGAAGGTTGAACTTGCGGTTTAGCAGGTGCAGCCGAGGTTACAGGGTTGCCAGATAAAAACGCTTCTAATGGATCAGAAGAAGTCTGTAGAGGCGCGGCTGGTGCAATTGGTGCGGTTGACGTTGATGGCGCTGCGGCTTGACCTTGCTTGACATTGTTGACATAGCCTGATGGGTCTTTGGTTATAAAACCGCCATATTGCGCCAGCGCTTTATCCACATTGCCTTTGTTGCGGTCAACCAATTGACTGAGGTAAATCTTTGCCGCTTGACGAGCTTGTTCTTCATTGAATGGGTTGAACTCAATACCCTGCTTATGCAGCATCTGCACGGTTTCAGGCATGAATTGATATGGCCCCATAGCCTTGGTATCTTTGTTCAATGCAAATTTGTCTTTGCCACTTTCTACACGGCGCAAACTGTCTAGCAATTGATCAGTAATCACTGACGCACTTTTTGGTTGTGGAGGAGGTGCAACCGCACCATTGCCAAGGAATTGTTCTAAAGCATCCATTTAGAAATCCTCAGGTGTTAGTGGTTCTGCTGGCAAACCAGTGGCTGCCATGCTTTTCAAATTCCTGTATTGCTTGAGAATGGTTTTGCGTTTCTTTTCTGATGGAAAAAGTTCTTTGAATTTTTGCTGCAACTTATTGGGATCGGTTTCGGTTTCCAACATGTTCATTGCTTCAAAGATTTTGGTATCTCTGGCGTTAGCATTCCACGCTTGCTGATATGCCTTCATGTTGTTGTCGCCAAACTTTTGATTGAATTGCTGTGCGCCACTAGCTTGCATATCAAGGTTTCTTTGATCTGCTTGCACTCGACCAGCAATTTTCACCAACACATCTGGTGGAACTTTGATTGTGCCGTTAGCTACCGCTGCCATATCTAGGCCTGCAACCGTACCGCCAACAGAACCCATTGCTTTGGTGTTGGTGATAGCCATATTTGCTAAGTCTTTGGCGAGCATATCGTATTGATCGCTTCCAATTGCGGTGCGAATTTTTTGTTCTAACTGACCGGGTATACCGCCTTTTTCAAAATAAAGCTGATCACCAATTTTTTTGGCTTGTTGAATTACTTCATCAACGTTACGGCGGCCTTGGGCTAAGTTTGATTGTGCGGTAACCAAATTATTTCTGTAGTCAAACCCAGCAGCTTGATCTTTTTCTTCGGTAGGCATAGCCGTATATGGTTGATCTGCTCGCCTTACCGGGAATGGTAAACGCACACCCGGCGCAATTTGAGATCCAGCCGTTCCAGCTGCCCCAGTTGTACCGCCGCCTTGTGGGTTTTGACCTTGCAAACCTTCTGGGATGGTTACACCAACTTTTGGATTTTCACCAACAACGCTAGGGGTTGTTGTTATTACTCGACCTTGTGCATCTAATGTTGATCTAGGTGCTAATGCGGTTTGTTGTGCATCCGGAGTCATTAAATTTTGTGCGCCTTTAATTGCTGTTTTAGGCAAGTTAGGGCCAGATTGCATTGATGTTTGCCAAATGGTTTTGTAAGAATCCAATAGCCTGCTCAAATCAGGATTGTCTGGATTTTCTTTTTTCATTAAATCTATTTCATTGAGATAAAGACTTTTGTCTTGAACTCCTAATCTACCTAAAATAGAAAACCGTTGAGCAATCATTGTTCTTTGATCTGCGGTCAAATTTTGTTTAGCAGCAATAGCTTGTGTTTGTGCCTGATGTAATGTGCTGTATTTACTAATGTAATCAGCCCCAGTTAAAGGCGCAATTTTTGGCACAGCCAAATTAATTTTGTCTATATCAATTCGACCATTAGTTTGAAAGTTATTTGGGTCAGCAAAGAACGATTGCATATTGTTGCGTTCAACGTTTTTTTGTTCTTCAACGCCTAAAGCAATTTCACCCGTGCGTGATGTTTGTTTTGCTTGTTGCAATAACTCAGGATTCATTTGCCTAGCTTGTTCAACAGTTTGTTGACTTGCTTGAAGCTGCAAGGGATTCAATTGTTGCGCTTGCTTGTATGACTGTATGCTGCTTGCAAGGTTAACCATGTCAGCCAAAGACATTTGCTGCGGTGGTTTTGATGCTGCCGCTACTGGTGTGTAATCTGCCATTTTGCTTCCTTACGCCTGATGGACAGTTAATGGTTGACTAAGAGGCGCTCCAACTTGTAAAGGCGCTCCAACTTGCTGCGGTTGCAGTGACAGTTGCGTTTGAGGGCGCAACAATTGAGACAACATATATGAGTTACCAGCGCCCTGTATGCCGCCACCGTAAGCATTTGCTGATGCAATCTGACCTGCACCCATTGCAGCTCCAGCACCAGAAATAGCGCTGCCGACATTTGATGCTGTATTGGCTGCCAGTTGTCCTGTTTGACCAAGTGACGTTTGACCTAGCCCCGCAATAGAGGCTAAGTTGTTGTAAATGTTGCTTCGTTGTGTTTGAAAACGATTAAAAACATTTCCATATTCCGTGCTTGCTGCGCCTTGACCATAATCTGTTAAACCCTGCAAAGCATTTCCTCCAATTACACCGCCTGCTCTATTGACTAAATTAGTGTTTGCCAATTTGCCTTGTTCAAATCTAAAGTTATAGCTTGGATCAATTCCCGCCTGAAAATCCTCTGGCCCAAATTGTTTGGTCAGATACGGTTTCATCCCGGCAATATCACTTAATGCGCTATATCCAGCTTCACGATATGGCCTTTGATTTTCGTTCTGAACATCAAACATTTGCTTCTGAAAAGCAGCAGATTCCCGTGCTGCATCAGCTTGTGTTTGTGCGCCTTGTTTAGCGGCTTCGCCCGACATATAGCCGCTAGCCAGTGATGCGCCCCCCATAATTAAAGCTGCCGTTACGAACGCCATATTATTCCCCTTTAATTTCAAAAACTTTCAATTTATTGCTTGAATCAAACAATGAAAGTTCATCAGGTTCAACCAAATCTTTTTCAATTTCATCCAAGTCGGTTTTATCGGTCTTGTGAAATGTTATGCCTATTGCGTCAGTCACCGCCAACGTGACCCGCTTTGTGCCGGGTCTGCTTTCAATAATGTCACCCGCATACAGATGCACCATTCCTTTTTCTGACCATGCAATTATTTCACCTTTGGCACATAAAAAATAGTGGTCTTGCTTGTGAACCTTACCGACAATCAACGTACCTGCTGGTCTGCTTAACTTTCTAGCATACATGCCAGCATGAAAATAATGCTCTGTTTGCATGGCATCAGCCGCCAACTGTAATTCAGAGTGAGGCATTGCCGACATTTCCGCTTGCAGCTTTTCAATCTGTTCACGGGTTGGCACACCTGTTGAGATTAAATTGTTCATTGGTTGTAGTAGGGAACTTTAAAAGCTACCCCATTGACCGTGACATTTATAAACCCGACAGGATTTGCTGGCAAAGTTGCCGCGCCAGCAGTTGCAGTTGTTGCGCTACTAAAGTTCAACAAATTAATGAAGAACTGCTGCCAAGCTCTTGTTGGGCGTTTTGTCACGCCATCCAAAAATTCGGATTGTGGATATGGTTGGGATTGTGGATTGGGTAGCAATGCCATCAATTTTCCCCTTGGGTTGCTTTGAGGTTGGCAGAGACAATCACGCACTTGACCGGATCAGAAACAGACACTTCAAAAATCCGATCCCTTGCCGTACCCAGCCGCCGCCAAATTGCACGGTTTGTGTATTTCCCCATGCGCCCGATAGAAGTCCAGTGTTCATTTGACCAAGTTGAACCGCCATCATTTGACCACCGCAACATGGCTTGCGGGTCGTCCCCCGTGCCTGTTGACAAGCCTACGCCGGGTTGAAACTGTATCTGTAACTCATCAAAATATTCACGCTGAAAATCCGCAACCAAGTGAGGGGCGCGGCGTAACCGCCTGACATTTTGCCCATCATCTGTGTAAATGGTTTTGTCTAAGTGGTAAATTTTGCCGTTGGAATAGTCGCCAACCAAAACATATCCTTGAAAAACCGCCGCACAATTTCCACGGCATCTTTCGTATTGGCCTAGATTGTTTGTATACAACCACTTATGCCACATTTGTGATGTAACGTCATAGCACCAAGTTAGCTGGATTGAGGGAAAGCTAATTACATAAACCTCATGCCCCTCTAATTGGTAAGTCCACGCCACTGCGTCAGTAATAGTTTGCCCTGTTAAGCTATTTTCCACCGCATGGTTTGAAATTCTTTGTGGGACATAGCCATTCATTGCAACAATCTGCGCTGTTCCACGGTTGTTTTTTGACAAATAAGCAAATGAATTACCAAGTCTTGCCACGCTAAATGCTGTGACAATGCCGTGCTGGGTAGACGTACCGGGAATGCGTTGAAATGGAAATGGGTTTGTTCCCTGATCTACCCACACTTCGCTTGAAGTTTCCCCTAGCAAATAAATTTCACGGTGATCAACAATCAAAGTCACCAAATTATCAGGAGCGCCATCTTTGCTTGAGAAACTTAATACTGGCGAAATAGGCGACAAAACCGCAGAAGCGCCAAATTGCTGAGTGCCGGGGCGGTTGTAGACAAAGTAGTTGTCCACAATATCAACATTTGTGCCGCCTTGGAAAGCGCCATCAGTGCTTGGCAAAACTGACCAATTCAATCCATACATTGTGGTTGAACTAATTGTTTGGGAAAAGTTAACCGTGTACGTTCCCGTTCCACCAGTGCCAGTTCCAAGGGATGTAATGATGGTATTTGCTGTAATGCCAGCGCCCTGAATGGTCATGCCAAGTGCTAACGTGCCGCTGCTAACTGCTGAAACCGTCAACGTTGTGCCTGCAATTGCGCCTGTAATTATTGCGCCTGCTGTAGCTGAATTCATTTGCTCACTAGCAACGGTTTGAGAAAGATTAATTGTGTAAGTGCCAGTCCCGCCTGTTCCAGAACCTAAAGCAGTGATCACGGTTTCTTGAGTAACACCAACGCCAAACAGCACTTGACCCACCACCAAAGCGCCGTCTGTTATAGCTGATACCGTAAGAGTTGTGCCGCTGGTTGACCCCGTAAAAACCGCGCTAGATGGCGTTGAAATGCGCCATGTATAACGGTAAGTCCCATCAACAATGTAGACATTAACGCCGTTATCAACTATGCCTACTCGACCAGTGCTGGAATTAAGTTGGCCTACCATTGTTACGATAAAACTGCTTGTCAGGGCATAGACGTAAGGGCCGCAAACCGCAACCAGAATACTGCCGCCCGACAAGGTGACCATGCCGCGCACTTCCTGCTGGTTTTGGAATAACACCAAAGATGACAGCCCCGGCGTTGGGTACAGCGCCACCACACCCCGGTCACCGGGTTGTTTCAACGGGTCAATTTCAGGAAACCAATTAATGCACTCTTGGGCATCTTGGTAAATGCTTGGCGCTTCGTAGGATGGGCCAACAAAGCCAAAATCTGCCATTATCGGAATCCCCCATCCATGATAAAGCCAGCGTCTTTTGCTCGACCAACCATCAGCGCATCAGGATACCGCGCCACTTGTGCGGGTTTCATGTTGGTTCGCTTAATGATGGCCTTTGCGTTTCCCGCAAATGAATTGATCATTGTGATTTGAGTCGTTGAAGCCTTGCCGTACATTGGCATCATGCGTTCAGCCAAACACCACCGCAGCGCCATGTTGTAGCCTTGCGGCAGCGTGATCGTGTCGTACAGCGTATTAAACGTGCGAAACATAGTGTTTGCAAACAAGTGCAATTCACCAGATGAGGGGTTAGGAAATACATACAGCGTTCCAAGTGTCTCGCTTGGCTGGTAATAAACCATTTTTGCCCACGGGCCGTTAAGCTGCTTGATGCCCAAAGATTCATATTCTTCTAGGCTCAAAATTGCTACTGGGTAGTCAAGATAGCCGCCAGCCACACTTGAACCGCCTTGCTGTGTCGCCACGCGAACAAAGGCAGATTCAATTGTCAAAGGACGCTCGTAGTAAGCTGTAATCGTTGTGCTTGCAGCCGTTTGAGATTGGCTAACAGTGTATGTGCCGCCCTCATTTACGTTACCGCCAGCGCCAGTGCCGAACCCCACAATTGTTGTGCCTGCGGTGATACCCGTGCCGCTAATGGTCATGCCCATTGTGATTGCGCCAGAAATTACACCATTAACGGGAACGGTCAGGATTGTGCCTGAAATTGAACCCGTGAAAGACGCACCAACCGAACCAGATGGGCCAAGCGTGTATTGAACTGTGTTTTGGACGGTCTGAAAAATGATTTCGGTTTTGTAAAAAACCATCATGTTTTCGTTTGACCACTGGGCGCACATGTCATTGAGCATGTCGAACGCATCTTGCGCCGCATCTGCTGATGGAACTTCCCCGGCCTCTAATGCGCCAATATCTTTAAGCGCCCTGCTAACAATGTCGTATGGTGTTGTCATGGCATTTTCTTAAAATTTAACGTTAAAAATTTGATCTTTCCAAGGAACATCAGTGTTTATAACGTTTTTTAGGTAGTCCAATTGCTCTTGTAATCGGGATTTTAGTGATTTTGGGTCATCTTGCATATAGATTTCTGCCAGGCAAGCAACTATGGTTGATTCCCTAATTTCAGCGTATGGGACGGTGATTTTCCCAGCAACATCCGCATGACCTTGACTTTGCACTTCATTGATATCATCTTTGGCTGTCACTAAATAATGAACGCTAATTAATTCCTCGTCGATGGAGGATGTTTGCAAAATCTTCCATTCAAATGTTGTCATTTACTTCAACCCAAGATAATGTTGTTTCATCCCAACGATAAAGTTTTTTATCAGTAGGCAAAGGAATTGGCGCAGACCACAGGCAAGTGTCATCGCTCAGTATCCAGCTTGCAAAAGGTTTCGGCGGGATAAACGCATCACGGCTGGTGTCATAGGTGAAACCAACGCCAGCGTAGTTCTTACGCAAGGGTACGCCGCCGTTTGCGTGAACGCCACCAAGCGTGTTGTAGCTGGTCTGTACCCAGCCGTGACCAAAAATGCCCGTGTCAATGACATCTTGTTCGGCAACAATCACTTGAGCGACGATACCGTTTTCAACTTTTGCAAAGTGACTCATATGTTTTTCTTAAAACGTGATTGAACCTGATGAAGTCCATTGGTAGACACGATAGCCGCCAGCTACGGTGATTGTTGGTGAACCTGTGGTTGATGTTGCGGCAGCGTATGTGTCTGCATAGCGAATTATCACAACCCCAGAACCGCCAGCGCCACCGGCTGTAAATCCACCGCCACCGCCACCGCCAAGGTTTGCCGTTCCGTTGCCGCCAGCACCGGATGTTGACGGAGTACCTGCCCCCGCAGGGCTTGTGCCGCTACTACCGCCCCTAAATCCGCTACCAGAACCACCAGCGCCCATCGCATAAGTTACTGACGTTCCAGAAATTGATGATGCCAAACCTGCGCCGCCATTTCCAGAAGTTGCTATTGCACCACTTGTTCCCGCCGCGCCCGCGCCACCGCCACCGCCTGCCAAATAAAAAGTTGCGCCCGTTCCAGTGCCACCCGCGTTACCCTGTCCAGCAGGGCTTGCCGCACCGGCTGCGCCTAACCTAGCAGCGCCGCCGCCAGAACCACCTGCCCCCGCCGCTGTATCGCCATCTCCGCTACCGTAACCACCACCAGCAGAAGTAATGCTGGAAAATACAGATGCGTTTCCTGTTGTCCCTTCCCAAGGAAAAATTGTTGTCCCGCCTGCTCCACCCGCGCCAACAGTTACTGTATACGGCGTTCCAAAAGTTACTGAAAGACCTGTAGCTGTTCGATAACCACCCGCCCCACCGCCACCACCTGACGTATTGTTGTTGCCGCATCCACTACCACCACCGCCAGCAACTACCAAATACTCAACCGCAGTTGGGCCGAGGTAAGACGGGCCACCTAACAGAAAGTTTTTAGCGGCAAACATTATGGTGTGTACCCTTGGGCAATCGAACCGTACCAGTTTGTGCCGTCAGCAATAAAAGTCAAGATATCCATCGTGCCAGCCGTTGCGGTAATAGTTGGTGCTCCAGCCGTACCAAACTTAACACTCGTAAATGTCGCCGTGCCGTTACCCGTAGCCGCTGCTTGTTTGAGCAACAGCACAAAGGACTTGCCAGCCGTAGCCGTTGGCATAGTGAACGTACAAGCCGTAGACGCTGTCAAAGTTGCAGTCTGCACTGTGCCATTAGTTAACGACAAAGTGTTTGTCGTTGTGACTGTTCCAATGGCAACCACCGATTCCACATAGTTGGTCACTGTTGGATTGTTGATAACTGGGGCTGTCAATCCAGTAACAGTTAAATATCCTGTGCTTGGATTAAATGCAAGTTTGGTAGACGATACATTTGCGCCTGTAATTGATCCCGTTGTGGCGCTTGTAAACGTCAGATAGCGTGTCGCATTTGTAGTGGTGTCATCAGCAATCGTGATGCCACTGGTCAAGGTTGACCAAGTTGGTGCAGATGCGCCGTTAGACGTTAAAACCTGACCCGTTGTGCCTGCTGCGGTAAACGCATAAGCAGTACCCGTGCCGTAAGTTATGCCCCCTGCGGTTGGTGTAGCGGTTGAATTAGTGCCGCCGTTTGCAATTGGCAGCGTCCCAGTAACACCCGTAGTTAAAGGCAGACCAGTAGCATTAGTTAACGTGCCAGAAGATGGCGTTCCCAATGCGCCGCCGTTCACCACAAAAGCACCAGCAGAACCAACCGCCACGCCCAATGCAGTTACCACTCCCGTTCCGGTTGTGATTGTTGATGGCGCTACACCAGCCCCGCCGCCGATCACTAGAGCGTTGGCAGCTAAAGCGCCAGATGATGCCCAAGTGGTTGCGCTTGAGAAATAAACAATGCCGCCAGATGTTCCCGCAACCGTTAATGCCGGGGTTGTTGTTGCGGTTGCAACTGAAATTATTCCACCAGTAAATCCTACTGATGTGACCGTACCCGTGTAATCTGTCCCCCATGCTGGCAAACCAGCAGCAACGCGCAGAACTTGGCCCGTTGTGCCAATACCAAGCATTGCCGTTGTGCCAGCGGCGCTTTGATATGGCAGCGAACCAGCAGCGCCACCAGCTACGTTAGTGGCAGTTGTTGCCAGCGTAGCGGTTGCCGCATTGCCACTGGTATTTTGGTTAAAGGTAGGCCAAGTGAATGTACCCGTGGAAAAATTACCCGATTGAGGCGTTCCTAAAATAGGGGTCACCAAAGTTGGGCTTGTGGCAAACACCAATGATCCAGTGCCTGTTTCATCAGTCATCGCCGCCAGCAAATTGGCGCTAGATGGCGTTGCAAGCCAAGTTGCTACTCCAGTACCTAAACCAGTGATTGACCCAACTGCCGGGGTAACAGTGGTGTTCCCAGCCAATGTTAATTGTCCTTGGGCATTGACTGTGAATGTGCCTACTTGGGTTGCTGATCCATACGCACCAGCAGTAACAGCAGTGTTTGTAATGCTGAACTGTGTGGCTGTTAATGTCAGGCCAGTGCCAGCGGTATAGGTAGAAGCAACAGAAAAGTTGTACCAATTGATGGCAGTTGTGCCAAGTGTGCCACCGGGTTGTGCGGAGGAATACCACGCCGAATCAGCCTGCGATCCTGAAATCACAAACACAATCGCGCCAACATACTCATCCCATGTATCCGCGCCAACACTTCGAGTCCATGCGCCTGATGACACCAAATAGATGCCATTTTGCGCTGCCGTAGATTGGTTTTTAACCAAGACCGTATTGCCAGCAATCAAAGTAACCGTGTCAACAGTCAGCAAACCCGACAAACTGGCAATGTTTACGGTAGATGCGGCGTTAACTGGTTGTTTCCAACTAAGCCCAGCGGCGAAATAATCCACATATTGCTTGTTGACTAGATCAGTTGCGGCGGTTGGTGTTGCCGCCACTGTGCCTGATGTAAAAGCCGCCGTGGATGGGGTTGTTGCCCCAATTGTGGTGCTGTCAATCGTGCTGTTTGTGATGTGCAAACCAGATTGGTTTGGATTAATGCTGGCGTAGAACGGCGTTCCTGCTGGCCCAATCAATGAGATTAAGTCAAATGTTGGAGCTGGTTGGAACGTGCCCTGTACAGGAACAAAATTTGTCGTTGATGTAACGGCGGCTTCGTTGGACATTCCAACCCCCTTTTAACCCGCTTGTGCGGCTGTGATGTAAAGTGTATTCGTACCTGAGCTAATGGCTTTGATGTAAAACGGGGCTTTAGGCGCTGCAATAATCAAAGGATAATTCATAGCCGCTGGCAATACATAAGAACCGCTGTTGCCAGTAGATGCCACGGTTGGCGTTGTGACCGTACTTGAATTTGACAATTCCACCGCCGCAACGCCAGTGCCAGTATTTAGCAAATGAACATAATTTGTTTGATCATTTGTGGTGGCTTCAATTAGCAACGCAGAACTGGCTGAAGTTGTCAAATTTAGAGCGTATGTGCGACCCGATAGGCGCATAACTGAGACATTGACCATTTTGAGTCCCTCAAAAGTTTGTTGAATTATAGGCTTACAAATAGAAAAAGCCACCCCTTTTGAGGATGGCTTTCCTTAACTCATTCCCGATTAAAACTCGGAGAAATCGTATCCATACACAAAAATGTCTACAGTGCCGCCAGCGACTGCTGTGCCAACCTTGACATAAAGGGTTTGAGCCGTCAAACGAGTCGCCTTCGTACCAGCAACCACGGTTGCGTTGGTGACATAAGTTGAACTTGTGTTGCTGGTCAAAGATGCGTTCGTCACGATCTCAGTGCCTGTGCCTGCTGGCGCAGTCCAGATAGCCAATGCGCCGCCGCTAACGTCTACGTTTGCGTTGGTGATAGCTACATACTGAACGTTGTAGGAGGCGGTGTTAAACACTGGGAGGGTAACGGCTGCGTCACCTGTTGTGCTAACTGGAATGTTGTTAGCGTAAGCCAAAAGACGAACTGCCTGATTCGACAATACGTTTTGTGGGTGGATAGTTTGACTTGATGCTGGGCCGGGATTTGCCATGATATGTTTTCCTTAAAATTGGTTAATTAAGCTGCGACACGGCAGGCAAGTTCAGGATACAGAGGTGACCAGCCATACAAAACATCAACGCGAGTCGGAATCGAATCGTTATTGATGGTGTACTGACGAACCACGCGCATTGACAGACCCAGTTCTTTGTCGCTTGCGCGACCAGCAAAGTGAACCCCGTCAGGCAATTCGAGATCAGCACAGGCCAGCGTGAACGCATTTTTGTGCATAACAATATTCTGTGGTGACACAGTGCCAGTGTTGTTAAATGGGGTCACAACAGCGGTTGCGCTGGTGGAAGCCAAATTAACGTTCTGGAACTGACCAGCAGTAATCACGGCAGGGCTAACAACCACAGAAGTTGTGCCAGAAGTTGCCACGGTTACAGCCGTAGTCACCACAAAGTTACGCAGGCGGTTGCTACCGTAGGCTTGACGGTTCTGTGGGTTGACTGCGTAGATGCCAGCAATCGTGATCACATCACCTTGTTTCAGGCCAGCGGTTGCCGTAGTTGCGGTCAGCGCAATGGTGGAAGTGGATGCCCAGCCGCTGGTCACGAAACCAGTTGCAGTGGTGGTAGCGCAAGCCAAAGTAGCGGTTGAATAAGAACCGAATGTTTGCGCTACAACGTTTTGATCCATCTTCCAGTTCATGCCTGCTGAGTCACGACCCATCATGCCTTTGCTGTATTGAGCCGAAATTTTGTCTGAGGGAACAAACAAACCTTTCAAGCTGTCAACAATGGTTGCGCCCGTGAACGGTTCAACGATACATGAGCGGCGACCATCACGGGGTGCGCCCTCGCTGTCAAGATACGCGCCTGCGGTCAGGTATGTGATCAAGCCAGTGGGTGGCGTACCAGCAGTGCCAACAATGTTAGCAGTGTTGTTTTTTGCCATTGTCAGACCATCAAAGTCAATCTTGTTGGCAATAGCGGCGACAGCGGGTTTCAGCACACGGTCAGAGAACATATCCAAAGACAAAGCCAAGTCTTGGCTGGTGAATTGGGTGTCAACGTGGAACTGCGTGGAGAGGGTCACGGGCACTGAAGTCTCGTTGAAATCTTCAACGTTCAAAGCAGGGCCAGACGTACCAATGAAACGACCCGGTTTGCGGACGTTCAAAGTTGCGCCGATCTTTGCGCCAGTGACGGCGAATTGATCATCATAGTTGCGTTCGACTTCGCTGGAGAAAGTCAATTCGTTTTCCAAGACCATCAACGCTTCGTTGGTGATCATACTGATGGTAAGCAGATTATTTGCCATTTTGTTTCCTTAAATGAATAGATTTAGCGAATCTTTCCAGCCAATCTTGCCGCTCTCCAAGCCTGATATGAACCATGAAATTGACCATCGCTAGTCAGGTTTACATCACGCCCATTGGCAGCTGATCGAATTGGATTGATCGGCGCTGGGGCTTTACTTTTCCCAACAACAGGCTTTGTCTGTGAGTCAGTCTTTTCGTACTGACCTTCCAATTTCCCTATCGCTTTCAAGGCGGCGGTCAAGGTCATGCTTTGCAGTTTTACAGCAACATCAGGATTCTCAGCAAGGTGATACAGAATGCGTGGGCCAACCTCAGATTCAAAGATCGCATCCCGCACTTCATTACTTACCGTAACGTCAGTGGAATTGATCATGTCATCAAAGTCTGGCATTTCGGCTTTAGCTTCCTTTACCCGTTGACCCCAAGTATCAATTAACTTGGCGTGTTCGGCGGCAACTTTAGCCTGCGCTTCCTTTTGCTTTTCTTCCTTCAATCGATGCTCAACGCGATAGTCTGTCAACGCCTTGGCGTATTCATACATATCGCTAAACTGCTCTGGCAATGGTTCTGTTTCGGCTACTGGTTCAGCTTTAGGCTGAATTTTGGCTTCCAAGTCCCTTACCTTTGTTTCCAAATCTTCCCTAGCTTGGCGTTCCCTACGGGCTTCTTCCCGTGCTGATTCGCGCTGCTTGGTTATTTCCGAAAACCGTCTTTCCAGCTTAGGATTTTGTTTTCGATCCTCTGTTGCTGTCGCTTCGTTCTCTACCTCAGCAGGTTCACTCTGTCCTTGATCAACCTCTTGCGGCTCTGTCTTATCAACAGCCTCGCTTGGGGATGGATCAGCTAAACCCATTCGTTTGGCGTTAAATTCAGCTAAATTTTCACTTGTCACCACATTGGCGGCAAGTCGTTCTGCTACTTCTGACATTGAGTTTCCTCAAAGAATTCACCCAGTTGACCCAACTGGTAAGGTTTTGTGGTTTTTACCACGAAATCAATTATGCGTCAATATTATTTTCTTGTTGCCATGTGCTGTTCGACTGCACTAGTTACCTCATGGGGAGTTTCATATTCGCCCATTTTCATGCTTGCGGCACTTAAACCGGGTTTTGAAACAGACCTACGCAAATGGTATTTTTCAGGCGAACCAGCATATTTAACGTTGAAAGAATGTTTTGTTTTATCTTCCATTTCATGGGATTTTGCCCACTCATAATCTTTAGTTAATTCTTTAAACCCAGAAGAACGCAAATGTTCATGCTTGTCTTCTGAAGATTTTTTGCCATTACGTTTTTCCATAAATTCACGGTCAAATTTGGCTTTGGTTTCACTGGTTACGGTTGGCATATCAGTTCCTTATTGCATTGGTTGGTTGAATGACTGCTGCATTGGCGGCTGGGTTGGTTGTTGCATCGGCTGTTGCTGCGTGAATGGGCTTGCACCTTCTGCAATGTCTGACGCTGCAATGGTTGCATACTGGCCTTGCTCCATGTTCCGCTTGTCGATTTCTTGCATTAAGCGGGTTGTATCCATGTGGTGCAGCAGCAATTCCACAATTGCATCAATTTCAGTCTTGTTTTGGCTAGTAATAGCGCGGGTATTTTGGTCATTGACTTTGACCTCTGCCATTGTTTCTGTGTTGTGCGCTTTTGCGGTGACTTCCATAAGTTTGCGTTTGGTAGCGCCTTCCTCGCGGATTTGGGCAACTTGACCACGGTTATTGATCTCCAGCATGGCGGCTTGTAGTTGCTGTTGCATATCTTGCACTTGTTTTTGTGCTTGCGCCAACCGCATCTGAACTTCAGGCGGTATATCTGATTTCTCATCAATGTTAGCCATTGGGTTCATGGCGGCAAGGCGGTCAGCAATTACATCAGCGCCGGGGAAATCCATATTTCTAAACACCAAGTCACCAGCAACATTAAACAATTGCTCATTGCCTGTTAGCAAGGGCATCATCGCTTCAACCGCTTGCTGGCGTTTGCTTTGGAAACCCGGCCCGGTATCCATCACAACATCATATTCGCCAACGGTCACATCATTCAACACCTCACCGACCTCATTCTTCTGATTAATTTCAGTCATGTCAGGCTGACCGTCTGAACCAATAATTCGCATTACCCGTGCTGTGTCGTAGATTTTCGGTATCAAATCCAACACAATTTTGCCCGTATGCCGGATAGATCGGGTCATGTTGTCATAGAAATGGAAGTTGCTTAAATCCACCTGATTCTGTTGACCAGCCAAGGCTTTGCCTGAAATGTTGCCGCTAGGCAGTTGGTTGGGGTCAAGAATGCCCAACACCATCTGCAAGTCTGCTGAAATAGCGGCGGCGGCTTCCATGATGCCAGCAGGGGGCGGCTCTGGTTGCAATCGAGTTGGCGCTGGGGCTGGTACGCCCTCAATATCTTTTTGCTTGTAACGCAGGACGGGACTGGATTTGATGTTAGCCATTGCCCATTCGTTCTCATGCCCCTCATCTTGCCCCTCTGCCAGCAACCATTTGGCCTTTGGTGCAAGGGCAACCGATTCGGTCATGCTGGTGCGCCAGAAGTTATACATGCGCTGCGGGTCTTTTGCAAACCGCACTAAACCATATTTTTTGCGCTTGTCATCAACAATGACTTGAGCGCCATAACACGGCACAACAGGGATGTATTTACCTGCCCATGTCTTTTCTTCCAAGATTTCTAGGGCGGTCATCTTGCACCATTTAACCGCCTTGCGGAAACTATCGCGCTCATCTACAACGGTCAAGCCAGCGGCTTCAACACGTTCAAAAAACCTTTCAGAATCAGCAAATTGGCGTGTGCCATCACTCAGCAAATACAGCTTGGCACGTTCCCTTTCGATGTGAAAGAATTCAGCAATCCTGATATCTTCTTTGGTGATCCAGCTTGCAGTGTCATCCCCGGTTGATCGTTGGACAAAATTAGCGCCATCATTAGCATCAGGGTAATACTCGCGGAAAACTTTCTTATCTAATACCGTAGTGATCAAGCAGCGTTCAGCGTCTGACCCATCAGGCAAAATTGAATTTGGGTCAAAGTACACGGTAAACGGGTTATCAATCGTGTCAATGTAGATTTCCTGATCGAACGAATCTTCGCTTGTATAGCGAGTGTTAATCCTCCAGTAACCCCAGCCCATCCGCACGGCATAGTCAAAGGCCGTGTCATAAGCGGTGTCGGCATTGGAGTTGACCTCGATGTGGCGGGTCATGCCCTCAATCACTTGGGCAATTTTGTAGTCAGCCAAGTTATTCACAGGATGCACTTTGATGCGTGGACGCTGCATTCGCTGCTGGTTGGTTACTTGCCGAATGTAGGAATCAATCTTGTTGATGGTCAAACAAGGTCTGGCTTCCAAGTTCCTGCTGTTCTGTATTTCAACAGGCCATTGATCGCCAGCAGCAAACTTAATATCTTGCAACGCCTCTGCCCGGTTGCTTGAGTCTGCATCATTGACCAACCGCCAAAATTCTATGGCTTTGTTGATTCTTTCGTCTTTGCCTGATGTGTCTTGGTAAGCCATATTTGCCCCTTTGTGGGAATTATCCCATCCAACCGCCAGCCATTGCAACCTGTGCTTTAGCTTTGCGCTTGGGTGTGTCTTGAATCATTAGGGCAATATAGCGGAATGCGTCAGCCCCGTGCGAATAGTGATCATGTAGCGGATTGCGGCTGAACTGCCCTGTGGTTGGATCAACCTCATACCGATAATGGCGCAGGCAGTTGATTCCTTCTGCGGCGTGTTCCCTATCAAACCAGCAACTGGGGAATATTGTCCTTGCGGCGTTGATTGAGTCAATGATTGGCACTCTTGGCAAAATACGGGTCTTAAAGCCTGCCGCCCTCACAATGTCATCGATTGACCGACCAGCCGCCGCCAGCGTTTGGTTCTCAGCGTCATGCGGCAACCAGATTGTTTCATATACATAACCAAAGGTCTGCATGGTTGCCAAGTAATGGCTCATGGTCTTTTGGCTATCTTCAATGTAGCGAATCAGGCG
>Ga0209598_10001209_pt1 | contig 21195 bp, 15 predicted proteins | sample M_140807_EF_Meta_FD_187317 | JGI IMG/M metagenome (GOLD analysis project Ga0209598, IMG submission 187317) | Freshwater microbial communities from Lake Montjoie, Canada to study carbon cycling - M_140807_EF_MetaG (SPAdes) (version 2) | ecosystem: Environmental > Aquatic > Freshwater > Lake...
ATGGCCAAAGAGAAATTCCTACGTAACAAGCCGCACTGCAACATTGGCACGATTGGCCATGTTGACCACGGCAAGACGACGCTGACGGCCGCGATCACGATTACGCTTGCGAAGTCGGGTGGTGCGACTGCGAAGAAGTATGACGAGATTGACGCGGCTCCTGAGGAGAAGGCGCGTGGGATCACGATCAATACGGCGCACGTGGAGTATGAGACGGCGAACCGTCACTATGCGCACGTGGACTGCCCTGGGCACGCGGACTACGTGAAGAACATGATCACGGGTGCGGCTCAGATGGACGGCGCGATCCTGGTGGTGAGTGCTGCGGATGGGCCGATGCCGCAGACCCGCGAGCACATCCTCCTGGCTCGCCAGGTGGGGGTTCCGGCCCTGGTGGTCTACATGAACAAGGTGGACCTCGTGGATGACGAGGAGCTTCTGGAACTTGTGGAGATGGAGGTTCGCGAGCTTCTGTCTTCGTACAACTTCCCGGGCGATGACATTCCGATCGTGAAGGGCTCTGCGAAGGTTGCCATTGATGGTGGAGATCCGATCATTGGCGAGAACTCGATCCTCGAGCTGATGACGCAGGTGGATGCGTACATTCCGCAGCCTGAGCGTCCTGTGGACCTTCCGTTCCTGATGCCTGTGGAAGATGTGTTCTCGATTTCTGGCCGCGGCACGGTTGTGACGGGTCGGATTGAGAAGGGCATTGTGAAGGTTGGCGAGGAAGTCGAGATCGTTGGCATCCGTCCTGTTCAGAAGACGGTTTGCACGGGTGTCGAGATGTTCCGCAAGCTTCTGGACCAGGGCCAGGCTGGCGACAATGTGGGCGTGCTCCTTCGGGGCACGAAGCGCGAGGACGTTGAGCGCGGGCAGGTTCTCTGCAAGCCGGGCTCGATCACGCCGCACACGAAGTTTGTTGCGGAGGCCTACATCCTGACGAAGGAGGAGGGCGGTCGCCACACGCCGTTCTTCACGAACTATCGTCCTCAGTTCTACTTCCGGACGACGGACGTGACGGGGATTGTCCACCTGAAGGAAGGCGTCGAGATGATCATGCCTGGCGACAATGTGGAGCTGGACGTTGAGCTGATCACGCCGATCGCGATGGACCAGGGTCTTCGGTTCGCCATCCGCGAGGGTGGCCGTACGGTGGGCGCCGGGGTGGTCTCCAGGATCGTCGAGTAGGACGCACCTCTCCCCCGGCCTGGCCGGGATAAATCAGGGGCCGCGGAGAGTGATCTCCGCGGCCCCTTTTCTGTGCGTCTTCAGGAGAGGCGGCCGCTCAGCGGATCTGGCGGACGGAACTGATCGCCTCGGCCAGACCGAACCTGTTGAGGTCGGGCACATCCCGGTCGAACACCTGGCAGCGTCCGCGGAAGTTGGCGTCGGCGCAGACCTCCCAGGTCCCGCCTCCGACGATCCTGAGGCTGTGTGCAGTATCGTTGAACTGCCTCGGCAGGTTCGAGTACTCCGAGCGGGCTTCGAAGGCTCCGCCCCCGAAGTTCACGGTCGGGTACATGGCCAGGGTCGAAGGCCGATAACCACCGCCGTTTCCGCCATTGTTTCCGCCGCCCCAGGGCGGAGGGGGAGGGGGAGGGGGGGGATAGCCTCCACCCTGGCTGGCTGTCGGACGCAGGGAGCTGATGGCGAAGCCGAGGCCATAGCGACGCAGGTCCGGGACATCGCGGTCGAGGATCTGGCAGTTCCCGCGGAAGTTGGCGTCTGAGCAGACCTCCCAGCCGGTTCGGCCGGTGACCCGCAGGCTCAGGGCCTTGTCATTGAAGTAGGCCGGGAGGTTCGAGTACTCCCGGTTGGTATCGAAGGCCTGGCCGCTGAAGTTCAGGCCGGAGAAGAGGGTGGCCTGTGCCGGCGAGTAGGGCGGCCTGCCGCCATTCGTACCACCGTTAAAGCCGCCGCCGGAGTTCCCCCCGGACCGGCACTCGAGGCGACCGTCGACATTGGTGATGTAGGTGCAGTTTCCAACCCTCAGGCTGGTGTTGTTCCAGCGCCCATACCGGTCCTGGCACTGGGCGGTCACAATGGCGTTGGGTCCATACCCGACCGTCGAGACGTTCCTGCAGGTCTGCCAGTAGTCGCCGGTCGGTGGCGGCGCACCTCGCTCCTGCGCGACCGCGGCTCCGGAGGGGACGCTGAACGCCAGTATGGCGGCGGCGATGAAGCCCGGAAGGCGCATCATTATGTCTTCTCCCTGATTTCGGGCGCGGCACCATTCGCCGGGCGGGCGCATCCTTGAATGACCGTGAGATCGGACGCAAGACCGCGCGCCCCTTGCTCAGCAGGGGAGGCGCTGCTAAACGAGCCGGCTCCGGAGAACCGGGCCCGGCAAGGGTCCGCGACCGGCGTGTCCGCGCCCCTCGGGGTCGGCGCACAGGAGTGTAGCTCAGCTGGTAGAGCATCGGTCTCCAAAACCGAGGGCCGGGGGTTCGAATCCCTCCACTCCTGCCACGGGCTGATTATTTAGGGTTCGGGCCCAAGGGGTCCGGACAAATGAAGAGAGAGAGTTACGGAACGGCCATGGCCAGGAACAAGGGCTCCAAGCCTCAGGCGATGAAGGAGCGTGCAGCGCGAACCGCTGCCGCTGTCGCGCCGAATTCCGCCCTGGCCACGGGGCCGGCGGGCGCGCCCAAAAAGCGCGTGGGCGTCCTTCAGTTCATGCGTGAGGTACGCGCCGAGGCGCGGCGGATCACCTGGACCACGCCGAGGGAGACCTGGATCACCTCGGTCTTCGTCGGCATCATGGTCGTACTGGCGGCGGTTTTCCTTCAGTTGGTGGACCTGTTCCTTGGCTGGAGCCTCTCGCTCGTTCTCAAGTTCGCAAACGGGGGTTGAGTCTGGTCATGAACACCGAGGTGCCCGTCGCGGCAAACCCGCGTCACAAGTGGTACATCGTCCACGCCTATTCCAACTTCGAGAAGAAGGTGGCGGATGCGATCCGCGATCAGGCCCGCACCCAGGGCCTTGAGGACAGGTTTTCGGACATTCTCGTACCGACAGAGGACGTGGTGGAGATCCGCCGCGGACGGAAGATCAATGCCGAACGCAAGTTCTTCCCTGGCTATGTCCTGGTGAAGATGGAGCTGACGGACGAGGCCTACCACCTGATCAAGAATACACCCAAGGTCACGGGCTTCCTGGGCAGCCAGAACAAGCCCCAGCCCGTGTCCGAGCGAGAGGTCGCCCGGATCATTGGTGCCATCGAGGAAGGTGTCGAGCGGCCAAAGCCGACCATCACCTTCGAGATCGGCGAGACCGTTCGGGTCACAGACGGCCCCTTCGCCAGCTTCAATGGCTCGGTGGAACAGGTCGATGAGGATCGCGCTCGCCTGCGCGTGACGGTGTCCATCTTCGGACGCGCCACGCCGGTCGAGCTCGAATACAGTCAGGTCGAGAAAGTCGCCTGACTGAAACCCGTCCCCGGGCTTCCGGCCGGGGGACTTCAAATCCGTGGGAGGGGAAGCAGGTCTAACCCCGTACCACGGCTCAACCGACCGGGCGTCCGGTCAAAGAGGAGAAAATGGCCAAGAAGATTCTGGGTTACATCAAACTGCAGGTGTCCGCGGGTTCCGCTACGCCCTCGCCGCCCATCGGGCCGGCCTTGGGCCAGCGCGGGGTCAACATCATGGGCTTCTGCAAGGAGTTCAACGCCCGCACCGAGAAGGAAGTTAAGGGCACGCCCCTGCCGACCATCATCACGGTCTACCAGGACAAGTCCTTCACCTTCATCACCAAGACGCCTCCGGCGACGCACTTCATCAAGTTGGCCCTGGGCATTAAGTCCGGGTCAAAGGCCCCTGGCCGCGATGTCGCCGGCAGCATTTCCCGCACCCAGCTGCGGGATATCGCTGAGAAGAAGATGAAGGACCTGAACGCCATCGATATGGACGCGGCCGCGCGCATCATCGAGGGCTCCGCCCGTTCGATGGGCCTTGAGATTGTGGAGGGCTGACGCATGAGCACCCAGACCAAGCGCAATAAGACCTGGACGGGCGACCGCCTAGCCTCCCATCCGGTCGACGCAGCCATCCGGCTCGTCAAGGAAAACGCCACAGCCAAGTTTGACGAGAGCATTGAGATCTCCGTCAACCTGGGCGTCGATCCCCGTCACGCTGACCAGCAGGTCCGTGGCGTCGTCAACCTGCCCTCCGGCACTGGCCGTGACGTTCGCGTCGCTGTCATCGCCCGCGACGCCAAGGCCGATGAGGCCACGGCCGCTGGTGCCGACATCGTGGGCGCTGAGGAGCTCGTCGAGCGTATTCAGGGCGGCTTCATGGAATTCGACCGGGTGATCGCCACCCCCGACATGATGGCCCTCGTGGGTCGTCTGGGTAAGGTCCTGGGCCCCCGCGGCCTGATGCCGAACCCGCGGGTCGGCACGGTGACCCCCAACGTGGGCCAGGCCGTAAAGGACGCCAAGGGCGGAGCCATCGAGTTCCGGACCGAGAAGACCGGCATCATCCACGCCGGTATCGGCAAGGCCAGTTTCACCGACGAGCAGATCGCCGCCAACGTGCACGCCCTGGTCGACGCCCTGAACAAGGCCAAGCCCTCGGGTGCCAAGGGAACTTATATCAAGAAGATCAGCCTGTCCTCGACCATGGGGCCGGGCTTCCGGGTCGACACCGGCTCTGCCAGCGCCTGAGGCGCTGGATCTGAACGGATACAGGATTGGGCGCGGGGGAATGCCTCCGCGCCCTTTTCCTGTCTGGCCTGTCGGAGCGGCAGGGAAGTGAGGGTTGGACGCCTGCTGGGAGGACCCGCAGGGCGAGGCCCTGTTAATCCGAGCCGGCGCGGACCCGCCGCAGGCGGTTGAGCAGGACGCCCCCCGCGATTACAAGAAGGCGGAAGGCACTGCCGCCGCTGAGCATATGGTGCGGTGCCCCGCAGGGACAGGCCCTGCAATCTGGAGGACCATCCCATGAGACGCGCCGCCATCGTCAGCCCGATCCGCACCGCGGTGGGCAAGTTCCAGGGCAGCCTTGCCAGCTTGACCGCCGGTGAGCTTGGGGCCGTCGTCCTGCGCGCCCTCGTGGAGCGCACCGGGATCGATCCCGGCCGGGTGGACGACGTGATCTTCGCCCAGGGCTACGGTAACGGCGAGGCTCCCTGCATTGCACGTTGGTCGGCCCTGGCCGCTGACTTCCCGATCTCCGTCCCCGGCTACCAGCTCGACCGCCGATGCGGCTCGGGACTGCAGGCGGTGATCGACGCGGCGATGATGGTCCAGACCGGCGTCGCTGACGTTGTCATTGCCGGCGGCGTCGAGAGCATGAGCAATGTCGAATACTACTCCCTCGACATGCGCAGCGGAGCCCGCGCTGGCTCGGTGACAATGCACGACCGCCTGGCCCGGGGCCGGGTGATGAGCCAGCCCGTCGAGCGCTTCGGGGTAATCTCGGGGATGATCGAGACCGCGGACAACCTGGCCCGCGACTATCAGATCAGCCGCGAGGAATGCGATGAATACGCCGCGATGAGTCACCAGCGCGCCGCGGCAGCCTGGGCTGCCGGCAAGTTCGACGACGAGGTGGTTCCCGTTTCGGTGAAGCAGAAGAAGGGCGACCCGATCCTGTTCACGAAGGACGAAGGGGTCCGCCCTGAGGCGACCGCGGACTCCCTCTCCCAGCTGCGTTCCATCGAAAAGGGCGGTGTGGTCACTGCCGGCAACGCCAGCCAGCAGAACGATGCAGCTGCAGCCTGCCTGGTGGTTGCCGAGGACAAGCTCGCCGAGCTCAATCTCGATCCTATGGGCTGGTTCGTCAGCTGGGCGGCGGCGGGGTGCGACCCGTCGCGCATGGGGATCGGCCCGGTTCCTGCCGTGGAGCGACTGTTCGCCCGCACCGGCATGTCCTGGGACGACATCGACCTCGTCGAGCTGAACGAGGCCTTCGCCCCGCAGGTGCTGGCCGTCCTGCGCGGCTGGGGTTGGGATGACCGCGACCGGCTCAATGTGAATGGCTCTGGGATTTCCCTCGGCCATCCCATCGGCGCCACAGGCGGGCGGATCCTCGCCAACCTGCTGCGTGAGCTTGACCGCCGGCAGGGTCGCTATGGCCTGGAGACCATGTGCATCGGAGGCGGCCAGGGCATTGCGGCGATCTTCGAGCGCCCCTGACCCTCGGAGTGTCGATGGCGTCGATGCCCTTGCCATGCGGCGGCGCATCGTGTAGCCACCGCGCCTTCTAGAGTTTCGCCCCTCCCTCGGGAGGCGGCGGGTTCGGGGGTCCGCCCCCGATCCTGTCCAAGAACTGCGGGGTGCCGGGGTCGCCGGTACCGTAATCGCCGGGGGAGCCCCTCCGGAATCGCAGGGAGACGGGAAGATGAGGATGACCGGCCGGCGGCTTGCCGCGGACCGGCGCCGCGGCTTCTCACACGGACAGGTCGCCCAAGGGTCCTTTCGGGCCGGCGGGCGCGCGTACGGTTCCGGGAATCGTCCCGAAGCCGCTTCCGAGTATGGAGACCGCAATGGACCGCGCTCAAAAGCAGGTGACCATCGAAGCGCTCAAGGGCGATTTCGCAGGTGCCGGCGCCGTGGTCGTGACCCACAACCTGGGTCTGACTGTTGCGCAAATGACGGAACTTCGCGGACGCCTCCGCAAGGAAGGCGCCCACTTCAAGGTGGTCAAGAACACCCTGGCACAGAAGGCTCTGGCCGGATCCCTTGGTGAGGCGGGCGATGCCCTCTTCGCCGGTCCCGTCGCCATCGCCTTCGCACCTGACCCGGTGACCGCCGCCAAGGTGACCAGCCAGTACGCGAAGGAAAACGACAAGCTTGCCATCCGCGGCGGGTTCATGGGCGAGACCATTCTGGACGTCGCCGGCGTGGGGGCCCTGGCCCTCCTGCCGTCGCTGGACCAGCTCCGGTCCAAGCTCATCGGGCTCGTGCAGGCGCCCGCGACCAAGATCGCCGGCGTGCTTCAGGCTCCGGCCGGCCAGCTCGCTCGTGTCTTCGGCGCGTACGCCGCCAAGGATGCCGCCTGACCGTCACTTTCCGAAAATATCCTCATCCCCTGATCCCAAGGAAACCTACCCATGTCCAAGCTTGAAAAGCTGGTTGAAGACCTCTCCGCCCTGACCGTCCTGGAAGCCTCCGAGCTTTCCAAGCTGCTCGAAGAAAAGTGGGGCGTCTCCGCCGCAGCTCCCGTCGCCGTTGCCGCCGCAGCATCGGGCGGTGGTGCTCCCGCCGAAGCCGTCGAAGAGCAGACCGAGTTCACCGTTGTCCTGACCGGTGGCGGCGACAAAAAGATCAACGTCATCAAGGAAGTCCGCGGCGTCCGTCCGGACCTTGGCCTGAAGGAAGCCAAGGACCTGGTGGAAAGCGCGCCCCAGAACGTGGTCGAGAACGTTTCCAAGCAGCAGGCCGAAGAGGTCAAGAAGAAGCTCGAGGAAGCCGGCGCCAGCGTCCAGATCAAGTAGTCGGAAGGCGCCACTTCGCGTCACATCAGGCGGGCCCGGGGATCACCCCGGGCCCGTTTTGCGTCCGAGTGCCGAGAGGCCAAGGGCGATGAGATCCTCTTCCGGGGATGTCAGCACGGTCCGGCGGCCTGCGGGTCGGTCGGTCTCGGGCATTCCGTTCAGCGCCCAGGCGAGACTCTCCCCGGTCCGGCGATTCCAGAACAGGCCGGTCATCCAGCCGTAGGCGTCGCCGAGATGACCACGCCAGTCAGCGGAATCCGGGCCGAAGAAGGCGTCGCCTTCCGGGCCGCGCCTGCCTGTGAGGACCTGTACGCCCAGGCCATACGCCTGGAAGACGCCGCCCTCGTCATCCGCGCCCCCAGGTCCGATACGCCATGCGGGAACCTCCATCCTGGACATGGGCCCGGGGTCGGCGAGGAAGAGCCTGGCCAGCCTGTCCATACCTTCAAGGCTGATCCGAAGTCCGCCCTGGGGCGCGAAGGCGAAGCCGTTTTCGCCAGGCTGAATGTCGCCATCCGTCAGTCCGGGCCGTTCTTCCGCCGCCAGAAAGGTGGGTGCCGGCCAAATGGGAGGTGCGGCGTCGACCTGGGCCACCCACGTCCCGCCTTCCCATCTCAGCCCAGGTGCCGCCAGAGACCGGGCCCGGGCGGTCACCCCACTCCAATTGTAGCCGGCGTCGATTCCCGCGGGGTCAAACAACCGCTCGCGCATCAACCGGTCAAAGCGCAGGCGGGTAACCTGCTCTGCCCACTGGGCGAGGAGGGCGTAATTGACGTCGGCGTAACCGAATCGCTTGCCCGGCGGAAAGGCGTCGGGTCCGAACCAGGCCCCAGCGTCATAGCTGCGCGCGCCCGGCGTGAAGGCCTCGACCAGGCGCCGCCCGGCGGGAACCGGATAGCTGGGACCATTCCGGAGTCCGCTGGTGTGGGACAGGAGGTGGCGTAGTCGGATCGGATGGTCTGGCCAGGCGGGTCGCCGGAGACGGAAACCGAGGTGATCAGAGACATCCGCTTCCAGGCCGTCTGGCAGCGCCTGAGCAATAGGGACGATAACTCGGGCCGCCATCAGCTTGGAGACGGAAGCGATCCTGAAAGGACGGTCCAACCGGAAGGCGCGGCCATCTCCGGTCTCGCCACGGACCTGGGTGAACCGCGTCAGGGGCGAAGATGCGATGATCCCGCTGCAGGGCCCGAAGCTGGGCCCTGGGGGACCTGCCATGGCAGTTGCCTTGCCCAGGCTCGCCGCCACGCCGGCGGCACTCACCGCCGCGATGAGGCGTCGGGAGGGGAGGGCAACCGCGGAGTGTTGGCGGGTGTCGAAGGGGCTTCGGCCGAATTCTTTCGCAGGCATCTTCCTTTTCTTCTCACGATCGCCTATTCCCCGCCACTCGCGAATCCGCTGGTCATGGCCAGAGGATTCGAACGCCTAGGTTCCGAGGCACGGCATTTCGCCCTCCCGCCGTGCGAGGGAACGCCCCCGGCGTAAAGGGGGCTTCCAGCGTCCGGTCTCCGGTAACACGGAGGTTCGAGGGTGGACGCCAGGAAACAGATTCCAGCGCACGGGGACTCCCGCGCGCGGTTCAAGGGTAGACAATGGCTCAGTCCTTCACCGGCAAGAAGCGGATCCGCAAGTCCTTCGGCCGCATCCCCGAAGCCGTCCAGATGCCAAACCTCATCGAGGTCCAGCGTTCGTCCTACGAGCAGTTCCTGCAACGTGAGACCCCCGTGGGCAATCGTCGGGATGAGGGCGTGGAAGCGGTCTTCCGGTCGGTGTTTCCGATCAAGGACTTCAATGAGCGCGCGGTGCTGGAGTACGTCTCCTACGAGTTCGAGGAGCCCAAGTACGACGTCGAGGAGTGCGTCCAGCGCGACATGACCTTCGCCGCTCCGCTGAAGGTCAAGCTCCGTCTGATCGTGTTTGAAACCGACGAGGAAACCGGCGCGCGGTCCGTCAAGGACATCAAGGAGCAGGACGTCTACATGGGCGACATCCCGCTCATGACCGAGAAGGGCACCTTCGTTTCTAACGGCTCCCAGCGCGTCATTGTCTCGCAGATGCACCGCTCGCCCGGCGTGTTTTTCGACCACGATAAGGGCAAGACCCACGCCTCGGGCAAGCTGCTGTTCGCCGCCCGGGTCATCCCCTACCGCGGCTCATGGCTGGATTTTGAATTCGACGCCAAGGATGTGGTCTTTGTCCGTATCGACCGGCGCCGGAAGCTGCCAGCGACGACCTTCCTGATGGCCCTGGGCATGGACGGCGAGGAGATCCTCGGGACCTTCTATGACACGGTGACCTGCCAGAAGCGTGAAGGGGGATGGACCACCCCCTACCGTCCGGACCGTTGGCGGGGCGTGAAGCCCGATTTCGCCCTGGTGAATGCAGAGACCGGGGAAGAGGTGGCGCCAGCCGGCCAGAAGATCTCCGCCCGCAATGCCAAGCGCTTTGCGGATGCCGGCCTGAGCAGCCTTCTGCTGCCGCCAGAGGCCCTATCGGGACGCTATATGGCCCGGGACCTGGTCAACATGGAAACAGGCGAGATCTATGCCGAGGCGGGTGACGAACTGGACCCCGGCGTGATCGCTGAACTTGAGGCCCAGGGCTTCTCCAGCTTTGACCTTCTCGACGTCGATGACGTGAACATGGGGGCCTATATCCGCAACACCCTGCGGGTCGACAAGAACACCGCCCGGGAAGATGCGCTGTTCGATGTCTACCGGGTCATGCGCCCGGGCGAGCCCCCGACTGTCGAGGCGGCGGAGGCGATGTTCAAGTCACTGTTCTTCGACTCTGAACGCTACGACCTGTCGTCAGTCGGCCGCGTGAAGATGAACATGCGACTGGAGCTGGATTGCCCAGATGACGTCCGCGTGCTTCGCAAGGATGACATCCTGGCGGTCCTTAAGACCCTGGTCGGCCTTCGGGACGGCCGCGGCGAGATCGACGACATCGACAACCTCGGCAACCGCCGGGTGCGTTCGGTGGGGGAACTGCTGGAGAACCAGTACCGGGTCGGCCTGCTGCGCATGGAGCGCGCCATCAAGGAGCGCATGAGCTCTGTCGACATCGACACGGTCATGCCGCACGACCTGATCAACGCCAAGCCGGCGGCAGCTGCCGTGCGCGAGTTCTTCGGCTCGTCCCAGCTTTCCCAGTTCATGGACCAGACCAATCCGCTGTCGGAAATCACCCACAAACGGCGCCTCTCGGCCCTCGGCCCCGGCGGTCTTACCCGCGAGCGCGCCGGCTTTGAGGTGCGCGACGTGCACCCGACCCACTACGGCCGGATCTGCCCCATTGAAACGCCAGAAGGCCCCAATATCGGCCTGATCAACTCGCTTGCGACGCACGCAGTGGTCAACAAGTACGGCTTCATTGAGAGCCCTTACCGCAGGGTTAAGGACGGTAGGATCACCGACGAGGTGGTCTACATGTCCGCGATGGAAGAGGCCAAGTACGTCATCGCCCAGGCCAACATCAAGATTGAGAACGGAGAGATCGTCGAGGACCTGGTCCCGGGTCGGATCAACGGCGAACCTTCGCTGCTCCCCAAGGCCGATGTCGATCTGATGGACGTGTCGCCCATGCAGGTGGTCTCGGTGGCCGCTTCCCTGATCCCCTTCCTCGAGAACGACGACGCCAATCGCGCCCTGATGGGCTCGAACATGCAGAAGCAGGCCGTTCCGCTGATCCAGTCGGACGCGCCTCTCGTGGGCACGGGCATGGAAAGCATCGTCGCCGTGGACTCTGGAGCCGTGGTCGTCGCCCGGAGGACCGGCGTTGTCGAACAAATTGACGGTACCCGGATTGTGATCCGTGCGACCGAGGAGAGCGATCCCTCGAAGTCTGGCGTCGATATCTATCGACTGCAGAAGTTCCAGCGCTCGAACACCTCGACCTGCATCAATCAGCGCCCGCTGGTAAGGGTGGGCGACCGGGTCGCCACCGGCGACGTGATTGCCGATGGACCGTCGACCGACCTCGGCGAACTGGCCCTCGGCCGGAACGTCCTGGTCGCGTTCATGCCCTGGAATGGCTACAACTTCGAGGACTCGATCCTCATCTCAGAGCGGATCGTTCGCGATGACGTCTTCACCTCGATCCACATCGAGGAATTCGAGGTCATGGCCCGCGACACCAAGCTCGGGCCAGAGGAAATCACCCGCGACATTCCCAACGTCGGCGAGGAGGCGCTCCGCAACCTCGACGAGGCTGGCATCGTCGCCATCGGTGCCGAGATCCTGCCTGGGGACATCCTGGTCGGTAAGGTCACGCCTAAGGGTGAGAGCCCGATGACGCCGGAGGAAAAGCTCCTGCGCGCCATCTTCGGCGAAAAGGCCTCTGACGTGCGCGACACCTCCCTGCGGCTGCCGCCAGGCGTCGCTGGAACGGTGGTCGAGGTCCGGGTCTTCAACCGGCACGGCGTCGACAAGGACGAGCGGGCGCAGGCTATTGAGCGCGACGAGATCGAACGCCTGGGTAAGGACCGGGACGACGAATTCGCTATCCTGAACCGGAACATGACCGGTCGTCTTCGCACCCTGCTGACCGGTAAGGTCGCCGTCTCCGGTCCCAAGGGCGTGAGCCGCGGCGAGATCACCGCCGGTAAGCTTGAAGACGTCTCGCCGGGGCTGTGGTGGCAGATCGCCCTGGACGACGAGAAGGCCATGGGCGAACTGGAGGCAATGCGTCGGCAGTTCGACGAAGCCCGCAAGCGCCTCGACCGCCGCTTTGACGACAAGGTCGAAAAGCTCAAGCGTGGGGACGAGCTTCCTCCTGGCGTGATGAAGATGGTCAAGGTCTTTGTGGCCGTGAAGCGAAAGCTCCAGCCTGGCGACAAGATGGCTGGCCGTCACGGGAACAAGGGGGTCATCTCCAAGATCCTGCCGATCGAGGACATGCCCTATCTCGGGGATGGCCGTAACGTCGACATCGTGCTCAATCCCCTGGGTGTGCCCAGCCGTATGAACGTCGGCCAGATCTTCGAGACCCACCTCGGCTGGGCCGCCGCCGGGCTCGGACGCCAGATCGCCGAGGTCCTGGAGGCCTGGCGCAACGGCGGACAGAGGCAGGCTCTCATTGATCACCTGAAGGGCATTTACGGCCCTGACCAGGAGCTTCCGGAGACTGATGAGGAATTGGTCGAGCTGGCCCGCAATCTCTCAAAGGGTGTTCCCTTTGCGACGCCGGTGTTTGACGGCGCCCACATCGAGGACATCGAGAACCTGCTGGAAACCGCTGGCCTTGATCGTTCAGGGCAGTCGATCCTGTACGATGGCCAGACTGGCGAGCAGTTCAAGCGGCCGGTGACGGTGGGCTATATCTACATGCTGAAGCTGCACCACCTGGTGGACGACAAGATCCACGCCCGGTCCATCGGCCCCTACTCGCTGGTCACCCAGCAGCCCCTGGGCGGCAAGGCCCAGTTCGGCGGACAGCGTTTCGGGGAAATGGAGGTGTGGGCACTCGAGGCCTATGGCGCCGCCTACACCCTGCAGGAAATGCTGACCGTGAAGTCCGACGACGTGGCTGGCCGGACCCAGGTCTACGAGTCCATCGTCCGCGGCGACGACACCTTCGAGGCGGGCATTCCCGAGAGTTTCAACGTGCTGGTCAAGGAGATGCGCTCCCTCGGCCTCAACGTGGAACTCGAGAACACCTGAGGCCCGCCCGCCTCCCTTGCCAGCGCGGGGGGAGGGGCCGTCAGCCCTTCCCGATCCGCTTCCGGAATCTCTGACGAACTGGAAGACCCATGAACCAGGAAGTCCTGAATATCTTCAACCCGGTCCAGGCCGCCCCGACCTTCGACCGGATCCGCATCGCCCTCGCCAGCCCCGAAAAGATTCGGTCCTGGTCGTTTGGGGAGATCAAGAAGCCCGAGACCATCAACTACCGGACCTTCAAGCCGGAGCGCGATGGCCTGTTCTGCGCCCGCATCTTCGGTCCGACCAAGGACTACGAGTGCCTTTGCGGCAAGTACAAGCGGATGAAGTACAAGGGCATCATCTGCGAAAAGTGCGGCGTCGAGGTGACACTTGCCCGCGTCCGTCGCGAGCGCATGGGCCACATTGAACTGGCCAGCCCGGTTGCTCACATCTGGTTCCTGAAGTCCCTGCCCAGCCGCATCTCCATGATGCTGGACATGGCCCTGAAGGACATCGAGCGGATCCTGTACTTCGAGTATTACATCGTCACCGAGCCCGGCCTGACGCCCCTCAAGATGCACCAGCTGCTCTCGGAGGACGACCACATCCGGTTTCAGGAGGAGTTTGGCGATGACAGCTTCACCGCCGAGATTGGCGCTGAGGCGATCCAGGGCCTTCTGAAGGCGATCGACCTGCCTAAGGAAGCCGACCGGCTGCGTGAGGACCTCCTCACGATCACCTCGGAAATGAAGCTCAAGAAGACGTCCAAGCGTCTCAAGCTCATAGAGAGCTTCATCGAGAGCAAGAACCGCCCCGAGTGGATGGTCCTTGCGGTAGTCCCCGTCATTCCGCCGGACCTTCGCCCGCTTGTGCCCCTGGACGGCGGTCGCTTCGCTACGTCCGACCTCAATGATCTCTACCGCCGGGTCATCAACCGGAACAACCGCCTCAAGCGCCTGATGGAGCTCCGGGCCCCGGACATCATCATCCGCAATGAGAAGCGGATGCTGCAGGAGTCTGTTGACGCCCTGTTCGACAACGGCCGCCGCGGCCGGGTGATCACCGGTGCAAACAAGCGGCCGCTGAAGTCCCTCGCTGACATGCTGAAGGGCAAGCAGGGCCGGTTCCGGCAGAATCTCCTGGGCAAGCGCGTCGACTACTCCGGCCGATCGGTCATCGTGGTCGGTCCGGAGCTGAAGCTCCACGAGTGCGGCCTGCCCAAGAAGATGGCGCTCGAACTCTTCAAGCCGTTCATCTATGCGCGCCTTGACGCCAAGGGTCTTTCGGGAACCGTCAAACAATCCAAGCGCATGGTCGAGCGCGAGCAGCCTGCGGTCTGGGATATCCTGGACGAGGTCATCCGCGAGCATCCGGTCCTGCTGAACCGGGCCCCGACCCTGCACCGTCTTGGGATCCAGGCCTTCGAGCCCAAGCTGATCGAGGGCAAGGCCATCCAGCTGCATCCGCTGGTCTGCGCAGCCTTCAATGCCGACTTCGACGGCGACCAGATGGCCGTCCACGTCCCGCTGAGCCTTGAGGCTCAGCTGGAGGCGCGCGTCCTGATGATGTCGACTAACAACATCCTATCGCCCGCCAACGGTCGTCCGATCATCGTCCCGTCCCAGGACATCGTCCTGGGTCTCTATTACCTGTCGCTGGCCAAGGACGGTGAACCCGGTCAGGGGAAGTTGTTCGCTGACCTGGGCGAGATCGACGCCGCCCTCGATGCAGGGGTCGTTACCCTTCATACCAAGATCAAGGCCCGCCACTTCGAGATGAACGCCGATGGAGTCCTAGAGCGCAGGGTCATCGACACCACACCGGGTCGGATGAAGATCGTCGCCCTGTTCCCACAGCACCCCGCCGTCGGGCACCGCCTTCTCGAGAAGAACCTCACCAAGAAGGAAATCGGCAACCTGATCGAAACCGTCTATCGGCACTGCGGCCAGAAGGCGACGGTGATCTTCGCCGACCAGATGATGGGGCTGGGCTTCCGCGAGGCGGCCAAGGCCGGCATCTCCTTCGGCAAGGATGACATCATCATCCCGCAGAGGAAGAAGCCTATCGTTGCGGAAACCCGCAGGCTGGTCGAGGAATACGAGCAGCAGTACGCGGACGGCCTCATTACCAAGGGCGAGAAGTACAACAAGGTTGTGGACGCCTGGGCCAAGGCCACCGATCGCGTCGCTGACGAGATGATGGCCGAGATTTCCACTGCCGAGAAAGACGCCTCGGGTCGGGAAGGGGAGATCAACTCGATCTTCATGATGGCCAACTCGGGTGCCCGTGGCTCCCAGGCCCAGATGAAGCAGCTGGGCGGAATGCGCGGTCTTATGGCCAAGCCCTCGGGTGAGATCATCGAGACCCCGATCATCTCGAACTTCAAGGAAGGCCTGACGGTCCAGGAGTACTTCAACTCCACCCACGGGGCCCGTAAGGGCCTGGCCGACACCGCGCTGAAGACGGCCAACTCGGGCTACCTGACCCGTCGCCTCGTCGACGTCGCCCAGGACTGCATCATCAATGAGGAAGATTGCGGAACCAGCCGCGGCATCACCCTCAAGGCGGTGGTTGAGGGCGGCGACGTCCTCGTTTCCCTGGGTGCGCGGATACTGGGGCGTCATGCCGCAGAGGATGTGCGCGACCCCATCAGCGGCGATGTCATCGTCCCGGCAGACGCCTATTTCGACGAGGACATGATTGATGTCGTCGAGGCCGCTGCCGTCCAGTCTGTGAAGGTGCGTTCGGTCCTAACCTGTGAGGCCAAGCTTGGCGTCTGCGGCGCCTGTTACGGTCGCGACCTGGCCCGTGGAACACGGGTGAACATCGGGGAGGCAGTCGGCGTCATCGCCGCCCAGTCCATCGGCGAACCCGGCACACAGCTGACCATGCGGACCTTCCACATCGGTGGGACGGCCCAGGTGAAGGATGCGTCCTTCCACGAGGCTGGAAACGCAGGCGTCGTGCGGCTCATTGGCGGATCCACCGTGGTTGCCCCTGACGGTGCCCTGATCTGCATGAGCCGAAACCTGGTGCTGACTGTCCAGGTCGATGGAAAGGACCGCGAGACCTACAAGCCGCCATACGGCGCCCGTCTGAAGTTTAAGGACGGGGAAAAGGTCAAGCGCGGCGAACGCCTCACGGAGTGGGACCCCTACTCGAACCCAACCATCACTGAGGTCGGCGGTCGCGTCCGCTTCGAGGATCTGGTCGAGAACGTGTCCTTCCGAGAGGAAGCCGACGAGGCGACGGGTATCTCCAACCGCGTCGTCGTCGACTGGCGCGCCTCAACCAAGGGCGGCGACCTGCGCCCGGCCATGGCGGTGCTGGACGAGACGGGTGCCTATCGCCGGCTCTCGAACGGCGGGGAGGCGCGCTATCTTCTCCCGGTGGGCGCCATTCTGTCGGTGGGTGATGGGGACGAAATCCGGCCTGGCGAAGTCCTGGCCCGGGTGTCGACCGAGAGTGCCAAGACCCGCGACATCACCGGCGGTCTTCCGCGGGTGGCCGAGCTGTTCGAGGCCCGCCGGCCTAAGGACTGCGCGGTGATCGCGGAGATGGATGGCCGGGTCGAGTTCGGTCGCGACTACAAGAACAAGCGTCGGATCAAGATCACCCCAGAGGATGGCGGCGAAGCCGTCGAATTCCTGATCCCGAAGGGTAAGCACATCGCCGTCCACGATGGGGATGTCATCCGCAAGGGTGAATACCTCATCGACGGCAATCCTGATCCCCATGACATCCTCCGGATTCTGGGGATCGAGGCGCTGGCGGAATTCCTAGTCGACGAGATTCAGGAGGTCTATCGGCTACAAGGCGTGCCCATCAACGACAAGCACATCGAGACCATCGTCCGTCAGATGCTCCAGAAGGGTGAGATCCTCGAGACCGGGGACACCGGGCTTCTCAGGGGCGACCACCTCGATATGACGGACATCCACGAGGAGAACGCCAAGGCCGAAGCCCGTGGTGGACGTCCGGCGATCACCCAGCCGGTCCTGCTCGGGATCACAAAGGCCTCACTCCAGACCCGCAGCTTCGTCAGCGCCGCCTCCTTCCAGGAGACGACACGTGTGCTGACCGAGGCTGCTGTCCAGGGCAAGACGGACACCCTCGAGGGCCTGAAGGAAAACGTGATCGTGGGTCGTCTGATCCCGGCGGGTACGGGATCCTTCCTCCGTGGCCTGCAGCGGGTTGCGGCGCGCCGCGACGCCGCTCTCAGCGCGAGCCGGGAGGAGGCCATGGAGCCGCTTCCGGAGGTCATAGCCGTAGAGGCCGAGGAGGAGGGTCTCGGCCTCTAGATCCTGTTCCGATAAGTGGGAACCGGTTATCGGATCGAAACAGGATCTAACGATATGGACTTAGAGCCTGTTTTGCCCCTTCAGACGTTCCATCTGAAGGGAACGGGCTCTAGGCTGCAGAACCAAGCCTGAGAATCTGGGGGCGGCATGCGCAGGCGTGTCGCCCCTTTTCCTTGGAGGGATAAAACCGGCGGGCAGCGCCCTGCTTCTGGGCCGGGCGAAGCCGCGAAGACAAGGGGCGTGCAAGTTGGGCCTCAGGGCGGGAGACGGGCGCCTATCGCAGCGAGACTGAGGACGGGGCTCGGCATCATCCCTAAGACAGGGGACGCGGACTCCCTCGACATCTTCGATATATTCGACTGGCGTCGGGGCCTGCGCCGGGGCGCCGTTGACGCCGCCGGGCCTTGCGAGTATGAACCGCGCTCTTTCGAGGCCAGGAGGGAGTCGTCCTGGTCACCGATGAACGGTCGTCGCCCTCCGGGGTGGTGGCGAACCCGCCGGTGCGATCGTCTTCGCGCCGGCGAGTTTTTGCGTTCAGAGGTCCTGGCCCCGGATCGAATTCGTAATTGGAACCCTCATGAGGTGCCGCGGCCAAACGGCACACGCCTCCACAGCAGAGAATAAATGCCCACAGTCAATCAGCTCATCCGCAAGCCTAGGCAAGATAAGCCTTCGCGGAACAAGGTCCCGGCCCTCAAGGGCTGCCCGCAGCGTCGCGGCGTCTGCACGCGGGTCTATACAACGACCCCGAAGAAGCCCAACTCGGCCCTGCGGAAGGTCGCCAAGGTGCGCCTGACCACGGGCATCGAAGCGGTCTGCTACATCCCTGGCGAGGGCCACAATTTGCAGGAGCACTCCGTGGTGCTCATTCGCGGCGGCCGGGTGAAGGACCTTCCGGGTGTCCGCTATCACATCCTGCGCGGCGTTCTCGACACCCAAGGGGTGAAGGATCGCAAGCAGCGCCGTTCGCTCTACGGCGCCAAGCGTCCGAAGTAAGGAGACGAGTCCATGTCCCGCCGCCGCCGCGCAGAGAAGCGCGAAGTCCTGCCGGATCCCAAGTTTGGCGATCTGACCGTCACCAAGTTCATGAACTACGTCATGTACGAAGGTAAGAAGGCTGTCGCCGAGAACATTCTCTACGGTGCCTTCGACATCCTGGAGTCCAAGCGCAAGGATCAGGGTCCTCTTGAGACCTTCCATGCCGCCCTCGACAACGTCGCTCCGGGCATCGAGGTGCGCTCCCGCCGGGTTGGCGGTGCGACCTATCAGGTGCCGGTCGAAGTCCGTCCGGATCGCCGCAAGGCTCTGGCCATCCGTTGGCTGGTGACTGCCGCTCGCAAGCGCGGTGAGAACACCATGACGGAGAAGCTGGCCGGGGAACTCCTGGACGCGTCTTCCAACCGCGGGACTGCGGTCAAGAAGCGCGAGGACACACACAAGATGGCCGAGGCTAACCGGGCCTTCTCTCACTACCGCTGGTAAGTCCTGCGGATTTCCATAGTTACCGGCGCGGGGGCCCTCAAAGCCTCTCGCGCCGTTCTTGCAAGACACCGACGCCCCTCTAGCTGAGCGCCCGCCATGCCCCGTATTCACAAAGTCGAAGACTACCGTAACTTCGGTATCATGGCCCACATCGACGCGGGCAAGACGACCACGACCGAGCGGATTCTGTTCTACACCGGCAAGAGCCATAAGATCGGTGAAGTCCATGACGGCGCGGCCACCATGGACTGGATGGAGCAGGAACAGGAACGGGGCATCACTATCACCTCGGCGGCCACCACCGCCTTCTGGTCCGGCTGCCGCCTGAACATTATCGACACTCCCGGGCACGTGGACTTCACCATCGAGGTGGAGCGTTCGCTGCGGGTGCTGGACGGGGCCGTGGCGGTGCTTGACGGCAATCAGGGCGTGGAACCCCAGACCGAGACGGTCTGGCGCCAGGCTGACCGCTACAACGTCCCGCGCATTGTGTTCGTCAACAAGATGGACAAGATCGGCGCGGACTTCGAAATGTGCGTTCGCACCATCCGTGAGAGGCTTGGCGTCAAGGCCGTCCCGATCCAGCTTCCAATCGGCTCTGAATCCACCCTGCGCGGGATCGTCGACCTGGTTCGCATGAAGGCCGTGGTCTGGGAGTCCGAGGGCCTAGGTGCCAATTTCCACGACGAGGATATCCCGGCCGACATGCTCGCCAAGGCCGAGGAAGCCCGCCACTACATGATCGAGAACGCCGTCGAGATGGACGACGAGGCCATGGAGGCCTACCTCGGCGGTGAGGTGCCCTCGGAAACGGTGATCAAGAACTGTATCCGCAAGGCGGTGCTTTCGGGTGCCTTCTATCCGATCCTTGCCGGCTCCGCCTTCAAGAACAAGGGTGTGCAGCCCCTTCTCGACGCCGTCGTTGATTACCTGCCGTCGCCGGTGGACATTCCCCCGACCCCGGGCCTGGACTTCAAGACCGAGGAGCCTGTGGTGCGCAGGGCCTCTGATGATGAGCCTCTGTCGGTCCTTGCCTTCAAGATCATGGATGACCCGTTCGTGGGCTCGCTGACCTTCTGCCGGATCTATTCTGGCAAGTTGGAGTCGAGTATGGGGCTGCTCAATTCGACGCGCGACAAGCGCGAGCGGGTCGGGCGCATGCTGCTCATGCACTCTAATAACCGCGAAGACATCAAGGAAGCCTACGCTGGCGATATCGTCGCCCTGGCGGGCCTCAAGGACACCCGCACGGGCGACACCCTGTGCGACCCGACCAAGTCGCCGGTGATCCTGGAGAAGATGATCTTCCCGGAACCCGTCATCGAGATCGCCATCGAGCCGAAGTCCAAGGCCGACCAGGAAAAGCTGGGCGTCGCTCTGGCCAAGATGGTTGCCGAGGATCCCTCCTTCACGGTGTTCACGGACCAGGAGTCCGGCCAGACCATCATGAAGGGCATGGGCGAGCTACATCTCGACATCAAGGTCGATATCCTGAAGCGCACCTACAAGGTCGAAGCCAATATCGGCGCCCCTCAGGTGGCCTACCGGGAAAGCCTCAGTCGGCCCACCGATATCGACTACACGCACAAGAAGCAGACCGGCGGTACCGGCCAGTTCGCTCGGGTCAAGATCAAGTTCGAGCCCGGTGAGCCCGGCTCGGGCTTCGTGTTCGCGAGCACCGTCGTTGGCGGTTCCGTTCCGAAGGAATACGTCCCCGGCGTACAGAAGGGCCTGGAATCGGCCAAGGAAAACGGCCTTTTAGCCGGTTTCCCATTGATCGACTTCAAGGCGACCCTTTACGACGGCGGCTACCACGACGTGGACTCCTCCGTCCTGGCCTTCGAAATCGCCGCGCGCGCAGCCTTCCGGGAACTCCGGGAGAAGGGCGCTCCGCGCCTGCTCGAGCCGGTGATGAAGGTCGAGGTCCTGACTCCGGATGAGTACATGGGCGACGTGATCGGCGACTTGAACAGCCGCCGGGGGCAAATCCAGGGCACCGAGACCCGGGGTAACGCCCAGGTTGTCACGGCCTTCGTTCCGCTCGCCAACATGTTCGGCTATATCAACACCCTGCGCTCGTTCTCGCAGGGCCGAGCAAACTTTACTATGCAGTACGACCATTACGAGACGGTGCCGCAAGCGGTCGCCGACGAAGTGATTAAGAAGTTCGCCTAACCCCGCACCAACCCCAGTTTAGAGGACAGGCCCATAGCGGGCCGGAGCTTGAGATGGCCAAAGAGAAATTCCTACGTAACAAGCCGCACTGCAACATTGGCACGATTGGCCATGTTGACCACGGCAAGACGACGCTGACGGCCGCGATCACG
>Ga0209598_10001210_pt1 | contig 21193 bp, 15 predicted proteins | sample M_140807_EF_Meta_FD_187317 | JGI IMG/M metagenome (GOLD analysis project Ga0209598, IMG submission 187317) | Freshwater microbial communities from Lake Montjoie, Canada to study carbon cycling - M_140807_EF_MetaG (SPAdes) (version 2) | ecosystem: Environmental > Aquatic > Freshwater > Lake...
TTTAATAGTAAGATAAAGCTCAATGTATCACACAGGTATGCGTTGCATAGCAGTATGACAAGGATGGCGCCTACTAGTTGGATGATTGGAGGGGAATGGTTATTTTTAAATGCCTTTAAAAAGTAAGGCGGCTACTTGTTTTATTTAAAAAATTATAGCAACAATGCTAAAGAAGATCATTGATTTTTCTATAGCCAATAAATTAATTGTTGGTTTATTTATAGTGGCGCTGGTTGGATGGGGAAGTTATGAAGTAACAAAACTACCTATAGATGCAGTCCCTGATATTACGGACAATCAGGTACAAGTGATTACGGTGTCACCATCGTTAGGGGCACCTGATATAGAACGTTTAATTACGTTTCCAATAGAACAGTCATGTAGTAGTATTCCTGGCCTTAAGCAAATTCGTAGTTTTTCTAGGTTTGGATTATCGCTGGTAACGATTGTTTTTGATGATGCCACAGATATTTATTGGGCGCGTCAGCAAATTACCGAGCAACTTCAAAAAGTAAAACAAGAAATACCAAATGGTGTTGGCTCTCCAGAGTTGGCGCCAGTTTCTACCGGACTTGGCGAAATATTTCAGTATGTAGTAAGGCCTTTAAAAGGTTTTGAAGACCAGTTCGGTCCCATGGAATTAAGAACCATTCAGGACTGGATTGTTAGAAGGCAATTAATAGGCACACCAGGTGTAGCGGAAGTGTCTAGTTTTGGAGGAAAATTAAAGCAGTATGAAATTGCTGTTAAGCAAGATAGATTAAAATCTTTGGGCATCACCATTGGAGATGTTTTTGATGCACTTGAAAAAAACAATCAAAATACTGGAGGTGCATATATCGAAAAAGGCCCTACCGTACTATATATTAGAACAGAAGGATTAACAGGAAGTATTAAAGACATTGAGCAGGTTGTGATCAAATCTTTACAAGGGGGGACACCATTACTTATAAGAGATGTTGCTACCGTTCAATATGGCGCAGCCATTAGATATGGTGCCATGACCTATAATGCAGATGGAGAAGTGGCAGGTGCAGTGGTAATGATGTTAAAAGGTGCCAATGCAGCCGATGTAATTAAGCGCGTAAAAACCAGGGTAGCAGAAATTCAAAAAATGTTACCAGAGGGTGTGGTGATAGAGCCGTTTTTAGATAGAACCAAAATGGTGAACAACGCTATTAGTACAGTAGAAACCAATTTAATTGAAGGTGCACTTATTGTGGTGTTTGTGTTGGTGTTTTTTTTAGGAAATATCCGAGCAGGATTAATTGTGTCTTCTGTAATTCCGCTTTCTATGCTATTTGCCATTATCCTAATGAATTATTTTGGCATTGGCGGTAATTTAATGTCGTTAGGGGCCATAGATTTTGGGCTTATTGTAGACGGGTCGGTGATTGTCATTGAAGCTATTTTACACCGCTTCTCGCATGCCAAGCATTTTAGAAACCTAAGGTCTATTGATCAAAACGAAATGGATACCGAAGTGGGTAATAGTACTGGTTCGATGATTAAATCTGCAGTTTTTAGTCAAATCATTATCTTAATTGTATACCTGCCAATTTTATCGTTGCAAGGTATTGAAGGTAAGATGTTTAAACCCATGGCATTTACCATTGCCTTTGCCATTTTAGGAGCTTTTATATTGTCTATTACCTATGTACCAATGATGGCGGCACTTGTACTGAATAAAAAACTTAGCCATAAAAAAACCTGGACAGACCGTTTTATTATTTTTATTGAAAGAAAGTACCAGCCTATTTTACAAAGGGTATTGGGGATTCCAAAAACTGTTCTTGTATCTACAATCGTACTATTTGGTGTAGCCGTTGTGCTACTAAGTAATATGGGCGGTGAGTTTATGCCTTCATTAGAAGAAGGAGATTTTGCTGTTGAAACAAGATTGTTAACTGGTAGTAATTTAAATAACTCAATTGCTTCTACACAACAAGCTGCTAAGTTACTGTTGGCAAACTTTCCTGAAGTGACTAAAGTGGTAACTAAAATTGGGAGTGCAGAAATTCCCACTGATCCTATGCCTTTTGAGGCTGGCGATATGATGGTTATTTTAAAAGATAAAAAACAGTGGACCTCGGCTAAAACATTTCCTGAACTCAGCGAAAAAATGACGGCTGTTTTAGAACAGGTGCCTGGTATTACTGTTGGTTTTCAGTTTCCTGTACAAATGCGTTTTAATGAACTCATGACGGGCGCTAGACAAGATGTTGTATGTAAAATTTTTGGAGAAAATTTAGATTCCTTAGCTACGTATGCTGCTCAATTAAACGGCATCATGCAAACAGTAGATGGCGCTACTAATATCTACGAAGAAAAAGTAACGGGTATGCCACAGGTTGTTGTAAAATACAATAGAGAGGCCATGGCTAAATATGGGGTACACGTTGCAGATGTAAACAGAGTGGTGAACACGGCTTTTGCAGGTCAAGTAACGGGTCAAGTATACGAAGAAGAAAAACGTTTTGATATGGTAGTGAGGTTATCGGATAGTGCAAGAAAAAATATTGACGATATTGCGGCACTGCAAATAGCTACAGCACAAGGCACGCAAATTCCACTAGCATATGTAGCATCCATTACAGAGGAAGAAGGTGTAAATCAAATTCAACGCGAAAATGCCAAAAGAAGAATTATTGTTGGATTTAATGTAACCGGTAAAGACGTGCAAACCATTGTGCAAGACTTGCAGCAGAAGGTAAATAAAAGTCTAAAACTACCAAAAGGCTATACTATTGAATATGGAGGCTCTTTTGAAAACATGACAGCTGCAAAAGAAAGGCTAACAATTGTAGTTCCAGTTGCCTTACTCTTAATTTTTTTATTGCTATATCTTGCTTTTGGTTCTGTAAAACAGGGATTACTTATTTACACTGCAATACCGCTCTCTGCAACGGGTGGTATTTTTGCACTTTGGATAAGGGATATGCCATTTAGTATTTCTGCGGGTGTAGGTTTTATCGCCCTTTTTGGTGTGGCGGTTTTAAATGGAATTTTATTGGTATCCGAATTTAACAGGCTTAAAGCAGAAGGTTGGATTGATGTAAAACGCATTGTAATTCATGCAACCAAATCTAAAATGAGAGCCGTTTTAATGACTGCACTTGTGCCTTCTTTAGGTTTTATTCCAATGGCCATAAGTACCGGCGCAGGCGGTGAGGTTCAAAAGCCACTTGCAACCGTTGTTATAGGTGGACTTATTATTTCTACATTATTAACCTTATTTGTTTTACCAGTTATGTACATACTTTTTGAAAAGGGCACAAGCTATTTAAAAGGAAAAAAATTAATTGTTGCATTAGCGGGTTTACTCATTGGCTTATCTGCTAACGCTCAACTTCCAATTACCTTAAATGCTGCATTAGACAGCGCCGTTAAAAACAATGCCATGCATAAAGTGGGCGCCATGCATGTTGAATACGCGCAGGCTTTGCAAAAGACAAGTACAGAAATAGACAAAACCTTTTTTGATTTTGGTTTTGGTAAATTAAATAGTTTTCAAACAGACAATCGTTTTGGTGTATCTCAGAGTTTGCAGTTTCCAATTATTTATAAAAATCAGGCAGCAGTTAATAGGTCGGTAACACAAATTGCACAAACGAGTCAATTAATTCGCGATCAAGAACTACGACATTTAGTTAAGAGTCAATATTACGAAGTATTAATTATTAATAAGCAACTGGAGTTGTTGTTAGTAGCTGATACGATGTATGCTAATTTTTTGCAGAAGGCAAATGATAGACTAGTTGCCGGCGCTTCTGACGTATTAGAAAAAGCAACTGTCGAAAATCAGTTAATGCAAATTCAAAATCAATTAGCAAAGCTTACAACTGCTCAAAATATTGCTATTGAAAATTTTAATCGAACCCTTAATACATCAATAAAGGTTAGGCCTGCAATAGATACTATTGTATATGGTGCCTCAGTAATGCCAACATTGTCACTCATAGACGAGTTGCCAATTGTTCAATTGCAGCAGCAGCAAGTAGTTTTATCTGAGCAGATGTCTGCCTTAGAAAAAAGTAAGCTCAATCCTTCTTTTTCTGTGGGATACAGCACCATGACTATAAAAGGTTGGCAAGCGATATCACAAACCACAGATCAGTATTATGGCGCATCGGACCGTTTTGGATCTGTGAGTTTAGGCTTAATGGTACCCATATTTTCAAGTGCACAAAAAGCTAAAATTAATGCTAGTAATATTTTAATTAAACAAAAGAAGTTAGAGGAAACGGCTGTTAAACAAGAGACAACTCAAAAAATGCAAAATGCTTTGACCTTATTTTTGCAACATAAAAAAGCAGTAGAAGGATATCAATTAAAAGGGCTGCCAAGTGCTTTGTTGATTATGCAAACGGCCACTCAAAAATTAAAAGCCGGTGAAATCAATTATTTAGACTGGGTAGATTTAATGAACCAGTCTATTCAAACAAGAGCAGACTATTACGCAGCAGTCATGCAGTTTAATGAATCTGCCTTTGAACTTGAAAAGTTAAATACAATCAAATAAACGAATTATACTTTATGAAATCTATATTATTACATGCTACATTATTATCATTGTTGTTTTCCTGTTCTTCAAAAGTGGGAAAGGAAGCAGTGGAAGTAAAAGATTCGCCGACTGTATCAAATGTTGTGAGCTTATCAAAGGCGCAATTAGATTTGGCAAAACTTGATATAGGTAAATTGGAGCCTGTGCAAATGCATAAGACCCTTCAAGTAAATGGTTTTGTTGATGTTCCGCCTCAAAATGTTTTATCTGTAAGTATTCCTATGGGTGGCTATGTTAAAAAAGCCAATTTAATTCCTGGCGAAAAAGTGGTTAAAGGTTCGGTTTTGGCAGTTTTAGAAGACGCTTCATATGTTACATTACAACAAGATTATTTAACGGCTAAAAGTAAACTTGTTTTTTTAGAAGCCGATTATAATAGACAAAAGGCATTAAATGCCAATAAGTCTGTTAGTGATAGGCAATTTCAACTAGCTGTTTCCGATTTTGAAAGTCAAAAATATTTAGTAAAATCTTTGAGTGAAAAATTGGAGTTGATGGGCATTGTGCCTTCGCAGCTCAATGAAAACAATATTTCAAAATCCATCAGTTTTAAATCGCCTATTAGTGGATATGTAACTAAGGTAAATGTAAATGCGGGCAAGTATGTGTCTCCCACTGATGTGTTATTTGAAATTATGGATCCTTCCGATTTACATGCGCGTTTAATTGTTTTTGAAAATGATGCTACGGGAATACAAAAAGGCAATAAAGTAACTTTTACAGTAAATAATAAGCCACAAGAAAAATATTTTGCCGAAGTTCATGTTGTTACACCCAATATTGAAAATGAAAGAACTACAGAAGTGCACTGTGACATTGTAAAATCAAGTGCTCGTTTGTTCCCAGGGACTTTTATCAATGCGGAAATTGAATTAAACAATGTATCCGTTTTATCATTACCCACTGCAGCTATTGTAAAATGGCAAAACAAATCCTATGTTTTTGTGGAAGATGGTACAGCTAATTATAAGTTAGTGCCAGTGGCTGTTGGTCTCGAAAGTAAGGGTGTGGTAGAAGTTGTTTCTGGTGTTACTACTGCTGATAAAATAGTGGTGGCAAATGCATACACTTTACTTATGAAGCTTAAAAACAGCAGCGAAGAGTAGGCTATCTGTATTTGATAAAGTAGGCATCTGTTCTTTTTCCTATCCATATAAAAACCACGGATAACACAAAAAAAAGACTAGCTAAAAAAAAGCTATTTACGAGTACTTTTTGAAGGCCTATTTGCGCAACATTTACAAATGGGTAGGGATATTTGTTGGTGAAAAAACCTCTTACCAAAATATAAATTAAATAGAAGCTTGGATATTGTTACCAGTAATAGGTGTCTTGTATTTTTAAGTTTACCTTGGGTGTTTGTACTAGCCAGTATAAAAAAAATCCTGCGGGGATAGCAACGTGCATTATTTCATTGGCTATACATGCTAGTCCTACTGGATGATAAATAGACCTTAAAACCAAATTGAAAATAAGTCCTACGACAGTGATATATACTGCAATGGCTGTTGTAGTGCTGGCTTTGTGCATAAATACACCTAGTTTAGTTTTGCTAAAAAGGGCACATACCAAAAAGTAAATGCCTACCATTGCGTTGGTTAAAATGGTAAAATAACTGATGTATTGTATCAGTTCTGTCAGAATTTCCGATTGATGGTTTACCAAGTCAATACTTAACTGTAGTAATATAGTTCCAAAACATAAACAGCTAGCAGCAAATAGCAGCCAGTGTTTTCTTAAACTTTTGATTGGGAAACTACTAAGCATTTAGTACTACGTTTTTAAAATCTACTTGATCTTCAATATTGTAAAAGCCAGCAATTTTTTTAATAACTGCCTCAACAACTGCATCAGGACAACTTGCTCCACTGGTGATTAATAATTTTAGTGGTGTTTTGTTTGGGAGATAGGTTGTTATTGTTTGCAATTCTTTTGTAGACCAATTTCTATGTTCTATTGTTTCTTTATTAATGAGCCTATCCGGTCCGTCAATAAAATAAGTAGGTAATTTTTGTTCGCAAAGTTCAACTAAATGAGAAGAGTTGCTGCTATTGTAACCACCTATTACAATGCTTAGGTCTGCCTCTGTTTCAAGCATTCCTTTAACGGCGGTTTGGTTGTCACTTGTTGCATAGCAAAGCGTATCTCTAGTATCTGCAAACCTAGTAGCAATGGTTTCGTCGGTTAATTGGTAATGGGTTTTAATGGTTTCTTTTAAATACTCTGAAATGGCTTGCGTATCGGATGCCAGTTGTGTAGTTTGATTAACCACTCCAATTTGAGCTAGGTCTTTAATCACATCAAAACCGCTTGAGTATTGCCCTTTAAAATCCGTATAAAATTCGTTGGCTGGTTTTTCTCCAGTAATGTATTTAGCCAGTTCTTTGGTTTCTTCCATATCATTTACAACTACAGTGGGCGTATGATAAGAAGCGTGTGAAAAAGTGGCGCGCGTTTCTTCGTGTTTTGGTTTCCCGTGAACTACAATGCTATATCCCTTTTGTGCAATCTGTTCAGATCTGTTCCAAACTTTTTCTACAAAGGGACAGGTGGTATTGTATTTTTCTGTTGAAATCCCTTTTTCTGTAAGCAAAGCTTCCATATCAAGTGTGGTGCCAAATGCTGGAATAATAATAATGTCATCTTTTGTAAGTGAGTCTAGCGGAATTAATGTTTTGCCGTTCGTGTCTTGTAAAAATGTAACACCCCTTGTAAGGAGGTCTTGATTTACTTGAGGGTTGTGAATCATTTCACTCAATAAAAAAATTCTTTTTCCCGGATTTTCGTCAATTGTTTTAAATGCAATTTCAATAGCATTTTCTACACCATAGCAAAATCCAAAATGTCTCGCTAAATATATTTGTATACTCCCTAGGTCCAAGAAAGTAGGAGTGAAATCTTTTTTAAGTTTATCTGCGTCTTTTCTATGCTGCTTTATAGCACTAATAAGACTGCTGCGATAGCCAGAAGGAACGTTAAACTGCTTCATACTGCAAAGATAGGGGCATCTGATAACCTGAAATAACAATCTGGGGGTAAACTTAAGCCCCTGAGTGTTACCTTTGCGCCATGCATTATGTATCTGTAGAGGGGTTAACCAAGAGTTACGGGATTAATCCGCTGTTTAGTAATATATCTTTTAATATAAATGAGGGGGATAAAATTGCCTTAATTGCTAGAAACGGTATAGGTAAATCTACCCTGTTAAAAATATTGGCGGGTCAAGAAACCCCTGATAGCGGCAAGTTTTGGATTAACAAAGAAGTCACCGTTGCATTATTTGAGCAAGATCCAATTTTTGAAGAAGACAAAACGATCTTAGAAAATATATTTAAGGCCAATCATCCAGTTATTAAAGCTATTCAACGGTATGAATTGGCTATGGAAGAAGAAGATGGCATGCTTATTGCCGAAACCATTACTGAAATGGACGATTTAGGTGCTTGGGATTTTGAGGCTAAAGTAAAACAGATACTAGGTAAATTAAACATTCACCATTTACAAAAAAAGGTAAATCAGTTAAGTGGTGGTCAGCGCAAAAGAGTAGCGCTGGCTAAAACACTAATTGATATTGGGTTTGAGCATCAGCATACCCTTCTTATGATGGATGAGCCTACCAACCATCTTGATGTTGAAATGATTGAGTGGTTAGAGCATTATCTAAATGGCGAAAACATTACTTTATTACTTGTAACACACGATCGCTATTTTTTAGATGCTGTATGTGATGAAATATGGGAGCTTGAAAGAGAAAATATGTATGTATACAAAGGCGACTATGAATCCTATATGGAAAAAAAGGCGGCTCGTATAGAAAGTGAACAGGCAAGTATTGATAAGGCTAGAAATCAATACCGCAAAGAGTTAGAGTGGATGCGCAAGCAACCCAAGGCACGTACCACTAAAAGCAAGAGTAGGCAAGATAATTTTTATGAAGTAGAAGCTAGGGCTAAGCAAAAAATAGAAGACGCACAGTTGCAATTAGAAGCTAAAATGAGTAGACTAGGTGGCAAAATTGTAGAATTAAAAAAGGTCAATAAATCTTATGGCGAGTTAGAAATCTTAAAAGGTTTCGACTATACTTTTTCAAAAGGAGAAAGGGTAGGTGTGGTTGGTAAAAACGGAATCGGTAAATCTACTTTTTTAAACATCATTCAAAATTTAGAGGAGCCCACTAGCGGGAAGGTAAATATTGGTGACACGGTTGTGTTTGGTAATTTCTCTCAAACTGGCCTCGATGTAAAACAAGATTTTAGAGTTATAGAATATGTAAAATCTTTTGCGGAGAGTTTTCCTTTGGCAAAAGGCGGAAGTATCAGTGCAGCTCAGTTTTTAGAGTTGTTTTTGTTTCCGCCCGATAAACAGTATACCTATTTGTCGTCGTTGAGTGGTGGCGAAAAAAAGAGGTTACATTTATTAACCATCTTATTTAGAAACCCTAACTTTTTAATATTAGATGAGCCTACCAATGACCTTGACCTACCTACACTTGCTGTTCTAGAAAGTTTCTTGACAGAATACCAGGGTTGTGTCATGATTGTGTCGCACGACCGTTACTTTATGGATAGGTTAGTAGATCACTTGTTTGTGTTTGAAGGAGGTGGTTTTGTGAGAGATTTTCCGGGAAACTATACCCAGTACCGTATTTGGTTAAAAGAGCAAGAGACTGCAAAGTCAAATGGAAATTCTAGTTCATTAAAAGCTCCTGCAATTGTTGAACCAATTGCACCGGCTGTGCCTGCACCAGCAAAAAAGAAAATGACATTTAAAGAAAAGCATGAGTTTGAAAAACTAGAAAAAGAAATGCCTGCCCTCGAAAAAGAAAAAGAAAAATTAACTACTGCACTCAGTGACGAGACGCTTAATTACGATCAAATAACAGCACTTGCAGACGCTCTAACAAAAGTTACACAGACTTTGGAAGAAATGGAACTACGCTGGCTGGAACTGAGTGAGATGGCTGAGTAGTATTCATTTGCTGATAAATATTTACGAGCGTTTCAACAGCATTCTTTCCTGCCAAGCCCATGTCTATACTAAAATCATTGACATATAAGTCTATGTGTTTACGCATTACTGCTTCGCTCATTTCTTGCGCATGACAACTTACATACTCACTTATAGCGGGATAGTTGTCAAAAGCATAAGCTACACTTTTAGCAATCAGTTGGTCTACTTGTTGCATGATGGATTTAGAAATGCGGTTGCTAGCCACTATACCACCAAGTGCTATTGGGCTTTTGGTTTTAGTTTCCCACTCGCTACCTAAATCGGTTATTTTATAAAGTCCTTTTTCTGCGTAGGTAAATCTATTTTCGTGAATGATTACGCCAGCGTCCACCTCGCCCGATAAAACGGCTCCTTCAATTTCATTAAAAACATAAAAGGAAATGTTTTTAGCGTTAGGGTAAACGTAGGAAAATAGTAAATAGGCAGTTGTATTTTTGCCCGGAATGGCAATGCGTAAATTATTTACTTGATCAGGAGTAATGTTTTGGTCTTTGCAAATTAAAAGTGGGCCAACGCCATTTCCCATAGCGCCTCCACTGCAAAGTAATGTATGAGAATGTAATAAAAGTGGTAGCACACCATAGCTGATTTTTGAAAAATCAAGTTTGTCTTCTAGTGCAAAATTATTAAGGGTTTGAACGTCTTCTAAGTGTACTTCAAAATCTAATCCCGCAGTATCTATTTTTTTATTAACGAGCGCATCAAAAATAAAAGTATCGTTTGGGCATGGAGAAAAACCAAGACTTAGTTTCATGATACTATTTTTTTAAACCGTTTTCTAGGGTGGCGAGGTAGGTTAGTACATACGCTTCTAATTGCTCAATGGATTCCTTAAGTTTCCACTTTGCTTTATTTCTTTCACCAACATAATTAGATACGGCCCTTATTTGAATAAAGGGCGTTTTGGCAATGCAACCAACATAATGAAGCGCAGCGCCTTCCATGCTTTCTAAAATGGGGTTATGTGCTGCTATAATTTCTTTGATGCGCCTTGGTGACGTTGAAATTTCGTTAATGGTAACTGCTGTTGCGGTATTTGTTTTTAAAAGGTTTACTTTTTTGATGGAAGGGTTTAGTATTTTTCTTTTTTTAAAGGGGGCTTCATTGTCTTTGAGCAATCCTGTTTCAAATAAGTTTTTAAATACGCCATTTTCACGCACACCCAAATCTGCAATCGATTCGGAACTAACTACCCACAATTTTCCAAGCGGCTCTGTTTTACTATAACTTCCAGCAATACCCATTTGAATAATCAAATCAGGCTTATAGGTGGTAGTAAGTTGTGTAAGCTTTACGCCAGAGGCAAGCATGCCTATGCCAGTTGTATGAAAGCTTATTTTTAGCTTACTTTTTTTAAAAAGCTGGCTTGCCTTTTTAGCGCAAGCGGCCATTTCTAAGTCGGTGGCAGCTGTTATTATTACCCGCATAGAGTGCAAAAATACTCTGATTCTGCCTACCTTTGCCAAAATATTGGTCAGATGGTTTATTTAACAAGACAGGAACATTTTAATGCAGCACATAAATTATACAATCCAAATTGGTCAAATGAGCAAAACAATGCGGTATTTGGCGTTTGTGCCAACGAAAATTGGCATGGGCACAACTATGATTTGTATGTAACCGTAAAGGGTAATCCGGATCCGGAAACAGGTTTTGTGTATGATGTTAAAAAACTAAGCCAACTCATTAAAAGCCAAGTTGTTGACAAGCTAGACCATAAAAATCTTAACCTAGACGTTGAATTTATGGCGGGTAAGTTGTGCAGCACCGAAAACCTAGCCATTGCCATTTGGGAGCAATTAGCCCCTCATTTGCCGGCTTCTGTCGAGCTTTTTTGCATAAAACTCTACGAAACACCCCGCATTTACGTCGAATATTTTGGAAAATAAGCCTTGTTTAATTTTTTTTATCTTCTTTTAAACAAAATTACTTGCGTCTTGTTATTATCTTTGACGTCAGGTTCTTTTGTTAATCCAGAACACAAAAGGCAGGCCACTTGATCAGCACACTTCTGAAACAGTGCCTAGCCATTAACAAAATACTTACTTGACTTAATCTTTTTTACATGGGTGTAAGTGTACGCCCTAAATATTTGATCCCAACGCTTTAGCAATGGATAAACATAAAGTATCTGTTTTTAGGAAGGAGCATTTTAATGCTGCGCATCGTTTGCACAACAGCACATGGACTCCGGAAAAAAACAATGAGGTATTTGGCTTATGCAATAACCCAAATTTTCATGGACACAACTATGAATTAATTGTTCAGGTTACAGGTTATCCTGATCCTGAAACGGGTTATGTAATTGATACCAAAAAACTAAGTGATCTTATTAAACTAGAAGTACTTGCTAGGTTTGATCATAAAAATTTAAACCTCGACACCACTTTTTTTGCAACACTCAATCCTACTGCCGAAAATATTGCGGTTGTGATTTACGAACTCTTAAGAACAAAAATTAATTCAACACTAGATTTAAAAATCAGATTATATGAAACAGAACGAAACTTTGTCGAATATCCATCTTAAAGATGGCAAAATCATTCTAACCGACGAAGAAATTGACGCGGTAGGTGACAATCATATTAGCACTTCTGTAGAAACGCCCATGCGTGCAGGTGCATTTGATCAAACAGAAGATGAAAAAATTGCTGCAATTCAAGAAAAGTTTGCAGAGATCATGGATATATTAGGCCTTGACTTAACGGACGATAGTTTAAAAGGTACCCCTAAGCGTGTAGCTAAAATGTACGTTAAGGAAATTTTTAATGGCTTAAATCCAGCCAACAAACCACAAATGGCACTTTTTGAAAACAAATACAAGTACAATGAAATGCTCGTAGAAAAAAACATTTCGTTTTACAGTAATTGTGAGCACCATTTTGTGCCAATTATGGGTAAAGCACATGTTGCTTATATTAGTAGTGGTAAAGTTGTTGGATTAAGTAAGCTAAATAGACTAGTAGATTATTTTGCAAAGCGTCCTCAAGTACAAGAGCGTTTAACCATGCAAATTGCAAAAGAGTTACAACAAGATTTAGGTACAGACGATGTTGCTGTTTTAATAGATGCCAAACATTTATGTGTAGCGAGTAGGGGCGTAGAGGATGATACATCATCTACTGTTACTGCATTCTATGGTGGTAAGTTTAAAGATGATAAAGTAAAAGAAGAGTTTTTACGTTATTTAGGATTGAATACACAGTTTTAACCAACTGCTTATTTTTTTAAACCTCGGCACCAAAAGTGTCGAGGTTTTTTATTTACTTTGAGTTCTAAATAAATAATTATGAGTAAGCAAGCATTTGTATTTCCTGGACAGGGTTCTCAATTTATTGGAATGGGAAAGTCTTTGTATGAATCAAATGCTGTTGCTAAAGAATTATTTGATAGGGCCAATTCTATTTTAGGCTTTGATATTAGTGAGGTGATGTTTAACGGTACCGATGAAGCGCTAAAGCAAACAAATGTAACACAGCCTGCTGTTTTTTTACATTCCGTTATTGCCTATAAAACGCTAGAGCATGGTACGCCTGATATGGTGGCGGGGCATTCATTGGGTGAATTTTCGGCACTGGTAGCAAATGGTGTTTTAGCTTTTGAAGATGCCCTTAAACTTGTAAGTATCAGAGCGGCGGCTATGCAAAAAGCATGCGAGTTGGTACCTTCAACAATGGCTGCTGTGTTAGCACTTGCAGATGATACAGTTGTAGCTATTTGCGCAGAAGTAATGGCAGAAACAAATGAAGTAGTTGTTGCAGCAAATTATAATTGTCCGGGTCAACTAGTGATTAGTGGTTCTGTAAAAGGGATTGAAATAGCATGTGAACGCATGAAAGCAGCCGGTGCAAAACGTGCACTCGTACTACCGGTAGGCGGCGCATTTCATAGTCCACTCATGGCGCCTGCTCGTGAAGAATTAGCGGCTGCTATTGAAGCCACCAATTTTGCAAATCCAACTTGTCCAGTATATCAAAACGTAGTAGCTGCTGCTGTTACAGACCCTGCTGCGATCAAGCAAAATTTGATCAATCAATTAACGGGTGCAGTAAAATGGACACAAACAGTTGAGCAAATGGTTGCCGATGGTGCTACACATTTTACAGAAGTTGGTCCGGGAAAAGTTTTACAAGGTTTAGTTCAAAAAGTATACAAAGAAGCGGTTGTAGCTGGCTTAAGTTAATTAGACATCTAATATGCCATTGATCCATTCAGGATCAAGGTTTGCTTTATATTTTTTATAAAAGTTAATAGCAGGTTCGTTCCATTCAAGTACTTGCCAAACCATTCTGGAAAAGCCTTTGTCTTTTGTTTCTTGTACTATTTGGTCAAACAATAATTTGCCAATACCCTTGCCGCGCATTTTTTCAGTTACTATAAAATCTTCTAAATAGATACACTGACCTTTCCAAGTACTGTATCTAATATAGTAAAGTGCAAAGCCTACAATTGTGTTGTCGACCTCTGCAACAAAAGCCCACCATACAGGATTATTACCAAATCCACTTTGTTCAAAATGTGAAAGTGTAACGGTTACTTCTTCGGGTGCTTTTTCATAAACAGCTAATTCTTGAATAAGCCCAAGCATGCTTGGACAGTCTTCTACAGTTGCGTGTCTTATCGTTGTTTGCATGTATCTGTTGCTTAAATAAATTAGCCAAGCGCTTGTGTTAAATCGGCAATGAGGTCTTCAATATTTTCTATACCTACACTCATTCTAATAAGGCCATCTGTAATACCATACTTTGCTCTTTCTTCTGGACTTACACCGTAATGGCTCATACTTGCTGGGTGTGACACTAAAGTATCTACAGTACCTAACGAAATTGCTCGAACGCAAACCTGTAAAGCGTCAATAAATTTTTTACCTGCTTCGATACCACCTTTTAGTTCAAAACTCATAACGGCTCCAGGATGTTTCATTTGCTTTTTAGCAACCGCGTAATCTGGGTGAGCGGTAAGGCCTGTATAATTTACTTTTAAAATAGCGGGATGCTTTTCTAAAAATGCTGCTATCGTTTGCGCGTTGCTGCAATGCCTTTCCATACGTAGTTCCAGCGTTTTCATGCCCTGGCCTAATAAAAAAGCATCAAAAGGATTGCTGTTACCGCCAAGTAATACATGCCATTTCCAAACAGTGGAATTCATTTTTTCTAGGTTACTACCTAGTAATACGCCGCCAATGGCAGAGCCATGTCCATTTAAAAATTTAGTGGTAGAATGAAAAACATAATCTACACCGTATTTAAAAGGCTGTTGCAAATAAGGGCTTGCAAATGTGTTATCTACACTTACTAAAGCATTGTATTTTTTTGCTATAATAGTAACCGCTTCAATGTCTACGCACTGGATGGTAGGATTGGCAGGTGTTTCAATATGCACTAATTTGATACTGCTATTTGTAGCAAGTGTATTTTCTACAGCTGCAGTATCGCGCATATCAACAATGATAACTGTTACACCCATTGCGCCAACTACTTTGTGCAATAGTTCGTGTGTGCCTCCATACAATGAGTAATGCGAAAGTACAGTATCACCCGTTTTTAACTCGCTCATAAAAAGTGTGGTCATGGCAGCCTGTCCGCTCGAATGTAAAAGTGCGCGCAGTTCAAGTGGCGATCCACTTTTATCTTTTATTCCAAAAGCTTCTAATGCTTCAATTGTTTTTTCTGCTGCCGTAAAAGTAGGGTTACCCCAGCGGCTATATATTCTTGTTTTATCTTTGCCAGCAAAGCGGTCTATACCTTCTTCGGTACTATCAAATGTAAATGTTGAAGTAGCAAATATGGGTGTTAAATGAGCGTCTTCTGCATTGTTATGACCTGCAGCATGCAAAGCCACAGAACCCATACCTGTTAAAGAAATTTTATTTTTCATACTTGATTATTTTGAATCGTAACCCCAGGTTAAAAGTGTAGCGCCCCATGTAAATCCTCCACCAAAAGCAGCTAATACAATATTGTCTCCTTTTTTTAATTGGTTTTCCCAATCCCATAAACATAATGGTAAAGTAGCAGCAGTTGTATTGCCGTATTTTTGGATATTGATCATTACTTTTTCTTTATCAAGACCCATTCTATTTGCTGTTGCATCAATGATGCGCAGATTTGCTTGATGTGGAACGAGCCACGCAATATCATCACCCGTAAGTTGATTGCGTTCTAGTAATTCGGCACTAACATCGGCCATACCTTTTACGGCAAACTTAAAAACTGCTTGTCCTTCTTGGTAGGCAAAATGTTCTTTGTTTAAAACGGTTTCTACAGTAGCTGGCTTTAATGATCCACCCGCTTTCATGTGTAAATAATGTCTACCGCTACCATCACTTCTTAAAATACTGTCCTTTATGCCAATGGTTTCATCTTCAGTGGCTTCTAGTAAAACTGCGCCTGCGCCGTCTCCAAAAATAATACAGGTAGCCCTATCTGTGTAATCTACAATGGAACTCATTTTATCGACACCTACCACAATTACTTTTTTAAAGCGACCACTTTCGATATACATAGCGCCCGTAGTTAATGCAAATAAAAATCCACTACAAGCTGCACTCATGTCGTATCCCCAGGCATTTGTGGCACCAATTTTATCGCAAATGATATTGGCGGTTGCTGGAAATACCATGTCAGGCGTTACAGTTGCGCAAATAATACAGTCAATTTGTGTAGGGTCTAGGTTCTTTTTTCTTAATATTTCTTGAACGGCAGGAACAGCCATATCGGAGCTTCCTTTTCCATCACCCTTTAAAATTCTTCTCTCCTCAATACCCGTTCTTGTTCTAATCCACTCGTCATTGGTGTCTACCATTTTTTCGAGGTCAAAATTGGTTAATTTATCTTCGGGAACATAGCCCCCAACGGCTGTGATAGTTGCTCTTTTTTGCTGCATATTGGATTTTCTTAAAATCTGCTAATTTTTCGCGTAAAGATAGGCCCAATTGTATCGTTTTTTACGCCTATTTTTACAGTTCTATTATGATCGCATTTGTAAGAGGTAAATACGCAATTAAAACACCGGCCAGAGTGGTTGTAGACGTTAATGGAGTTGGTTACGACCTTCAAATTAGTCTGAACACTTTTAGTGCTATTGGGGATGCTGCTGAGGGGCAATTGTATACCTTTTTGCATATCACAGAAAATGCCCAAACACTTTTTGGTTTTGCTGATGGGGCCGAAAAAGAGCTTTTTTTACATCTTATTAGCGTTTCCGGGGTAGGCGCTTCAACTGCCCGAATGATGCTTTCTGGCCTTCGCCCAGATGAAATAACAAGAGCTATTGTACAAGGTAATACCAAGCAATTAGAGGCTATTAAGGGTATTGGCAAGAAATCTGCCGAGCGTTTAGTGCTCGAATTAAGGGATAAATTAGGAAAACAGCATATTGACGCCCCTTTTGGAGGTGGTTTTGTATCTTCGCCAGATAGCGATGCCGTTCAGGCTTTGGTAGCTTTAGGTATAGGGAAACCATTAGCAGAACAGGCCGTTAAAAAAACATTGTTAGCGGTGGGAGCCGATGCCCCGCTTGAAGATGTAATTAAAACCGCTTTAAAAAACTTATAGACTATCGATCTAAATTCTACTTCACTAATTTTATTTTTTTGAATCGGCGTCGTCATTTTTTTATTGGCCTTAGTTTGTTGTTTTGTCTATTGCTTCAATGGTCGCAATATGCCTATGCACAAACAAAACCTGGTCTTCGTTTCCCCATTAAGGATCGAAGGGCTTCTGCTATAGAAGCGCCAAGTAAAAACCCTTATGATATCAGGGATACCTCGCTTATAAAAAAATCGGTTGTATTTGATCCTATTACTAGACAGTATAAAGTAGTTGAAACCATAAATGGTAAATTATATCGAACTCCAAGTTTTATAGATTTTGATACCTATGTAAAATTGCAAGCCAAAGAAGACGAGGCCGAATACTTTAAAAAAAGGGCTGATGCATTAACGGCGCTCAATAAAAAAGTAGCGCGCCCACCCATGCAAGTGTATGATAAATTATTTGACCGAATTTTTGGTGTGAGTGATGTGTTAGGTGGTGCAGGTGGACAACTCAAACAAATTACAGACCAAGCTAAGCAAATCGGAGAAAGCGTAAGTAAATTAAAAGAGCAAATTAAAAATACCGCCGAAGACGTAGCTGCCAATAAATTTAAAGTTGATATTAAGCCAACAGGCGATGTGAGTATTATGGCGGGTTACCAGGGACAGAACATTGAAAACCCAACACTCCCAGAGCGTGCCAGAAAAAATGGTGGTTTTGATTTTGATATGAACACCAATTTAAGTGTGAATGCAAATATTGGCGACAAATTAAAATTCCCCATTAATTACAATACACTTTCTAATTTAAATTTTGACAATCAAATAAAGCTTGACTATAAAGGCATGGATGACGAGCTTTTAAAAAGTATTGAAGCTGGAAATATTTCTTTTCAATCGAGAGGAACTTTAATTCCTTCTGCTCAAAATTTATTTGGAGTTAAAACGCAGTTACAATTTGGAAAACTATTTGTTACTGCAGCACTTGCCAATCAAAAATCATCTAGACAATCTGTTGCACTTCAAGGTGGGGCTTCTATGCAAACTTTTGAAAAAAAGTTAAATGATTACGAAGAAAACCGACACTTTTTACTAGGACAATATTTTAAAAATAATTACAACAAGGCGATGAAAAATTTACCTGTTGTAAATACGCAGGTTCAAATTCAGCGCATTGAAGTTTGGGTTACTAATAGAACGGGCGCAACAACAGAGGCTAGGGATATTGTGGGCTTTATGGATCTAGGGGAACCGCAGCCCTATAACACCTCTGCGATTGCATCAACGGCAGGAGGGTCGCTTCCTTTTAATGGTGCCAATAATTTATACAATGGATTAATTGGTAATCCTAGCAGCAGAAACCCTGCTGTTATTAATAGTTTGCTTTTGTCAAAAGGACTTAAGCCGGTAGATGATTATGAAAAAACATTTGCAAGAAAATTAAATCCTTCGGAGTATACTTTTAATCCGCAAGTAGGTTTTTTATCTATCAATACGCAAATGCAATCTGATGAAGTACTTGCTGTGGCATTTCAATATACCTACAATGGTCGTGTGTATCAAGTAGGTGAGTTTTCGCAGGATGTTGCACTCGATTCTAGTAAGGGCGTACAAAAAGTTTTATTCCTAAAATTATTAAAAGCTACTTCTCAACGTATTCAACTTCCTATATGGAGTTGGATGATGAAAAACGTTTATTCACTAGATGTTTTTGGTGGTATTCAACGTGAAGATTTTAAACTCAACATTTTATATGAAGAGCCAAGCGGTGGACTCAAAAGATATTTGCCTGAAACATCAAAAGCGGCAGAAGGATTCCCTTTATTAAAAATATTAAACTTAGATAGGCTTAACAATCGAAACGATCCGCAGCCCGATGGAGTATTTGACTATGTAGATGGATTTACGGTACTTCAACAATCGGGTAAAATTATATTTCCAGTATTGGAACCCTTTGGTAAAGATTTGGACACCCTTGCATTTGCTGGTATGTCAACAGCCATTAAAAAGAAATACGTTTATTATCAGTTGTACGATTCTATTAAGGCCATTGCGGAAACCTACGCCAACTTAAACCGCTTTGTTATGCAAGGGCAGGTTAAAAGTGGTGGCGGTGGTTCAGAAATTCAGCTCAACACATTTAATATACCACAGGGGTCGGTGCGTGTTACTGCAGGTGGTCAACAATTAAGAGAAGGACTCGATTATAGTGTCGATTATAATTTAGGAAGCATTAAAATTTTAAACGCTGCTATATTAAGTTCCAATGTTCCAGTAAGTGTTTCTTTTGAAAACAATACTGGTTTTGGCATGCAAACAAGGGGTTTTAGTGGGCTTCGTTTGGATTATATGGCGAACAAAAAGTTTAGTGTAAGTGCAACATCTGTAAGACTTGGCGAGCGTCCATTTTTTACTAAAATGAATTATGGCGATGATCCTATTCGGAACACCATGTATGGCCTAGACTTTAGTTATAAATCGGAACTGCCGTCTATTACTAGACTTTTAAATAGGCTTCCATTTTATTCGACAAAAACCATGTCTAGTATTAATGCATATGGTGAAGGCGCCTTTTTAAAACCTGGTCACCCTCCTCAAATTGGTTCTGGCGATCAAGGTCTTATTTTTATTGATGACTTTGAAGGAACAAGAACCAATATTGATTTACGTTTTCCTTTTGTAGCCTGGACGCTGGCATCTACACCGCAGGGTAATAATAAATTTCCTGAAGCTATATTAACGGATTCTATCGACTACAATTTTAATCGTGCAAAATTAGCATGGTATAATATTGAGCCAAATTTGCAAGATAAAAACAGTAGCAACAATCCGCTCCGAAAAAACCTAGCCGACTTAAGTGATCCTAGGGTGCGACAGGTTTTTACCAACGAATTATTTCCGCAACGCACTACCAATATTACAGATGTACAAACGGCTACCTTTGACCTTGCCTATTATCCTTTAGAAAAGGGTCCTTATAATTACGAGTCAAGAACAACGCATATTGGTGCAGACGGTAAATTTAAAACTCCTGCAGCAAAGTGGGGCGGCATCATGCGCGCGATTGATCAAACAGATTTTGAGACTGGCAATATTGAGTACTTTGAAATTTGGATGCAAGATCCTTTTATCACGAATCCAAACAGTAAGGGCGGAAAAATTTTGCTCAACCTCGGAAATATCAGTGAAGACGTTTTAAAAGACGGAAAACGTTTTTATGAAAACGGCATGAATACCCCAAAAGTTCCAGCGCAAGTAGATAGTAGCAATACATGGGGTAAAACGCCTGTAAACCCTATTCAAATTACGCAGGCATTTAGCAATGACCCTGCAGATAGACCTTACCAGGACGTTGGATTTGATGGACTCGATGACAACGCAGAAAAAATAAAAAAGAATTACGTTTTACAACGTTTGGCAAACAACTTTGGTGCTTCATCATTAGTGTATCAAAAAGCGCTCGTTGATCCTGCCAGTGATAATTACAAATGGTACCGTGATAATAGTTTTGATGCAGCAGGTACAGGAATTTTGGGGAGGTATAAAAACCATAACAATCCGCAGGGCAATTCGCCTATTGCCTCTACTGGTGCTTTTACACCAGCTGCAACTTTATATCCAGACAATGAAGATTTAAATAGAGACAATACTTTAAATGAAACAGAAGCCTATTATGAGTATGAGGTTTCTTTAAAACCGGGCATGGCTGTTGGTGTTACACCTTATGTAACTGATAAAAGAACTTTATCTGTAAATGCTGCAGATGGAACTGTAAAAACAGAAAATTGGTATTTGTTTAGAATTCCTATCAGAGGGTACACTAGAAAAGTTGGAAACATGTCTGATTTTAAATCCATTCGTTTTGCTCGTTTGTATTTAACAGATTTTGAAGATTCGGTGGTGGTGCGTATGGCAAGAATGGATCTTGTGCGTAATCAGTGGCGCCAATTTAATTTTAAATTAGATACGACAGGTTCTTACCAACCCATTCCCGTAAATAGTGGTGTTACCTTTAATACACTTGCAGTTAATTTAGAAGAAAATAGCAGTAGACAGCCTGTAAACTATTTAATGCCTCCAGG
>Ga0209598_10001212_pt1 | contig 21180 bp, 23 predicted proteins | sample M_140807_EF_Meta_FD_187317 | JGI IMG/M metagenome (GOLD analysis project Ga0209598, IMG submission 187317) | Freshwater microbial communities from Lake Montjoie, Canada to study carbon cycling - M_140807_EF_MetaG (SPAdes) (version 2) | ecosystem: Environmental > Aquatic > Freshwater > Lake...
CGGGCGATTCGGCACAGGGGGAGGCGTCGCGTTTCAACAATGGATGGGCCTATTCCCCCCAGCATCGGCCCTAGGGGAGCCCGCCGACCCAGGCCCCAAGCCGTAACCTATGCTTAACGGGTCAAGATCCGACAAGGTCAGGACAGCCGGGCGATTAGCACAGCGGTAGCGCACTTCCTTCACACGGAAGGGGTCACTGGTTCGAATCCAGTATCGCCCATCTCTTTTTGGTCCCAGACTTAAGGCCCTAAGGGTTTCCGGCATACTGACAACTCATACTCTCTTATCAACCAGATCACGGTTATGGAGTGGCTCCCTTGAGCAACATTCCGGATCCCCAGCAGCCGATCCCAACGAGCGAAGGTACCCGGCCCCCAACGGAGCCGATCCCGGAACTTCAACAGCTTGGCAGCACACTGGCGGCCGCAAGGCGCCAGCGTGGCATCGATCTTGAACAGTTTGCGGAGCGTTTGCGCGTCGGTGCCTCCCAGCTGAGAGCCCTGGAGACCGGCGACCATGACCATCTGCCCGAAGGCGTCTTCGTCATTGCCCTGGCACGAAGGGTGGCCAGCGCCCTGGATGTGAACATCGACGAAGCCGTCCAGGGTCTGCGTGGCAGCCGCTTAATGGTGCGGCCCCAGCCCCGTCCATCCCTGCCATCCGCTCCACCACGCCGCAGCAAGCCCTCCCCCACCAGTCCCCCGTCGGCCTGGCGGGAGGGGTCGGCTGCTGGCCCGATCCACCGCAGCAGCCAGGGCCCAGCTCCCCGGCTATGGGCCTTGCCCCTGGTGCTCGGCGCCTTGGGGCTGGCCGCGGCCTTGGGGTACTCCACCTGGCAGCATCACACGCCAGCGGCCCTCCCATCCGCCGAAAACGCCCTTGATGGCCAGCCGACCGCTCCGCCCCCCCGATCCTCTCCCGCCAAGCGGCCAGGGGCCCCAGCCACCGCCAGCACCGCCGCGGACCCACCAGCAGCACCGGCCACGTTGCGACTGAAATCCACCGAACAGAGTTGGATCCAGGTGCGCCAGAGCGATGGCAAGGTGATTTTTGAGGGCACCTTGACGGGTGAGCAAAGCTTTCCCCTGGGCCCGGGGCTTGAGGTGATGGCCGGGCGCCCCCATGCCGTGCTCGCCGCCCTGGGCGATGGGCCCGCCCGACCTCTGGGAAGGGTCGATGACTTGAATTGGCACCGTTTCAGTCCCAACCCCCAGGCTGCGCCCAGTGTTGCGCCGACGGCAGCACCAAAGGGCCCATCAAAGGCCCCCTCAACGGCCTCCCCAAGCGAATCCCCTACGCCCCAGTCTCCGGCACCTGCAGCTGCAGCCCCGTGACCTCCAACACCACAGGCCCGCACGAAAGCAGGCTCCAGCGTTCCAGGCTCAGATCGGGACGGCTGCCGTCGGCCCCGAGCCGGGGCTCCAGGGTGACCGTCAGGACGCCAGTGCCTTCCTGACGGACGGCCAACCGCCCAATCACCGCCTCGGGACGACGATCAAGGGCCGCCGCCAATCGCAATAACAAAGCCAGGGAAGTCACCGTTCGGCGCTCCTCGCGGCCCTCAATCATTTGCCAAGATTCATGGCGCTTCTTGGGCAGACCGCGTCGGTGGTAGCGGGCGATGGCCGCCACCATCAGATGTTCCAACTCCGAATACCCCAGCAGTTCACCGTGCCGAATCAGATACCAGGTGTGCTTGTGGTATGCCCCCACATTCACATATTTGCCGCAGTCGTGCAGCTGGGCCGCCGCCCAGAGCAATAGGCGCCCCTTGCCCTCGTCATGGTGCAACCACCCCCGGGTCTGGTCGTAAAGAGCCAGGGCCTGGGCCGCCACCCGGTCAGCCCGCTCCGGGTCAACGCCATAGTTGCGGGCGAGGTGCCGCACCGTGCGCTCGCGAATCGTGCTCTGAAACGCAAAGCGATCGCCGAGCAGGTCGTTGCGCAGCATCCAGTCCACGATCAGGCCCTCCCGCAGGGCCCGGTCACACACCACCAGTTCCCGGGCCTGGAGCATCCGCATCGCGGTCTGGAGAATCAGGGCCCCAGGCACGATGATCTCGGCCCGCCGCTCGTTGATCGCCGTGAGTCCGCGCCGTTGTTCCGGCGTCATGGCTTGGAGCTTGGTAATCAGCTGGTCGATGCGCTCGAGGCTGAGGCGATAGCCCTGCAACTTGCGCGGCGGTTTGGAATCTTCCGCCGCCGCCAGGGAGGCCAGGGCCAGGGCCGTACCGCTGGTGGCCACCATCAGGGGCTTCTCGCCGGATCGCAAGGCCTGGCTCACCTGGGTCACGGCAGGATCCAGGGAGCCCTGGATGTAGGCCTGCAGAAAACTGCGGCGACCGGACGGAAGGGGGTCTTGCTGGCAGAACTCCCTCTGGAGCCTTACGGCGCCAATGCGGGTGCTGGTCAGGACCCTGGCATCGGAGCCATCGGCCAGGATCAGCTCGGTTGAGCCCCCGCCGATATCCAAAATCAGGTGGGGCTTGTCCCCAAGGGTCATGCCGGAAAGCACCCCTAGGTAGATCAGACGGGCCTCCTCGGGACCGCTGATCAGGTCCACCGTCAGCCCCAGCTGATCGTGCAGCGCCTGAACGAACTCCCGCCCATTGGGGGCCTCGCGCACGGCACTGGTGGCGGCCGTCAGAATTTGCTCCACCCCATGGCTCGCGGCCAGATCGCGACAATGGCGCAGAGTCAGAAAGGCCCGTTCGATGGCGGCGGCACTGAGATCGCCAGTGGTGGAATCCCGCTCTCCCAGCCGGGTCGTGGACTTCTCCGCCAGCACCACACTGAAGCTGTGCAGCTCGGGGTTGATGGTGGCGATCAACAGGTGGATTGAGTTGGTGCCGATGTCAATGGCCGCCACCCGGCGCTCGCCGCTGGCAGGGAGGGGCGCCTCGGACCATGGAGCCTGCGAGGAGACCATCGGAATCGGCACCGTTGGGCGGCTCACTTTGCCATTGCAGCGGTCAAGGTGTTGCGACCTAGGGTGCCGCCACCATCGCCGGTGAACCAGCTGCCATGGCTAGGACGGCTCCAGGGCCTTTCCAGAGGGTCCGCAACGGGCTCGAACTGTTGCGCTGGAACCATCCCAGCGGCAGGCTGATTCTGTTGATTCCGGCTGGCTGGGCCCTCTGGCTCAACCCGGCATCACCGCCCTCGCTGCCCCTAGTGGCCTTGATGGTGCTTGGGGGCTTGGCGGTCAGCGGAGCTGGCTGCGTTGCCAACGACCTCTGGGATCGCCGCATCGATCCCCTGGTGGAACGCACCCGCAACCGGCCCCTGGCCGACGGACGGATCGGGGTGCCGACGGCCGTTGTCATGCTGGTCGTCTGCCTGGTGATCGCCCTGCTGGTGGTCCTGGCCCTGCCCCCCCAGGGTCGGGCTTTGGCCCTGCCCCTGGCCCTGGCGGCCCTGCCCCCCGTGCTGCTTTACCCCTCCGCCAAGCGCTGGTTTGCCCTGCCCCAGCTGGTGCTGGCGTTCTGTTGGGGCTTTGCGGTGTTGATTCCCTGGGCCACCGCCAGTGGCGCCCTGAATGGTCCGGCCCTGGCCCTCACCTGGTTCGCCACCGTTTGCTGGACCTTCGGCTTCGACACGGTTTATGCCATGAGTGACCAGGAGGACGACAAACGGGTCGGAGTGCGCAGCAGTGCCCTCACCCTGGGCCGCCAGGCGCCGCAGGTGGTTGCCTGCTGCTACGGCCTGACGGCAGGGGCCTTGGCCACGGCCGCCTGGATGCGGGGCATCGCCATGCCCGAATTCTGGATCCTCTGGATCGCGGCCGCCGCGGGGATGCAACGGGAGGTGGCGATCCTGAGGCGCCCCGATCTGCCACGGGCCGCCTACGGCGTGCATTTCACCCATCAGGTCATGCTGGGGGCCCTGCTACTGCTGGCGCTGATCGTGCCGCAGTGATCCCCGCGCCTCCATCGGACCCATGGCTTCGCTCCTAAGCCACCCCAGACCGCTCCGTCCCGGTGACCGGGTCCGCCTGGTGGCGGCCAGTTCGGCCCTTGAAGGGGGCGAACGGCTACAGCGGGGCGTGGAGGTGCTGCGGAATTGGGGCCTTGATGTAGAAGAACGGCCCAAACTGGTGGGACGCCGCTGGGGATACCTGGCCGGCGAAGACCACCATCGGGCCGCGGACCTCCATCCCGGTGACCCCAGCAGCCAGGAGGGGGCAGGATTGTGGGCCTGTGCGCGGGGCGGCTGGGGTTCGGCGCGGCTGCTCGAACAGGACCTACCCGACCACGACGCCTGGTTGCTGGGCTTTTCGGACGTCACCTCCCTGCTGTGGGAACGGCTGGCCCGGGGGCGAGGGGGCGCCATCCATGGCCCCCTGGTCACCACCTTGGCCGCCGAACCCGCCTGGAGTCAGGACCGTCTAAGGGCCCTGCTCTTTGGCGAGCCCCTCCCGGACCTGGTGGGGGAAGGCTGGCAAAGCGGCGTGGCCACAGGTCCCCTGCTGGCCGCCAACCTGACCGTGGCCACCCACCTGCTGGGAACCCCCCACCTGCCCGATCTGGGGGGAGCCATTCTGGTGCTCGAGGACGTGGGAGAGGCGCCCTACCGACTGGAGCGGATGCTGACCCACTGGCGGCTCTGCGGTGCCTTACAACAATTGGCCGGCATCGGCTTCGGCAGCTTCCGCGACTGCGTCGACCATGACCGCAGCGACCAACCGAGCCACCACTACTTCACCACCGAACAGGTGTTACGGGAGCGCACCGCCGACCTGGGTATACCTGTGGTCGCCGAACTGCCGGTTGGACATTGGCCTGGCAATGGGGCCCTACCCCTGGGAAGCCTGGCGCGGCTGGACGGAGGCTCGGGGCGTCTCAGTCTTGGCGATTCCTGAGCAAATCCAGGCTGGGCAGGGGTGGCACGGTGCGGGGACTGCCATCCCGATTGCATTCATAGGTGGGAGACAGGATTTCCACATCGGCCTCGGCAAAGACGTCCTGAATCGCTGCTAACAAATCGGAGAGGGTTTCCCGGTAGGTCATGACATCCTTGACACTGGCATTGAGCTCATAACTGATATTGAAATCGTTGAGGGAGAGCTGCAGTACAAACGGCTGGGGATCGGCCGCGATGCCCGGCACCGCCAGGGCCGCCTTCAACAGCAGCCCATGCACCTGGCGCCAGGGAACGTCGTAGCCGATGGTGATCGTGGTCGCCAGCGCCACGGGTTTGGCAATTTCACGGCGCGAAAAACTGAAATTGACAATCGAAGCGCTGATCACCGTGGCATTTGGAATACTGACCAATTCGTTCCGTGGTGTTTGGATGCGCGTCACCAGCAAATCACGTTCCTGAACGACGCCAATCACATCATTGATTTCGACCCGATCGCCTTCTCGGAAGGCCCGGGTATAGATCAGCATCAGCCCACTGATCACATTCGTGGCCACCGCACTGGACCCCAGGGCCGCCAACACGCCAACAAACAGGCCCGCCCCCTGGAAGGCCTTGCTATCGGATCCGGGAATATACGGATAGGCGCTCACCAGCCCGGCCACCAGAATCGCCGCCGCCACCAAGCGGCCGGTGGGCTGGGCCCATTCCCGGTAAAAGCCTGGAAATTGCAAGCGGCCACGCTCGATGGCGTCAAACCAAGCCCGGCAAGCGTGCATTGCCATGCGGGTGAATAGTAAAATCAAGCCAATCGCCAGGAGATTGGGTATGGCTTCGACCCCCCCCTCCAGCACGCCATCCAACACCAACCGGATATGGCCCCGCAGTCCCTCGGCAATCCCCTGGGTCGGCGGAAAAAAGCCGAGCAACAGCGGAATCATCAGGTAGCTGGCCAGCAGCAGAACCCCCCAGTGCAGGACCCTCACCACCAGGAGCAAGGCACCGCGCTCCTGCTCACTGTCCAGCACCTGGCTGCCTGCCAGGCTCACCCCCCTCAACCAGGGGGTGGCCCCCCGGGCGATCCCCTGGCGCAGGCGTTGGTTGAGGCCCCCCTGGAAGCGCAGCCAGAGCAAATAGGCCGCAAGCACCAGCACGGCCAGGGCCGTGCCCCTTAACCAGGAGGTGAGGCTGTGGGTACTGCGGTACTGGCGAACGGCGCCCCGCAGCTGGTCGCGATACAACTCGGCCAGCTCCTGGCGGCTGATGTCAAAGGCCCGACCGGCCCGATCATCCACGGCCATGTAGGGCTTGAAGTGGCCCGTCGCGTCGATCACCCCGATCATCGAATAAGGGGGGTCCTCCTGCACCACCAACTGCTCCGGGGCGACCGCGCCCTTCTGGGCCAGGTCCTGCAGCAAGGCCGAGCCGCGGTTGGCCACCGATTCCAGGCTCTGGGCCCCCGCCACCGAACGCAGTTCAAGGATGCGCCGGCCGTCCAGGGTGATCCACTGGGGAGAGGCGGAGCGAGCCCCTGCGGAGCCCCCTGGCGGCGCCGCCAGGGGGGGCGTCCCTGGGGGGAGGGGCGTCCCTGGGGGCGAGGGCGGCGCCAGGGCGACGGCGTGGGCGGCCGACAACCCCAGCCAGGTCGCCAGCAACAGGGCGCCGAGGGCCCGGCCCCAGGCCCTGCGGAGGCCGCGCTGATCCCGGTTCCAAACCGGGTCCAAGGGGCGGAGGGGAGCGCTCAAAGCAATAAGGGCGTTCACTCCCTCAGCTTGCCGGGCCGAGGCCGATCTGGCCGTTCAGGGCCAGGCCAACAACACCGCACCGCCACCCATCAGCGCCACGCCCAACCACTGCCAGGGGTTGAGACTTTCCCCCAGCACAACCACCCCCAGAACCGCCACGATCACGACACTCAACTTATCGATCGGGGCCACCCGGGCCAGGGGCCCCAGCTGGATCGCCCGGAACCAACACAACCAGGACACCCCGGCGGCCAGACCGGAGAACAACAGAAACAACAAGCTGCGACGGGGTAACTCGAGGGGTGATTGCCATTCACCCCGGCCCAACACCACCGCCACCAGAAGCAACAGAACCACCACCGTGCGCAGCAGGGTGGCCAGATTGCTGGGAACCCCCTGCACCCCAATCTTTCCCAACAGGGAGGTCAAAGCAGCCGCCAAAGCCGCCAGAACGGCCCAGATCTGCCATTGGCTCCAAAGAGATCCCATCACGGTCGAACGGCTTGGGTCTGATCCTGCCTAACAGACCCCTCACCGGGGCCCGGCGGGTGTTCCCTTGGCGGGGCCAGGCCGGGGACGCCTCGGCCCCGCATCCTGAGTACGGCCTCGGCCACGGTGAGATCAAAAGGCGTGGTGACTTTGATGTTGGAGGGAGGTGCATCCAACACCTGCACCGGCCAACCCAGTCGCTCGAACAGGGCGCCATCGTCGGTCACCGTCCAACCCTCGGCCTCGGCCTTGGCATGGGCCTGGCGCAGGGGGCCCACCCCAAAGCCCTGGGGTGTCTGGGCCGCCCATAACAGCGAGCGATCGGGGGTCGCCCTGATGCGACCGCCCTCCCCCACCTCCTTGATGGTGTCGGTGACCGGGGTGGCGGCAATGATGCCTGCCCCGGCAAGGATCGCCTCGCCGAGGGCCTCGCAACAGCGATGCAGCAGATCCGGTTCGACCAGGCAGCGGGCGCCATCGTGAATCAACACCTGCTCGGCGTCCTTGGGCAAGGCCGCCAGGCCCCGACGAACCGAATCCTGGCGGGTGTCGCCCCCCACGATCCAGACCACGGGTGTCGGAGGGGATATCACTGTTGAACCCTGAGATGCCTCCGCCACCAGGGCTGCGATGGCGTCCGCATCGACCGGCTGACCCACAATCCCGATCCAACGGACAGCGCTACAGGCGAGGGCCGCATCCAGGGTCCAGGCCAACAAGGGGCGTCCCGCCAGGGGAAGGAGCAATTTGTTCCCCGCCGCCCCCATGCGCCGGCCGCTTCCGGCGGCCGCAATCAGCAAATGCACAGGATTTCCTCTCCGATAGCAAACCAAAGGGATTCTTGTCCATACAATCAAGCCCCGGTCCCATCCACCGCCCAGCCGAGGCCCGATGCGCGCGTTATTTCTGATTCCAGGCGATGCCGTCAGGCAGCTCCAGACCCTGCCGGCGGTGGCGGCGACGGCCCAGCAGCTGAAGTTCCAGATCCAGGTGGTCTGTCCACCCTCGGTCAGCACGATCTGGGAACTGGTTCCCGAGGTGGAGAAGGTGATCCCCTTCAACGACGCCGATGCCACCCTGGCGGACTGGACCAACTTGATGGGATCCGTTCGGGATCCCGATTTCCAAGCCTGCATCAACCTGGCCGAGGGACGCCAGGTTGATTGGATGCTGTCCATGAGCCATATTCCCAAGCGGCTGGCCGCCTCGGGCTTTTCCGCCACCGAAAAGATCACCCCCCTAGACCAAGGCTGGCCCCCCCAGAGGCTGGCCCCCTATCTGGCTCCCATTGGAGTTCAACTGGATGCCCAGGCCTTTCGCCTTGTGCTGCCCAGATCCAGCCTTCAAAAAGCCGCCGGGGCCCTGCCCCCGGGCCAGGGCCCCGTGCTGTTGGTGGCGCCAAAAGGTGGCACTTTGGACTGGCCCCAGGAAAACTGGGCGGCCGTGACCCAAAGCATCCAGCTGAAACTCAACGATCTCAGGGTCCAGCAACCGCTCCCCCCCGGTTCCCCATGGTCCCAACGGGCAGCCCAGGTGGCCTCCAGTGATGTGGTGCTGGCGAGTGATCCAACCACCATCGAATTGGCGCTGTTCTGTGGCGTGCCCTTGGTGGCCCTGGGCAGGCTGGCGGACGACTTACCGACGAGGACGGGCGTGACTGGGCTGGGCGGAGCCACACCGCTCAATCAGGTGAGCGTGGACAACGTGCTTAGAGCGCTGGGCTTTGACTAAAAACAAGGGCCAGTGGCTCCCTGACCGATGAGCTGGCCACGGAGCTGGCTGGCGTGCTGGAGACGCCCACCTTCCAGCCGCTCGCGGCTGCCCTGGCTGCCGATCCTGGCCCTTGGGGGATTGGTGAACCTGGCCGCCTTTCTGTACAAGGTCACGGAAGGCTGGGATTGGGGCGATTGCTACTGGATGGTGCTGATCACCCTGAGCACCCTCGGCTTCAGCGACCCCCACACCAACGTCTTGACGGCAGCGGGCCGAGTGGTGACGGCCTTTCTGATCGCCGGGGGACTGGTGGTCGTGCAACTCACCATCCGTAGCCTGCTGGGGTTGGCTGAGTCAGGCTATTTCCGGCGCCTGCGGGATCGCCGCCTTCGCCGTTGGATCAACCGCATGAACAATCACGTCATTCTTTGCGGCTATGGCCGCATCGGCCGCGAAATCGCCGAACAGCTCAACCGCGAAGGGGTGCGGCTGCTGGTGATTGAAACCGATCAGGCCTGCAAGGAGGCCGCCGAGGAACGGGGACTGCCTGTCTTGCTGGCGGATGCCACGCTGGATGAAACCCTGATGGAAGCCGGCATCCAACACTGCCGCAGCCTGGTGGCAGCCCTCAGCAGCAATGCGGCCAATCTCTATGTGGTGCTCAGTGCCAGGGGCCTGGCGCCGGAGTGCCGGCTGATCGCCCGGGCTGACAGCGAAGAGGCCGCCCGCAAACTGAGGCTGGCCGGCGCCGACCAGGTGGTGAGCCCCTATGTCGCTGGAGGTCGCACGATGGCCGCCACAGCCCTCAGGCCCCTGGCCGTCAATTTCATGGAGCTGCTGGCAGGCTCCGCCTGCGAAGTCGAGGAGTTCCAACTCAGTGGCGATCCCCAGCGTCTGGGGGAACTGCAGGGAGCCAGCCTCGAAGATTTGCACCTGCGCCGCCGCAGTGGAGCCCTAGTGCTGGCGGTGCGCAACCCGAGAGGGGAGGTCATGGAGGGGCAGTCCCTGATTGCCAACCCTGGTGGTCATGTCCGCCTAGAAGCGGGCCAGCTCCTTGTGGTCATGGGTAGCCAGGAGCAATTGAGCCGATTAAGGGATCTGCTTGGAGATGCCTTGGTGGATGTGGGAAGCATGCCCGCTTGATGCTCCATGGCTGACAACGTCAGCATGGCCGACTTACGATCGACGGCTACAACCGGCGGCTCGATGTCCCTTCCCCAACCCCTCGCTGGCCAAACGGCCCTGATCACGGGTGCAAGCCGGGGAATCGGTGCCGCCATCGCCGCGGAATTGGCGGCGACAGGGGCCACCGTTGTCGTGAATTATGCCCACTCTGAAACGGCGGCAGCAGCGCTAGTGGACTCCATCGCAGCAGCCGGTGGCAAGGCCTGGAGCCTGAAGGCCAATGTCGCCAACGAAGCAGAGGTGGAAGCGATGGTCAAACAAATCATGGAACGGGAAAATCGAATCGATATTCTTGTCAACAATGCGGGGATCACCAAAGATGGCCTGTTGATGCGAATGAAAACCGTAGATTGGCAAAGTGTCATTGACCTCAATCTCACCGGAGTCTTTCTTTGCAGTCGTGCCGTCAGCCGGCCCATGCTGAAAGCCAGGAGTGGACGCATTATTAACATCACCTCAGTCGTGGCGTTAATGGGCAATCCTGGGCAAGCCAATTACAGTGCAGCCAAGGCAGGAGTCATTGGATTAACTCGTAGCAATGCCGCTGAATTCGCCAGCCGAGGGGTTACTGTTAATGCGGTTGCGCCCGGATTTATCGCCACAGAAATGACCCAAGAATTAGAAAGCGAGGCGATTCTTCGCTCCATTCCCCTAGGCCGAATGGGAAGCACCAAAGAAGTCGCCGGTGTCGTCCGCTTCCTTGCCGCTGACCCCGCGGCAAGCTACATGACAGGCCAAGTGCTGCAGGTGGATGGCGGCATGGTCATGCGCTGAGACAATCACCCCAAGCGCCGCTGAAAACGATCCGCAATAGGCGGCCAAAGGGCTGGACATTATTCCAACAACGTCCTTGACAAGTAAAAAAATTTACACTACCGTTTAGTTTGATAGGACAATGCATTAAACCTGTCCAAATCCTGAACCTTTTTCATGGATGCGCCCCTGCCTGAATCAGCCGCCTGGCAAGGGCAAAAAGTGTTAATTACTGGGGGAGCCGGTTTCATCGGTTCCAATTTAGCGATTCGGGCAACAGAACTAGGGGCCGATGTCACAATTATAGATAGCCTCATCCCCGAATACGGTGGATGTCTATATAACTTAGAAACCATCAAAGACAAAGTAAGAATAAATCTTTCTGACATAAGGGATAGCTTTTCCCTGAGACCATTGATTGAAAATGTCGATATTTTATTCAACTTAGCCGGCCAAACAAGTCACATGGACTCAATGAAAGACCCCCATACAGATTTAACCATAAACTGCATGGCCCAACTCAATTTGCTGGAAACCTGTCGTCAATTTAATCCTAATATTCGAATCATCTTTGCAAGTACGCGTCAAATTTACGGCAAACCAACCTATCTACCAGTGGACGAAAATCACAATATCAATCCCGTTGATATCAATGGCATCCACAAATATGCGGCTGAACTTTATTATGGCCTTTATGGCAAAGTCCATGGCATTCGTACTTGCATACTTAGGCTAACGAACACCATCGGTCCGCGAATGCGAATCAAAGATGCAAGGCAAACCTTTGTTGGCATATGGATACGTCAACTACTTGATGGTCAACCCATTGAAGTCTGGGGTGGCGAGCAACTAAGAGACTTCAATGATGTGGAAGATGTTGTGCAAGCAATGCTAATTGCTTCTCAATCTAGCGACTGCTTTGGTAAAATTTTCAACCTAGGAAGTGAAGAAAAAGTCAGCTTACTGCAGCTGGCAAATATGTTGCAAGAGCTAAACGGAAGCGGCGATATAAATATCATGACATATCCTCAAGAAAGAAAGAAAATTGATATTGGGGATTACTACTCCTCTTTTGAACGATTTAGAACGATGACCGGTTGGGAACCTGCCCGATCCCTTGGAGAAACTCTGAGACGGACCCTAGACTATTATTCAGATCATCTTTCGTACTACATCTAAACCAATCCCGACGTTCCATGAGCCTCCAAGACAGGATTAATTTTCCTCAAAAAGACACTGAATTCCATCAAGCCCTTATTGATAATGCTCTACAAAGTATTCTTAGCAGTGGTCAATTAATTCTAGGACCAGGAGTCAGGCAATTTGAAGCTGATTTTGCTGAATGGTTATCTCGCGATCATGAAGCAGCCCATTGTATTGGTGTTGGGAATGGTACAGATGCACTTGAACTGGCCTTACGTGCTGCAGGGGTACAAGCAGGTGACCATGTTGCCGTCCCATCTCATACGGCTTACGCAACCATTGCAGCCATTTTAAGAATTGCCGCCATTCCCGTTTTCATCGATATTCAAAGCGATCGACCTGTAATCAGTCTCGAAACATTAGCCCATACTCTAGATCTCTGTAACACGATTAAAGCTGTGATAGCTGTTCATCTTTATGGCGAAGTATGCGAACTAGAAACAATTCAGGCCTTTTGCAGGCTAAATAACCTAGCCCTTATTGAAGATTGTGCCCAAGCTACGGGAAGCCTATATCATAATTGCCGTGTAGGGACCTATGGTGATTTTGCTGCATTCAGCTTCTATCCCACCAAAAATCTAGGTGCCCTGGGGGATGGAGGCATGCTGGTTGTAAATCCAAATAGGAACAAGGATCAACTGGAAAAAATCAGACAGATGCGATTTTACGGCTGGAATAACCATAGGGAAGCGGTCAGCTTTGGTGTCAACAGCCGACTCGATGAATTTCAGGCTTTATTATTATCTGGAAAACTAAAAAAGCTTGATTCACAAATTAATCGACGTCGTAAACTAGCAGCTTTATACAATTCCGAACTGGAAACGTATCTTGGCCATCAAATTCTTAGCTTGCCAACGGAGCAAAGCCATTGGAATCATAGCTATCACCTATACGTGATTCAATTAAAATCTGACCTAAGGGACAGACTCCTCGAAGCTTCAATGAAAGCAAATATACCCTTGGGAATACACTATGCCTTACCATGCCACAAACATCCCTATATCATTAACAATTATCCCAGTCACCATCCTCTAGAAAATACAGAAAAAATGGTTCAAGAAATATTGACACTTCCACTCAATCCCTATCTTAAATCCAAGGATATTCGAACAGTTTGCGAGTTTATTCAACATATTTTTTCTCAATAAATATATGTTTTTTAATGGATTAGCCAACCTCTTCCCTTGCCATGAATACTTAACATGAATCGGCAAAAGTACGGATTTAGCATGGTGATTCCACTCTATCGGAGTGAGTCCAGTATACCAGATCTGATTAAACGCCTCGAAAATTTATCTATTAGCGAGAGCTGGAATGTGGTTTTTGTAGACGATGGCAGTCCTGACAATACCTATCAAACCATTAAAGGTATGCTGCAAAATTCGCCATTAAATGCGATTCTTGTACGTCATACACGCAACTACGGCGAACATAATGCCGTATTAACAGGATATCGACATGCCAGTGGTGAATATATTTTGAATTTGGATGATGATCTTCAAAACCCACCAGAAGAAGCACTGCGCATGCTTCAATACGCACGGGACAATAATTTTGATGTCGTCTACGGAAACTATAGGTACAAAAAACATGCTAACTGGCGTAATATTGGTAGCTTATTTGCTAATATTACTGCTAAATTTCTTCTTGATATTAATGGGACTGAATACTTGTCAAGTTTTCGCTGTGTCAGTTTTCATATTGCAAAAAATATCGCCGATTACAAAGGTCCATATGTTTATATAGATGGCATACTCTCCCAGCTCACTTCATCCATATCAAGCCTTGATGTTCAACATGATGAACGATTTATGGGCGAGAGTAACTATAATATGCGCCGTTTAATAAGATTATGGTTGGTTATTTTAACTGGGTTCTCACTGATGCCCTTGCGAATTGCCATATTGATTGGAATCTCTACTGCTCTACTAGGAGCAACAGGCTTAGGCTATGCCTTAATCTCAAATATTTTTGAAAAAAATCAAATTCCTGGTTGGACTTCCATCATTTCATCAATATTATTTTTTGGTGGCATCCAATGCTTGTTACTTGGCGTGGTCGGAGAATATATTGGGAGAATTTATTTAGCCATTAGTGGCAAACCACAATCACTTGTACGTAGTATTGACGGCTTCAATTCATCCCTTACTTAATTTATATTTAGAAATGCATAAAACACTTTTAAGCATTTTTATCGACGGACTCGCTTATGCTTTCTCTTAATTTTCGGATACGCTGTAGCAGCTTAAGCCTGCGACTCCTTGCTGTAATTGTCAAAAATAATCGAATCGGAATATAAACTAATGCCATGGCCAAGCCAAAAGCGGAAATTAATAGAAATCCCAATCCATCTGCTCCTGAAATATGCTCAAAAATTCCATCTGATTTATCAGAGTTGAGCAGGATCTCACTAATATCAATTTCTGGTTTGGAGGGAATCACAAAATTATCCATGGGAATATTCTAGACAAGATAAGAAGGATCTAGTCTTCAATAATAAAAATTCTTTCATTTTTTGTGGTTTTGTGACCGTTAGGATAAAACTTAAGATGCTCGTAAAAATTCGCCAACACCATCGTGCGTTCATCCATGCGATGGATGTTCCAAGATTTATCTTTGGTTTCTGCATGGTAATTGGGCGATCTTTTTACAATAATTTGAGACCTGCAGGTCGATTCCCGTAATCGCTGTACCAACAACCACAGCATCAGCACCTTCGACAATAGCTTTTACCGCATCCGAACTTGTGCTGATGCCGCCTTCGCAGATCAGCAATACATCGGCAGGAAGCTCTGCTTGCAATTGGGCTAAGAGCTCCCAGGCGGGAGGCTGGAAGGAATCCGTCACTTTTGTATAACCATATAGGGTTGTACCGACCCAAGCACAACCTAATTCCGCAGCTTTAAGGCCGGAAATTAAAGAATCAACATCGGCCATAATTGGTATGGAAAGTTCTTGATGAATACGCTGCAATAGAATTTCAAGCGAATCCCCATCAGGACGGATGCGATCTGTGGCATCTAAAGCAACAACATCAGCACCAGCGGCCCATACGGACTGGACTTCATGCCAACCTGGGGTTATGTAAACATCGCTATGGGGAAACGATCGCTTCCACAGTCCTACAATCAATGCCGAAGGACAACGTTGTCTTACGGCAGAAATGTGCTCTGGGCTTTCTAAACGAACCCCTGCGGCCCCATTAGCCAGACAGGCCTCGGCCATGGCAGCAATAACATAAGGATCCCGCAGGGGAGAACCGGGGGGAGCCTGAACAGAGACAATCAAGCCTCCAGTGACCCTGCGGGAAAGCTGTTGGAGGAAATTAGAATCACAAGTCACGATTTAATTCAGTCTACGGTCTAGTAATGGCCTCACCGCTAAAAACAGAAACAAGGAAAGCGAAGCAAGAATAAAAATGCATGTTAGGGAATTTAATGAGCCATAGGGGGCAATAAGAACGATATCTGTCAAGTGGAAATTATTTGAGTAGCTAGCCCGTATTGGTTCAATGGCAAAAGTTAAGGGATTGATGGAGGCAAGCCAAGACAACCAGCTAGGCATAAAACTGAGCGGAGCCAAAGCCGTGCTCGCAAAAAGCAACGGTAAATTACTAATAAAAATGACAGCAATCAACTCAATATGGCCTGGCAAGCTAAAAGCCAGTGCCAAACTGAGGGCCGTTACGGCAAAAATCAATAGGGAGAGAACTAGAACAACAATCAGCATTCCAGGCAAAGTAGGCCAGCCATAACCCAATAATCCAGCCGCAACAATTATTGAAAGACTTTGGATCAAGCTGAGAAGAGTAATATAAATCACCGAAGCCAATACAATCGAAGCCCGGGAACGCAGCGGGGCGACTAAAAGGCGATTCAAAAAGCCAAATTCACGGTCAAACATCACTGGCAGCCCGGCATTCAAAGCGGCACTGAATGCCGTGAATACAATCACACCGGCCCCAAGAAAGCGTCCATAACTGCCACCACCTGGAAGTAAACCTTCAGGGGCATTGGCGAAAAGGGCACCAAATAAAACCAGCCAAATCAATGGCTGCAGAATACCGGCCACTAAGGTGGATGGCCGACGTATCAATTGCAAGAAAAGGCGCCGAGTCAGGGCCAAGGTTTCTTGGAAAATCTCTGATGCGGCCGACACCTGGGGCATGGGCCGTTGATCGCCCTTACCCAATGATTCCGATTGAACTGAAGGTGATGTGATTGTCATGGAATCAGTTTACATGGACTGTTTCCGTTCTGCCTTGGGATCGCGCAGACCCACTACGGCAAGCTCGGCATCCATGAGGGTGCGACCGGTAGCTTGGAGATAGACATCATCCAGACTTGGACGACTCTGAGTGAGGGAAAATACGGGAACATCCTGGTCCATTAAATGGCGTCGAATAACCTCACTGACATCCTGGGTGTCAACAAGCAGATTCAGGGAAAATCCCTGGGACTTGTTGATAACCACATCGCGTACGCCTGGACATTCGAGCAGCAAATTACGCAACCGTGCCGATTCATGAAGATCACTAAATTCCCTGACTTTTAAGGTAATGCGTTCTCCGCCAAGTGCCTTCTTAAGATCAGATGGAGTCCCTTCGGCGATCACTGAACCCGAATCAAAAATAGCCAGACGATCGGCCAAGACATCAATTTCCTCAAGATAATGACTACTCAATAACACGGTCACACCTTGATCACGGAGCTGACCAAGGACTTGCCAAAGAACAGCACGACTTTCAATATCTAAGCCAACAGTAGGTTCATCAAGGACAAGCAATTGGGGGGAATGTAATAAACCCGCTGCCAGGTCAATGCGACGGCGCATACCGCCGGAATAGGATCCACAGCGACGATCAACCCATTCACCCATATCAAGAAGACCGATTAATTCAGAAATTCTTTCATCGCGTTTATTGCTAGATAAATGATAAAGGTCCGCCTGAAATGAGAGTAATTCTCGACCCGTCAGAATTTTATCGATGGCCACATCCTGGGCCACATAGCCCATTAAGCGGCGCACTTGCCTTGGCTGGGTGAGGGCATCAATCCCTGAGACTGTCACCGTGCCTGAATCAGGAGCCAACAAGGTGCAAAGAATGCGCAGGCAAGTGGACTTACCTGATCCGTTGGGTCCCAAAATGCCGTAGAGCATTCCCTCGGGAACCTGTAGGGAAAGATCATTGAGGGCCTTGACTGGCTGGTGCTTTCCGCCCCCGTAGGTTTTGCTGAGGTGCTTAAGCTCGATCAAACCGTGGATGCTCCAAGGGCCGAAGAAAGGCCAATCTAGGCAATGACCGTTCCCCCTGGCTAAGCCGCCCCCAGCGTTGCATTGGAAGAAAAGATCCGTAGCAGCTCCAAAGGGGTGACAGACGCTGTCACCAGTGGGGTTCTGGAGAGCACAAGCAAAAGGCAAACACCAAACAAATAAAGGATCGACCAGCGGAAAAGACTGCGGGCCGCCTGCGGATCCTCAGGCTGACGCCGAAGGCGGTCCACTAACTGCAACAGACGGCCATTGAACGGCAGGATGAGAACCCCATACAACCAACCCCCTGTCGGCAAGGCCAAGATGCCGAAAAAACTCATGCCGACGGTCAGAAGCCCATAAATGCCAATCCACTGAACGGTCACCTCGGCCCCCTTGATGACGGGAAGCATGGGAATACCGACGGAGCGGTAATCCTCCCTGAGGAGCAAGGCGAGGGACCAGAAATGGGCTGGGGTCCACAGCATCACTAAGGAAAACAGCCATAATCCCCCCCAGCCGGGATGGGCAGACGCCGCCACAGCACCCACAAGGGGAGGGATCGCGCCAGCCAATCCACCGATTACGATATTTTGCGTGGTTCTTGGTTTGAGCCAGGCGGTATAAAGGAGGACGTAGCTGCAGAGTCCGAGCAAGGTCAGGGCAGCCGCCAACGGATTGACCAGGAGCGTCAGAATCAGGACCGAAGCAGTGGTGAGGCCGATGGCCAAGGCCAAGGCCTGATGTTGAGCCAACCTGCCAGAAGGTAGGGCCCGCCGACTCGTTCTGACCATCTTGGCGTCGAGTTCCTGTTCCCACAGACAGTTCAAAACGCCTGAAGCGGCTGCAGCCAAGGCCCCTCCCACCAAAGTCGCCCAAAAACGAGCCGGGCCTAGGGGCCAGGGTTCGGCCACGGCCATGCCCCCAACCGTGGTGGCCAGCAAGAGGGGAATTAAGCGGGGCTTGAGAACCTCCAACCACGCCGGCAGTTGGGGTCTGGTGGGTCCAGTCTGGGAAGCCTGGGGGGTGGCTGGTGCCCCTTGATAGGAGACCAGATTGAGGGACCTAACCAAAATCAACTCCTCCCTGGTCGGGCCATGTCCTTGAAGTCATCAACAGGGTGCGACCGATGGCAGCTCCTAGGAGGGCCACGAGCAAAGCAGCGATGAATTGATGGGTAACCGTTATCCAGGGAATTCCGAGATGAACTGTCAAATTAAATCGGCCAATGAGCACTTGACCCCAGCCAAAAGCCACAGCTAAAAATGAAAAGAACTTCAACATTCTGTGGGAACCGGGAAGGAAAGCGGCACCAATAGCCATAAACAACAAACCCAGTAGAACCGGATGGGCCATCAAACGATGATTCGTCAGCAAATTACATGAATCTCCCCAATCCAAACAACGGTCTGCCGCCCATTGACTTGCCATTAGGGCACCAATAAGGCATTGGGCCAGCAAAACAACCATCACCGTTAGGGGCAAAGGCCACCACCAATTTGGCAATCGTGGTGGTAACGCCTGGGACAAATCGCCAGGGTCGTGGGTCTGGCGGTGGCAGCGCAGGGCCTGATCGGTCGCCCCCAGGTGCAGCAACAGCACCAAGGCCGTGCCCAGATGGGCGGTCACACTTAAAGAAGCCAGTAGCGAAGTGACTGTTAAGGCTCCGAGCGCTCCCTGGAACGCCACCAAAACCAACGCCGTCAGAGTGCACCAGGGAAGCCAGTGGGGGAGGAAAGATCGACGCAGCACCACAATCACGTTGAGGGCCAGCAGAGCCAAACCAACCAAAAATGCATCAAGTCGATGGAACCATTCCAGGAAAACCTGCAAGTTCATTTGCTTGCCAGGCAGCAGACTTCCATAACAAAGGGGCCAGTCAGGACAAGCGAGTCCCGCCTCCATGACCCGGGTGGTACCACCAATAACAATCAAAGCAATGACACCCACCACCAGATGGGATGTGATGCCCTGAATCAATCGCAGCAATCTGACAGGATTATGCTGCGCGGAACGGGGCAGGAGATCGGCAGCGACAGGCGCAATCATTGAGCCACTCTCCATTTCAGATCCTGAAAATGACCCTTACCTGCATGGCACACTAGCGGGATCTGACAAGATCAGTGTCTCAACACAATCGGTCCCAAGGCCGTTCGGACTTTATATAGAAAGCTGGTTGAACGTAGATCCCAGCCGAGGCATAACCAGGGTCCAGGTCAATCCCCTTTTCTGGCTTGTTGCTCTTTGCTTGGAAACCCTTGCTAAGCCGGCCTTCCGCTCGGCAGAATCAGAGCAGAATTCCTTGGGCAGGCGCCCTATGACTCTCTTAAGGGCATCGGCTGGGACCGAAACCGTTCCGTCCCCAGGCACCCCCCCCCTTGAAGGTAAAGCGCTTCTGGACAAGGCCCGCTCCCTGGGGAACCGGCCGGAAGACCAGATCGCTCGGGGCTGTGGCTATGTCGGTCCGAGCGGCCGCGTGCTCAAAAAGAGTTTCTATCGGGCCTTGGTGGCAGCCAAGGGCTATTCCCTGCCCTCAGCCAGCAGCACCTCGAGTCTCAGCCGCGGCCGTCAAGCCGAATTTCGTACCCGGGTCCACGGCAACGGCAACCTGCTGATCGGCCAGGCCTACACCCGACGCATGGGCCTGGAACCCGGCCAGGAGTTTCGCATTGAACTGCATCGCGAAACCGGCTCCATCTGGCTGCTTCCCGTTGAAGGGGAAGGCCTAGCGAACTGAAGCCCCTCCTGCCGGCGGCCCGTTCAGTAAGGCTCCTGTGGTTACCAACCCTGGGAGCGGAGCCAGGCGGCACTGATCGGGAGGGACGGTGTCGCATCACCTTCAGGGCCTGGGTTGGGGCCTGGAACATCCCTGTGACCACGCTGGCCACGGAAGTCGAGCAAACGTTCGGTGTATTTCGCCAATAGGTCGATCTCCAGATTCAACAGGTCGCCCACTTGCCGATATTGCAGGGTGGTGGTGATCCAGGTATGGGGGATCACAGCGACCCAGAAACGACCACCGTCGTCATCGCAGCCGGCCAGGGTCAGGCTGATGCCATCAAGGGCGATGCTGGCCTTCCCACAGAGATAGCGGCCATGGTGTTTGGGATCACAACCCACTTCCAGATGCCAGGACGCAGGCTGGCGCTGGATCCCCAGGATCTTGCCCTGGCCATCCACATGGCCACTGACTAGGTGCCCTCCCAACCGGTCCGAGAGACGCAACGCAGGCTCAAGGTTGACCCAGTCCCCCCCATCCGCTTTGCGGGCCAGGGTGGTCCGCGAGAGGGTCTCCTCGCTGACATCGGCCTGAAAGCCGTCCCCCAGCAATCGGGAAACGGTCAGACAAACCCCATCCACGGCGATGCTGTCTCCCAGCTCAAGCGGGCCTAGGGCCCGCAGATCGCCCCGGACCCAAACCCCGGCACGCCATCGCTGCAGACGGCCCATGGTTCGCACCAATCCGGTGAACATCTCAAGTCCGCTGGCTGCTGGTCATAATCAAACCGTCGGCGGAAGCTGGGGAAGTCTCTGAGGCAATCATGGTGGAGATGAGCGTGGCGGGGATTGCCCTCGATGCGGCAAGCCGCAGTCCGATTGTGCTGCTGCGAGACCCCTCCGGCCGTCGCCAAGTCCCCATCTGGATCGACCAGGCCCAGGCCCAGAACATCCTGGCTGGCATCAACGGGGAACGACCGCCCCGTCCCCTCAGCCATGACCTCATGGTCCAGTTGATGGCGGCAGGCGGCCTCGCCCTCGATCGCGTGATCATCCATGCCATTGAGGACAATACCTTCCGGGCCGTGCTCAAACTCACCAATGCCACTGGAGAGGCCCTGGAACTGGATGCCCGTCCCAGTGATGCGATTGCCCTGGCCCTGCGGACCGGCAGCACCATCTGGATGCTGGAAGAGGTGGTGGTTGATGCCTCGATCCCCGTCGATGCCGAGGCCGATGCCGTGGACCAGGAGGATTTCAGG
>Ga0209598_10001213_pt1 | contig 21173 bp, 13 predicted proteins | sample M_140807_EF_Meta_FD_187317 | JGI IMG/M metagenome (GOLD analysis project Ga0209598, IMG submission 187317) | Freshwater microbial communities from Lake Montjoie, Canada to study carbon cycling - M_140807_EF_MetaG (SPAdes) (version 2) | ecosystem: Environmental > Aquatic > Freshwater > Lake...
CTGAGTGAGGCGCTCGAGCACGTTCTGCTACAGGAAAACATTTCGCACGAACAGATTTCCTCTCAATTAAAGGAGGGTCTTTCCGTGTTGGCTGATCCCCTCTATCTCCGGCGCGCTATCGCAAATGTTCTCCGCAACAGTCTGCGTTATGCCGAGGGTTCAGGCCCCATTCTGCTTGAGGCGCGGCGTGAAAAAGAAGAAGTCCTTCTGCGTATTTCCGATAAAGGCCCGGGAGTGCCTCCGGAATTAGTGCACCGTTTGTGTGATCCATTTTTTAGAACAGAGTCAGCCCGCACGCGGGAGACCGGTGGAGTTGGGCTGGGTCTATCCATCGTAAAGCGCTGTGTAGAGGCGTGCGGCGGAACGGTGTTGTTGCGTAACTTAGCGCCCCACGGTTTGGCTGTTGAGATGCGACTGCCGGTGGCCAAAAACGCTGAGGGAATTCTTTCACAAAACCCAGGCGCGGTAGTTTGAAATTTCCAGCAACAAGACGGAGACACCCTTCAGTGCACGCCCCTCGCAAACGCTGAGGGTTCCAGGTTACAGAAGCGCTGGGTCGCCGTACAAAGTGAAGCCCGTTGTGCGGGTGATACGCACGTCGAAAATCTGGCCTATGTGCCGGGAGCCGCCTTCGAACACGACTATCTTGTTTCCCGGAGTGCGCCCGGAAAGGCGTTCTGCGTTGGTTTTACTCGGACCCTCGCAAAGAATTTCCACGAGTTGCCCGACCAGCGCTTCGCTTTTCGCCTTGGCGCAGTCGTCTAGAAGGGCGAGTAAATCCTTGTTGCGCGCCTCTTTGACGGCCTCTGGAACTTGGTCTTCCATGGTCGCTGCTGGGGTGTCACGACGGGAAGAGTACCTGAAAATAAATGCGTTATCGAACTGCACCTGTCTCACCAATTCACGTGTTTGAGCGTAGTCCTCTTCCGTCTCACCCGGAAAACCCACGATAACATCTGTGGTCAGCGCAATGTCGGGACGCGCTTTGCGAAGCGCATCCACGAGGGTTAGATACTTCGCTGCGGTGTAACCCCGATGCATTTGTTTGAGCAATCGATCTGAGCCGGATTGCAGCGGCAGATGGACGTGGGGCATTAGCTTGGGCAAACGAGTGAAGGCCGCTACGAGATCCGGACGGAACCCGATTGGGTGCGGAGACGTGAAGCGAATCCGGTCAATGCCGTCGACCTCGTGAACTGCATCCAGCAACTGGACGAAGGGGCTCTTGTTGTCCAGTTTTGGAAACTCATGCCGCCCAAAAAGGTTGACGATTTGCCCGAGCAATGTGACTTCTCGCACCCCTTTTTCAGCGAGCGCGCGGACTTCTGCCACAACGTCCTCGATGCGCCGAGAGCGCTCGGAACCGCGGGTGCTGGGCACGATGCAGAAGGTACAGTGCATGTTGCATCCCTGCATGATAGAGACGAACGCTGTGCTCTGTTTGGGCTCCAGAACGTGCTCGCTAATTTTCTCCTGCGAACCCGCTTCTTCGTCAATATCAACGATCGAAAACCGAGCGTCATCCATGAGCGTTTCGCGCATTTGGCGGCGGCGTTGAACTAGCTCCTCCACGTAGTCCGCAACCTTGTGAAACTTCTGGGTACCGACGACCAGATCCACGTGGCCCATGTCGCGGACGAGTTCGGCGCCCCGGCTTTGGGCCATGCAGCCGATAAATCCAAAAACCATTTCCGGCTTATTGTTGCGCAAGCGGCTCAGCATGCCCATTTTTCCAATGGCTTTTTGCTCCGCCATATCACGCACGCTACAAGTGTTGAGCAGTACGACGTCAGCGTCCGCCTCGGACTCGGTAATATCGTAACCGCGCGCCACAAGGTCCCGGGTGACCTGTTCGGAATCCCGCTCGTTCATCTGGCAGCCGTAGGTTTTTAGGAAGACTTTGGGCATGTGGCTAAAAGGGAAGGGGAGTATGCGGCGCGCTTACGGGGAAGTCGAATCCACAAACTCTAAAGCGTGGGGAGGAGCTGCCAATCGGGGCAAACGCTTAAGGAAACGTGTGCTTACCGGCCGTTGGCGCGGAATATTTCGAGGATGTCCTCGGGCTTGTCCGCAAGAGTAAGGCGTTCGCGGACGCCTTTGTCGTTGAGGAATTTAGCAATTGCAGCAAGGGTGCGCAAATGCATCTGGAATTCATCCTTGGGAACTACAAAAAGAACCACAAAACGCACTGGAGTATGATCAAGGGAACCAAACTCGATCCCCTCCTTTGAACGGCCAAAAGCCGCCACGACTTGGCTGACACGAGTGGAGGTTGCGTGAGGGATGGCGATGCCAAAGCCAATTCCCGTGCTCATGGTGCGTTCCCGTGCCTCGAGGGCTTCGACAATTTCTTGCCTATCCTCCAGCGCAATGCGTTTCACGGCAACGAGTCGATCCGCGAGATCGGCGATAGCCGCCCAGCGCTCTTTGGCCTGCATCTCAGGGATGATTTGCTCTACCGAAAGGAGGTGTGCGAGGGTCATTGCGGGGTGCGAATGGACGAAGTTAGGGGTCGCCGACACCATACTGACACATGGGATTCTGACAAGTCCCTGCGGTTAGAAAATCTTGTGTTCTGTCGTCTCCTTCCGCTTGGAGGTGGATCCGACACCTGCATGATCCACTGTGTAGACGCGTCCCTTCCACACAACGCCGGGGCCCATCGAGCGGCGCCAGCTATTGAGCCCTATTGAGAGCGCGATCAGATAGGCGAGGGGATGCAGGGCGACGCTTAACCAAGAACCCCCGAGAAAAAGAGTCGTGAGCGCGCGCATTAATAAAATAATAAGCAGCTCAGATTGAGGGAAAAGAGAGTGGGATTTCGGGCCTAAAAATAACCCAAAAGGCAATAGAAAAAGTGCCAGTTGAATGATGCCAGCCGCCCAGAAACCCAGATGCGAACTCTCAAAAGCCGCGCGCACATTTTTGGTAAATCCCTCCCAGACTTCAGCCGCGCTGCGGTACATGCGGCAGCGAATGAGTCCCGCCCCATCGCAGTTTAAAAGCCATAAGCCTTCGTGCATCCGCGCAGCAACGGCACGTCCCAAGGCAACGTCCTCCACCAAATGCGAGCGCAACGCGTCATGTCCGCCCACCGCTTCGTATGCGGCTTTGGTAAAAAGCAGCACCTGACCGTTGGCCGCGCCCAAGGTTCGCCGCAATTTTTCAGGCACTTTTTTGCGCCAATGTGGATGCTTCCCGAGCACAGAAAAAAGCAGGTGCGGGTAAAACAGAATTCCTGAAAAGGGCAGGAGCGACACCACCAGTTTCTCTACGGGCGAAACCGTAATTTGCTCAGGCCAGGCTGAGGTGAGTGAGGCTCCGTGTTGTTGAGCAATTTCCACGAGAGCTCGCAAAGCATTGGGCTGGTGTATGGTATCGGCATCCGTGAAGAGTAGAAACTCGCTCTGGGCACTTTGTGGAAGCTGTGAGAGTTGGTGACACGCCCAGTTTTTTCCTACCCAACCTGCGGGCAATGGGGCGCCCGAAATAAGACCGCCATTGGCCTCGGTGAGACCGAGGTCACGCACAAGCTGAGCCGTTTCGTCGCTGGAATGGTCGTCCAGCACGTGGACGGAGAAGTTTGGGTAATCCTGCGCTAACAAGGAGGAGACGCACGCGGAGATGTTAAGCGCCTCATTGCGGGCGGGAATGAGAACTGAGACTTTTGGCGTTGATCCAGTTTGAAAGCGCACGGAGCGCAATTTCGGAATGCTCGCGAGGTTGCAGAGTAACTGCAACAGAGCGATCCCGAGCGCGACGAGCAGGAACAAATGGATGAGTGTCAGTAAAAGCGGCCACATAACAACGGCTTCCAAGTGCGCGTTACTGCGGAGCTTTGTCGAAGAGCTGGCGAATGACGTCTTCCACAGAGGGTTCTGTGACAGCAAGATCGCTCACCGGCCATGTTGCGAGGGCCTCTCGGCAAACCTCAGCCACTCGTGACCGGACGATGTTTATTCGCACGCTTAGTGGCGAGCGTTCGAGTACTTCACCGAAGTCCTCAAAGCGTCCCTCTACGGCTTGGGAGAAGGTTAACTGTAGAACCTTGTGCGCGGAGAACCGATCGACGATTGCAGACAACGGTCCATCGAAGAAAAGCTTTCCGTGATCGATCACAATGACGCGCTGGCACAACTCCTCGATGTCGCCCATGTAATGACTGGTGAGGAGGATTGAAACGCCTGATTCCTTATTGTGCTTTTTCAGGAACTCTCGGACCCGCTTTTGTGAGGTGACGTCCAAACCAATCGTGGGTTCATCCAGAAAAAGCACCTTTGGGGAATGCAGCAGCGCGGCGATGAGCTCCATCTTCATGCGCTCGCCGAGGGATAATTCTCGGACCATCACGTCGAGTTTGTCTGTGACCTCCAACAACGAAGAAAGCTCGCCTACGACGGACTCAAAGCGTTTGCGTTCAACTCCATAAATTACCCGGTTGAGCTCCAAGGATTCTCTCGCAGGCAGATCCCACCAAAGCGCATTTTTCTGTCCCATGAGCAGCGCGAATTGACGCTTCATCTCATCGCGACGTTGCCAGGGGATGAAACCCAAAACATTAGCCTCTCCCGAGGTGGGTTGAACCAAGCCGGAAAGCATTTTTAGAACCGTCGTTTTTCCAGCTCCATTGGGGCCGAGGAACCCGACAAACTCACCCTCATTAATCGTGAAACTTACGTCGTCCACCGCCCGCATCTCGGTGTACTCGCGGTGCAATAATCCACGGATCGCCCCCATGACACCGGGCGGCTTTTTGTAGGTTCGAAAAACCTTGGTCAGTCCTTGGGTCTGAATGGCAATTCCTTTTCCCATGGCTGTTAACTGCAAATGTGACGTGTGACAGTAGGCGGATGCCTACGCTGTCTCTGCCGGTTGGACTTCCGGAGTCGCCACGTCTTCGAGTATCGCGAGGATGCGTTCCAGCGCTGCCTCCGCGGTGAGACCGTGTTTTTTGCGGAGGATTTCCACAGCTCCATGTTCCACGAATTGATCAGGCCACCCGACGCGAACGATTGGAAGATGGATGCATTCCTCGGCCAGATGCTCCATCACCGAGCAGCCGTAGCCGTTGTGGAGTACGTGGTCTTCAAAGGTGCAAAGAACTTCTACGGAGCGCGCGAAAAACTCGAGCGTCCCCGTGTCTAACGGTTTAATCCAGCGCGGGTTGATGACTGCTGAAGAAATGCCGTGCTTCTCCAATAGTGCGGCGGTTTCCTCGGCGACTGCGCACATGTTCCCCAGGCCAAAGAGGGCTACCCGCACCGGATGCGTGCTGCCATGACGCACGATCTCCGACTTTCCGACGTCGAGCAACTTGGGTTGCGCCGCCGGTTTGGCTCCGGTGCCGACGCCACGAGGGTAGCGTATCGCGATGGGGCCGTTGTAGTGGTTCATCGTCCAGAGCATATCGACGAATTCCGCCTCGTCGCGCGGAGTGCAGAACACGAGATTGGGAATGTGCCGCAGGTAGCCGATGTCAAAGAGGCCGTGGTGAGTGGGACCGTCGTCGCCTGAGAGGCCGCCCCTGTCCATGCACAGTGCGACGTTGAGATTCTGAAGCGCGATGTCGTGAACGATCATGTCGTACGCGCGCTGCATGAAGGTTGAGTAGATCGCGAGGAACGGTTTGAACCCCTGTGTGGCGAGGCCAGAGGCGAACAGTGCCGCGTGTTCCTCTGCAATGCCGACGTCAAAATAGCGAGTCGGATGGGCTGCCGCAAAAGACGCTAGACCGGTGCCCGTGGGCATGGCGGCGGTGATGGCGACGAGCCTATTGTTTTGTTCGGCAAACTTTGAAAGCGTGGTGCCAAAAAGCTCCGAATACGTGGGAGTTGAGGTCGGCTTTGTGGCGCCAGTTTTCGGTTCGAACTTACCAAGGCCGTGGAACTTATCTGGCTTTGCAAGCGCCGGCGCATAGCCTCTGCCTTTTTGGGTCAGGATGTGCAGAAGAACGGGCTCGTTTTGAGTTTTAAGAAATTCAAAAGTTTGCACGAGCAGAGGAATGTCGTGCCCATCTATAGGGCCGTAATAACGAAACCCGAGTTCCTCGAAAATCACGCTTGGAAGCAGGAGGTTTTTCACTCCAGCTTCAACTTTATGGGCAAAGTCGAGCGCCGTCTGTCCCCCGATCATCTTGACGAAATTTGACGCCTTTTCGTGCAAATGTGTGTAGGCGGGACTGGTTGCAATTTTGTTTAGGTAAGATGCGATGGCTCCCACGTTTTTTGCGATAGACCATTCATTGTCGTTCAAGACGACGATGAGACGCCTGGTCTGCGCAACATTGTTCATCGCTTCATAACTGACTCCACAGGTGAATGCTGCATCACCAGCTACGCAGACCACGTGCTCGTCTCCACCACGCAAATCACGCCCCACCGCCATCCCAAGCGCCGCCGAAAGAGCAGTCCCAGCGTGGCCTGCGCCGTAGCAATCGTGCGGACTTTCGCTGCGCAACAAAAACCCGTTGAGCCCCTCGAATTGGCGAATCGTATCGAAGCGCTCATTGCGGCCAGTCAGCAATTTGTGAACATAACCCTGGTGCGAGACATCGAAGACAAATTTGTCGGCAGGCGTACTGAAGACGCGGTGCATGGCGATAGTCAGTTCCACGACGCCGAGATTTGGCCCGAGATGGCCGCCCACTGAGGTGGGATTGTCTTCGGAAAGCACGCGAACCAGTTCGTCGCGAACTTCTTGGGCAAGAATCGGGAGGTCTTGTTCGCGGAGTTTTTTCACCCCAGCCGGAGACGTAATGGAAGGAAGAAGCCGTGTTGCCATGAAAAATGAGAGTCCTTAATGAGTTGTAGGATTTAGGGGTAACGACTGCAGGTGAAGTCGTTTCAGTAAGCCCCTGAGTGAGTTAGAATAGACTCACTTCGTCGTCTGCAGGCGGACGTTTTGCCGGAGCGGTGCGCTGGGCCGTCTCAGTCACAGGCGGTGGGGAGGTTGGATCGAATTCTGTCAGGGTTGCTCCACCCGCCGCATTCTTAGTGATGAGCTCTATACGCTTTTCAGCCGAGGTGAGGCGTTCCTGGCAAACTTTAACCAGTCGAGTGCCTTCTTCATATCGGCCCAAAAGCTCTTCCAATGGCAACTTGTCGCCTTCCATTTCACCCACAATTTGTTCGAGGCGCTCTAGCGCGGACTCAAAAGTGGGTTCAGTCGGTTTGTGGGTGGTTTTTGCCATGGATAATCGGATGAGAGTAGGTCCCCGCAGCGGCAACCTCAATCCTGAGTTTTCGGCCCAATTAAGAGGAGGCGGGAAAAGCGTTCCGCAAAGGCTCAAGCGGTTGGGTTACACTGCGGTGGGTCTGCGTCGGGTCGATGGCAACGCCGCGCCCGGGAGCCCCAAGCCCGTCCAGTAGTCCATGATTCCCAGCGTTACGAAACGGAACACCATTTCGCGAGCTTCCTTCATCTCCACCGCCGTGCGCTTGGAAAGTGACAGCAGCGACTCGGCGCCGTTAACGCCTGCTGCAAAGCGAGATTCGTGATCCGTGAGGCGCAGTCTCTGGACAAGTTCCGAGCCGCGACGTGTGTAGACTGGCGAGCCTGTCTCACCAATACGCAGGGCAAGAGGAAGTTCCGCCATGGTAGAGTGCCTCAGAGAAACGAGAACCCAGTTGTCCGCATCATCGCCCGAAGCTGGGAATTTTGCCACAAACTCTGGCAGATTCTCCATGCGCTCAAATTCAAACGGGACGCGTCCCGCAGACCAGATCGTAGCAAAAAGACGATGACCGTGTTCCCGAATCATGGGAACGACGTCCTCCTGGGGAAGCAATCCTTTGAGCCCCAAATACAAGAATAACGGGCATCCGGAAATCGCCTGTCCCTGTTGCGCTTCCGTGATTTGACCTAGGGAAGCCATGTCCAGCACTACTGGGGATTCCCTGCAGTAGAGGGTGTGGTTTCGCGTCGTGGCCAAAACGAAACGGCCTTTACTCACGTAAAGTTCAATAGGGGCGCGATCGATTAAAATGCGCAAAACTCCGGTGAGTCGGTCGCCGTGGGCCATTTGAAGTGCCGCTTGCAAATGAAAAAAACCGGTGTGTCCGCTAAACGCAATTCGAGAAGAATCTTGTGCGGCACCCTCCGAGTGACCGCGCACTGGGCGAGGAGCGGAAACGACCTTGGCGAGAAGTTCAGAAATCGCGTCCCTGCCCATTGGGCTTACGACGACTTTGCGGAGGCTTGGGTAACGATCTTCGAGTGCGTCGGCTTCTCCTGATGCGTTTGCCAGACAGACCGGAATTTGAGCGGTGAGGGGATCTCCCGCAAGGCGCATGAGAATGGCCTCCGTGGTGAGGTCTGGCAGCGACTCTGAAAGTATAATAAGCTCGGGAATAGCGACTTGAAGTCTATCGAATGCGTCCATTCCTGACTCTGCGTACAATATGTCCACCGGCGCTCCGGGGTATTGTTGGGCAAGGATCTTCTCGGCCAGTTCAGCGCAAGCTGGCTGTTCATCAATAACGAGGACTTTCTGAAACATGACCGGGGTGGGTGCCTGACTGGACCCAGATTAGGGATGGGGCCCAGCGAAGCAATGCAGAGTAAAGCCAACTATGGCTTGGTCAAGGTTGCTGCGCAAAGTTGTGAAAATTCTCAGCCACTAGCGCTAGGGGAGCGGGGCGCTGTTTTCAGGAATGTCACTTGAAGAGCCTTGTTTCCGAGTGATGTCGGCCCTTTCCTTACGCTGGTAAGGCGTGGCACAAGCGCTGCTTTGTAAGAACAAGGAAAGCTTGAAAATGTTTCCCTCAATTTCGGCGGTGTAATCTGAGCAGACTAAGCAGGTATTCTGTTTTTATATTAAATTCAGTGATTCTAGTTTTATGAAATTTGTTAAACTCACACAAAGCGTTGATGGTAAAAATATTTGGATCAACTTAGATAACGTAGACAGCATGAAACTGGTTTCTGCAAGTGGCCTCAGTTATACGCTGCTGGTATCCTCTGGAGCAGAGGTTGCCGCCGTAGAAGAGACCCCCGAGGAAATCATCGCTAAGTCGAGTTAGTTGATTTCACTCGGTAAACGTCTTTAGGAAGGCGTTGTAGAGTTAAATTGCCCCTCAATTAGGATATTTTTCTCACGGGAGCGTCTCGCCTTGGGACTCTAGCTGTGGAGCGTTACCGTCGGAGAGTTGTGCAGGCGTCGAAGTCGCTGTCGTTAACACCGCGCTCATCTGTTCCTGTAGCAATTGCACCATCAACTCCAAGTCTGCGACGCGCCGCTCCAAGTCCGCGGTCGAAGCCGTTGGGGCGAGGGTTGGGCGAAAAATGGGTTCAGGTTCGGTTTGTACTGCGGGTTCTCCAGTAAGAAGTTGCGCCCAGCGTGCCTCCTTTTTGCCGAGCTGTCTGGGAAGCTTTTTAAGTAACGGTCCCGCCGGATGGTTTGATAAAGCGTCCAGCAACGAGTCAAACGCCTCGGCTTCCGGCATGGGTGCCATGCGTTGGGCATTCGCGCGCAATTGAGCTGCCGTTTGCGGGCCGCGCAGCAGCAGTTCCGCAAAAGCGGCACGATGGGTCTCGTCTATGGCGAAGACTTGCTCGAGCTTGTGCTTGAACTTCGGAACCCGCGACTCCGCCCCGGAAAACCAGACGGCGAGTTTCTGCACACGCAACTCATCCACGCCCACCTCCACTTCTGACGCAGAAAGAGCCATAATAGGGTCGCGATTACTACGCTGGTTACAGGCATTGACCAGCCCGTTGAGCGTCAAGGGATATGCGTCCGGGGTGGAAAGTTCCTTTTCTAAGAGACAGCCCAGTGCCCGCGCGGCGACTTCAGAGAGCGTGAATTGAAGGCCGGCGCTCTGTGCGTGGTCTGGCGTGTCGCTTTCGGGATGCAATGTGTCCATGGGATAATTAAATCGGCAGTCGCGCTCGAAGGGGAGAAAATACGGGAGGCGGCAATTTCTGACGATTAAGTGATGGTCTGTAAATATTATGGTTGTGCAGGATGATTTTTGCGATTTAATCCGCCCGTGTTTGGTTGTAGTGTCATTTGCCGATCCCACATGTCCCCTTTCTCTCAAGCACTTCGCGCTACTTTGTCTCCGTGTGTGCTACCTGCATTAACGGTGCTATTCCCGTTCGCGCTGTGCGCTGTGCCCCTAAAGGCGGCTGATACGGTCTGTTCAGAGCCGGTGGGTTTTATCAAAACGGCGCTGCCGGCGGCCTCGATACAGAACCCATCGCGCAGGGCGCTTGGCAACCCTTTTCTGCGGCCGGCCGCTTTCGTTGGGAGCGCTGCCTCACTTGGCGTAAACACTTTGCGTTGCGACTCGCCGGGTTGGAGCGTTGGCCAATTTGTTAGCGTGCCTCATTTTGTGCGAATGCGCTCAGGGCTGAGCGTGGGCAGCATTTTTTTGGTGAACTCGAACACCACGGATACCCTTACCCTCGAGAGTCCCAGTGCGTCGCTGGCCACTCAAATTAGCGCTGGTAATGCATTCGAAATATTTCCTGCGAACACTCTTTCAAGTACCTTTGGTGGAGGGGCAAGCGCCGTAACGCTGCAATCTGGCACCAGTGAAGCGGATGCCGATCTTGTGCGCCTCAACAGCGGTTCTCTCTGGGTTTCCTATTATTATAACGGAACCAATTGGCGCACACCGGGTTCTGCCGCTTTGCAAGACAACACGATCATTCGGCCGGATCAGGGGGTGTTTCTGGTCTCGAAGAGCAGCCGGAGTGTCAAAGTCGTTTTCGGCGGGGTAGTAAGCGTCCAGCAGGAGCGCAGCGCGGTTCCCAGCTCAGGTGAAGCGCTGCTCCCGACTCGCTTCCCTGTGAATACCACCCTCAATGCGCTACAATTGCACGCTCAGAGCGGTTGGAAAACAGCCGCCGCCGCCTCCCAAGCGGACAAAGTGATGCTCTGGAACGGGACCTCGTGGAACATCTTCTATCACACCGGCTCCAATTGGGAGCAGGTTGGGTCCTTCGCCAACCAAAACAACGCGCTGATACCCTCTGGAAGTGCCTTTCTGGTCCGTCGCTTTGGCACGGCGAGTGCCAGTTTTCTGCAAACCGCCGTGCCGTTTGTTTATCCTTAAGCATTTGCTTTTTCATGATGTTCCCGCGCAAAGCCTGTTTTCTACTGCTCGCCTGTTTTGGGGCGCTCGGGGAGGCTTATGCTCAAAACTCGGTACAGGTGGCTTTTCAAAACACAGCCTCTACGCCGCTTCTTGATGCCGCACAAAGTCCTCTCCCAATCGGCAGCAGTGCTGATGGTGACGGCGCAATCATTCAACTCGGCTATTACACGTCGGGAACGGCTTCCTCTCCATTTTCTGGAACTTTCGTTCCGCTCACCGGACCGGATTCAGCGAACACCGCTTTTCGAGCAACTTCGGTGGGGGATTCGGGCGGTGGGCCAGCCGGTCGCTTCAGTCTCGTCTGCAACTTTGTCCAAGACGCCTCAGATTCCGGTCAAAAATTGCCAGCGCCCAACACGCCGCTGGTCGTCCGGTTCTTAAATGGGAAAACGCCAGTGCTTTCCTCCGCTTACAACGAAGTGAGTGGTGGTTCGTCTTGGCTGTGGCAAACACCGTCCTCTGCTCCAGGGACCGTCCTTTGCTTATCCCTCTCGGAGCCAGATTTGGTGTGGAAGGGGGGCCAGACCTCCGCGTTTCGCACCGCATTGCCCTACGTCCAAGGCGCTGAGCGTCTCGTCACCACGCAGCCAGCGGATGCCAAAACTGTTCAGGGCTCCAACGCGACTCATACGATTGTGATGACGCCCACTGCCTCGACGACTTATCAGGTTTACACCTCCTCTGGCGGATCGCTTGGAGTAGCCGTCGCGGGAATCAGCGGAACGGTCCCAGATGACGGAAAGTTGAAATTGCCTATCGGATCGCTCCCTGGCTCAGGCGATTACATCGTGCGCTTTACTCCCGGTGCAGCAACGGGGATCGTGGAGTTCAATTCCGCACCGTTTCACGTCGAATTTAAGCCGTGGCTATCAATGGCCGCGTCTTATGAAGCCCTGTTGGAGGACACTAACAACGCCCTCAATGACGCGGCTAAGTATCGCGGGATGCTCTCTTTTAGCATCACCAGATTGGGGTCTGTGACTGCAAACCTGCGTTATACGGAGGCCGCTCTGATCCCCGGTTCCGAGGCAAGCGGCGCGCGCGCTTATGTTCCAGTGACTCGCACTTTTAACGGCTCCCTTGTGCCGGTTGAAGGCTCACCTTCTCGCTTCGTATTTTCGCAGAGAGTCGCGTCTGCGGCCCCTCGCCAAACGCTTTCTATGGAAGTGGATTGCGGCACTCAACCGCCGCAGGTCAACGTTTCGGTGCGCGATTTTGTTTCCCTCGCGGGCGGCACCTACACGACGAGCTCCCTCAACTGTCTCCCCGCCATCACCAAGGACGCGCTGCCAAGCAAGCCGATTGCGGGGCGCTATACCGTTCAATCAGCCGATCGCGCCTACCTGCAGCTCCAGGTCTTGAGCACTGGCCGCCTCCTCTGGATGACCCGGACCACGGGATACAACGGTAGCGGAAGCGCGATGTTGCGCTTGTTAGACGCTGGGACACTCAACTCGTCCTTCTGTGAAACGTTGACCAGTCCCAGTGCCAACTCGCTCTCCACGAAGACGCTCTTGGGACGAGTTTATCTTACTCGCCCAACTGACACGGCGTGGAAGGCCTCCGTGAGCGTGACTTCCGGAACCGGTGCCTTGGAGCAGCAAGGGGGCGTCGTCACGCGAACCGCTGGGACCCTTAGCTTTAACAAGTCCAACGGGAACGTTTCTTCTGTAAAAACGCTCTCCTTCGCTAACCTCGACGGCGCGCTTTGGACCATACCTTCCCTCACTGCGCCGCCGGACTTTCTCAAACCGGGGGCAACCTTCCGGCTCACCGCGCCGAATCCCGTCATTGGTGGCAGCGCCGGGACAACCTTCCAGTGGAATGTCACCTTCTCCGCCAGCGGCGTTCCGAGGGCGGCGGTCGTTCAGCAGGCAGGCCTTGTCGTCCCTCCGCTCTCACTGCGCTTTGACAAAACGACTGCATTGTTCTCTGGCCTTTACGTTTCGCCGACGGATCGGTTGCGGCGCAATTTACTTGGGACGCTCTCCCTCAACCCGTCCTTCAGTGCCCGCGGTTGGACGGAGGTCGGCACCGCGCAAACGCTTTCCACCGCCGACTGGTCTCTTGTCCCTGTGCAGCCATGAACTTTTCCTTTTCTCAAATCTCAAGCATCGCCCATCCGCCCCATCTCCGGCCAACCCAAGCGCATCCCATGCACACCTCGCCCGTTCTCTCTGCCCCAACCCTGCGCCGCCTCTTTGACGCGCTTCTTCCGTTGCTCCTATGCCCTCCCACGCCCCGGCCAGAGACGAACGCCATGAGAAACACCACCGCCCCTTCCCCCCAACCGCTGCGCAAAAGCCTGCGCACACTCCAGCTGCTTTTGACACTACTCGCCACGCTGGCAGCGGTCCCCGCGCAGGCGCAGAGGATGCCGCAGGACAGTTGGTATTACGAATACGAACCAAAAAACGTGCCACCGCTGGCCAAAATTGATTCACTCCCTGAAGGCTCAACAAACATTGAAATAAAAGATTTCGAAATTAATATTTTATCAAAGTCAGGCGACTTGTTGAATAAACTCTCTTTTGGAGATGGCTACTACGTATGGAGCGGGGGTCTTCTAGCAAATTTCCACGAAGGTCAAATACTCAACTTAATAAGGCTAAAGGACAGCACTTATATACTCCGATACATCAAGGATGCGAGTGCAAAAATACAACATATCAATGAATACGGCGAATCACTTTATTCATTTGAAATATCATTTTTAGGCACGCTTTATACCGGTCCATTTTCAGAGGAAAAATTACGCACCAATCTCAACTATTTAAATCAATATAATTACGACTCATGGACGAATCCAATAGTGGCCCCTGCATATTGTCAGATTCAAGAAGTCGAAGGCGGCGATATTTTATTCACCTACGATACTGCCAAATTACTCTGCAGGAGGTCTTACCGCTTAGCTCCGACGCAAACGAGAAACTTCGTGCCTCTGCCGAAAATCCTTTCCCAGTCGCGACGTAACGGCACCACCCTCGTCGATATCGATTATGTGATTACCGACCCCGACAGCGTGTCGGTACAAACCGCAATCCTTGCCTTTAAAGATGGAGGTTCCTCTCTTAAAGACATTATACCAGTTCACTCTTTTGCCGAAGACACCAATTTAAACCTAGGCATGAACATAACGACAGGGGAGAAGCACCGACTTACATGGGACGTCTCGAAGGATTGGAATACCGACTTCGGAACGATTCAATTTGAAATTCTCGCAAAGGACAATCGGAATTTGGTGGATTTAGACTTTATTACAACGCCTTCTTCCAACACAGACGCCGCGATAAAATTCGTTAAAACGCCTGTTCAAAACAGCGAACTCCTCTCGGCATTTTTGTGGCTGTTCGCAGCACGAGACCCCGAAATTAAACTCCAAGATGCTCAAATCCTGTCTATTAACTCAAATAAAGTTTTGGTAAACGATCAAGATGCAGTGACTGACGATGGCGTGGCATTCATTATGAGCCGAATGGGGCTTCGCAAAGCCTCCGATGCAGAACTTGCCCGGGCGAAGACGTTCGGAACTTTTTGGACCTGGGTGATGCCAACGGGCAACAACTGAGAACTCTCCACGCATGCTCGGAGCACCCCCATCGCCTAGTCCGGCTGCCTCGGCCCAACCTCCCTCGTTCCGGATGCGTTTGGCAACGGCTGTGCTGTGCATTCTCGCAGGCGCCGCTTTCGCTCTCGAGGTCATCCACGCCACTCAAGTCCAGCTCACGATTCGTTCTGTTCCAGCGGGATTGATGATCGCTAGTACATCCTACTACGACTCAAGCAAGGCCGTCTCGGTGGCCGCCCCACCTGAATCACAACAGGGCTCCAAGTTTGTATACTGGCGCCTGAACGGTCTCCGCCAAGATGACAGCCGAGGGATCCCTTTAAACTCCCTGGATTTCAAAATTTACGAAAACACGGAAGCGGCTGCAGTTTATTTGCCAGAATCCCAAGATTCGGATCACGACGGCGTTCCAGACTGGTACGAAATACGCCAATATGGCTCCCTTGCACAAGATGCCCCCAGCGATACGGATGGCGACGGCGTCACCCTCCTGAACGAATTTCTCGGTGGAACAAACCCTCTAGTTGCAGATCGCATCGTCACGCTGGAAACGAGTTCACTGCAGGGAGGCATTTCCAGACGGCGCGGTCCTGTCATGGCCGCAGTGGTTGGCAGTCAATACCGCCAATACACAGAGAAATTTTCTCCGTCGACCCTGATCCCGATCCGTACGTCATACTTGGTTACGGGAAGCACTATTACCACCACGAATGCTCCCGCCGAAATCGACGGTTATCGTTTTACGCAATGGAAGATCAACGGCTCCCGCCAAGAAAACGAAAACCACGTCGCGATCCATCAAGTTTCCATGACGCTTACGGACACAACGACTGCCGTCGCTGAGTACGTGTTCGGAACTCTGGATACTGGATCAACAGGCGTCCCCGATTGGTATCGACTGCACCATTATGGCACCTTGGATGTAAGTCCCACCAGCGACACGGATGGAGATGGACGTTCGCTTGCTGAAGAGTTCCGAGACGGGACGCAACCAAGGGTCGCAGACACAGTCCCCCAAAAGCCAACGACGTCAGATGGCGGTGTAATCAGCGGGGGCGTATCACGACGTCGCGGCCCTTTATTGCCGATAGCCTTCTCTTCTAAATACACCCATTACAAAGAATCCAGCGAACCGAGCCTGCTCGTCTGCCGGGAGACGTATTTAACCAACGGCACTCTTGTTACGACCACCGACGCCCCTGCCGAAATCAATGGGTATAAATTCACGCATTGGACGGTGAACGGCGTGCGCCAGGAATCCCAAACTGGTTGTGCCGTCTCAAAACTTACCTTTAATCTTGCGACAGACACCCAGACGATCGCGCACTATCTGCCTGCATCTCTGGACACAGACAATGACGGAATCCCCGATTGGTTCGAATTGTTCCACTATGGAACACTGAGTTACGGAGCGGATTTTGACGGCGACAAAGACGGACGCACGTTGGCCCAAGAATATGCAACCGGGACGGATCCCACGGTTTTCAACCCGCCGCCACCACCTTCGATCTCTGACGGAGGCCTTCTCGAAGGCGGCGTATCGCGCCGGCGCGGGGCCAAGATGGTGCTTAATCTGCAGTATTTCCCCGCGAGCCAAGTCGCGGAAAAAGGAGCAGGCGGCTTTTTTACCGACGCCTTCACTGGGTCACCCGGGACTTTCAAAATGTCCCGTGGAGCGAGCGCGCCGGCATTGGGCGATGTAGACGGCGATGGCGACCTTGATCTGATCGTGGGCGGTTCTGGGGGAGCGGTGCGCTTTTATCGTAACACAGGTTCGCCCTTCGCTCCGGAATTGAAGGAGGTGCCCAATGCTCTTGCCGGCCTTTCCAACTGGCCTACGGGAGCAGTCTACCCGGCGTTGGGTGACTGGACGGGCGATGGACGCGCCGATCTCGTGGTCGGTTCTGATGACGGCATTTTACGATTTTATCGCGCGACCACCACCGGTTCTCCCCTTTTTGAGTGGGTGGGAAACTTGACCGTCGGTTCTGGGGTGGTTCAGCTCGCATTTTGGAGCAAGACGGGTGGTCCTGATCTGTTGGTTCTGGACGGGACTAGTGGAGCGGTTCTGCAGTTCGCCAAAGGAACCGGAAGCGTGCCCTATTCGGCGACGCCGACTAACGCAGATTTACTTTCTGGCAACCCGATCACAGTTGGCACCGCACTTTCGGTCGTGGATTCGAACAACGACGGCATCGCGGACATTCTCGCCTCGGACGCTGATGGGCGGATTTGGTGTTTCCTCGGCAAAAGTAACGGAGGCTTTAGTCTGGAGAGTAAGGTGTGGGGCGGAAGCTTTAACGGGTTCCGAGCTGGGTTGAGCGCGGCGATCGTGGATTTTGACGGTGACGGTGCTCCGGATATTGTCGGTGGTGGGAGCGATGGTGCGCTCATTTATCTGCAAAACCCGGCGTTGCACTTGCGTTTGAGTCCGGCGGTTTTGACTCTTAACAGTGGCGAAAGCGTGCAGTTCATTAGCATCGATGACGATGGAACGCTTGTGTGGCGGTTGGGTGCTAGCCGCAGTGGGGGATCGATTACGGCGGGCGGCACTGCGGTGTCCAGCGGCACGGTTGGGATAGGTGGCTGGTATTCCTCAGGGAGCAAGTCGGGTATCGACCAAGTGGTGGCGACCAACAGCGCTGGGCGTTCTGGGGTCGCTTGGGTGAATGTCGTGCAAGCGGATGCTGGCACGAAACACAAGTGGCGCGCTCTTTTGGTCGATGGCCGCCGTAGCGTGAATGATCCTGTGTGGCCGGCTTCCGAGACGCTGACATCCCGCGCAAGGGATGTGCTCAAATATCGAGGCCTGGGCAACACCGATATTCAGAGCCTCGGCTATGGCAAACGTGCGAATGGTCTTCCAACGCGTGCGGCGCTGGCGACTGCATTGCGTGACGGCGGCGCGGTGGATGCCTCTACGGAGGAGCTCGTTGTCTACCTCGCCGACCATGGACGTTTGGACAGCAACGGGGATGGTCTCTTTATCCTTTCAGAGAATGAAACAGTCAGCGGCACCGAACTTGATCAGTGGATGGATGCGTTGCAGACCGCTCACCCGAAGCTCGCGGTGGTGGTGGTGGTGGAAAGTTGCTTTGCCGGTCGAGTCACCGAGCAGCTTGCCAAGTCTGATGCCTATACCTCTCGCCGCTTCGTGCTTAGTTCCACGGCCCGCGATGAACTGGCGCATCTCGCCGCAAACGGGTTGGTGAGCTACTCCATGATGTGGTGGAGTGCAGTGGCCTCGGGCAAGACCTTGGGAGAGGCGCACGTCGCGGCAGTGAGTGCGATGTCCGGCTTGCAAACGCCCCAGGCTAGCGCAGGCGGGGCGGTGCTTTCTTCGGGTAAGTTGGGGTTGGACACGGTCGCCGATTCGGGACGCCCCGTGGTGAATGTCGTGGGCGGCGATATCGTGCTCAAAGGGACTCGTGAGACGACAATTACGGCCTCGGTGAGCTCTGCGCTGGCGGTGGAAAATGTCTTCGGCGTCATTGTTCCACCCGGCTATCATCCCACTGGGGATGCGCCTGTGATGAATTTGCCCGAGGTCGAACTTGCCCTGGACGCAGCAACGGGCTTGTGGTCGTCCAAAGTGGGCGGCTTCAGCGAAAGCGGCGCTCCCTATACCGTGTTGATCCAGGCACGGGACGTTTGGGGGCAGGTCAGTGCGCCTTCAATTTTGCACGTCACCCAACAGTCGACGCGCAACCGGTTGATCATTTTCGCCTCAGGGAAGTCTAATTGGAAGGGCGCCGAGGACGCGGGTAAACTAGTCGACTATGTGCGTGAAGCGGCTTCTCGGCGACGCGTGCAGAGCGCAGATATTAAGGTTTTTGCGGATCCAGCGCTTTCGGTGGACAACGCTTTGAGTGCAACTTCCGCTAATCTGCAGGCTGCCATTCAGACGTGGTCAAACGCGGACGGCCAACTTGGAGTGCTGACCATTTTGCTCGTTGGGCAGGGGAGTAAACAAGGGCTGATGTGCGCAAATGGGGATCTTATCACTCCCTCCAATCTCAAAAAATGGATCGATGCGCTTCAGGATAATTCAACTGCCCAAGTTCAGGTCATGATCGATGCTGATTACTCTGGGATTTTCGTTAAAGGGGTCGGCAACTCGAAAAAAGACCGCATTTTAATTTCGAGTACGGATAGCGATAAGCTGAATGTTTTCGCAAATGGTCACTGGTCGACGGTGACAAACTGGATTTGGAACGCCATTTCCCGAGGGAACGACTTGCGCCAAAGTTATGATGAAGCGATGGATCTCGCTCAGTTAATTGGGAAAGATAATCCGTCGCAATTTGATGACAACGGGGATGGAGTTTTCGACAAGGCGCAGGATGGGGTTAAGTCGATCAATGCTTTCGTGGGTTCAGCCTACATCACGGCAGATGACCCGCCCTTTATCTGGAAGGCGAGTGCGGCGATCCAAACCGGCTCCTCAGCTGCGGCTCGGTTTTATGTGGCGGGAATCATGATGCCAGATGGCGGCTCTCCGGAGAGAGTTTGGGGCGACGTCATCGGGCCCGATGGTTCCAGTCGAGGTGCCGTTGAACTCTGGCGCAACGTGACCAAGAATCGTTACGAGGGAATGTTTAAGGATTTCGCTGAACCCGGGCGTTACCTCGTTTTTGTGCAGGCAGGGACCGAAGGGGATCCTTCCCGTACTACGCCGCCTGCAGTAATACAGATTTTTTACGGTGTGCAACAAAGTAGCGGTGAACCCGCGCAGAGCTATTTGCCAAGTTTGATCCTTCCGTTGGACGGTCGTTCCATGAGTGTTGAAACCGCCTCCGGTGGGGCTTGGCGCATCGACTTAAAACGCGGACAGCGTGTGTTGATCGAGGCGTTGGATGTTTCACCTAAGCGGGACGTTTCTCTGCAAATTACGGGAGCGGGCGCTCAGATTTTGGCCGAGGCGAATCGGTGGGGCGCGGGTTTTGGCGAGTCCATTAACGGTTGGGAAGTGCCGGCAGATGGCAGTTACATCGTCCGCGCAACGTTCGGGTCGGGCAATGGGACAGGCAAGGCGAATTGTAAGGTTCGCGCATCCATTAAGTACGATGCACTTAACGGAGATTCGGGGGCAGTGTTGACTCAACAGACCATCGATTTCCCGCAGCCTGCGAGCCGGACGCTAGCGCAAGGTTCAATGACGCTTATTGCCACGGCAACTTCTAATCTTGCGGTCCGGTTTGAATTGGTCAGTGGTTCTGCCCAGTTACAGGGAAGTACACTGACTCCGACAGCTGCAGGAGCGTTGGTGGTTCGTGCCTTTCAGGACGGCAATGCAACCATTGATTCCGCTCAGGCGGTGGAACGCGCTTTTAGTGTCACCAACGTGGTGAAGGAAACTTATGACATTTGGGCGCGGAGGGTTTTTGGTGATAGGTACGCGACAATTGGCGGCCCGACTCAAGACGCGGACGGCGATGGTCGATCCAACGAAGCGGAGTGGCTTGCCAATACCGACCCGAATTCCGCCTCCGATTTCCTGCGCATTCTGAGCACGGCGATCACGAATGATTCCTGCACGATTCGTTGGCTCGGGAAAGTGGGCGTCAATTATCGTCTCATGAAAAGCTCGGATATGACCACCTGGAGCGCGATTCCCGATGCAGTCTTCACGGGGCAGGGGGGAGTATTAGAGTTTGTGGAATCCGTTTCACAAATAGACCAGCGGTTTTATCGAGTGGAAGTGGTGCGATAACTCGGCCTTATTTTGCGGAAGAGAGGGAGCCGGGTCTGAGTGCTGAGTCGCTTAGAGCTTCTCCGGAGGAGGGATTTGCGCTTTAAGTGGCACGATGTTCTCCCGTCGTAGCTTTCTGGAAGCCTCATTCCTCGCCACGCTGACCGCACGACTCGCTGGTGCCAGCGAGGGGCAGCGCGCTCCGCGGGTCGTTCTGCGATCATCGTGGCAGACGGTCAATATTGGCGACATCGCGCACACTCCAGGGATGCTAGCGTTGTTGGAAAAGCATTTTCCCGCTGCGCAAATTACTCTGTGGCCCAGTAGCGTGGATAACGGGGTTGGCGAGATGTTGCAGCGTCGTTTCCCGAAGCTAAAAATTCAGTCTGGGAATTCAGATCTGCAAAAGCTCTACGATGAAAATGACTTTCTTCTGCACGGCTCGGGGCCCTCTCTCGTCGCCGAAAAAGACTTGGCCCGCTGGCGGCAACTGGGAGAAAAGCCCTACGGCATCTTAGGAATCACATCGAGTCAGCCCAGCCAGGCTACCCTCGAAATATTCAACGGCGCGCAGTTCGTTTACTTTAGGGACTCCGTTTCGCTGCGAGCGGCGCGGGAAGCGGGGGCGGCGTGTCCGGTGATGGAATTCGGACCCGATGGCGCGTTCGCCACGGACTTGCGGAATGAGGAAAAAGCAGCGGCTTTCTTGCAAGCCAACGGGCTGATTTCCGGCAAGTTCATGTGTTGTATTCCGCGCTATCGCAACACCCCGTACTGGCTGATTAAAAAGGAGCGGCCTTTTGACGCGGCC
>Ga0209598_10001217_pt1 | contig 21140 bp, 15 predicted proteins | sample M_140807_EF_Meta_FD_187317 | JGI IMG/M metagenome (GOLD analysis project Ga0209598, IMG submission 187317) | Freshwater microbial communities from Lake Montjoie, Canada to study carbon cycling - M_140807_EF_MetaG (SPAdes) (version 2) | ecosystem: Environmental > Aquatic > Freshwater > Lake...
GGTGAACGTGGTATCCGTCTTGGGCTGGAGGGCGGTGAAGGCGCCGGCGATGACGATCTTGCCGTCGGCTTGGACGACTTGGGTCAGGACGTTACCGTTGAGGTTGGGCTGCCAAGAGGTGTCGACGGTGCCGTCGGAGTTCAGGCGGGCGGAGTATGCGCGGGCGGTGGAGGAGGTGCCGGCGTTGGGCGTAAAATAGGTGAAGCCGCCGCCGAGGAGAACTTTGCCGTCGGACAGGACGGTGATGACGTTGGGGACGCCGTTGGCGCCGGGGTCGAAGGAGTCGACGGTGCCATCGGTGTTGAGGCGGGCGAGGTAGTTACGGGTGGTGGTGGCGGAGGTGCCGTTGGGCTGGAAGGTCGTGAAGGAGCCGCCGATTAGGAGTTTTCCGTCGGGCTGAAGGGCGAACGAGGCAACTTGGGCGTTGGGCGTGGGGTTGTAGTTGCTGTCAACGCTGCCGTCGGCGTTGAGGCGGGCGACGTAGCGGCGGGTGGTACCGCTGATGTTGGAGAAGGCGCCGCCGAGGAGGATTTTACCATCGGCTTGGACGGCGATGGCGGAGACGATGTCGTTGGCGATAGGCGCGAAGGTCGTGTCGACGGTGCCATCGAGATTGAGGCGGGCGACGTAGTTGCGCGTGAGGCCGCCGACGATGGTGAAATAACCGCCGATGAGGGTTTTGCCATCGGGTTGGATGGCGTGAGTGAGGACGCGGCCGTTGGCGGAAGGGTCGAGGGTGGTGTCGACCGAGCCGTCGGCGTTGAGGCGGGCGAGGCGATTGCGGGTGATCGGGATGGAGGCACCGCTGGAGCGGAGTTGAGTGAAGTAGCCGCCAATGATGATTTTCGTGTCAGCTTGAGCGGCGAGAGCGTAGATGGGGCTGTTGCAATTAGTGGTGAAGGCGGGGTCAAGGGTGCCGTCGACCAAGATGCGGGCGAGGAAGGGACGGGGCGACGGGGCGGCGTCGTTGTTGGGGCGGAGGACCGTGAAGGCGCCGCCGACGATGAGGGAGCCGTCGGCTTGGACGAGCAGGCTGTTCACGTTACCGTTGGCGTTGGGATTGAACGAGCCGTCGAGGGTGCCGTCGGCGTTGAAACGGGCGATTCGGCTACGGGTGGAAACGGAGCTGTCCCCGACTGGTTGAACGGTGCTAAAAGTGCCGCCGATCACGATCTTGCCGTCGACTTGGACCACGATGCTGTTGACGGAAGCGTTGGGCTTGGGGTCGAACTCGGAGTCGGGGTAACCGTTGACATTGAGGCGCACGAGGCGGGAGCGAACGGTGGAGACGCCGCCTTCGGGGTTGAGCGAGGTGAAGGAGCCACCGGCGATGATTTTACCGTCGCCTTGGAGCGCGAGGCTGAGGACGGCGGCGTTAGGGCTGGGGTTGTAGGTGGTGTCGAGGGAGCCGTCGGCGTTGAGGCGGGCGATGTAATTGCGAACGGTGGTGCCGACCGTGCGGAAGGTGCCGCCAATGACGATCTTGCCGTCAGCTTGGACGACGATGGACGTGACTTGCGGGGCGAGGCTGCCGGTGACGTTGGGGTTAAACGCGGTGTCGAGCGAGCCGTCGGCATTGAGCCGAGCGAGGCGGTTGCGCGTGGTGGCAGTTGCCGCGTTGTTGGGTTGAAGCGTGGAGAAGAGGCCGCCGATAAGGACCTTGCCGTCGGACTGGAGCGCGATGGCGGTGATCTGATCGTTGGCGTTGGGGTTGAAGTTGAGATCGAGAGAACCGTCGGTGTTGAAACGGGCGACGTAGTTGCGGTCGATTTTATCGGAGGCGCCGTTGGGTTGGACGGTGGTGAACGCGCCGCCGACGATGACTTTGCCATCGCGCTGGGTGGTGGCGACGAGGATGGCGCCGTTGACGTTGGGGTCGTAGCCGTCGTTGGGCGAGGTGCTCTGGCCGAAGAGGGCCGTGGCGGCGCTGGCAAACAAGAGCACACTCGTGCAGACGAGCGCGCGGGCGCCGGAGCGGAAAAACGATGAAGACAGCATGGAAGAAAACGTTTGGACGGTAAAAACTGGGAAAGTCGGCAAGTGGGTCGAGCGCGGCGCAGACAGCCGCGGGCAAGACGAACCGTGAGATTCGCCTGCGGGCGCGGCGGGCTGAAATGCGTGAAGAGTGAGTTTTTAGTCCCGAGGCCTCGGGCGCAAGTTCCGAAAATCTCCTTCGCGCGGCCCCCGGCGGACGGTGGGAGACCGCGCGCGAGCCCGAAAAAGAGATTTTAACGCAGCAAACCGCGCAGAAATTTCAGCCCCTCGCTCGCCAAGGCATCTTGCGTGGCCGCCAACGGCCGCCAGATCGCCGCCGCATCCGCGATGGCTTTGCATTCCGGCGTGAACGACTCGATCACCACGGCGCCATTGTAGCCGACTTCGCGCAAACCTTGCGCGACTTGCGCCCAAGCGACGAGGCCGGTACCCGGTGCGCCGCGGTCATTTTCGCAACCGTGCACGTGCGCGAGTCGCGAACCGGCGAGGCGGATCGCTTCCAGCAACGATTTTTCCTCGATGTGCATGTGAAACGTATCGAGATGGATTTTAACCGCCGGCGAGCCGACTTCATCCACCAAGCGTACCGCCTGCGCGGAAGTATTAACCAAATCGGTTTCAAAACGATTGAGCGGCTCGATCGCGAGCGTCACGCCGGCATCGGCGGCGATTTTACCCGCCTCGCGCAAACCCACGACGGCGCGCTGCCACTCGATTTTGCGCTGCGCATCGGGCAATTGCCGCCGCTTGCCGACGGCGGAATACACCGGCCCCGCGAGCACGGTGCTGCCCCACGCCTGCGCGAGCGCGAGCGCCCCGCGAATGTAGGTAATACTCTCGCGGCGAAAGCGCTCATCCTCGTGCGTGAGATCGCGCGTCGGGCCGAAAGCGCCACACACGATCGGTTTCAAACCTGTCTCGCGCAACGCACGCGTCACCGCGCCGTCGGCCGCAAAATGCGCCGGGTCTTCGACCGCGATTTCGAAGGCGTCGAAGCCCATGGCCTTGGCGCGATAAATAAGTTCGGCCGAGGCGTCGCTCATCGGCGACGTCCAGACCCAGGAATTGATACCGAGGGCGATGCTCATGGGAAAAACAAACAGGGTTAAAAAAAGAAAGACCGCCGCCAAAAATGCCCGTCCACCAAAGCGTGTCGAGGTCTTTGCAGTTCACTGCCCGCGCGAACCCGGCACCAAACCGCGCCGATCGCTTGCATCCGCCAGCGGGGGCGTTACGTATTAATGGCCATGAAACTCCGCTCCCTCCTCGTGCTCTCCTCCCTCCTCGCCTTCTTCACCTCCGCCGCTTCCGCCGCTCCGCTCAACGTCGGCGACGCCGCTCCGCTCATCTCCGCCACCACCGACGCGGGCACCACGCTCAACCTCAGTGACGTGTATGCCAAAAACACCTACACGCTGGTTTATTTCTATCCGAAAGCCGATACGCCCGGTTGCACCAAACAGGGCTGCTCGCTGCGCGACGCCAACACCGACCTCGCCGCGAAGGGCGTGGCCATCATCGGTGTCAGCACCGACAGCGTCGCCGCGCAAAAAGCGTTTAAGGAAAAATATCATTTCCCCTTCACGCTCCTCGCCGACAGCGACAAAAAAGTCCTCAAAGCCTTCGGCCAATCCGCCGTGATGTTCGCGAGCCGCGAAGCCTACCTGATCAAAGGCGGAAAAATCGTCTACAAAGACACCGGCGTCACCGCCGAACAGGGCCAAAATATTCTGAAATATCTCGCCAGCGCGAAGGGCTGAGGTCCGCCGCTCACCATCTCTGTTTTCCCCCAGCCCGTTGCCAGCCAACGGGCTTTTTTGCGCCCACCCGCTCGACGATTGGGCGGCTAGTTTCCGCGATGCTGGCGATTGGCTGAAAAAAAGTACCGGTGGTTTAACTTTGAGCTACGCGGCCGAACCAAGCTTTGTAGGGATATATCAACTGCAGGTAGTTATCCCCACCCCAAATCCTGCGGTGCACCCAACCTAACCCTACTATGTCCACGTCTACTCGCTCGCTGCTGTCGGGACTGATCCTCGGAGCCTCCGCCTACGCTCAAACCGCCCCCAAGGCCGATCCCGCCCGGGCTGAAGGTGAAGCCATTAAGCTGTCAGTATTCGAGGTCACCACCTCGAGCGACATCGGCTATCAATCGGCCAACGCCGCCGAGGTCACACGCATGAACACGCCCATCGAAAATATTCCGATGAACGTGACGGTGTTTAACCAACAATTCATCGAAGACCTGCTCGCCACCGACACGTCGCAACTGCTCGCCTATGACGCCTCATCGGTGAAAACCTCGGAAAACGACGGCTTCCTCGCGCGCGGCTCCTCGAGCGTCGGCTCCAACTTTCTAAATGGTTTCGCGCAGACGAGCGGCTTCGGCTCCCAGCCTCTCTCTAATATAGAACGCGTGGAAATTATCCGCGGCCCCGCCGCGGTACTTTATGGCTCCGGCGGTTATGGGGCGACCTATAATCGCATCACCAAGCAACCTCAGGCCAAACCTTTCACGAGCGCGCGGGTGATTATGAGTGACGGTCATTCGCTCCGCGCCGAAGCGGATCGTAATTTTGGCGCCTTTACCGTTTTGGGCCAAAAATTATCCTTCCGTCTTAATGGCATTCTTGAGCGCGGCGTGACCTGGTTTGGCCAACGCAAACTAGAGCAAGCCCTCGCGCCCAGCCTCGCGTGGCAAATTAGCCCACGCACTAAAGTCACCTTCGAATACTTCTTCGACTGGCGCGAAAACCAAGCGAGCTGGGAAACCCCGGTTCACGCCGGCGACCCCAAGGGTATGGTCACGGGCGACGGCAAGTATCGTAAAACGCCCCGCCGCATCGCATGGATGATTCCCGAGGACTATCGCCGCAACACCCGCCGCGTCGGCTCCACGGACGTCCGCCACGCCTTCACCGACAACCTCCAGTTCCGCTCCCAATTCCAATACGAGAGCAAAGATCAAAATAACCGCGAGACGCAGTCGCTCTCGGATGGCATCACGATTCTGCGTGATACCGTGCTCATGCCCCGAGTGCTCCGATTTTTACCGCGCAAAACGCTCAATTACCGCCTCCGCAATGAATTCGTCTGGAATCTCGCCACCGGGCCCATCCAACACCGCCTCCTGCTGGGCCACGGTTGGCAGCAACAGTACGATTGGAGCTACACCTACATCACTTCCCAAAATTACGGCGGTCTCAGCGGCGCGAACCTCACCAACACCGCGATCTCTAATGCGGCGGCCAGCGGAAAGTATTTCACTTTTCCCGATCTGACCTACGCCCAATTCCTCGCGAACCCCAACCTCGCCGGCTACAACGCGAACCTCATCCAGCCGATTAATATCTTCGATCGCGGCCAAGAGCGCCTGCTGAGCGGGACCGGCACGATGCCGCCGCTACTCAACAGCGCCAACGCTTACACCTACCTGAGCAATACCGACATTTACGCCAACGATGTGTTTTCGGTTTTTAAAGAGCGCGTATTCGTGATGGGCGGGGTGCGTCGTTCTCAGGTCGCACGCAAAACCATCAACTTTGCTTCGGGCGCTTTCCCCAATGTCGTCTTCAAACCTGATGCACCCACCGCCTACCGTGCGCCGGCCGCCACGACCAATAGCGTCGGTGCCGTCTGGCACCTCAACACCGAGAAAACCTTCTCCGTTTACGGCAATCTCAACTCCTCCTTCAGTCCTCAATTCAACATCCAACCTGACGGCGGTCCGCTTGAAGCCGAAACGGGCAACCAAAAAGAAGTGGGCCTACGTTTCAGTCTTTTAAGTGGACGAGTCACCGGGCTCGTTTCGTATTTTGATATTCTCCAAGACAACGTCACCCAAGCCGACAACACGCCGGGCCGCACTGGCTATTTTACCCAGATCAGCGGCCAGCGCTCCACGGGTTACGAAGTCAGCCTCAACGGTCGCATTACCGATCAATGGCTCGTCATGGGCGGCTTCTCCGATACCGACGCCCGCAACGATATCACGAAAGTCGCCAAAGATCTTTCGCCGCGTTTCCGCTTCACGGCCTTCAACCGCTATAATTTCAACCGCGGTTCGCTCAAAAATCTGAATCTGTCTTTCGGCAGCATCTACACCAGCACCCGCGATCTCACCAACGCCACCTCTCACGGCGAGCCGAACTGGGGCCCCTTGCCCGCTTGGTGGCGCTTCGACGCTATCGTCGGCTACAAACTGCGCATCCCGCAGCATCGCTTCGCCTACGATTTCTCGATTAAAATCAACAACGTCCTAGATAACCAAAACATCTACTACGTCGGTCAATGGTACCGCTACACCCTCGACCCAGGTCGCGAATGGTCGGCCGTCGTGAGCGCGAAGTTCTAAAATTAGATCTTCCGACATCATCATAGGTCTCACGGCATATTTGAATCTAGATCAACTGGTCGCCACCTCATGAGAATTGTCGTTCCCGTATTTTGCCGCAGCCGCCTTTTGCTGAGAACCGCGGCCGCGTTATGGATGAGCGCCGCCGCAATTTTGGCCCAATCACCGTCGCCCCGCCGAGCTTGGGAAGATGCTCCCGCGGAAAAAAAAGCCCTCTGGGAAAAACACCAGTCCTCGCTCATGAGCCTGGATCTCTCGGAGGAGACAAGTCGTCAGATCGTAATCGCACAAGGCACGCCGCAGGAGTACCACGCTCACCCCACGACCACATTGTTGGCGGATAATAAGACCCTGCTCGCAATCTGGAACATGGGCCACGGTGGCCACGCCGGACCTATCGCGCGCAGCGAGGACGGCGGCCTGACATGGCAGCGGTTCGATAGCGCGATGCCGCCGAATTATTGGAATTTCAAAAACTGCCCAAGCATTTATCGCCTGACCGATCCTAAAGGCAAAGAGCGTCTGTGGATTTTTGCCGCACGCACTCTTTCGAACAAAGAGAACCCGAGAGAAATCCTCGGTCGCTTCGAGGGCTATATGCCGCGACTCGTAAGTGAAGACGAGGGCCACACGTGGCAGGAACTTCGACCGCTCGGTGACCGCATCGCCATGGATAACCCTTTCCGTAACGTGATGACTTTTTCGAGCATCGTGCGACTCAAGGATGGCTCGAGTCTGGGCATGTTTCACCGCGGCGATGGCCTTGGCGAAGGCGGCACATTGCAAGTGATGCAATCGATCACGACCGACGGGGGGTTTACTTGGTCAACCCCCGTCATCGCCGCCGACGGACATGCCCTAGCTCCAAAACTGCCTTGTGAGCCCTACGTCTTCCGCTCTCCGGACGGTGATGAACTCTGCTGTATCATGCGTGAAAACAAACGCACCGGGACTAGTCTGGTGATGTTCAGCCGGGATGAGGGGAAAACCTGGAGCACGCCCGTGGACACACCTTGGGGCCTCAGCGGAGATCGCCATCATGGCCTGCGCTTACCCGATGACCGACTGGTCGTGGTGTTTCGCAACACGGCACCTTTTGCACCCGCTCGCTTGGTTGCCTGGATTGGAACTTACGATGACATCAAGCGCAACCAACCCGGGCAGTATCGCATCAACCTACTCCGCACCTTCAAAGATGGATTCTACCCGGGTCTACATCGCCTACCTGACGGCACGATTATCGCGACCACCTACACCACCCTACGAGAAAACGACGGCGGCTGTTCGATTGTGAGCGTACGTTTTACAGCCGAGGAGATCGACCAACACTTTTCTAGGCGATGAAACCCGAGCCGTTAGCGTCTCGATTACGCCAACCCTCTCGTCTCTACGGCACGCTCATCGTCAGCCCTTCACCGCACTGGGTGCCCGTCGTCGCAGGATTGGGTCTCGATTTCGTCTTCATCGATACCGAGCACATTCCGATCAGCCGCGAGAAACTCGCCTGGATGTGCCGGGCTTATCGCGCCGAAGGCCTGCCGCCGATCGTGCGCATCACCTCACCGGATCCGTACGAGGCTTGCGTCGCGCTCGACGGTGGTGCGGTCGGCATCGTCGCCCCTTATGTCGAAACTCCTGCGCAAGTCGCCGCTCTTGTCGGCGCCGTAAAGAAACGTCCGCTCAAAGGCCAACTCCTCGCCCAACATCTAGCCGGACAAACCCTCCCACCCGCGCTCGACGATTACGTCGCTCAAGGCGGCGCCACCCGCTCACTCATAATCAATATCGAAAGCGCCCCGGCGCTGGCCGCCCTCGACGACATCCTCGCCGTAGAAGGCCTCGATGGCGTGCTCATCGGCCCGCACGATTTATCCTGCAGCCTCGGCGTGCCGGAAAATTACGACCACCCGCGTTTTCTCGCCGCATGTGACCAGATCATCACGAAAGCCCGCGCCCGCTCACTCGGCGCCGGCGTCCACGCGATCTACCCCGGCCACCGCCTTGATCACGAGGAGCGTTGGGCCCGACTCGGCGCCAACTTCATCATCCACGCCGCTGATATCATTCTCTTTGCCGAAGGCCTGCGCCGCGATCTCGACGAGTTGCGTCGTCGCCTCGATCTGACGCCGGCTTCTCCCGGGCCCAAGATCATTATTTAATTTTCCGGTTTCACTTTATGAACGCACCTCTCACCCACGCGGACTTTCTCCAGCTCAAACGTTGGAACACGCCCACGATCTACAACGGCTGGGAACAAATCACCCGCCACGACGCCTCCCGGCACGGCTTTAATATCAAGCCTACGCACGATTTCATGCCGCAGATGGGCCCGATGGTCGGGCGCGCGGTGACGGTTGTCTGCGAACCCAGCAACGCCACTCACCCCAAAAATAATCCCCAAGCTTGGAGCGACTACCGCCGCTATGTCGCCAGCATTCCCGGCCCCAAAATCGTCGTCGTGCAAGACCTCGACCAACCGCACGCCGTCGGCGCCTTTTGGGGCGAGGTAAACAGCAACATCCACCGTAGCCTCGGCTGCGTCGGCACCATCATCGACGGCGCCATCCGCGATATCGACGAGATGAACAACGCCGGCTTCAAAGCCCTCGCCCGCCAACTCTGCGTCGGCCACGCCTTCAGTTGTCCCGTGCGCTGGGGCGGCGAGGTCGAAGTGTTCGGTCGCACCGTCCAACCCGGCCAACTCATCCACGCCGACAAACACGGCTTTCTCGCCGTACCGCCCGAAGACGAACCCCGCCTTCTCGAAGCCGCCCGCTTCATGGACGCCAACGAGTGCCAAACCCTCATCCCTGCCGCCCGCGATGTCGCGGGCAAAAGCAGCGAAGAAATCTGCCGCGCGATCGACGAAGCCGCCCGCAATTTCGGCGCCGCCGCCAAGGCTCAATTTGGGAAAAAAGGAGAATGGTGAGACCCTTTGCCGAGTCCCGTCCCCTGTGCGGGTAAACCATGTTCCTCCACGCTAAAATGAAGTCCGTTAGGCCCATCATTGAGACCTTACTTTGGGGGGCCGCGTTGCTGCTGGCCGGGCAGGCAGAACTGGCCGCATTTGAACGAGCTCAGTTCTTAGTTCCTCCAGAGATTTTCATCCGCCATACACCCGAGCGCAGCTTCATTGGCCCCGGCCTGATAGCCTTGGAAAATGGGGACATTATAATGGCCGCGCCTTGGGGACGACCGCCGACAAACTTCGAGGCGATCGCGGCGAAGTTTCCCGTGCCCATGCTCTATCGCAGCACGGATGGCGGGCGGACTTGGAAAGAGCAGGGCCGCATGAAAATGGAGTGGAGTTTGACGGGATTGATCAGCGACGGCGGCACGTCGTTCCTGCGATTGCGCGACGGGCGTATCGCCGTGGTGTTTAATCGCCACGTCCTGGGTTTGCACGGTGGCGGCGCACCGGTGATGGCATGTTCGAGTGATGACGGACAAACGTGGACCGCGGCAAAATTACTCACCGAAAAAGACGATGCCTTTTACGTGATGAATGACCGGTTGATCCAGCTGAGCTCAGGCCGATGCGTGCTGCCGGTTGCGCGAAAGGTGGGTAAAACCGAAGGCGACCGCGATGAGGCTCTCGCGATACTCAGCGACGATGCAGGCGCGACGTGGCGACTCTCTCGCGGGATGGCGCGCATGGATGCCCCGCGAGGAATGGCTGAGCCTTGTGTGGCAGAGTTAAAGGATGGCCGCGTGCTCATGCTGGGCCGCACGGGTTTGGGTTCGCATTATGTCGCTCTGTCTATGGACGGCGGCGAAACGTGGTCGAAGCCCGTGGCGACCACCTTGGTAGCAGCCTGTTCGCCGCTGACGTTGAAGACGCTGCCAGATGGACGATTGATCGTCTTTTATAACCACGCCACGCCGATCAAAGTCGGCGCCTTTTTTCCGCGCACCCCCTTATGTTACGCGGTCTCAGACGATGCCGGGAAAACTTGGAGCCCGCCGGTGATCGTGGACGACGACGGCGCGGCCAACACAGACCGGCAGAATATTTACCCGTCCGTTTGCTTCACCAAGGAGGGTATGCTGGTGCTGTGGTCGAGCCACCGAGCCGACCCGAAAGGAAGCTTCGCTGGCGGATACGACGCGAACATCGGCGGCGGGAAACGCGCCCTTCTTGCGATGCCAACTCTGCCGAAGGCACGCTAAACACTTAGAAAACATCCAAGCACAACCCTGCGCCCTTCCCGATGCCCCTTAGATTTACCCCATAATCCTCCCCTAAACCCCATGAAACATCCCTTATTCCTCTGCCTTACCTTGCTCCTCGCCGGACTTTTTTCCGCCGCTCGTGCCGCCGATTTCACGGGCGACGTCACGGCTGTGCGCACCATTCGCCACATGGATCAACACCCCGGCGCTTCCGAGCTCTGGGAACCCTACCTCGCCCAATGGAAAGGCAAACACCTCGTCGTCGCCTTCGGCGTCAAAATCCCCGGTAAGACCGACATGGGCGACATCGTCGCCAGCATCTCCACCGACGACGGCGACCACTGGGAATACCCCGTGATGATTTTCGATCACCGCGAACGTCAGGGCACCCTCCAATTCGCCTACGCCAACGCCATCCTCTTCAAACCCCCGGGCCAAGATGTCCTCTGGGCCTTCGCGATGCGTTGCCCCATGAACTACCGCCACAGTGAAGATTCCCAACTGGTCGCCGCCTACAGCGCCGACGGAGGCCGTTCCTGGACCCCGGTCGAACTAGCGATGGGCTACACCGGCCCGCTCATCTGCGTCGCCGGTCCCTACGCCTTCACCGAAAACGGTCATACCCGCTACCTCTTCCCTATGCACCGCAACACGCGGCGCAACGATCCACTCGGCTCCCGTGATCACTTCATCCTCAGCAGCTCGAGCCTGCTCGAGTGGAACCTCGCCAGCTTCATCCCCCAACCCACCAGCGGCCCCAAGGTCTTCTTGCACGAAGGCAACCTCGCCGCCGGCGATACCCCCGGTGAAATCAAAATGGTCATGCGCACCGCCGACTTCGAAGACGAACGCAAGATGACCGACCCGCCCCGCGCCTTTTCCACCGTCAGCCAAGACGGCGGCCGCACGTGGAGCCCCGCCCGCCCAGAATCCGCGCTCTGGAACGCCAAATCCAAAGCCTTCTACGGCCGCGCCACCGACGGCACCCATCTCTACGTTTACAACGACGGCCCCGCCTCGCCCGCACCCACGGGCCGCATGGCGCTACGCTACAAACTTCAATCCCCCGACGGCACCTGGGGCCCCGAAAAAACTTTTTACGCCGCTGGCATCCACAATTCCTATCCCACCTTAATCGAAGTCGCCCCCGGCGACTTCCGCGGCGTCTGGGACAGCGGCACCGTCGAGCGCACACGCACCCACATTCAATTCGGTAAATTTCGCGTCCCGCCGGCAGCCGCCAAAGCCAGCCCCTGATAAATCCCGACCTCCTTTGACGTGAAAACTATCCCCCTCGTTTTTCTCTTCGCTGGCCTCACCGCAGCCCACGGAGCCGCTCTCGCCGAGGACCCCATCGCGCGCTCCGCCCAGCCGTTTCTCAGTGCGCCCACGCTCACCGTTCAACGGCTCGCCGACGGCCGCGGCGGCCGCGACCTCATCACCGCGCGCAACGGCCACGTGCTCGCCTTTCACCACCAAACGGTGCGCGAAAGCGCCGACGGCGGCGCCACGTGGAGCCCGCCGCGCGAAGTCGGCCCCGATGCCGGCGGCAAAGTCATGGTCAACGAAACCAACGGCGAGATTCTCTACATCCACGCCGAAAAAGGCTTTCTCTGGAAAAGCCGCGACGACGGTCAAACGTGGAGCCGCGAAACCATTCGGATCTCGCCCAATAAATTTAAACACGGCTCGCCTGATACCGTGCCCCTCGGCGTCGGCGCCTTTCAACCCGGCATCACGTTGCGCTACGGTCCCCACGCGGGGCGCCTGCTCTTGCCCGGCCGCATCTTTGGCCCGACTAATTCCAACGACGTCGAATGGCGCCCTTATCACTATAACACAGCCATGTTCAGCGACGACCAGGGCGCCACCTGGCAAGTCAGCGCCCCTTTTCCCATTCTCGGCTCGGGCGAAGGCGCACTCGCCGAACTCTCCGATGGTCGCGTGCTCTACAGCTCCCGCGAGCATATGGGGAAAAACAACCGCTTCTTTGGCTGGAGCTACGACGGGGGCGAACTGTGGTTGAATCCTTTTGAAAGCGACGTGCTTCCCGATGGCGCGCGGGGCACGTCCTACGGCTGCATGGGTGGACTCCTCCGCCTGCCCATCGACGGGGTCGACATCCTGCTCTACAGCAACCTCGACACCGTCGCTGGAAAAATGCCCGACAAAATCGGCGGCTCCACCTCCAACGGCCGCGAGAAAATCACCGTCTGGGCTAGTTTCGACGGAGGTAAAACTTGGCCCGTGCATCGTCTCGTCTCCGCCGGCCCCAGCGCCTACTCGAACCTCGGCGTCGGCCGCGCGGGTACTCCTAGCGCCGGAAAAATTTTCCTCCATTTTGAAGGCGGCGAAAAAAACTGCTACGAAGGCGTCTATGTCGCCACTTTCAATCTCAGTTGGTTGCTCAACGGCCGCGCCCTCGATGCTTTCATTAAAAAATAATTCCCCACGCTCATGTCTATCACTCGCCTTATTTTTAGTCTCCTCGCCAGCCTGAGTCTGCTGCGCGCCGCGCCCATGCTGGAAACCGCGGAGGTTTTCCCCACCAAAATGGCTGGCATCGCGCTCTACCGCATCCCCGGCCTCGTCGTGACTCCCAAAGGCACCGTACTCGCCTACTGTGAAGCCCGCCGCAACACCGGCGCCGACTGGGGCGAGATTGAAGTTCATCTCCGCCGCTCGACCGATGGCGGGAAAACCTGGGCCCCGCCTCAAAATATCGCTCACCGCGGCCCGCGCCTCGAAGGCAACCCGCACAAAAAAACCGGCGGCGAACACGAACAAACCGTCAACAATCCCGTGGCCATCGTCGATCGCACCACCGGCGCCATCGAGTTTCTCTACTGCATCAACTACGCGCGCTGCTTCTCCATGCGCAGCACCGATGATGGCCTTACTTGGTCCCAACCCACCGACATCACCGCGACCTTTGAACCGTTCCGGCGCCACTACGATTGGAAGGTCATCGCGACCGGCCCCGGCCACGGCGTCCAACTCAAAAGCGGCCGCTTAGTCGTACCCGTGTGGATCGCCTTTGGCAAAGAAGGCGACCACGGCCCCTCTGCCTCCGCCACGATTTACAGCGATGACCACGGCCAATCCTGGCACGCGGGTGAAATCGCCGTCCCGCGCGAAGGCGAATACGGCAACCCCAACGAGACGATGATCACCACCCTCTCCGATGACCGCGTCCTAATCGTAAACCGCAACGTCTCCAAACCCAACCGCAAGCTCCTCACCACGAGCGCCGACGGCGCCACCGGCTGGACTAAACCCATTTTCCATCCGCAACTCTGGGAACCCATCTGCATGGCGAGCATCGTCGCCCACCCCGCGCAACCCGGCCTACTCCTGTATTCTGCGCCTCACACCCTCGGCCGCGACGCCGCCGGTCAGGAAATCCCCGCCAAACGCGGCCTGCGCGAAAACCTCACGATCCAACTCAGCCGCGACGACGGCCAAACCTGGCCTATCAGCCGCACCCTCGATCCCGGCAAAAGCGCCTATTCCGATCTCGCCGTCCTGCCCGACGGCACCGTGCTCTGCCTGTACGAAGCCGTCACGGGCCTCGTCGCCGCCCGCTTCAACCTCGATTGGGTACAAACCAAACCCTAAACTGAGTTGCTCTGATTTTATTTATTTTTCCCATGTCCACTCGCTTCCGCGGCCTCGTCGCCGCTCCGTTCACGCCCTTCCACGCCGATCGTTCCCTGAACCTCGACGTCATTCCCGCCTACGCGCGCTTCTTGCGCGACAAAGGCGTCGGCGCCGCCTTCGTCTGCGGCACGACCGGGGAAGGTCTCTCGCTCACGCTCGAAGAACGCCTCCGCATCGCCGAGCGCTGGGTCGCCTGCGCCGACGATCGCCTGCGCGTCATCGTCCACGTCGGCCACACCTGTCTCACCGACGCCCGCACCCTCACTGCTCACGCCGCTAAAATTGGCGCTTCCGCCGTGTCCGCGCTCACGCCGTGTTTCTTCAAACCCCGCAACAACGCCGAAGTCGTCAACTGGTGCGAAGCTGTCGCCTCGGCCGCGCCCGCGCTTCCCTTTTATTATTACAACATCCCCTCGATGACGGGTATCGATTACCCGGTCGTGGATTTTCTCGCCCAAGCGCAGGACCGGATTCCGTCGCTCGCCGGCGTGAAATACACCCACGAAAACTTGCCCGACTACAAAGCCTGCGTCGCCTTCGCCCAAGGCCGCTACGACATCCTCTTCGGCCGCGATGAACTTTTGCTGGAAGGCACCGACGCCGGTGCGCTCGGTGCCGTGGGCAGCACCTACAATTACGCCGCCCCGCTTTATCTGCGCCTGCTCGCCGCCCGCACCGCCGGCCGCGCGACAGAAGCCCGCGCTTTACAAGACACGGCCATCAAAATGATCGCGATCTGCAACGGTATCGGGGTCACCCACCTCGCCGCGTCCAAAGCCCTCATGGCGATGCTCGGTGTCGATTGCGGCCCGGTGCGCTTGCCGCTTGCTCAGCCCGAAGCCACGCAACTCGCGACGTTGCGCACGCGCTTAAACGAAATCGGTTTCTTCGATTTCGCCGGTCGCAGCGGCGCCTAAAGCGCGCGAACCTCCACCGCCCGAACTCACCGCGCTCGCGCCACCGAGCCGCCGAGCGAAAATTTCGGCTGCAACATCGCCTGCGCGGGCGTGAGCGTGAACGTTTCCCGCGCGACGAGTTGCAAGATTGACCCGGTTACTTTTTTCGCGAACGCGTGCGGGCTTACGACGTACCGCGCCGGCGCCGGCGCCAAGGCCCCGAGAAACGGATCATCATCCCGCGAAATCAAAGAAATATCCCGCGGGATTCTCAGCCCGCGCTGCGCCAACACACTCGTCGTCGCCAGATACGCGTACGAGTTGCTCACCACCAAACCTGTGGTCGGATTTTTCCGATCCAACAATCGACCCAGAGCCCGTTCCACCGAGGCCACGTCATCGCGATGGTACAACACCTCGGCGGTCGCCTCGGGCCAAGACGAACGCTGCACGCCTTCGCGAAATCCCGTTTCGCTATCCACGTCGCCCGCCAAACGCGCCTCACAATTCAACAACGCGATCCGGCGGTGCCCCATCCGCAACAACACCCCTGCCGCGTGCCGACAAATCGACCGGTAATCCAAATCATAATGCGGCAACGCCACGTCCACAAACGTCGAACCCGCCACCAGACACGGTAAATTTCGCGCCGCAAACCAGCGCTGCATCGCCTCGGTCGATCGCACCAACAACCACGCCTCGTGCCCGTGCTGCGCCACCAGCCGCTCTAGATTTCGCGCCGGATTCACTTGGTAAAATTGCCGCCCCGCATAAACCCGCAACCGGCATCCTTCCGCCAACAACAGATCCTTCAATTCATCAATCCACAGCGCGATCAAGGGTCGCAGCCGGCCAATCGGCTCCGGGATCAATACGCCGACGGTTTTTACTGCATCCCGTTTTCGCGCGGCGGGCGGATTCGCGACGATGCGCGTGCCCAACCCCACGCTCGGCTCCACGACGCCCTCGGCGCGCAACTGCGCCAACGCCGCGCGCAAGGTATTGCGGCTCGCCTGCACTGTCTCACACAACACCCGCTCTCCAGGCAGCCAGCCGCGCCACGTGCCCTTGGCGATTTCCACGCGCAAGACCTGCGCCACCTGGCTCGCGACCGTTCTGTGGGGGATCAACGTCATCGACTGCTCCAGCGCACCGCACGCCCGCGCCCGAGGCAACCTCGTTCAACCTTTCGCCGCCACGCCCGCGCCACCGTTACGGCGCCGACACCCACCAGATTTCCGGCGAACGATAACCGGGCTTACGCTCGCCGCTCGCGATGATCCAGCCGCCGCGCCAGACCACGGTCGGCACCGTCGCTCGCGAAATCGGCGCGTCGCCCGCCGCACTCCAAGCCTTCGTCTTCGGATCGTATGCCCAAATATCCATCGGAAATCCCGGATGATCCGGTCCCGTCAAATGCGCCCGCAGCCCGTCGTCGCCCGAGATCACGAGTAATTTTCCGTCCGCCGTGAGCGGCGCGGGCGAAGGTGCAGCCGTGGCCGCCCGCGGGAGATCCGCGAGCTTCGTCCAGCCTTGCACCGCGTGGTACGCATACGCGTCCCGCAAAATTTTTCGCTGCGCTTTCCCGTCCGCGCCCGCACTCAACGCCACACCGCCAAACAGATAAAACGTATCCGCCGTCGCACCCGCCACCGCGAGCATCCGCTCCGCGCCCGGCCACACGGGCAATTCCCGCCAGCCCCCCTCCGGCTTCGTCACATCCAGCGCCCAAAACGTCGCCAACGCGGTCGTCGCGTCCGGTTTTTCGATGCCGCCAGCCAGATAAAAAATATTTCCCACCAAGGCCCCGCTGCCAAACGCACAGGCCCGCGGCAACGGCGGCAACGCCCGCCGCCCGAGCACTCGTCCGTCCCAAGTCATTAAATCGACGTCTCGAAAATTCTCCTTCGCATCACCCCCACCTGCACAAATGATTCCCGCTGGCGCCGAGACCGCGACGCCGTACGCATTGGCCCGCGGCAAACGTCCCGCTTCCACCCAGCTGCCTTCCGGCGTCGCCAGCGCATACACGCGGTCGTACCAAATTTTTGAGCCACCTTCCCACGGACGTTTCTGCGGAAAGTTCGCGCCGCCCGCGACCAACAAGGCCCCGCCCGCAACGCCAACAAACGGCGAAGCAAAACCTTCCCGATCCGGTAACGGCGCCAGCGATTTCCAACTCATGACAGGCTTCATAGGTAAAAGCGTTTCCGCCGCCCGCGCGCTTGGCGTCCAAGCCGCACTCGCCAGCACGGCGCAACCGAGCCACGAGGCCAAACCGGGTAATGGGGTAAAACAGCGCAACCCAGCCACGCTGCGTTTTTTCGCCGCCGAGGCAAACCGTGCCGCGTGGTTCCTTATTGGGACCAATTTAAGGCCAGCGCGCACGCGTGGTTACAGCTCGTCGTCGTGCGCTCCCGGCAACGCACTCGCCTCCGGATCGCTCCGCACGCGACCGAGCCAATCCGCGATCAACGGCTCGCGCTCCGTGATCGCCGCCGGCCACGGCGCCGCGACGAGATCGATCACGCGCAACGCCCCGTCCACGCAGCGCACAAAATTCCGCGCGTGCATATCCGCCACCAAAAACGCCCGCGGCGCACCGCCCGCGCTGCTTTCGAGAAAAAACAACCGTGGATGATCTCGGTTCGCCCGCAGGAAGCGCGAAGGAATCTCGATCAACCCCGCCGGCAACACCCGCGACACATCGTCGCCTTGCGCGAGCGGTTCGCCGAGCGCCTGCTTCGCCACCAAAATCCCCTCCGGCGTCACCGCCACCACTTCCGTCGCCATCCCGCCGAGCGCGTGCACGAGTAGTAATTTTTCCAACAACCCGCGGTACGTCCCCAACCCAGCCTCGGCGCGCAACGTCGTCTCCTCGCCGCGCCGAAATCCAAATTCACTGCCGATCCGGCCTTCTTCGCGCGGCAGATAAAATTTATAAACCGAGTTATCCGTCTCCGCCGCAAACGCCCACGCTTCCACGCCGCCGCCGATGCGGCGCAAGTGCGGGTTTGCTTCTTCGAGGGGATTCGACGTCTCCAACTCGGCCGCGGCGACGGATGCGTTTTCGCCTTCGACGGAGACGAGCGGCGACGCCGGAAACCCAAAATCTTCGAGGGGCCGCAGCGGCAGCAACGCTCGCAGTTCGCGGATCGCCGCGCCAAACGTCGCCCACGCGCCGCCCGCGCCTTCGAGCAGGCTTACTTCGTCTTCGGCGAGGAGGACGAGATCGCGGTCCGAATCTGCGCGGACACCGCATTCGGTTGCCGCCGCGCCGAGGCGAGCGAGCGCCGCCAGTCTTCGCTCGTGATCGTGTTGAAGGTCGCGTCGGGCTTGGTCGCTCGGGAGGGAGCGGCCTTGGATACGGGTGATTTGGCCGGTGAAGTGGTCTTGCATGGTTCCGCCATGACCGCACCGTCCGCCGGCCGCCGCGCCTTGGCAACGGGTTTTTGCCCACCCGTTATGCGGCAAAGCGCCAGCGAGCGACGGTGCGAGGTTTAAATTTTATTTGGCCGCGCCGGCCGCGGCCGCGGGTGGCGCGGGAGCACGCCCGACCAAGACTTTGTCCACGCGGCGTTTGTCCATGTCGACGACTTCAAAGCGCCAGCCCGCCCAATCAAAATAATCGCCCGCGGCCGGGATGCGCGCGAGCTCGGTCACCATGAGGCCGCCCACGGTTTGATAATCCGCGTGGCCTTCGTGCGGCAGCGGCGCGTGGAGGCCGAGGAGAGTTTTCAACTCGCCGATGGGCAACGTCGCGTCGATGAGCCACGAGCCATCTTCGCGTTGTTTCGCCTCGGGTTGGGCGCGGTCGCCGGGCGTGGGGAGATCGCCGACGATCGCCTCGAGGACGTCGATGAGCGTCACGAGGCCTTGCACGGCGCCAAATTCGTCGGTGACGACCGCGATGTGTTTGCCGGTTTGCTTAAAGCGCTCGAGCAACTGGATCGCCGAAAACGTCTCCGGTACAAACAGCGGCGGCAGGAGGAGATTTTTCAACGTGGTCGGCAAACCGATCGCCGAGTGCGCCCAGAGCGCTTTCACCGCGACCATGCCGACGATCGTGTCGCGCTGCGTCTGATACACCGGGAAATACGAGTGGCCGCTGGTCACGATTTTGCGCCAGTTGGCTTCCTCCGGGTCGTCGAGATTGAGGAAAACGATCTTCGGTCGCGGCGTCATGAGTCGCGTGACGGACAACTGATCGAGCGCGAGCACGCCTTCGACCATCTCTTTTTCGGCGCGTTGAAACACGCCCGCGTGCAAGCCCTGTTCCACGAGCGCGCGCACTTCGTCTTCGCTGACGTTGTCGGCCGCCGGGCGGGTTTTGAGGCCGATGAGTTTCACGAGGAGCTCGGTGCAAAATTCAAATAACCGCAGCAACGGCGCCGCCAGCCACGCCAAGCCGCGCATCGCACCGGCGAGGAGCGAGGCGATTTTTTCCGGATGCGCGAGCCCCACGCGTTTCGGCACGAGCTCGCCAAAAACCAACATGAACGACGTCAGCCCGGTGGTGACGACCACGAGCGCGAGCAGATCGGCGTAAGCCGCCCATTCCGGCCGCAACGCGGCGAACCACTCGCTCACTTCTTTCGCCAAATGCGCCCCGGCGAGCACGCCCGCGAGCATGCCCGATAACGTGAGCCAGAATTCCACGAGCGCCAAAAATCGCGCGGGATGCTCCGCGAGCGCGAGCGCCTTGCCCGCGCCGACGTCGCCCTGCGCGGCGAGTTTGCGGAGTTTGGTCTTTTTCGCCGAGACGACGGCGGTCTCGGTCATCGCGAGCACGCCATTGGCCACCACGAGCAGACCCAAAATAATAAACTCTAAAGGTAAACTTAGCATGCAAGCGGCACCTTAAACGCGCCGCCCGCCGGTGCAACTCCATTGGCAGCACCCGCCAACGCCGGGTTGCTTCTGCGCCGCAGAGCGTGCAATCCCATCAGGCTCCACCCCGTCGTTTTTCCCGTTTCCCTTTCCCCATGAAAAAAATCGGTCTGCTCCTCGTCCTCGCGTGCGCCGTCTCCACCGCGCGCGCCGAACTCAAACTCCCCGCCATCATCGGCGACCACATGGTCCTCCAGCAAAAGCAGGCCAACCCGATCTGGGGTTGGGACACACCCGGCGCCGCCGTCAGCGTGACTTTTGCCGGCAAAACCTACGCCACCACCGCGGGCGCCGACGGCAAATGGACCGTCAAACTCGACGCCGCGCCCGCCAACGCCACGCCCCAAACTCTCGCCATCGCCGGCACCACGAAGCAGGAACTCACGGATGTGCTCATCGGCGAAGTCTGGATGTGCTCCGGCCAATCCAACATGGGCTTCAAACTCGCCGGCGATTGGAACGGCGACCTCGAAGCCGCCGCCTCGAAATTCCCCCAGCTCCGCCTGATCTCCGTCCCCACCGGAGGCTCGCAGGAATTGAAGACGGATTTCAAAGGCCAATGGCGCGCCGCCACACCGGAAACCGCGATTAAGTTCAGCGCCGTCGGTTTTCTCTACGGCCGCTACTTGCACGAAATCCTCGGCGTCCCCGTCGGCTTGATCGACAACTCGTGGGGTGGCTCGTCCGCCGAAGCCTGGATCCGCCGCGAAACGATCGAGGCCGATCCGCGCTTCCAGACTCACATGGGCTTCATGCGCCAACGCGAAGCCGACATCGCCTCCGGCAAAGCCAAAACCGAACACGATGCCGCCCTCGCCAAATGGAAAGTCACCGCCGAAAAAGCCAAAGCCGCTGGCAAAACCGCGCCCGCCGCCCCGCAGTCGCCCGAAGCTTGGCTCAGCGGCAATTCCCGCCCCGGTAATATCTTCGCCGCCATGGTCCACCCCACGCTCAGCTACGGCTTGAAGGGCGTCATCTGGTACCAAGGCGAGTCCAACGCCTCCCGCGCCTACGATCACGCGAACTTGTTTCCGTTTCTCATCGAGCAATGGCGCAAAGAATGGGGCCAGGGCGATTTCTCGTTCTACTGGGTCCAGCTCGCCGACTACATGGCCGAAAAAACGGAGCCCACCGAAAGCGCTTGGGCCGAACTCCGCGAGACGCAGACCAAG
>Ga0209598_10001218_pt1 | contig 21136 bp, 13 predicted proteins | sample M_140807_EF_Meta_FD_187317 | JGI IMG/M metagenome (GOLD analysis project Ga0209598, IMG submission 187317) | Freshwater microbial communities from Lake Montjoie, Canada to study carbon cycling - M_140807_EF_MetaG (SPAdes) (version 2) | ecosystem: Environmental > Aquatic > Freshwater > Lake...
ACCAGCAGAAATTCGCCAGGTCGTACCTCTACCTCCAAGGCTCCCGCCGGTAATCTTTGTGTTTGTTGCTGGCTTTGAAGCTGCCAAGTGAGGATGCCAGCTTTGTCGTGCACGGCTTTTGGTTCCATCTGAGCTTCGCCATGCCGTATCTGGGGGCACAATGCAATTTTCAGCCGGCCTGGTTCTCCACGAGATGTGATGATTTCCCATTGGAATGTGGCTTTTTCGTGATTGACCTCGTCAGTTGCTTCCAAAGTTGACATTTTGCAAGAAATGTGGTCGCGAGATGATCCCACATTCAGGCAGGAAGCTTGACCAAAACGAGTTTGAATTTGGCGCGGATTAATGCAAGACCTGTCAGATCCCAGTATTTCCAAAAATGCTTGAGGTGGTTGACCACTCAGGGTTCCTACGCGAACACCATTTTCCGCAAGCCGTGATTTACTCTCAAAAGGAACAACTTGCTCGTCTACGAGATCCCATAGCTTCGTACTAATATATGAGTCGTTGATGGGGCGTTCGACAACTGCTAAGCATAAGATGACCGCATCTTGACCTTCCACCCCGGCTAGAGGTGATTGTCTCCGGGCGGAATTCCAGCCTAAGGCCCCAATACCAATGGGGTGCGCGCATCCGGCGACGCTGATCATCGCCAAAGCGCTCATTAATCCAGTGATTATTGGGCTAGCAGTCCGCATGGATCATCCGCAAATAATTCTGAGCGTTTAATTGCTCTCGCTGCAATAAGGCATCGCATGCAATGGTTCGTAGAATCAAGTCAAGACTGATGAACGGTTAAGGCCTTAGAACACGTTTTTTTCGCAAAGGAGCTAGGTATGAATATGTCTCAATTTCAGCTGGATGGTCGCGTTGCCCTGGTAACAGGTGGTAGCAAAGGGCTCGGTTTAGCTATGGCGCGCCAGCTTGCGCAGGCTGGTGCAGACGTGTTGATTTGCAGCAGGCATGCCGAGGAACTTAAGGCTGCGCATGATCTTATCGTGGAGGGAACTTCTCAGAAGTGCCAATGGAAAGTTGCAGATGTCAGCCGTCGTGAAGACGTGCGTGATTTGGCTCAATGGGCTTTGAATGCTTTTGGCAGAGTCGACATTTTGGTGAATAACGCAGGCACCAACAAACCACAAGCGATTGATGCCATTGATGACGCGGTTTGGGATGAAGTGATGGAGATCAACTTGCATTCCGTCATGGCTCTTACGCGTGCGTTGGTGCCTGGCATGAAAGAACGCAGGTGGGGGCGAGTCATTCACATTTCTTCAATTATGGCTGTCATAAGCAAAGAAAAAAGGAATGTATATTCTGCAACCAAGGCTGCTTTATTAGGCCTCTGTCGCGCCAGTGCTATCGATTTGGGGCCATTTGGCATAACTGTCAATTGCTTGGCACCAGGCCCATTTCTGACGGACCTTCCTGCATCAGTGCTCTCAGAGCAAGAGAAAAAGAGTTTTTCAGATCACACTGCTTTGGGTAGGTGGGGGCACCCCGATGAATTGACTGGCCCACTTTTACTGCTGGCGAGTGAAGCCGGTCGGTATATTACTGGCTCGAATCTATTGGTGGACGGCGGTTTTACTATTCGGTGAGTGCCGATCGTACTGAAATTACGAGGTAATTACCTATTTGTCCCATTAAAACACAATGCGTTGCTACCCCATTGTCCCAAAGTGTTCTACAATAGTTTTAATTGGACGGTTGAGTCAACTTTTGTTGAAGGCTCTACCCATGGATCTTCCTACCCGCACGGCATCCATTCACGACGATTGTCGTGTTGAAGAAGATGCCTTCAAATGGATCGAAAGCGAAAAGGTCGGCCACGATCTTGGAGACAACGCTATTCGCCGTTGGGTTCAGGTTCACTGGTGGGGATATCTTCGCGCTCGGTGGTTGGAGCATCTTCAAGGCACGTGTTTTTGGGTTGAGTTGGATCGGGGCGACTTTGGTTTGCTGCCCCGAATGTTTGTTGAGCATGGAAAACTGCTTTCCGAAATCATCGATAAATTAAAGGCTGGCCAAGAAAACTTAGACGTGATCAATTGGGCTCTTGATAACCGTATCTCCATGGATACAGTTCGCGATATTCTGGAAAAATTGGACATCAATTCCCGAAGGCTCGCTCATCGGTTTGATCTATGAGCGGATAGGAATTCAACGGACAGCGCCACCATTCACCTGAATTACCTGACCAGTTATGAATGATGAGTTGGGCCCGCATAGAAACCGTGTACAACGCGCGATATCAGCAGGCGTTCCCCACCTGCCAAGCGGAGTTTCGTGTAGGACCCGTTCCTGCCAGGCTGTGGAAGCATGATCCCCCCATGCTGTTTTGATCCATCCGGGTGCCACACAATTTACGCGAACATAGGGGGCCAGTGACATGGCGAGTGCTTTGGAAAATGCCATGACCCCGCCTTTAACTGCGCCGAAAAGTTGGCCACTATCACCTTCCATTCCCGTATCAGCTTGATCCCAACCAATGGTGACAATAGCCCCGTGTCCCCGATGCTTGAATGATTCACCGATAGCCCGTGTTGCTTCAATGCAACTGACCAAGTCGACCTGAGTCAAAAGTGCCAGCTTTCGGTAGAAATCAGCGTTTTTCATTTCCCCAGTAAGAATATCTGCTCCAGCATTATGAATCCAAATGTCTATACTGGGGGCCATTTTTAATGCGTTTGCAGCTAACCTGCTGCCACTACCAATTATTGATAAATCCTCAACAATGAAACGATGGTTTTTGCCCAATTGATGGCACACTTTAGCAAGCAACTCTTCATTCCGCCCATGAATAATCACGCGTGCGCCAGCCTGTGCCAGTTCTTCTGCGATAGCCAGGCCGATACCCGAACTTGCTCCCGTGACCATGGCCGTTTTTCCTGACAGTTCCAACCCGGGTGAAGGGCCCCAAGGGCTCATTCCGTCCAGTGTTGTCAATAAATCTCCAAGTGTTTTCCCAATTACTGGATGGACCCAATTACTTGCGATTTCCGCTGCAGGAACCAAGACAAACCGCCTCGATTCCATTCGCGGATGGGGAATAATAAGTGATGGATGGTCAATTATTTCATTTTCGAACAGCAAGAGATCAAGGTCGAGGGTGCGTGGACCATCTTTTGCTGAACGTTGGCGACCATGGGATTTCTCGCATTCAAGCAGTAAAGCCATAAGCGATAAAGCATCATGCTTTGTTTCCACTACGGCTGCGCCATTTAGGAAGGGTGGCTGGCCTGGAGGGCCGCCTACAGGCGCTGTTTCATACCATGCCGACCTGCGGATAAGTCGTAAGACCCCATCCGATTCCAGCGAAGCCAGAGCGGATCGCATTGTTGCGTCTCTGTCCCCAAGATTGGCTCCAATGGCCAACAGGGCGCGATGGCTGCCAATAGACTCTGCTGATGGGTTTGCGCCCATGGTTGAACTCTCCTGTCATTTCCCGACACTAAAACCATGGGATGGATCATGGGTACATTGTTTAAGATACTGGTCATTTTCTGGGCGGCCCCCACAAGTTTGGTAGGGTTCCTAGTTTTGGCAATGGTTTGCCGAGGCGCGCGCATCCGTTGGGTGGATGGTGCTCTGGAGGTCTGGGGCCCAGCCATATGTGGCATGTTCCAACGGTTCAGTCCCATCAAGGCTGAAGCTATGGTTTTGGGACATTTTGTTTTCGGAACCAGCAGTGAAATGCTTGCCGCGGTTCGACGCCATGAACGAATACATGTTAGGCAGGTTGAATGTTGGGGCCCCTTGTTTCTTCCTGCCTATCTCATCGCATCAGCAGTAGTATGGATGCGTGGCCTAAATTTTTACCGCGATAATCCGTTCGAAAAGCAAGCTTATGCCCTTGGGGGAGCAGGAGACTGGCATATGGTTCGGACAGAAAAGGAAAAAAGAGGTATTCTCGCCGCCCCACTGGTTGCTGGGATTGCCGTCCTGTCCATTATTGTTGGCTTGGGAATTTGGTGGTTCTGCTTCTTGGGAAATTCTGTTTCTCCGGTCTATGCAAGGCATATGAACCGTGGTGTTACCGCCTTGGAACAGTTTGATTACGCTAATGGTGCTGAAGAATACCGGGCGGCGTTGAAAAATCGACCCGGTGATATTGCAGCCCGCGTCAACTTGGGCATTGCATTGCTAAATCTGGCGACAGAATCGGCACTTGAAGAAGCAGTGACGGTATTTACTTCGGTGCTTTCCGAACAACCAAACCAACCATGGGCCTGCTACAGCCTAGCGATGATACTCCAATATCAAAACAAACTTGAGGATGCTTTGACTCTGTTTCGGAAAACAACAACCTTGGAACCCGGAGATCCTCATTCTTGGTACCAAACAGGAAAATGTTTGTTAGACCTTGATCGAGACCCTGAAGTGTCTAAAGCTGCCCTCGAGAAAGCCCTCAATCTGGAACCTGCCCTGAACGCTGCCCGCTATGCATTGGCCATGCATCCACTCACACCACACGACATACGAACAACACTCCTGGACGAGCAGCAAGCACTTATTAAAGCAACATGGGAGCGTGAATATTCTTTGCGTTACATCGAAATGGGCAAATTTGCTGAAGCCATGCCGTGGCATTCCAGCAGTCGTTTCCTTCCTCGTCCCGTGACGGTATTAAACCCGAGTGGCATCGTAATAGATTCTGCTAAAAATGCATCTATTGCCTCTTTGTACATTGATGGCGACGAATATTTACTTGTTGATGGACCCACACTGAAGTTGCTCAATTCAAAAGATTGGTCGGACATCACCGAATCGAAAGGGTTGTCCCGCATATCCGGAAAGTTGCTAGCGGTAGCGGATTTAAACAATGACGGCGCTTCAGATTTGGTAATTGCCAATGAAACTGGAATATCCATCTTGGCCTGGTTGGATGGTCGATTCATCACAGTGTCTGGCCCTGCTACTACAGGAACAGTCTTGTTCGCAAGGACAATTGATATTGATCAGGATGGCGACCTTGATTTGGTGCTTGTCAAAGGGACTCCCATTGGCGAATCAGCATTGGAACTTTGGGTCAATGCGGGTGAATCGCCATCTGGACCAGTGGGGCGGGCTCCCGGAGGTTTAAGTTGGAGGTTTGAACGGAGAACCCACGCTGCATTTGCAATTAAAACAACCATTGCGTCAGTGGTTCCTGCGGATATTGATGGTGACGGCGACCTTGATATAGTTGTGCTTCCCAGCAGTGCCACACAAGCAATTGAATGGATTCGCAACGATCGACTTTTGCGCTTTGACCGATTAGCCGGCCCGGAAATTATCTCGAACAATTCTGGACCAATAACAGCGTTGCCTTGGATAAAAGGGCCAGAATCTCCATGTGAATTGCTTTTGAATGAAAGTGGGGGCAAGGCATCTGCCGCGCGATATTTGCCCAGTAGTCAAAAATGGGAAACACGCGACCTTCCTTCATTGGCCGGTAGTTTTATGCATCGATGCGACATCAATAGTGACGGCGTTCCTGATATTTTGATTTTAAGTGCGGATGGATCACTTCAATTATTGCCTATTCAATCCAGTCTGTTTGATCATTTAGATGGTCACAAATTAACCTCTCTAGATCATAAGGGAACATTCTTCGCCTCACTTTGCCATTCATCTCTTAGTGACCGGTGGTGGGCGATTGACACATTAGGCGCATTGATTGGCATAGAATTCACGACAAATCCTGGCAAACGGTTGATTGTTCAGCCAACCGGCCGACGTGATGCCAATGCTAATTTGCGCACGAATACAAATGCTATTGGGGCACTTATTGGGGTTTTAGCAGGCACTGCCAAAGGGTGGGATCAGGTTGGAACAGGATCGACGGGTGTTCAAACAGCAAATCCAATTGTTTTGGGAACTTCTGGCATGGAAACAGCAGATGCTGTTCGAATTCGCTGGCCAGATGCTGTCCCTCAGGCTGAATCAGATGTGCCTACCGGATTAAGACATATCATAGTCGAAAAAAACCGGAAGGGTACCAGTTGTCCCATTATTATGGCACATGGCCCAGATGGCTTTCGTTTTGTTACTGATTGTTTGGGTGGTGGCGCATTGGGTGAGCAAGGTCCAGATGGCTCAGTTCGGCCAACCCGCCCAGTTGAAACGGTTTTACTGCCGCCATTGGTTTCATTGAATGGACGCTTTGTCATTGAGTTATCCGAACCAATGGATGAGATATTGTACTTGGATAGCGCCCGTTTGATTGTTGTTGATCATCCATCCGGAACAGAAGCAATTCCGGATGAAAGGATGAGTTTTACAGGGAGTCCGCCAACCGGACGCGTCATGCTGATTGGTGATTTGCGTCGTCCAGTAAGAGCCGTGAACAAGGAAGGGGATTGCCTTGAGCTACTGAATGCCCGGGATGGCCGTTTTTCATCAGCATTCTTTCCCCGGGGTTGGTTAGGTTATGCTCGCGAGCATTTTCTCGAGCTGGAGTTTCCTTCCGATACAAACGCCAATCAAGTTTTGGTTCTTCACGGTGGCGTGGATTACCCATACCCAGAATCAATTTTGGCTGCCGAACAAGCAGGTGTGGGATTGGTTGCGCCGACATTGGAAGTCAAGCGAAGCGGAACATGGACGGCGCTAGGAGAGATCGGATTTCCAGCCGGGTTACCTAAAACCATGCTGGCTCATTTGCCAACAGGTGCTATTGCAGGACAACCTTGGCGATTGAGAACAAATATGCAGATACATTGGGATCAGATTCGTTTGGGAAAATTACTTGGCGAAGTTGAGTCTGGTATTGAGAAGAACTCTAAGGTTCAGGTGTTGAATCCGGATGATGCACATTTGAATGTTGTTGGATTTTACCGAGAAACGGAAGCTGCTCCTTTGGTGGGATATAATCCTCATGAAAAAGATACAGTAGAAGCCCAGCGCTGGAAGGGATCCCTAACGCCACCAGGTACTGTTAAAAACTTAGTTTCGAGTGTGGATGACCGGGTGGCTATATGTGGACCAGGACGCGGAATTCGTCTTGAATTTCCTGATAAACTTTCTGAACTACCCACAAACTGGACACGCACATTCTTGCTGCGTGTGAATGGGTGGTGCAAAGACGCCTCCGTAACAACCCGAACAGGCGGTCGGGTTGATCCTATCCCGCGTCGGGAATAATGCGTGATGGTAGTGCGAGCATTCCCGGTTCCACTAAGATGAGTTCTGGAGTTGTTGTCGTTGGAGTTTCGCAACCATGAATTTGCTGGAAGCCCCGTCTAGGGATCAGATTGAAACGTTTCCGAACCCCGTGCCGGGACGCGTATACAACATTGAGATTGTATGTCCTGAATTCACGACGGTTTGCCCGAAAACAGGTCATCCTGACTTTGGTACTCTAACATTTACATACATACCTGACCAAGTATGCATTGAATTAAAGTCACTGAAGCTTTACCTGCAGCGTTATCGGAACCAAGGCGTTTTCTATGAGGTTGTAACCAATCGCATCCTCGACGACTTTGTAGCCGTTGTGAAACCTGTACGCTGCGAATTGGTAGGTCGATATACTCCCCGTGGTGGTATAAGCACCAACGTAACAGTTACTCATCCGGCCACCTGATGAGGCAAGGAGATTCGCGTGCCGGTTGATCCAGCCTTTCGCGAGCAACTGCTCGACCGGTACCTAGCGGCATTGCCGTATCCTCCCTACCCAGTGCAGGAAGAAGCCTTGCTGGCTTGGTTTGGTGGAGAACCGGGCGGTGTTTTGGTTTGTGCTCCGACTGGAACCGGCAAAACACTTATTGCCGAGGCTGCTCTTTTTGAAGCATTGCACACTGGAACCCGTGCGTACTACACCACTCCACTGATTGCCTTGACGGATCAGAAATTCCACGAAATTCAGGCGCGCGCTCTCGCTTGGGGTTTTCCAGCCGATTCAGTCGGATTGGTTACTGGCAATCGCAAGGTTAACCCGAGTGCTCCTATTCTGGTGGTTGTCGCAGAAATCCTTCTCAATCGCCTTCTCAATCCCGCTGAGTTTCCCATGGATGGGGTTACAAGCGTGGTGATGGATGAATTCCACAACTTTGCCGACCAAGAGCGTGGCATTGTTTGGGAATTATCGTTGGCCTACCTGCCGGCTGCAGCGCGACTGCTCCTGCTATCAGCCACCGTTGGAAATTCACGCGAATTCCTGAATTGGCTTGAACGAAGTCATGGTCGCCGATTGGATCTTGTTGAAAGTTTCGATCGCAAAGTTCCCCTGAGCTACCACTGGGTTCCAGATGAATTTCTCCCTGAGCTTTTGGAGTGGATGGCACGCGGTGAAGGAGAATCGCGCAAAACGCCAGCTTTGGTTTTTTGTTTCAACCGCGACCAGTGCTGGAGTGTGGCGGAGGTCCTGAAGGGCCACGACATTATGACACCGGGCACCCGCGGCCCATTATTAGCGGAACTCGAGAAGCATAATTTGAAATTTGGCGCAGGACCACGTCTGGTGCAATTGCTGAGACGCGGAGTGGGAGTGCACCATGCGGGTTTGCTCCCACGCTATCGAAGGCTTGTGGAAGACCTTTTCGAAAAGAAATTGTTGGCCGTTGCCGTGTGTACGGAAACTCTTGCTGCCGGAATCAACTTACCAGCGCGATCAGTTGTACTAACAAGCTTGGCAAAAGGCCCTGCTACCAAGCAGAAATTAATCGACGCCAGCACTGCCCAGCAGATATTCGGGCGGGCAGGGCGCCCACAATTCGACGACAAAGGCCATGTCTTTTGTCTAGCGCATGAAGAAGATGTCCGGTTTCTTCGATGGAAGCGGCAATTCGATGCAATTCCTGAAGACACCAAAGATCCTGCCCTCATTCGCAAACGCAAGGAATTAAAACGAAAGAAGCCGGAACGTAACGACAAGTATCTGCACTGGAACGAAAACCAGTTTGCGGCATTGCAAGTGGCGGCTCCAGTGCGCCTTTACAGCAAGGGACCAGTTCCTTGGAGGCTTTTAGCCCACCTACTTGCCATTTCACCCGATGTGGGCAGAGTAAGAACCGTTATTCGTAAGCGATTGCTCGATTCCGGTCGTGTCAGGGCGGGCGAAGTACTCCTTGAACGTATGCTTGTAACATTACACATTGCGGGTTACGTTCGCTTGGACCCACCACCACCGCCCGAAGCTGTGACTACAGCGGGTACAAAAATCGAATATCTGGCAGTACTGGCACATCCACAACCAAGCTTGGCTCGATTATTGGCATTCCGCAGCGTTCACCCTTTATTTGCAGATTGGCTTTGTCCATTAATGGCCATGGCGGATGAACTCGAACGCATACAATTGTTGGAAGGCCTCTTGGGAATGCCCATGGCCTTGGTTCGCTCCACAAGGGTTCCGGGACCGGAACATCTTCCTCCAGGCAAACTCCAAACAGAATTTCTTGATCCCGCTTTATTAAAGCATGGGCTTATTGCGGCTCCAAAGCCTGATAATGAAGAAGACGAAGAAGAGGAGGAAGACCCACGCTTCCGTGAACGGCCACCCACATTGGCTGAAAGAGCACGTATGCTGTTTGAAGTACTTCACCCAGGGGCGGGTGACTTGCAAATGGGGAGCACATGGTCTGCTGGTGAAATTCTTCGTAGGTACCAAGGTAATTTCGAGATTTACATCCGGAATCGCGAATTGATCCGTCAAGAAGGAATTATTTTCAGGCACCTTTTGCGGTTGGTGCTGCTCTGCGGTGAATTCTCCAAAGTGCCCCCTGACCCGGAACCAGCAGCAGTAGAAGCTTGGACCATGTGGCTTGGTAATCTTGCTCAGGAAGCAACTGATATTTGTTTAAAAATTGACCCACAAAGCACTCAGGAAGTCGCTCGGAATGTCGATGATGCGTTACCGGTTCCCGATAAAATGCCCGCAGCTCCTGCAATTGCAGTGATCGACCAATTGAACCTTACCCCTGCCAAAGTTCAACGGCCTGAATTTGGTTCCGGTTTGAGTGAGGATTTGGATTGAGTTTGAGGCTCGTCTTGCACCCACACCATCGCTCGTGTTATGGCAGGAAACGAGAAAGTTCTGCGGCGGGGTGGTTTCATGACGTTACGCGATCAATTCATGTCATCTCGAGGCATGGTCCTTCTGGTTACTGCTCTATTTCTTTTGGCTCTAGGCGCTCAATATCTGATCAAAATCTCTGATCAACGCCGGACAAATCGCTCCGCCATTCAGCGCTGGCAGCCTCAAATATTGGGTCTTGAGCAGGGAGAGGACATCAGCAAAACGTACCAATACCCCAATCCGCCCATTATGTCAGTCTTGTTGCTTCCGTTGGTGCGTTTGCCAGCCATGTCTATGGCGACTATCTGGTATTGTGCCAAAGTTGTAATGGCTATTTTGGTGCTCTCATGGTCATTGAGGCTCGTGGATCCTGCCAGGAAATTACCATGGTGGGTAACTGCCATCATTGTGTTGTTTTCCATTAGGCCCATTGTCGGCGACCTCCAGCATGGCAATGTGAATTTATTTGTCTTTTTTGTCGTCATGTCTGCCCTCATGTTTGTTGCGACTGGTCGCTCCATTCTTGGCGGCGTCACCATGGCGTTGGCTGTTTCTTGCAAAGTCACGCCATTACTATTTATCCCTTACTTTGTCTGGAAACGTGAATGGAAGTTTCTAGGTGGATGGGTTGTCGGTATGGCGCTTTTCCTGTGGCCGGGAATCGTACCTTCCATGGTGCTTGGTTATGCCGAAAACCAGCGGAATCTTTATTCTTGGTATCATGAAATGGTTCATCCGTTTGTAGTCGAAGGCAAAGTAACAAGTGAGCATTCAAACCAATCGCTTCCTGGCCTGATATTCCGATTGGGTACTGAAAGTCCTTCGTTTGTTTCCTACCCCGAAGGCGTATTTACTCCGGATGAATTCCACCATGTCGTTTCATTATCGCCACGTGTTGCCAAATTGATTGTTCAGGGAGTAATGCTTGCTTTTGCTGGCGTTGTTGTCTGGCTCTGCCGGCCAGTTCAGCCGCAAACAGGTAGGCGCCTTATTGAAACCGCAACTTGGCCAATATTGGCAGCGGAGTGGAGTTTCATCCTGATAGGCATGCTACTTTTCAGTGAGCGGACATGGAAACACCACGCCGTGACACTGGCGTTGCCTTGGGCGGTAATTATTTCCGCTGCGTACAATTCTGTTTTCCCGTTTACCAGAAGATTTTGCATCGGCGCCACATTTATTGCCATGGCTGGCATGTGGATCACCAGTACAGGGCTCTTGGATGATCGGACTGCTAAACTTGGTCAGGTTTATGGTGGTTATACGGTCGCATTTCTGATTATGGGTTGTGCTGTTGTTGTCATTCTTCGCGAAGCAATGCTTGCAAAGCGAGTAACAGGCGGAAACAAAACAATCTTACCGCCAACGCCAATTGCCGCCTGAGCAAATTCAGGTGATTGTTATTTCCGTTTTCTATCCATGACTTTCTGAAGTGCTGCTTGCTCGGGATCTGTCAATGTGCGGGCAAGGTCAAGTCTGACTTCAAAACCATCCCCAACAACCAAGACTTCAACCGATCGGGCACACCGTGGTGGCAATGCCCTTCTCACATCTCTTCTTAATGATCGCGCAGCAATTTGAACGGGATCAACACACGCGCATGCAGTTCCCGAATTGATGGACTCGATGTGATCATTTGCAGCGCGAACGTGTGGATCGTCTTGTGGAAGCAGTGGGATTGCTTCATCAAAGCAGGCGTGTGCTTGGTTTTTACGGCCTTGATGTGTGTGAAAAATACCCCATGCCGCGAGTGCTTTGCCAGCTAATTCTGGATGCGCTGCTTGTCTTGCTTGTTCAAGTGCCTGCTTGAAATACGATTCCGCCTCTACCTGATGATCACGGTCGGCCAGGAAACGTGCGAGATTGCGACCTACTTGCGACATCAATGGCAGGCTACCCGCCATGGTTGCCTGATCATGGGCAGCACGATAATCTGCTTCTGCTTCTTGATACTCTCCAGCCTCAGCCAAGGCCAACGCACGGCCCTGTAAAGCCTGAATTGCATACCCAGTTTCTCGCCTTTCTCGATAGATTTCGATGGCTCGATCAATGGCTGTAATCTGTCCCCTTATATCTCCAACTTCTTCAGCCAACTTAGCCAATGCCCCAAGGGCTGCGGCAAGTGTTGAACTTAAGGGATGATGTTCTTCAAGCCAATCGACGCCTGCCAAATAAACCTGATGCAAGGCAATGGGATCTGATTCTTCTACCCGCAAAGCCAAATGCTGAAACAGATGATCTGCACCTGTTTCAGTCAAATCGGGCATGGAACCAAACGGTTGACGGCCATCAGCGGCCCGAGCTTCGACAAGCAACGCAAGGGCACCGGGCAGGCGGTCACCTTCTGTTTCCACAAGAATGCCGGCAGCAGATTCAAGAAGATCGCATGCAGGCCCAGATTCTCCATCTGCCAGCATGACTTGAGCCAATGGCTCAGCAAGCATCGCTTGCTCAGGGCCACCATCACCTGCCAAATAGCCTGTTTCGTCCCAAGCCAATTGCAACAATGCGCGCGCCTGCTTTGTTTTGCCATGTTCAGCAAGTACCAGCCCGTGATCACGCAATGCCTTCAGGTAGAAAACAGCCAGTGGGTCATCCGCAGAGGGACGGCATGGATGTGAATGTTCAAATGCTGTGAGAGCTGATGCTAAATCATCTGTCCAGACGTGAACCCACGCCAAATCAAACCATGCCTGTTCAATACCGCAACCGGCAGACGTGGCATCAGCCAACCCTCGTTGAGCAGTTGACAAGGCACGTTCGGGCTGGCCTGCCAATAACCATTGGCGAGCCATGGAAAGAGTATTGGAATCTTCCACTGGCTATGCTCCCAGCAGGCGCGTGGCAATCGCCATGGCTTCTGCCAATGCTGCGGGCAATTGGTCGGGTTCTTTGCCGCCTGCTTGGGCCATACCCTTGGGTCCGCCACCCTTTCCACCCACCAGCTTGGCTACTTCACCAACAAACTTACCGGCTTCAATACCACGGCCATGCAAGTCGTCGCTCACGCAAGCCATAAGGCCTACTTTGCCTTCTTCACGCCATCCAAGCAAAAACACAGAACTACCGGCCTTTTGCCTTAAGCGGTCGAGTTGAACTCGAATCTGTTCGGGTGGGCCAGAAGGTACTTCACCTGTTCCAACGGTTACGCCGTTCAAATTGCGGGCTTCAGCCAAGATTTTGTCAGCCGCACCGGTTAGGTCACCCGAAGCTGCTTTTTTCAATTGCGATTGTAATTTCTTGACTTCCTCGCGCAGCGCTTCCACTCGGTCAGCAACTTCCTCTGGCTTGCACGCCAAACGATTGGTCACTTCAGTGAGTATGCGCGATTGTTCGCGGCGTGCCCGCAAAGCAGACTCGCCTGTTACAGCCGTCAAACGCCGCACACCTTTGCCGACCGCCTCTTGGGAGACAATCATGAAGCTTCCAGCTTCACCACTATTTCCAAGGTGAGTTCCACCACAGAACTCAAGCGAGCTTTCTGCATTTGCAGCATCCTTGCCTACTGTGACAACACGCACAGGGTCAGGATATTTTTCACCAAAGACAGCACGCACTCCGGGAAGGTTTCGTGCTTCGGCAAGAGGCATCAGGGTTGCATTAACAGCTAGATTGTCAAGGATGACACCATTAACTAGGTCTTCGATAGATGCAATTTCGTCCAGTGAAAGAGCTTTATCGTAAGCAAAATCGAACCTGGTTTTTTCTGCGTCTACCAGTGAACCCTTTTGGTCGATAGTCCCGCCCAAGGTCTTGCGCAAAGCCCAGTTCATCAGGTGCGTGGCAGTATGGTGGCGCGTAATCGACTTGCGTCTGGCAGCATCAACCGATAATTGAGAATTTTGCCCAGCTTCAATGAATCCGGAATCCACCACGCCTGCGTGAAGGATGCCATCTCCTAGCTTCAACGTGTCTTCTACCCTGAATACTCCGGTTTCAGTAGTAATTGTGCCCGTATCACCGACTTGGCCACCCTGTTCCGCGTAAAAACTAGTGGCATCCAGAACGAGTGCTGCTTGTGCGCCGGTCAGCAGTTTTCCAGTACGCGTGACAGTATTATCCAACACCCAACCAACCAATGTGGCCTTCGCGCTGGTCCCTTGGTACTTAGCGGAATCATCGCACACCGGAAGTGTGCCATCGATGGCGGTGATAACGAGTTTTTTGCGGTCTTTACCAGAAGTGTCGCGGAATGTTTCCATCCGTTTCTGATATCCATCCGCATCGATTCCCAGACCGACTTCTTCGGCCATCTGCCGTGTTATATCTGAAAAGAGGCCATATGTTGTGTGCAAGTCGAACACGTCATCGCCGGATATAACCTTTTTGCCAGCGTCTTTGGTTTTGGTGGCGACATCTCCAAACAAACGCATGCCACGGTCGAGAGTTCGCAAAAATGACTCTTCTTCGTCAAGAAGAATTTTGCTCACAGCAGCAGCACGGTTGGCAATTTCGGGAAATGTGTCACCCATCGAGGCGACAACTGCTGGAACCAGTCGGTGGAGAAATGGCTCGCGCGCTCCAAGGTACTGTCTTCCATAACGCTCAGCACGCCGCAGAATGCTACGAACAACATATCCTCGTTTTTCGTTCGAGGGTGTTGCACCATCTGCCAACGAGAAAACTAAGGCTCGAATGTGATCGGCAACGACTCTGTAAGCTGTGTCGCGCAAGTCATCCAGTTTACCCGTGTACGGTTCGGCACCCGTCAACTCGCGTGTCGCATGGAACAGGTCTTGGAACAGGTCGATATCGTAATTGCTTTTTTTGCCTTGAAGCACGGCGGCAACACGCTCAAAGCCCATCCCGGTATCCACATGGCGAGCGGGAAGGGGGGTCAGCTTTGAATCTGCTCCCCGGTTGAACTGAATGAACACGAGATTCCAAATTTCGATACACCTGGGCGAGCCCTTGTTCACAAGCGGGCCACCTGAAAGATCGTCCGTCAGATCCACATGGATTTCCGTGCAAGGACCACATGGACCGGTATCTCCCATTTCCCAAAAGTTGTCTTTTCTAGACCCTAAATGGATGTGGTTTTTAGGGATGTTTGTCAGGTCTGCCCAAAGACTGGCAGCTTCATCGTCACGGGGGACACCTTGTTCCGGATCGCCTTCAAAAACGGTTGCGTGCAAACGTTTGGGATCGAGTCCCCAAACGTTTGTCAGCAATTCCCAGCCCCATTCAATGGCTTCACGCTTGAAGTAATCTCCAAATGACCAGTTTCCTAGCATTTCGAAAAAAGTGTGGTGGTATGTGTCCTTACCCACATCATCGAGATCGTTATGCTTTCCACCTGCACGGATGCACTTCTGGGTATTGGCAGCACGTTTGTAAGGTCTTGCTCCAGTTCCAAGAAAAACATCCTTGAACTGGTTCATCCCTGCGTTCGCAAACATCAACGTTGGGTCTTCAAGCGGCACAACCGGGCTGGACGGTACAAATGTATGCCCGTGCTTTTGCACAAAAAAATTGATGAATTCACTGCGAATCTGCCGGGCTGTGCGCATGCTTACCTCGTGGCCTGGGCGCTGGCGAGCGCCGCGTTTCTGATGATCGACAACGCCACCCCATGCCGCTGCGCTAACGTTGCACAGTCGTCGTGTTCAGGGTCTGGCCGTTCGTCGCCGGGCGCAACGTGCGCCCACTTCACCCGGACCACGCCCCATGGGGTCGTGGCTAGGCTCTCACGCCGGGGCAATACCCAGCGTTCGATGATTTCATGCCTGATTCCTAAACTTCCAGTTTCCCGGAATATCAATTCAGCCAGTAGCGAAGATTTTTCTGGACGGCATAACACCACAACTGCGTGACCGGGCCGACTTTTCTTCATTGTCATGGGAAACAGCGCGGTATCGAGAGCTCCCGATGACAATGCCTGTTCCAGTAGATATCCCAAAGCGTCTCCGCCAATATCATCGACCCAGGTTTCAAGACGGCAGATCCGCTCAGCTTGCCTTGGAGCCGGGCTATTTTTGTTAACAAATACGCGCAGAAGATTTGGATGTTCCAAATAGCGCCGGGTACCTGCACCTGTACCAACTGCTGTGTAGGAATTAGGTTGTTCGGTCCACTCGTTAACCCATGCTTTGATCATGGCTGCGCCCGTTGGCGTGGTTAATTCACCAGTTACAGGCGCCTTCGCAATTGGCATTCCACGCATCAACAATGCTGTGGCTGGCGCTGGAACCGGCATTCGGCCATGTTCGCACGTTACCGTTCCACTTCCCAATGGAATGCTGCGGCTACTAATTGAATCCACATCGAGAAGGTCAAGCGCTAGTGCGCTCCCTAAAATATCAGTAATGCTGTCGAGCGCGCCAACCTCATGAAAATGAACTTTATCAACTGACATCCCGTGAATTTCGGCCTCGGCAACAGCCAGAGCATTGAAAGCAGCCAACGCCCTTTGGCATGCACGAGCAGGCATGCCAGAGCCGTCTATCATTTCGCGAATTTCAGGAAGATGACGAGTTGGCTGATCGTCGGGTGCTGTCACTTCAAGGTGCAGCGCACGGATACCGCAGTGCATGACCTCTTCAGTGGATACCGTGACAGGTAACTGAAGGCGGCTCAGTACTTCACGTAATGGATCAAGCGATGCTCCCGCATCGCAAAGAGCCGACAACAGCATGTCACCAGCAACGCCACTGAAGGCGTCTAGGTGGAGTTGCGCCATCAGGCGCCCTCCCCAGAAAAAGGTAGTGGCCCGGGCGGGACTTGAACCCGCACCTCCTTACGGAGACAGGCTTCTAAGACCTGCATGTCTGCCATTTCATCACCGGGCCCCCGAGATCGCATCATTGGCTTCCGTCAATCGTTTCACCAAAACCAACGACCTTCTACCACTTTTGTCGTACTTGTCACGACGAACCATGGGCAAGTCTGCGGGTGATCCTTGCGCAAATCCACCCTTTTGTTGGAAATAGTTGAACGCCTGCGTCGAAAGTAAAAACAACTCCTTCATACCAGCTAATCGTGCCTGTGACTCACCATACGCAATCATTTTGCGACCAATACCCCGATTTTCAAATCGGGGATCCACACAAACGCATGCGAGTTCAGCTTTCAGTTCACCCGGATAGAGGTGAACCGCAGCACAAGCCACTGGAAGTTTATCGACTTCAAACACGAAAAAATCGTCTGCTGTTCGTTCGATTTCCGCCCGGCTTCGCCTTACGAGTTCATCATTTGCAACACCCTGCGCTATCAAGTTCACGATCGAACGGGCATCGCGTTTGGCAGCTCGGCGAATTTCCTGATATTCGTTGGCGTGAACCATCGTTCCAACACCAAGATTCGAAAAAACCTCTGCCAGCAATCCTTCGTTGACCCGGCCATCAATCAGATGAACCCGAGGCACGCCAAGTTTTACGGCGCGAACAGCCTGATCTAGCTTGGAAGCCAGTTCGGGCAACAGGTCCGATCGATGGCCAGCAAGAACGGCTTCTGCCTCTTCAAGTGACAACGATTGCAACAGTCCTGCTACGGGTGGATTCCTTTGGCGGTCGATAGCGCTTTTCACAGGGCCGGTCGCGCGAACGGTTGCTTGATCTGTCAGGGTAATACCCGGTTGAGTGCTGAGAAAAATGAGCTTAGCAGCGTTAAGAGCGCCCGCAACTTCCACCGCGACGTGATCCGAATTCAATCGGTAAGATCTGCCTTCTCCATCGGCGCCCACGGGTGACACGACTGGGACAAGATCTTGACTAACAAGAGTTCGCAGGAGTTCGGTCTGCACACGTTCTATTTTTCCAGTCCACTGTTGATCGACGCCACCTAATATTCCTGCTGGATGCGCCACGAGAAAACTGCCTGACACTCCATGAAGGTCTGCAGCGTCGAGTCCTTCAATCAGTTCATAGGTAACTCGACTGCTGGCAAAAAGTGCCAGCTGAAGGGTTGAATCGTCGGTGATGCCTGAGCCGTCAAGATTGCTGGGCTGTTGTTTAGTGAGGTCAGCAAGGCGCAAAATCTGATGTGCTGCGCCGTGAACGAGTACCACGCCAATGCGCAGACTTTTGAGCAACGCTAAATCTAAGAGCACATTCCTGAAGTTTTCGTCTTCAACTACCGCTCCATCGATGGCAATGACAAACAATCGGTCGCGAAACCGTGGAACATACCGGAGGATCTCGCGCAGATCTGTCAGCCGATGCATCGCCATCATCCTCCAACACATCCGGGCCGATTGACCGTACAGCTTACAGCGTTAAGATTATAACTTCGCATGCGACGACAGATTCGGACAGGGGCGGTCATGAGTGAAACTGTTGCGATCATTGGTTCCGGTCCCGCAGGTTGGACCGCTGCCATCTATGCAGCCCGAGCCAATCTGAAGCCAGTGGTGATCGAAGGCGCGATAACCGAAGAAAATCGGATCAAGGGAACGCTGCCCTTAGGTCAACTCAATCTCACCACGGAAGTGGAAAATTTCCCTGGATTTCCATCTGGACATCTGCGGGAATACTTGGGCTCGGCCCTTCCAGAAGACCGAAGGCCTTATTGGGTCATTGATAACGGCCCACAGCCTGCTCATGGAGTGACAGGCCCTGAACTAATGGAACTCATGCGCCAACAAGCTATCAATTTTGGCGCCCGCATCATCACAGACGATGTGACGACTGTTGATTTTAGCCGTAGGCCGTTCACACTACACACGTTGGAAAATGGCCCTATCGTGGCACATGCTGTGATTGTTGCAACTGGTGCTCGCGCCAATTGGCTTGGGTTGCCTTCCGAAGAAAAATATAAAAATCATGGCGTTTCTGCATGCGCGGTTTGTGATGGCGCACTGCCGAGGTTCCGAGGTCAAGCATTGGCAGTTATAGGCGGTGGTGACTCTGCGGTTGAAGAGGCGAGCTATCTGGCTAAATTTGCCAGTACGGTTTACCTGATTCACAGGCGTGATCGGTTGCGCGCGAGCAAGATTATGGAAAAGAGGGCCTTGGAAAATCCTCGCATTGTGCCAGTATGGAACAGCAGTGTTGCCGAGGTCTTGGGAAATGATACGGACGGGGTAACGGGAATTAGACTTGCCTCAACTACGGGCGGTATCGAAAAAACCCTCGATGTGGTAGGAATGTTCCTTGCGATCGGGCATACGCCCAACACCGATTTTCTGAAGGATGCAGTAGAACTCGACGAAAAGGGTTATATTGTCTGGAAGAAGATGGCACGAACGAATACTTCGGTTGAGGGGGTTTTTGCCGCTGGAGACGTTGCTGATAGCAACTATCGACAGGCGATTACAGCGGCAGGCAGTGGTTGCATGTCGGCGCTAGATGCGGAGCGATTTTTGGCAGCCGAGGGTGTACACTAAGCGAATCACGACTTCGTAGCTCAGTTGGTAGAGCAACGCACTTTTAATGCGTGGGTCCTGGGTTCAAATCCCAGCGAGGTCATTCAAGAAAACCCCTCAAAAACCTAAAAACCCCGGCGAAAACCGGGGTTTTTTCGTAAACACCTTTGTGAACAAAAGTCCATTGAAGTCCAACCATTTCCGCCATAGTCTTGTTCGTTGGCGCAACATGAGTGCTCAATTAATTCAGTCCCAAGTTCCTTTCAACAATCAATCAGCGAAATGCCATTTCATTTGTTATAGTTCATTTGCCATCACGCAGTTGTTTGAGAATAAAGTCCCAAATGTCGTCGTAGCCATCCGTTGGATGACCTGGATATTTGTTGAAACACTTTGCGCCAGCTTTATCAGCCAACGCTTTGAAACCAATTCCCCACGCGGGGGAGTGAACCATGTAGTTCTCGTGAGTAATGGCGCCACCCGCAGGCTTCAGTCCCCATTCATTCTCAAAATAGATTGCTGCTGAGCCTTTATGAACTAAGTTTTCTGGGGAGTATTTCATGATGATCGGCACTAATTCGTCGCGACGGCGCAGTGACTCGTCAAACGACAACCCAAAAGCAGGAGCACCCCATTTGACGTCAGGCACCCATTCCTGCATGCGTTTGGGATCAATGCTTGGTTGGCTGCGATATGCTGCAACACACGTAACCTTTGTTGACTCGCGCAGCACAGGGTCGGAAGAATTTGGATCCTTGCGATCTGAACCACAGCCAACATACAACGCTGGCAGAGCCCCTTGCGATCCACCGCCTGTGGCAATTCTATTTGGGTCAATGTTCCATTTTCCTGCATTTATACGGACAAACTGCACCGCGCGGCAGGCATCGTCCATTGGCCAAGATATAGGCGGGTAAATTTTTTCCTTCATCGCATCGTTCAATGTGCGCGATTGGACACCAATTACAGCAACTCCCGAAGGCAAAAACTTATTCAATCCGGGCACATGCTTGCTCGCCTCCCATAATCCGCCATACCACAGCAAAACTGGAAATGGCCCACGACCTTTAGAAGGCAAATGTACATCCATCAACTGATGCGGATGCGAGCCATATGAAACATTGCTATGTGTTGGAATAGGTATGGCTTTTGATGGTGGCGTAGATTTTGAAATATTGTTATCCGCATTGATCAATGACGCCGTCACAATTAGAAGTGCTATCGCGGAAGACACGCGTGTTGAGTTGGAAAACATAGGGGCCCTGATCATCACATTAATAGAAAAAAATGACACATGTGTCCCGCAGTCATTATTGGCTTTCAATCACTATCCCCCACCACTCCAACAACATTCCAAATGTGTGTTACGCCTATTCCTTTCAGATCTACTGGCGGCAAAGGTTGCATCTCGATAGCGTCGCGTACCATCGGGTCGTTTGCCACGGCACTGTTGACCAGAATATGAGCCCCTGGCACTTCCTTAGTAGCGCTTTCAAGGCGCGATGCCATATTGACACTGTCGCCAATGGCTGTGAATGACAACCGCAAATGCGAACCGAGAAAACCAATAACTGCATCCCCACGGGATATTCCAACACCGACCTGAAACTGCTGGCCATTACCAAGTGCCTGCCGGCGTAGGTTGCGTGTTCGCACCGCCTCCTGAATTTCGAGTGCGGCACGGCATGCGTGCACAGCAGCATCTGATTTTGAATCTGGAACTCCAAAAAGAACCATCATGGCATCGCCGATAAACTTGTCCACCACTCCACCATGCGATTGCACAATACGCGTGGCATCGCGGAACCAACTATTGAGCATAGCCAGTAAGTCAT
>Ga0209598_10001222_pt1 | contig 21102 bp, 22 predicted proteins | sample M_140807_EF_Meta_FD_187317 | JGI IMG/M metagenome (GOLD analysis project Ga0209598, IMG submission 187317) | Freshwater microbial communities from Lake Montjoie, Canada to study carbon cycling - M_140807_EF_MetaG (SPAdes) (version 2) | ecosystem: Environmental > Aquatic > Freshwater > Lake...
CGCCGATCTTGGATTCGCCACACGTTTTCTAACGGGGGGTGCCGCGATCGGAGTGGTCGAGGCGTTGGCAAACGACCATGCCGATGGCATGGGTTGTTGGATCAAACTCCAGAAACGGTAACGGCCGTGGCAGCCCGCCTACTTTTTGTTTCGATCGATTTGATTACCAATCAAACCGCCCACAGCGGCCCCTCCAACGGCGCCCATCGTGCTACCGCCACCGAGAACAGAGCCTGCGACGCCGCCGACGACGGCCCCGGTTGCCGTGCTTTTTTCACGACTTGTCATGTGGCCGCACGCGCCCAACGACATCGCGGATGTTGCGATGACGGAAACCAAAATCAAACGCTTGTTCATGATTGTTCGCTCCTTTGCAAAATGATCAACCGTGTCTGGCGATCATTTGGAATTCAGCAATTTGGCGTCCTGAACCGGACCGATTTGGCTCCCAAGAGGGCGGCGGCCGCAATGAATCAGGCGTGCTCTGTCACCAGGACCGTCACGACACATAGCGCGAGAATTCCGATCCAAATACCGCGGTTATTGCGCTCGATAAACTTCAGCACATGATCCTCGAGCGTTGGTCGATGGCCCGGGCCTGCGGTTTCCAAAGCGGTCGGTGGAGTCACAGCGGAGGATGTCTCGGGCTCGGCGCTGTGGTTCGATGAACTCGTGTTGGTCTTAGTCGATGACTGCATGGATCGCCTGATGGTTGGTCATTCGCCGAGTTGATTTCGGTATGCCCTCGGAGTTCAATAAGATGGCACTCGAGGAAGTAACAATTTCATATGACGCACGCACAAGCAATTGTTTTTGAATCTCCGCAGCAACTTTCAGTGCAAACGCTCGAACTCAAGCCCTTCGAAGCCAATGATCTGGAGGTCGAAGTTGGGTTCAGTGGTATCAGCACTGGGACCGAGCGCCTCTTGTGGGATGGCACCATGCCGCCGTTTCCTGGCCTCGGATATCCGCTGGTTCCTGGCTATGAAACGGTTGGGACGGTTGTTCGAGTTACCGCACCGATGGTTGCTTCGACCGGTGGTTCGGCCTCCATCGCCGTGGGTGAGCAGGTTTTTATTCCGGGCTCATATAGTTTTCAGGGGGTCCGAAATATTTTCGGCGGGGCTGGGTCTCGTTTGATTGTTCCGCATGACCGCGTTGTGCGTGTCGCACCCGAGTTGGGGCCAGAAGCGGTGCTGCTTGCGCTGGCAGCCACTTGTTACCACACGATTTCTCTTGGAGGTGCCCGCGAACCCATGATCGCACCCGATCTGATTGTTGGCCATGGCGTGATGGGGAGGTTGTTGGCTCGAATCACGCTGGCGCTCGGTCTTCCAGCGCCGACTGTCTGGGAAACGCAATCTGCCCGACGCGAGGACGCGATCGGCTACAAGGTTGCTGACCCAAAAGACGATGCCCGTCGTGACTATCGAGCAATTTATGACGTCAGCGGTGATGCCTCTATTTTGAATCGCCTCATTGCCTGTTTGGCGCCCGGGGGCGAGGTGGTGTTGGCCGGTTTTTACAAGAGCGATCTCAGTTTCGTATTTGCGCCTGCGTTCATGCGTGAGGCGCAGATCCGTGTCGCTGCCCAATGGAAGAAACACGACCTGCTGGCGGTGACGGCACTCGTTGAGCGCGGTGCCCTCTCACTCGAAGGTTTGATCACGCATACATTCCAACCGGGCCAGGCCCGCCAGGCTTACGAAATTGCGTTCGGCGATGTGCAGTGCCTCAAGATGATGATCGACTGGCGGGTTTGATGCACTCGCCAAATAGCGCCCCGAAGCACTCGCCGAATCCGCAGCGGATCATCGTTCTTGGCGCGACGGGAACGATTGGGGTAGCAACGGTCAATGCCCTGGTGCAGCGCGGACACCAGGTCGTCTGCTTCGTGCGACCACGTTCCGGCGCCGCTAGGGCGTTAGGGCCGCAAGACAGCCAACACTTGCTCGCTGGGGCAACTGTTCGGTTTGGCGAGATCACCGATCCCGACGCATTCGCGCGTGATGGGCTTTGTGGCGAGCGATTTGACGCGCTCGTTTCATGCCTTGCATCGCGCACGGGGGTGCCTGAGGATGCCTGGGCGATTGATCATCGAGCCCATGTGCACGCGCTCGATGCGGCGCGCAAGGTGGGCGTGCGCCAGGTCGTTCTTCTTTCTGCTATCTGTGTCCAGAAGCCCATTCTGGCCTTTCAACAGGCAAAACTGGCCTTCGAAAAGACGCTGATTGAATCGGGGCTTATCTACTCGATTGTCCGGCCGACGGCTTTTTTTAAGTCGCTCTCGGGACAGGTCGATCGGGTCAAACGCGGCAAACCTTTTCTGGTCTTTGGCAACGGCGAGCTAACGGCATGCAAACCGATTAGTGATCGAGATCTGGCCAATTACTTAGCCGATTGTCTGGATGATGAAAGGCTTCATAACCGGATTCTCCCGATCGGTGGCCCGGGCGAAGCGATAACGCCCCGACAGCAGGGAGCGCACCTATTCGGGCTGCTGCATAAGCCGCCCCGATTCAAGCAGGTGCCCGTTGCACTGCTGGATGCGATCGTCACGGGACTCGGCGCGATGGGCCGCTGGATCCCCCCGCTTGCAGCGAAAGCCGAGCTGGCCCGGATCGGACATTATTACGCGACTGAATCCATGCTCGTGCTAAATCCTGAAACCGGGGGTTATGACGCCGCAGCGACACCTTCGACAGGATCCGATACCCTGTTCGACTTTTACGCGGATCTGGTCAGCGGCACCGTATCTGCCGAGCGTGGCGACCACTCTGTTTTTTAAGATGACTCAATCTGTCGAGCCGCGACCCGCGGCGATGCGATTCATTCTGCTAACCGTACTGATCGACATGGTGTCGATCGGACTGATTGTTCCGGTCCTGCCGGCTCTTGTTGGCAGCTTCACGATCAACCCAGCCGATCAGAGCTTGTGGTTTGGCGTCGTCATGTTCGCCTTTGGAATTGCTAATTTCTTCGGATCTCCCCTGCTTGGCGCTCTTTCGGACCATTACGGGCGCAGACCGGTCCTGTTGTTGGGTTTTTGTGGTCTCGCGCTCAACTTTTTTGCAACGGCCTTGTCCACAGCGCTATGGATGCTCATTGCGGTGCGTTTGGTCGGAGGCGCGATGCAGGCCAATGCGGCGGTCGCGAATGCCTATGTGGCCGATATTACGCCTCCGGAGCAGCGCGCGAAGCGCTTTGGGATGTTGGGGGCGATGTTCGGGCTCGGATTCATCATTGGGCCGGCGCTGGGGGGGCTTCTAGGTTCGATCAATCTGCATTTACCCTTTTTCGTCGCGGGCACTCTTGCGCTGGTGAACTTACTTTACGGTTACTTCGTTTTGCCGGAGTCGTTACCCCAAGAGCGGCGTCGCCCGTTTAAGTGGTCCGCGGCGAATCCAATCAACACCTTGCGCTCGCTCGCCAGACTTGAGGGCGTCGGGCTATTGATTCTGGTCGTTGGGTGTACCGGATTGGCTCAGGGTGTTTTATATAACAGCTGGGTTCTTTATAACGAATTTAAGTTTGGCTGGAGTTCTCTCCAAAATGGCTGGTCGCTGGCGGCCGTCGGTGTAGTTTCCGTCTTGGTCCAGGGGGTCTTGCTTGGACCTCTCATCAAGCGGTTTGCAGCCCCCCGGCTGACCGTCATTGGGCTGGTGTCGTCGACGATCGCCTATGCCGCCTGGGGGGCTGCCACCGAAGGTTGGATGATGTACGCAGTGGTGTTTTGTAACCTGCTCGGATTCACGGTCACCGCTTCAATTCAAAGCCTGATTTCGGCGGCGGCTGACGCGAAAAATCAGGGCGAAACGATGGGGTCCGTCAGCTCAATCAACAGTTTTATGGCGGTGATCGCGCCCCTGATCAGTGCGCCGCTATTGGGCATGGTGTCCCACCTGCCGCCTGGCGACTGGGCAATTGGGACGCCCCTTTATTTTGGAGCCGTGTTGCAGGGTGCGGGGCTTGTGCTGGCCTGGCTCCATATTCGACGTGCGGTCTGACGGGCAGTCTGAAGGGCCGTCAGTGGAAACTGTGATGCAAAGATTCCGCACGCCCGTCACCTTAATAGGGGGCCACGCAAACCTGGTGCCCCTGGAAACTGTTCATCATGACGATCTGGTGCAAGCAGTGAAGGACGGGGCATTGTGGGAACGCTGGGTCACCGCGATTCCGGCGCCCGAAAATATGGCAGGCGAAATTGCGCGTCGTCTTGATCTTCAAGAACTCGGAACCATGCTGCCCTTTGCAATCATCGTGGCTGGTCGGGCGGTCGGCATGACCACGTTCATGAACATCGATGCGGCCAATCGACGGGTTGAAATCGGTTCAACCTGGCTTCGACAGAGTGTCCAGCGAACCCCGGTGAATACCGATTGCAAGCGCTCCCTACTGACGTATGCATTCGAGACACTCGACTGTATTGCCGTTGAGTTCCGAACTCACCGTTTCAACCATCAGAGCGTGCGTGCGATCGAGCGCTTGGGCGCTCGATTGGATGGCGTCTTGCGTAGCCACCAGATCAACTTGCATCCACTGGCGCCGCAAACCCTGAGAGACACCTGCGTCTACAGCATCATCGCGGGTGAATGGCCGACCGTTAAAGCGCACCTTGATCATCAGTTGGGCCGTCGCGGCGGTTGAACCGCTTCGATAACCGATTACGCCGCAGCACGATGCACGCTTTCTGGATGGTGTTGGGGGCGTTTCTGTTTGCGAGCATGGGCGTTTGCGTCAAGATGGCGTCCGCGGAATTCACCACCGCCGAGCTGGTCTTTTATCGGGGCGTGTTTAGTACCTTGCTCGTCTGGATCGTCATGCGTTGGCAGGGCGTTGCGATGCGTAGCGACGTGCCGTGGATGCATGCATGGCGCAGTTTTATCGGAAATCTCTCGCTTGCCGCCTGGTTTTTCGCAATCACCGTTCTGCCGCTACCGACTGCGATGACGCTGAATTACACCAGCAGCATGTGGATGGTGGTGTGGATTTTGGGCGTTGCCCTTTTCCGAGGCAACGACTGGATTCGCCAGGGGCCGAGGATGATTGCGGTACTGCTGAGTTTTGGCGGCGTTGTGATGGTCTTGCATCCGACGCTAGCGCAAGACCAGTGGCTTGGCGGCCTTCTGGGTCTGGCATCGGGGGTCACGGCAGCGATGGCCTATCTGCAGGTGGCCTCATTGGGCAAAGCGGGTGAGCCCGAGGCTCGTACAGTTTTCTATTTTGCATTGGGCTCGGCGGCGCTCGGGCTGATTGGGATGGGATTCACCGGCGTCACGCCTTTGAACGCGCAGACTTGGTCGGCCGCCCTGTGGCTGATTCCGATTGGCGTTCTGGCCGGGTTAGGGCAGCTATGCATGACCCGCGCGTATAACCTAGGCTCAACGATCCTAGTCGCCAATCTTCAGTACAGCGCGATACTTTTCGCGTCGTTCTATAGCCTGGTTCTTTTTGGCGATCAGATTCCGGCATTGGGATGGGCCGGCATGGCCTTGATTATTGTGAGTAACGTTGTCGGCTCAGTCCTTCAGGAGAAGGGCAGATCTGCGAGCGCAGCCAGCCGTTTATAAAGGTAGGAACGGGAGATTCCGAGCTCCGCAGCAGCCCGTTTTTTGTTGCCACCACAGCGCTGGAGTGCAGCCCGGATCAGGTTTTCTTCGACCCGTGTCAACGACTCGCTGACCGAATCGGGTTTAGTGGGGGTCTGTAAGTCGAAGTCAGCGGGCCCGATGGGGTCTGTTTCAGCAAAGATCGCGGCGCGCTCCACCACATGCATCAACTGGCGCACATTGCCGGGCCAATCCTGTTGCTGCAGCAACTGAATCGCGGCAGTCGAGAGCCTGCGGACCGCAACACCGTGACGTTGTGCGAAGCGCTTGAGCGCTTGTCGGGCGAGCGCAGGAATGTCTTCGAGGCGATCACGCAATGGGGGTAACGGGATCGTCACTGCGCTGACCCGATAGAACAGATCGAGTCGGAATCGGCCCTCATCAATCAGGCGCTGAAAATCCCGGTTGCTGGCGCTGATCAGACGGAAATTTGAGATCCGCGATCCTTGGCCGCCAATGCGTTCGTAACTGCCATCTTCGAGTACTCTAAGAAGCTTGACCTGCATCTCGAGTGGCATGTCGCCCAGTTCGTCCAGAAAGAGCGAACTCCGGTCGGCTTGCTCGACCTTGCCGCGTCGGCCTTTGCGTTCGGCCCCCGTGAATGCACCCGCTTCGTACCCAAAAAGTTCGCTTTCGACGAGATTCGCTGGCAATGCGGCGGCATTAATCATCACGAGAGCCTCCTCGCGGCGGGGACTCAACTGGTGAATGGCCTGCGCAACGAGTTCTTTCCCGGTTCCGCTCTCGCCGACCAGTAACACGGGCACATCAAGCGGTGCGACCTTGAGGATTTGCTGCTTGAGCCGCCTCATGGCTGGGCCATCGCCGATCAACTGGTCCAGGCCGACGCTACGCTCTCGCAGGCTGCTGAGTTCACGACGGTAGTACTCAACCTCAGAACGCAGACGTGAAAGTTCAGCCGATAGCGTCTGGAGTTGTTCTGGCCCTTTGAACATCACCTGTCCGATGGCGCCGACCACCTCGCCGCAGCTGCCCTGGACGGGGATACGGGTGACAACCCTCGAGGTGTCTTTCATGACCTGTAATTGGCCGATTTCGGCCCGGCCGTTGCGTGCAACTTCATGCAGTCGGGTGTTTTCGATGACCTGCGTGACATGCTTGCCGAGTCCGCCGCCTGCGGGTAGGCCAAAAAATCGTTCATGAACTGGGCTGATGTACCGAACGATGCCTTCGCGGTCAACGACGGTCAGCGCCTCGTAGGGGTTCGTTAACAGGTGGCGCAGGATGTCACCCGCGAACTCAACCGTTGCCGCAAATTCGAACAGCGAATCATTGGGTTCGCGCATCATGACGACGATTGCAGTCGCGTCTGGGGTGCGGTAAGCCACGGCAACCAGCGGCCCGAACTGGTCGCTGATACTGAACACGCGTTGATCAGAACGTTCGGCCAACATCCAGCCCTCAATGATTCGGGTGGCAAATCTGGGGTTGGTTGCGATTCCACTTGCAAAGCGCGTCTTGCCTTCCTGGTCGATGATGAGGAAGCCGCGATGTTGCGGATCGAATCCGGCGTTTGGAGCGTTCATGAACGTGACTCTTGGCGGGCTGGTGCAGGGTTGTTTTGTGACCATAGTGTATTCGGCGAAGACACTTCTGTTCTGGCAGTGGCTTGGCGCCGGGCGTCAAGGGGGGCGCTACGGACTTGGAGTGCCTAAATCGCCGGTGGCACGGCCATTGCAACGACCACTCATTAATTTGGGTTATCCATCGCGAGTTTTATTAAATGTCTGGTTCGTCGTTCGGTTTTGAGTTGGATGCAACTGCTGGTGCTAGAACCGGTTCTGATTCCATCGGTACGCCGGCGCGACCCGTCGATTCGCTGCCTCTTAAGCAGAGCGCGTCGTTGGACTTGCTGGCAGGGGTCAAGGTGCTCGACCTCACGACATCGATCGCAGGGCCCTATGCCGGGCAGTTGTTGGGCGATCTGGGTGCCGAGGTTTTGAAGGTCGAACGGCCCAGTCAGCCGGATGACTCGCGGGCCTGGGGCCCGCCGTTCCTGGATGGAGAATCACTCTGGTTTTTGAGTGTTAATCGGAATAAGCGCGGTGTTGCGATCGACTACGGGAAGGACGCTGGGCATGCGTTGCTGATGCGTCTGGTGGCGCAGGCCGATGTGGTGATCCTTAACCTCGTTGGGCGGGTTCAGCAAAAGTTGGGGCTTGATTCAGCGTCACTGGCGGCCGTGAATAGCAAGCTCATTCATGTTTCGATCACGGGGTTCGGGCTCGACGGGCAGCGCTCGGACTTGCCGTGTTACGACCTTATCGCCGAGGGTTGGTCAGGCGTCATGGATATGACAGGCGAGGCTGAAAGCCCACCCCAAAAAATCGGAACTCCGGCGGCGGACCTGTTGGCGGGGCATGACGCCGCGATGGCCGTGATGGCGGCGTTGCTGCGGCGTTCGCGTGATGGACGCGGCTGTGTCGTGGATGTTTCGATGATGGAAAGTATGGCGCGGTTCATGGCGCCCAGATTGGTGCCATACCTGGGCACCGGGGAGGTCATGCGCCGCTCGGGTGGCCGCGACAGCGTCATCGCGATCTATCAGGTCTTTGAAACCGCCGATGAGCCCATGACTCTCGCGCTGGGTAATGATGCAATCTGGCGCCGTTTTTGGTTCGCTGTCGGCGAACCTCAAATCGCTGACACAGTCGACTATGCGACCAACGCTCTGCGCCGGTCTGCTCGCGAAACGATCGTCAAGCGAATTTCCGGTTTGTTACTGACCCAGCCGCGAGCGTATTGGCTTCGGGTCCTTGGCGAGGCTCGAGTACCCGCGGGTCCGATTCAGCGTCTTGACCAATTTGCGACGGATCCTGAGTTGCAGGATCGCGGCTTTTTGTATGCGAGTGAGCGCGGGGATTCGCGCCTCCCCCAAGTCGGTTTGGGAATTCGTTTTGACGGCTGTACCGAAGGGAGTCAGATTCCGCCGCCCGTTTTGGGGGCTGATACCGAGGCGGTTCTGGAATCATGGTTAAGTCTGGACTCCGACGAAATCGCCCAACTTAGCGCGCAACACATCATTTGAATCAAAAAGATCGAGTCACCATGGATTTCGCAGAAATCACTTACCACGAAGATGGCCCGATTGGGACGCTGACACTCAACCGTCCGCAGGACGGCAATATGTTCACGCCGCTGATGTGCCATGAAATTCGTGACTGTATCAACGCGGTGCGGCGCGAAACGAGAACCCGCGTGCTGGTAATCACTGGGGCTGGAGACCGATTCTTTTGTATCGGTGGTCGCAAAGAGGGAATGGAAGACACCCTGCTGTACGCCGGGGTCCTGCCAACACTCGAAATGTACGAAAGTATTGATCGATTACAAAAACCAGTTATTGCTTCGGTGAACGGCTTTGCAGTTGGCGGGGGTAACGTGCTCCAGATGGTGTGTGACCTCACCATTGCAAAGGAGAGCGCCGTATTCCGGCAGGTCGGGCCGATGATGGGTAGCTTCGATGCCGGTTATGGCACCTGGTACCTGGAAGATCTCGTCGGAAAAAAACGGGCAAAGGAGATGTGGTACCGCAACCCTAAAATAAGCGCCCGCGAGGCGCTTGATTGGGGGCTGGTCAATCAGGTCGTTCCCGACGCAGAGTTGGCTGAGGCCACCCGAAAGATGGCTCTTGAAATCGCCGACCGGGGTGCCTTTGCGCTGGCGTCCATCAAGGCCGCTTTCAATGCACGCCATGGCGGCGTCGGGGGCTTGTCACGAATGGCCCATGACCTTCTCCTGCGTGGCTATCTGGACACCGACGAGCATCACGAACTCGCCGAGGCCTTTGCGCAACGTCGGGCACCCGATGCCGATAAGTTCGGTCACTGACGCTCCAACGGTGCGCTAAGCGTGGCGAAGATACTGACGCTGCATTCGCCGGCCGAGGCCCGCCGGCATTACAACGCCAAGACCTGGCAATCCGAGACGATGTACGGATTGCTTGTGCGGCATGCGGCTGAACGTGGCAATCGGTTTGCGTGTCGTGACGCAGGGATCCGACTCACGTGGTTACAAATGCTGATCTGGGTCGATGCGGTGGCTTCCGCGTTGCATCAGGCTGGTCTATGCGAAGGCGATCGGGTATCGGTCTGGCTGCCAAGTCGGGTTGAATCGATCGTCGTCTTTCTGGCCTGCTCGCGGAATGGTTATATCTGTAACCCTTCTTTGCATCAGAACTATACGGTTGCTGAGATTGAAACCCTGCTCAGTCGAATCGACTGCCGCGCCCTCATCGCCCAGATGAATTACGGCGCCGATTCGGATCAGTTCGATATCTTTGAACGGGCACTTGCCAACCCCACCATGCGGGTCGTGTTCGCGCTGTCTGGTCGCCTAGGGGCAGCGGATTCAGGGGACTTGCCACCGGGCGCTGTGGCGTTCCCCACCCCGACGGGGTTGAATGAATCGGCTGGGTCCGAGGGCTCGGCGGTTGCCTTAACCGTCAAACCGTCCATCAAACCTGTTACCGATCCGGACAAGCTGGTCTATCTTGCATTTACCAGTGGGACGACCGGGCCTCCCAAGGGGGTGATGCATAGCGACAATACGCTGCTGGCGAATGGCCGAGCCATGGTCGCGGACTGGTCGCACGATGACAGCACAGTCCTTCTGAGCCTTAGTCCGATGAGCCACCATATTGGTACCGTCGCACTTGAGCAAACGATGGTTTGTGGCTGCGAACTCGTCGTTCATGACCCGCGGCTTGGACGGTCTGCTCTCGACTGGATTCTCGAGACCGGTGCAACCTATGTCATGGGCGTGCCGACCCATGCAATGGATTTGTTGCACGGGTTGCAGCAACGCGGAATGAATCAACTCGGACAGGTCAGAGTGTTCTACATGGCGGGAGCCCCGATCCCGCAGGAGACTGCTCAACGCTTCGTGGTGATCGGTGTGACGCCGCAGAACGTTTACGGCATGACTGAAAACGGTTCGCATCAGTACACCTTACCTGGGGATCCGACGGACGTAATCGTCAAGACCTGCGGCCGCGCCTGTCATGGCTACGAGATTGCTTTGTGGTCGCAGGAGAATGCCGACATTCCCGCGGCACCCGGTGAAATCGGTGAAATTGGCGGTCGCGGAGCCGTTTTGATGTTGGGCTATTTCGCGAATCAACAAACGACCGAGCGTTCATTCAATTCGTCGGGTTGGTTTATGAGCGGAGACCTGGGCCAACTTGATGAGCGCGGCAATTTGCATATCGTTGGTCGTAAGAAAGATTTGATCATTCGTGGCGGGCATAACATTTATCCTGCACAGATCGAAGACTTGGCCCACCGCCATCCCGCCGTCAAGAAGGCCGCTGCGTTTGCGGTTGCAGATGAGCGACTGGGTGAAAAAGTCTGCCTCGCGCTGATTGTGGAAGGCCCCGCGCTGGCCGCGGAAGAATTGCTCGAACATCTGGCGCAATCGGGGCTCTCAAAATTCGATATGCCCGAGTATTACCTGGTGATGGATGAATTCCCTCTGACACCGAGCGGCAAGATTCTGAAGCGCGAACTGATGGCCTGGACTCAGGCTGGTCGGATCCAACCGCACCCGGTCCGCTACAAGGCGAAGTCTGTCTCATGATTGAACTCACTTACCCTGAGGAATTTGCGCTCTTGACGATCGCTCGGCCAGAGGCCCTCAATGCCCTCTCGTTCGCGTTGCTCGACGATATTGGACGGGCGATTGATCAGGTTGCAAAGTCCAGCGCCCGCGCATTGATTGTGACCGGCAGCGGCGAACGGGCCTTTTGCGCCGGTGCCGATATCAAGGAATTGCAGCATCGCGATCTGGCTGCCCAACGCTCAGGGGCTGAGTTCGGGCAGGCCGTATTCGCCCGCCTCGACCGTTTGCCGATCGCTTCGGTCGCCCTGGTCAATGGGTTTGCATTTGGCGGGGGCTGCGAGCTGGCACTCGCCTGCACCTTTCGATTGGCGACCCGAAACGCAAAATTCGGCCTACCCGAAATCAAGCTTGGCTTGATTCCGGGCTACGGTGGTACCCAACGTTTGCCGCGTGTCGTTGGCCCATCGCGTGCGCTCGAACTGATGATGACCGGGCGCACTGTTGGAGCCGAAGAGGCGCTCGGCATCGGCTTGGTTAATCGGCTGGTCGAGGCGCCAGCACTCGAGGCGGCTTTCAGTTTTGCGAGGGAGTTTTCGGGCTACGGTCTTCTGGCCCAGCAGTTCGTTCGCGAGGCCGTTCAGCGGTCCTCCGATACAACGCTGGTCGAAGGCCTGCGAATGGAGGCCGATCTGTCGACACTGGCCTATCGCACGGCGGACGCTGAAGAAGGCATGCAGGCCTTTGTCGACAAGCGCAAACCCGTGTTTAGGGATCAGTGATGAGCACCCGGCCCTGCATTGTGGTGACTGGCGCTAGTCGGGGGATTGGTGCAGCGATTGTTCAGGTGCTTGCAACGGCCGGGTATGAGGTTGGATGCCTGTCCCGTTCCGGCGCGTTACCGGCTTGGCGTGCCCCTGGTGGTGAGGGGCGCTTGCATGCCGTTGCAATGGACGTCACGGATCGGGCCTCATGGGTGGGTGCTCTGGTCGCTTTGCAGGCGAGAGGTCTTAAGATCGCTGGCCTGGTCAACAACGCCGGGCTTCACCTGGAAGGTCGTTCCAACGAGATTGATCTCGACCACTGGCAAACGGTGATCAACACCAATGCGACTTCGGTCTTGTTGGGATGCCAGTCTGTTTACCCGTATCTGATTCAAAACGGGGGCGGATTGATTGTGAATATTGGTTCTTTTTTCGATAAGTTGGGCGTCAAACGCAATCTCGCTTACTGCGCCAGCAAGGCCGCAGTTGGGGCGATCACGCGTTGCCTGGCGGTTGAATGGGCGGGCCAGGATATCCGGGTGCTCGATGTGGCGCCGGGTTACATCGAAACCGATCTCAATGCGGACGCGATGCGATCGGGACCCTTGCGCGCGTATCTCGAAAAGCGCATTCCTTCGGGGCGCCCCGGAACTGCATTGGATGTAGCGAACCTCGTGGGCGCGCTCTATTCCAGTGGAGCCGGTTTTATGAGCGGTGAGACGCTCTATATCGATGGGGCGCAGGGCATTGCGCATTGAGGTGATTTGAATGAATGTTCTAGAGCGGCTGGATGATCGACTGAAGCTCGCGCAAGAAGAGCGGATGCTGCTCGAGAGCGTGCGTCAGTTGTCGCGTGAAAAGATCGCGCCGCGCGCGGAACACTACGACCGTCAGGGCGAGTTTCCCTGGGATAACGTCCATGCGATCAATGCGCTGGGTCTCAATGCGATGTTTGTCCCCGAAGCCTATGGGGGGGCGCCGCTCAGTTTCAACGCGTATCTGGCTTGTGTACGCGAAATTAGCCAGGCCTGCGCGTCGACGGGCATCATTTGGGCGACCAACTATCACGGCATGAAGCCGCTGATTGATTGGGGAACCGAGGCTCAAAAGCAGCGGTTTTTGCCACGTATTGCAGAAGGCGGACTTGGCGCTTTGGCCATTACGGAGCCGGGCGCAGGTTCCGATGCGACCGGTATGCGAACAACTTTTCGCGAGGAAGGCGATGAGATCGTCATCACCGGCGGAAAGACCTTCATCACGAATGGTGATGTCGCCGATCTCTATCTGCTTTTCGGGAAGTGGGACGGCATTGTCGGTGCGAAGGAATCCATCTCTGTATTGATTCTCGAAAAAGGGACACCCGGCCTCTCGGTCGTTCGACTTGAGGACAAAATGGGCACCCGTGCTTCGAGCACGGCAACGCTCGCGTTCGATCAATGCCGGGTGCCGCGGGACCATCTCATCGGCGAGCCGGGTGATGGCCTGAAGATTCTTTTCGCATCCTTGAATAAGTCCCGTCCAAGCGTGGCTGCCCATGCTCTTGGGATTGCCCGCGCCGCGTTCGAAGATTCCATTGCGTACATCAATGATCGACGGCAGTCGGGTCGACGGATCCTCGAATTCCAGGGCATTCAGTTCATGGTGGCTGATCTGGCGGCCGATCTCGCCTTGGTTGAATCCTGGCTCTGGCAAATCGGCGAGCGGGTTGAGGCGGGTGAAACCGACTTTGGCATCGAAGCGTCGATTCTGAAATTGCGTGCCTCCGATCTGGCAATGCGCGCCAGTACGGACGCGGTACAGCTTCTCGGCGGTTATGGCTACTGCAAGGATTACCGGGTCGAGCGGTGCATGCGCGACGCCAAAATCACCCAGATTTGGGAGGGTACCAATCAGGTTCACCGACAACTGATTGGACGCAGTTTTCTGACAAAACAACCATAGCCATCACTCGGCTATTTACAAGCTTCAGGAGACAATCTTGATTCAAATTAAAACGATTGGGGTGGCTGGGTGCGGAACGATGGGGGCGGGCATCGCGATCGTTGCAGCCCGCGCGGGCTTTCGTACACGGGTGTTCGATGTCAGAGAGGACGCGTTAGCCCGAGCTCGAGAGCAGACCGAGGGGTTTCTGCGCAAATCGGTCGAACGCGGCAAGCTGGCCGCCGACGCGTTACCCCAAATCATGGCGCAATGGTCTGGTACGACCCAGCTGGCAGATTTGGCGGATTGTGATCTCGTGATCGAGGCGGTTTTCGAGAGCCTCGACGTCAAACACGAATTGTTTAGTCAACTGAACACGATCTGCCCGGAACATACGATCTTTGCGAGCAACACCTCAACGATTTCAATCACCGAGATTGCCGGGGGGTCTGGACGGGCTGATCGATTTGTTGGCATGCACTTTTGCTTGCCTGCGCAACTCATGAAACTGGTTGAAATGTCGCCGGGGCTGAACACCAGCGAATCCACCTTTCAGCAGGCTTGGGCTGTGTGTGAAGCGCTCGGGCAAAAGCCTGTGAAAACGCAGGATAGTCCCGGCTTCATCCTGAATTATTTTCTGATCCCTTTCAACAACGATGCCATTCGCTTGGTCGAGCAGGGCGTCGCCGAGGCAGCCGATATTGATCTGGCGATCAAGACCGCGCTGGGGTATCCAATGGGACCACTCGAGCTGCTGGATCTGGTCGGAATGGATACCCAGAAACTGCTTTGCGAGGCGATGCATGGGGTCACACACGAGCCGCGGGCCGCTTGTCCTCCTTTGGTCCGACGCATGATCGCGGCAGGGCATCTCGGTAAAAAGACTGGGCGTGGGTTCCATGTCTATGCCGATCGCAAGATTTTCGGAGCCTGACCGCATGACTAGTTATCGAATCATTCAGTCCGGACCGAGCGCTTCATTCCCAGACCCTCATCCGCTTATTGCGCGGGCCGACCGCCAAGGCGATGCCTGGATCGTTGTCGGTCTTGGAGCCGGCTACGCCTATCGCGCCCATCAGGCGACTACCCGTTCGGCGCCCTTTGTGGCGATTGAACTGGGCACGGAGTGCCTCGGCGTTCACACCAGTGAATCCAGTGGCTCGGAGGGCAGTAACGTGGTGGGCTTCGCCCGCTTTCGACTCGGGAAGGGCGATCCAACGGCTTTGGTTGAGATTGTTCGTCAACCTGGCACTAGCCTTGCGGCGCTTGAGGCGGCACGCCAGGTGTTTGAGTCCGTAGGGCTCAAAGTCGCTGTCTGTGGTGATTTTCCGGGACGGATCGTGAACCGGCTGATTCGACCCTATTTCAACGACACCCTACGCCGTCTGGACGAAGGACTGGCGAGTGCAGTCGATCTGGACAAGACCCTTTGCCTTGGATTGGGCTATCCCGAGGGTCCGATCGCACTGCTCGAGCGCACCGGGTTGGCTGAACATCATGATGTTTCGGAAGCCTTGCACGTGGCGCTCGGCCAAGAACAGTACTTCCCAGCCCGCCGCGCGCAGGTTGCCAAACAGCGGACCGAACGATGATGGATGGTCCGCAAGATCGTTCGCAAGATGGCCGGCAAAGTCGCCCCTTGAGTCGCCCTCTGAGCGGTATTCGCGTCCTCGACTTCAGTACGCTGTTACCCGGTCCAATGTGCACGCTGTTGCTTGCTGAGGCTGGGGCGGAGATCATCAAGATCGAGCGTCCGGGTCAGGGTGATGAGATGCGAACCTATGCCCCCAGCTTTGGATCGGACAGCGTTAATTTTGGATTATTGAATCGTTCTAAGCGATCGATAGTTCTGGATTTAAAACAGGCTTCGGGGCGTGAGCAGGCGATCGAACTGGTGCGTGATGCCGATGTCCTCGTCGAGCAGTTTCGTGCGGGTGTGATGCAGCGCCTGGGTCTGGGGTACGAGACCCTCAGCGCGATCCGTCCGGGGCTGATTTATTGTTCGATTTCGGGGTTTGGCCAGGACGGTCCACTCGCCCAAGTGGCTGCCCATGACCTGAACTATCTCGCCGAGTCCGGGATGCTGAGCCTGACCGCAGGGCATGACGGAGCCCCGGGATTACCACCGGCGCTTATCGCAGATCTTGCGGGTGGGGCTTATCCGGCGATGATGAATATTCTGTTGGCCTTGCGTCAGCGGGATTCGACAGGCCATGGTTGTCACCTGGATATCGCGATGGCCGACCATTTGTTCCCGCTCATGTACTGGGGCTTGGGCAATGGGTTTTCGTCTGGGCACTGGCCGGCGCCGGGGTCTGACCTTGTCACTGGGGCAAGCCCGCGTTACCAGGTTTACCGAACGCTCGACGGCCAGCACCTCGCGTGCGCACCACTCGAGCAAAAATTCTGGATCCAATTTCTCGACTGTATTGGCGCTCCTGAATTGCTCGACGATTCGACCGACCCAGAGGCCACCCGTAGGGCGATCGCCGCGATCATCGCGAATCGCGCCCAGGCCGACTGGTTAATTCAATTTGAGGGGCGGGACGTTTGCGTCGCGCCCGTACGATCGCTCGAAGAGGCCGTGAAGCACCCACATTTCCAGCACCGAGGACTGTTCTCAGCAAAACTCGATGACGGGTCGGGTCGGCAGATTCCTGCGCTTCCGGTCCCAATCGACCGGCAGTTCCGGGGTGACGCCTTAACGCAAGGTTATCCGAGCCTCGGTGAGGGTCAAAATCTGCTTGCATCGTCATGAAGGCGGTCATGATCCGGTCCTTTGGTCCGATCAGTACTCCTGGTTCAAACGATTCGCCAGGCTTGCATCGAATTGAAGCCTGTAATGACCTCAGCCCGGGCCCGGGCGAGGTGTTGATCGATGTGCATGCGGCAGCGGTCAACTACCCTGACCTGCTGGTGATCAGCGGGCGGTATCAGATCTTGCCGCCCCTACCCTTTACACCCGGCAAGGATGCAGCCGGAGTGGTGCGTGTAATCGGGCCGGCGATTCAGGACGCAAACCCACCCGCGGACTCATCGCCGACCTCATCGCCGACCTTGTCCGTTAATCCGCGATCACCATCATTGCGGGTCGGCGATCGCGTTGTTGTTCAGCTTGAACACGGCGGTTATGCCAGTCAGGTTTGTGCGCCATCCAACTGGGTGCATCCGATTCCTGATGCCATGTCGTTCGTCGATGCGGCAGCGATGGGTCTTGTGTACCAAACGGCGTATTTCGCGCTGGTTGATCGTGGGCAATTCCGTCGCAACGAAACGGTGCTGATTACGGGTGCGGCTGGCGGCGTCGGGCTGGCAGCCGTCCAGATCGCGAAAGGATTGGGCGCGCGCGTGTTGGCCGCTGTCAACGCGCCGCTGCAGGCGGACCTGGTTCGACAACACGGTGCCGACGCGGTGATTGATCTTGCTCAACCAGATCTTCGCGAAAGCGTACGCAAACAGGTTTATTCGGCCAATGCGGGGCAGGGTGTGGACGTGGTCCTCGATACACTCGGCGGCGATGTGTTCGATGGTGCGCTGCGCGCGCTCGCCTGGTGTGGCCGGATGGTGGTCATCGGGTTTGCCGCAGGGCGGATCCCCGAGATTAAAGCGAACTATCTGCTGGTCAAGAACATAACGGCTAGCGGTTTGCAGTGGAGTGATTATCGGGAACGCACCCCAGACCGGGTTGCCGAGGTGCAACAAGAACTCACACAACTCTACGCGCGGGGCGTGATCCGACCACACGTCATGCAAGTGTTTCCGCTGGAGCAGTTCGAGCAGGCCCTTGGCTTGGTGGCGACCGGACGGGCGGTGGGTAAAGTGGTTTTGACGATGGGGCAGCCGTGACCAAACGGGTGGCTCTGATTACGGGCGCGACCGGTGTGGTTGGGCGAAATCTGTTGGCTCATCTCTTGCAAACTGGGGGGTGGGATATCTTCGCCGTGTCGCGGCGCTCGCCTGCTCTGCAGGGTGACTACGTCCACTTGGCGATCGATCTGCTCGATCCTGCGGATTGCGCAAGGCAGGCCCATCGACTGTCTGCGGTGACGCACGTCTTTCATGCAGCCTACGTTGAACGGTCTGACTCAGCGGCCTGGGTCAATGACAACACTGCCATGCTGAGCCATCTGATCGAGGCGATTGACCCGGTCGCCTTGGGGCTTGAGCATGTCCATGTGATGCATGGCACCAAGTGGTACGGTAACCATCACGGGACCTTCCGGACGCCGGCCCGCGAAGATGACCCAAGGCACATGCCCCCGAATTTTTATTACAATCAATGGGACTATCTGACGCAGGCTTCTCGTTACAAGCGTTGGTCGATTTCTTCGGCTCGCCCCCATGCGATTTGTGGCGATGGCGTCGGTAGCCCGATGAATCTACCGATGGTTTTAGCCGTTTACGCCGCGCTGTCGCGTGAACTCGGCTTGCCCTTGCAGTTCCCGGGGTCAGCTGCGAACTACCACGCGCTGTATCAGGTGACCGATGCGACGCTGTTGGCGCGCGCGATGGTTTGGATGTCGACCGAGCCCAGTTGTGCGAACCAGGCCTTCAACATCACGAATGGAGATCTGATTCGCTGGGAAAATTTCTGGCCAAAGATGGCGCAGTACTGGGGCATGGAACTCGCACCGAGACGCCCGATCCGACTCGCCCAGGCAATGGCTGACAAGGGGCCGATTTGGGATCAGATGGTTGCCCGTTACGGGTTGCGCGCAACTTCATATCCGGATCTCGTGTCGTGGGGTTACGGCGACTTCGTCTTCGCTTCCGACTTCGACATCATCTCCCACACGGGGAAGTGTCGTCGTTATGGATTTTATGAATTTGAAGACACCGAAGCCATGTTCTTCAGGCTTTGGGATCAATACCGAGCCGCGGGTATCCTGCCCGGTTAATGAGCGTTCTTGCCCGGCACGACAGGTTGCAAGACGCCGCGGTCGATCGGCAGAACATGGTCCACCAAGCCACGTGAATGCTTGAATTCAGATTCTGAAAGTAGAACCGCCATGCCTGCCTGACGCAAGGTTCGAATCACCTCGATCAGTCGCTGACAAAGTGCGGGCGCGACGCCTTCAAAGGGTTCATCGAGCAGCAATAGGCTATTGTCGGCAACCCAGGCGCGGGCGAGGGCGACCAGTTTTTGTTGACCTCCCGAGAGCTCCAAGGCGCGGCGCTGAGCCATGGGTTCGAGCTCCGGAATCCACTTGAACACTTCGGCCAGGCGCGCTGGCAGATCGGGGGTGTTTCGGGTCCAGCAGGGGAGGCTGATGTTCTCCTCGACCGTGAGCCCGGGGATCAAACGGCGGTCTTCAGGCATGTAGCCAATTCCCAACCGGATCCGCTGGTGGGCCGGCATCGCATCGAGGCTTTGACCATTCATTCTGATGTGGCCAGTGCTACTCGGCAGCAGCCCTGCAATCGCCTTCATGAGCGAGGTTTTGCCCGCACCGTTGCGGCCAACCAGGGCAATGAATTCGCCGCGTCCCAATTTGAAGCTCGCATCTCGAACGACTTCAACGCTGCCTCTGCGAACTGAGATCCCTTGCACTTCAAGCATGACCGTCTGCTCCCAGGGCTGTGCCGACAATCAGGCGACGGACCTCAGGCGAATCAAGCACCTCGGCTGCCGTGCCATCTGCAATGATCCGACCCTCAAAAAAAGCGAGTACGCGGTCTGCATACTGCGCCACGACTTCCATGTCGTGCTCAACGAATAGTGTCATTGCGTTGAGCCCCCGGGCGAGTTCGATCACCGTTTCGACGACGCTTTCTTTCTCTTCGGCGCTTACGCCACTGGTTGGCTCATCGAGGACCAGAACGCTCGGGTGGGACACCACGGCCATCGCGATGTCGAGGAGTTTGCGGGCGCCACCGGGCAGGGTTTTCGCCAGCTGATCGCGCTGCGGGACCAGACCGAAACGCTCTAATGCCAATGCACGGACGCGGGACAGCTCTTTGGTCTGACTCGCGGTGGAAGCATGACGGGCGATGATTTCGGCCACTTCGAGGTTTTCATCGACCGTGAGTTGATCGAACAATTGTGGAATCTGGAATGAACGGGCAACGCCTAGGCGGGTAATGTCGCGCGGCTCCATTCCGGTGATGTTGCGTTCGCCCAAGAATACGCTGCCCGAATCGGGCTTAAGGTACCCCGTCACGAGATTCAGAAAAGTCGTTTTTCCAGCGCCGTTCGTGCCAATGAGTGCAACGACTGTCCCCGCCTCAAATTCGACGTTGATGTTGTCTGCGCCCTTGACCGCACCAAAGCTGCGGCAGAGGCCCTGGGTTGAGAGTGCGGTGGTCATGCGCGTCTCCCAACACGCTTCAGGAGCGACCAGAGCCCCTCCGGCAAGAACACGATACAGGCCAGCAAACTGGCACCCACAATGAATTGCCAGCTGTTCGGGGCGACGGCATAGGCCACCGCCTGAACGGCAGACAGGACGCCAGCACCGATGAACGCGGCCGCAACATGGCCTAGTCCGCCTAGGATGACCATGAACACGAATTCGCCCGAGGTGGTCCAGTAGGCCATCTCAGGGCCGATATGACCGACGGCAACCGCGGAGAGAACGCCGGCAAGCCCCGCGAGTCCAGCAGCAATAATGTAATTCAGCAGAACGAGTTGGCGAACCGATTGGCCGAGATACTCGACCCGCAATTCATTGTCACGCAATGCCTTCGTGAGCAAGCCGTAACGTGAGCGCAAGAACTTGTCGATTCCGATCGCTGCGAGCACCGAAAGAACGAGCGTCATGAGATAGGTTGGTACCTGGCCAGCGGTGCCTTGCATCGGAATGGAGAGCAGATGGATGCCGCCCAGGTTAAAGCCATCGCTTGACCCCAAGGACTGCAGCTTGATCAGCAAGCCATAAAAGACCATCGAGAGCGCCATCGACAGCAATCCAAAGAAAATGCCCCGATAGCGCGAAACGAACGTTCCCAAAATGAGCGCCAGAACCAGCGTCGCGAGGGTACCGAGGACTGCGAGAACCACGAATTCGGTGATCCCGGATAGAACCAGGAGGCCAGCTGCATACGCGCCAATCCCAAAATAAAGCGCGTGACCGAACGAGACGAGCCCCCCGCGCAGCAGCAGCATGAGGCCGAGGGCTGCCATGCCCTTGGCCAGAGCGCCACTGGCGATAAAAAGCATCCACGGCGGCATCCACCATGGGGCAGCCGCGAGAATCGCGACGAGGACTGAAAGCCCGGCAAGCATTCGTTGGGGC
>Ga0209598_10001223_pt1 | contig 21086 bp, 20 predicted proteins | sample M_140807_EF_Meta_FD_187317 | JGI IMG/M metagenome (GOLD analysis project Ga0209598, IMG submission 187317) | Freshwater microbial communities from Lake Montjoie, Canada to study carbon cycling - M_140807_EF_MetaG (SPAdes) (version 2) | ecosystem: Environmental > Aquatic > Freshwater > Lake...
TGTGTCTGGGGCGGTCAGCTGTCCGCGGTACGGTTGCGCGATCGTCACATCCTTCAATTCGACTGTTCGGGCGAACGCTGACTCAGGTCTCAACCTCAGTCCCAATCTCGACCACATTCTCGGCGCCAATCTCGGCCCCAACCGGCGAGGGAAAGAGCGTCTGCCGAACGGCGGCCTCAGCCGCTTTGGCGAGTGCGTGTCGATTTCGCAGGCCTTTACTTTGGGCGGGGTCAAGCGGTTCAGGTCGATTAGGAGGGGCGAGCGGCGCAAGCGGAACCATCACCGCCCTCGTTTCTGGTTCTGCGAGAACGCGCCAGAGCGACTGTGCAAATGTCGTGGTACCGACAAATTCCACAGCTGTTGAGCGCTGACCCGACCTGTCTTCATAGCGCAACGCTACGGGCTGAACGACGCAATCCGCGCGCACCGCCGCCTCGATCAGATTGGCATGAAAAGGGAGAACAACCGTTCCATTGCTGGTTGTCCCCTCGGCGAAGACAGCCACCCGTCCCCCCGCACGGAGTTGCTCAGTTGCAGTTTGGAGGACTTGATGCACAGCGTGGCGTCGACCACGTTCGATAAACAGGGTGCCCGCGCGGTCGCACAGAAAGCCGACCAATGGCCAACTTCGGATCTCGGCTTTTGCAATGAAGGAGCATGGCGCGACTGAGTCAATCACGAAGATGTCAAGCCAACTGACGTGATTGGGTAGAACCAATCCCGCTGATATCAGGGGTTTTCCGGTTGCCTTGACCCGAACACCGGCAGCACGAAGAGTCCAACGCGCCCAGGTTCGGATCAGTCCACGCTGAAGGTTCGGCGACAGTGAGCGCATCACAGTCAATGCCGCCGCCAACCCAGCCAGGAGGCAAATCGACATCCAAAACAGCCGCCACGCCGCGCGCACGAGGCGCCAGTTCACCAAGCCCATTCCGTCATACGCGTTCGAAGATCGGTTGCCCCGCGACAAAGGTCGTCATGACACGACCCGCCAGTTCATAGCCCAGGAACGGCGAATGGCGCCCCTGACTGACCAGACTATTGCGGTCCACCGTCCACAAGGCGTCCGGATCAAAAATCATCAGATCCGCAACCGCCCCAACCGCCAACATACCGGCACCGGTGCCCGCCATTTGATCAACCCCGACAATCGCCGCAGGGCCGGTCGTGATTGTGGCAATCGCGCGCGCAAGTGGGGTGCGCGTTTCAGTGGCCCACTTTAAGACCAGCGGCAAGAGCAGTTCGAGACCAGTGGTTCCTGGCTCGGCCTCACCATAAGGCAACGCCTTTGCATCATCATCGACAGGCGTATGGTCCGAACAAATTGCATCAACGGTGCCATCCTCAAGACCAGCACGAATGGCATCTCGGTCACGCTGTGATCGAAACGGCGGATCGACTCGATGATTGGCATCAAACCAGCCGATATCCTGATCCGTGACATGCAAGTGATGCACCGAAACATCGCAGGTCACCGGCAAGCCTTCGAGCTTTGCCGCCCTGACCAGGGCCACACCGGCAGCCGATGACAGTCGGCAAAAATGAACCCGTGCCTGCGTGACTCTTACCAGTTCGAGTATCGTCAGCAGCGCCACCGTCTCGGCAATGACGGGGATACCCGGCAATCCCATCCGACTCGCCAGCGGGCCCGCGTGGACGATCCCGCCTCGGGCCAGGCAGGGATCCTGCGGCTGCAACCAGACCTGAAAACCAAACGTCTTCGCGTACTGCAACGCACGCAATAAGACCTGCGAATCGGCTATCGCGACATTTGCTTGCGAAAAGCCAACGCAACCCGCCTCCGCGAGTTCCGCCATCTCAGTGATCACAGTGCCCTGCAAAGCCACGGTAAGTGCCCCCAAGGGGTAGAGGTGCGCTCCAGCGAGCCCGCGGGCGCGATGCTTGAGCATCTCGACCAAGCCCGGCTCGTCGAGCGGTGGATCGGTATCCGGCGGACAAACCAAGGCCGTCACACCGCCCACCAGGGCAGCCTGCATTTCACTCTCGAGCGTCGCGCGATACTCAAAACCTGGCTCACGCAATCGAGCCGCCAAGTCCACGAGCCCAGGCGCGACGAGCATTCCGCGCGCATCGATGACACGATCAGGAACCCACCCATCCGGCAGAACACCCGACGGACTCGATGACGGGTCGCCGATCGCGATCACCCGCCCATCGGCGATGTGCAGATCAGCCCTGCTCCCATGTTGATCATCCTTCGGAGCAGACCGCTCGCACGGGATCAGGACGCGACCGTTCAGGATCGAAATCTTCATGCCGCGATCATCCCCAGAACCGCCATGCGGACCGCGATCCCAAAGGTTACCTGCGACAGAATTACCGCTTGCGGGCCATCCGCTACAGCGCTGTCAATCTCGACGCCACGGTTCATGGGGCCTGGGTGCATCACGATGGCATCTGGGGCCGCATAGGCGAGCTTCTCTGGCGTCAGGCCGTAGTGCTTGAAATACTCCTGAGCGCTGGGTAGTAGCGCGCCGCGCATGCGCTCGTTCTGCAAGCGCAGCATGATCACCACATCGACATCCCGCAAGCCCTCGCGCATGTCATGAAACACCCGCACGCCCATCGACTCGAGCCCCCCTGGCAACAAGGTGGCGGGCCCAACCGCCCGAACGTCGGGGACCCCCAGCGTGGTCAATGCGTGGATATTGCTGCGGGCAACCCGCGAATGAAGGATGTCGCCCACGAGCGCGATCCGCAGACCGGTAAAGTTCTTCTTGAAATGACGAATCGTGTAAGCATCTAGCAAGGCCTGCGTCGGATGCTCGTGACGACCGTCTCCCGCGTTGATGACGTGAACGTCCTTGCCGAGTTGATCCAGATGCTGTGCGATCAGAAAGGGCGCCCCGCTCTGCGCATGCCGCACAACGAACAAGTCCGCGTTCATCGCGGCCAGGTTATCGATCGTATCCAGCAAGCTCTCGCCCTTGGAGGCGGAACTGGCAGAGATATTCAGATTAAACACATCCGCAGAGAGTCGCTGCGCTGCGATTTCAAACGTCGTTCTTGTTCGTGTTGAATTTTCAAAGAAAAGATTGAATACGCTCCGTCCACGTAAGAGGGGCAGCTTCTTAACCGTGCGATCGCTGACATCAAGAAACGCTGATGCCGTATCAAGTACCCGCTCAATCATCGCCTTGGGCAGGCCATCAATCGAGAGCAAATGACGCAGGCGCCCCTGGCCATCAATCTGGGGATGGCGCCGGATCATCGGGGTCCTTCGGATTCAGGCATGGTTTGACTACGATTCGACACGAAACGAAAAGTGTCCTTGCGTGTCTTGCGATAACACCAGCTGCTGGGTGCCCCGGAGCGAAACCGATGCACCCACAAACCGCGCCGAAATCGGCAACTCGCGCCCCCCACGATCGGCCAGCACAGCCAGCTCGACTCGAGCGGGTCGGCCATGATCAAAGATCTCGTTGAGCGTCGCTCGGGCTGTTCGTCCGGTAAACAACACGTCATCGACCACAATCAGATCAGCCGCTTCGACATCAAAGGGCAGGACGGTTGGCTTAATGTTGGTAGGCAATCCCCTCGAACCATAATCATCGCGATGGAATGCGCTGGAGAGATAGCCCAAGGGGGAGTTCAGGCCGAGGTCTGAATGCAATCGCTCCGCCAGCCATGCACCCCCGGAATGAACCCCCACAAGCACGGGCGACCGACTCTCATCGGCGAGGACCTTTCGCAACTGATCGAGGAGGTGAACGTACGCGCGGTCTGCATCCACCGCGCCCAACGGATCATCCGGGTCGCGCGTTGGCGTGCCCATCAAGTCAGCGCCGGCGTCGGCTGATCGAGCCATTGTTGCAACACAATCGCCGCGGCCGCTGCATCCTCATCTTCGCGCGAAGCACGCCCGCGATAGCCCGTCCGGGCCTCATCATCGAGCGCACGGGCCGAGGTCGTTGAATAATTCTCGTCGACCAAATGAACAGGTTTGCCAAACCGTCCCTGTAACTGGCGGGCAAAACGCTCACAACGGGCCGTCACCGGCAACGGCTTGCCGTCCGAGTGGGTGGGACGTCCGACCACGAGTCGGTCCGGGCACCACTGCGCAATCAACTGACCCAGCTGGGCAAAACGGACTTGGGTCTCAATCGCCTGAACGATCGTGACCGGCGACGCGCCCCCAGTCAACGTATTACCCACCGCCACACCAATGCGACGTTCCCCGAAATCAAATCCCAAGATGGTCTCAGCCCGGGTAACTGTCCCGACGAGCTGATCAGGCCGAGGCGCCCGATCAGGCATGACCTGCTGACGCCGACAAAAAGGCCGGATCAAAGCCCAGAAGCTTGATCGCCTGATCAAACCGCTGCGCCACTGGTGTCAAAAAAATCAGGTCGGGCGACGCCGGAACGGTCAGCCATGCGTTTTGTGCGAGCTCCTGCTCTAACTGCCCGGGACCCCAGCCCGCATAGCCCAGCGTCACCAGCAACTCGGGTGGGCCCCGTCCTGCGGCCACCGCCTCCAAAACGTCCTTCGAAGACGTCAGTCCCAAGTGCTCCCCAATCACCACGGTCGAACTCCAATGTCCGGCTGGCCGATGGAGCACAAAACCACGGTCGGACTGCACCGGCCCCCCGACAAAAACCGGCGTGCTCGCGAGCGGCGAAATCTCAAGCTTCAGGTCGATCCGGTCAAATAGACCGCCGAGATCAAGATCGGCCATCGGTCGATTGATGACCAAGCCCAGCGCACCCCGGTCGCTGTGCTCAGCGAGGAGAATGACGGTACGTCCAAAGTTTGGATCGTCCATGGCTGGCATGGCGATCAGGAAGTGGTTGGCAAGCGCAACACAATCAGGAACTGGATTCATCCCCACATTGTAAGGGGGCGCTTAGACAGGACACAATCCGGCTCATGAATGGTTTGGTTTGGTTCCGACGCGACCTGCGCGTCAACGATCACTTCGCACTGTCCCGAGCCTTGCAGGCTTGCCAGCGCGTCTGGTGCGTCTTCGTCTTTGACACGGAGATCCTTGACGCGCTGCCAAGTCGCTCAGACCGGCGGGTCGAGTTCATTCATGGCGCACTCGAAGAACTGCACGCCAACCTAGGCAAACTCTCGCCCGCGGGCCATTTGATCGTCCTGAAAGGGCCTGCGCGAGACGCCATCCCCTGGCTTGCACAGCAGCTGCAGTGCGAAACCGTTTATATCAATCGTGACTTTGAGCCGTCCGCCATCGATCGGGATCAAGAGGTCGAACGCTCGCTCAAGTCCGCCGGAATCGGACTGGAACAGTCTCTGGATCACGTGATCTTCGCGCCCCAGGCCTTACGCACGGCCGCGGGGAGCGGCTACACGGTCTTCAGCCCCTACCGAAACGCGTGGCTCAAGCACCTCACGTCGTCTCATTTAACGCCGCATCCCGTTCTGCCCTTCGCGGCAGCACTCGCGCCGTGGCCTCTTGAATTGACCGCAACGCCGGAGAACCTGCTTGGCCCCTGGTCCGGCCCTCCGGGTCTGGAAGCCATCGGATTTGAGCCGACCAACTTGAAGGCCCTCGGCATACAACCTGGGGAGGCCGCGGCGCAGTCACTGTTCGAATCGTTCGCGCAACGGATGGGAGATTACCGCCGTCATCGCGATTTTCCGGCGATTCGCGGCCCCTCCTATTTATCGGTTCATCTGCGCTTTGGAACCATTTCAATCCGCCAACTGGTGCAGACCGCGCTTCAAATTCAACAGACGGATGCGGTCGCGTCAGACGGCGCCACAAGCTGGTTGGCCGAGCTGATATGGCGCGATTTTTACGTCCAAATTTTGGCCAACTGGCCGCACGTCACCCAATCGGCCTTTAAACCGGACTACGATCGAATCCGATTTGCGGACGACGAAGCCGCTGAGGCCCGATTTCTTGCATGGACTGAGGGGCGCACCGGTTTCCCTCTGGTCGACGCCGCGATCGCTCAGATTCGCCATAGCGGCTGGATGCATAACCGTCTGCGCATGGTCACGGCGTCGTTCCTGATCAAAGACCTCGGCATTCACTGGAACCGGGGCGAGCGCTGGTTCGCGGACCAACTTCTTGACTTCGATCTATCCGCAAACAATGGCGGCTGGCAATGGGCATCCTCAAGCGGGTGCGATGCCCAGCCTTACTTCAGGATTTTTAACCCGATAACCCAATCGGAAAAGTTCGACCCAGACGGGCGCTTTATTCGCCGCTATCTGCCTCAATTGGCGTCGCTTCCGACAAAAGCTCTGCACGCACCCTGGCTGGCATCAACCGAAACCCTGCAGGCGGCTGGTATCAAGCTCGGCGCGACCTATCCGCATCCGATCGTTGACCACGCTCAGGCACGACTCACCACCCTGGAACGCTACGCTGTTGTTCGGTCGAGGTCAGCGTGATCATCGAGGTCAGCGTGATCAGTCAGATTTCGACTAACTCGAAATCGGCCTTCTGCGCCCCGCACTCCGGACAAGTCCAAGCAATCGGCACATCCTCCCACCGTGTCCCCGGGGCAATCCCATCATCGGGCAAGCCCACGGCCTCATCATAAATCCAGCCGCAAATCAGGCACATCCAGGTTCGGAACGGGGTTTCGGAGCTCATCGAATCGATTCTCAGGGTAAGAACAAGGGTAAAAGCCCTGAGATCTTACCGAAACAGCCGCGACGGGCCCTAGTGGCTCGTAGACCAAGGCGCTCGATTGACGGCCTCGGATCGCCACGTCGCCCAGACAACGGCATTGGATCGAGCGGGCGCCCTTCGCCGTTCGGGCTCCCACAAGAATCACTACATCCAAGGCATGGGCCATGGACTGGAAGCGAGCGGCCAGGTTGACCGCATCTCCGATGACTGTCGGCACTGCTGTTTCGGTCGGACCGAGCTGACCAATCTGTACCATTCCGGTGTTAACACCAATACTGACCTCGAGTCTGGGATGACCCGTCACCTCGAACTCGCGGTCTAGCGCCCGCGCAGCAGCGACCATGGCAAAGGCCGCGCAGAGTGCCTGATCTTCTTGCTCTGGATCAAACCGGGGTGCCCCCCAGTACGCCATGACCGAATCGCCGATGTACTTGTCTACGGTGCCCTGAAACCGAAGAATCACCTCGGTCATCTCGGTTAGAAAGCGGTGAACGTACCAATGCAGGGCGAGCGGCTCGAGCTGTTCTGCGATTCGGGAAAAACCCCGAATGTCAGCGAAAAGGATCGTTAACTCCCGCGCCTCACTGGCCGCAAACCTCGTGGGCATGGCGGGGGTCGAAATAATCTGCCTTGGCTCCATGGATCGGCAGTGTCCGGGGGTCGTCTAGATACGGTCAAGGCCTCATTTGGCAGAGCAATTTTCAGGCCCCCAACTCGGTCATGGCCCGAGCACAAACCGTTCCGGAGGACCACGCCCACTGAAAGTTGTACCCGCCCAGCCAACCCGTGATGTCGACAACTTCCCCAATGAAGTGCAGGCCCGGGATCCGACGGCTCTCCATCGTTCGCGGGTCCAATTCTCGGGTTGAGACCCCACCTCGCATGACCTCCGCCTTACGCCACCCCTCGGACCCGGATGGCGTCATGGTCCAGGACTGGATCCGCCCCGAAAGTTCCTGCAACACCCGATCGGGGAAGTCAGCGATTCGGCTCAAACCCAACTCCGCAGGGTGCCCGGTGAGGGGCTCGAACCCATCCTGCGCCAGTCGCCGAGGCAAGCGCTCCGCCAAAATGGTCGACAAGGCTTTTCGTCCACCGACCTTCAGCTGAATCAACTCCTTTGCCAATTCCTGGCCAGGCAGCAGATTGACTTGCAAGGCATCACCCGGACGCCAAAAACTGGACGTCTGGAGCACGGCAGGACCGCTCAATCCACGATGAGTGAAGAGCAAGTCCTCGACAAACAGGATAGGTTTGGGCCGCCGACCCCCGGCCACTGTATGGAGCGACTGAGGTTGAACCTGAATACCCACCTCGAGCGAGATACCAGCTAGCGGAACAAATACGGTCCAGTCGTGCGCCGCAAACGTCAATGGAACCAGCGCGGGGCGCGGCTCAACCACGGCCAACCCGAATTGTTTCGCCAGAGTCAAACCCCAGTCCGTAGCACCGATCTTGGGTACAGGCAGCCCGCCGGTCGCGACGACCAATCGCTTGGCCCCGATGGGGCCCGCGTCGGTCTGAAGTTGAAACCCCTGCCCGTCCCGCGCAACGGATCGAACCGCAACCGGCCTCCGCCATGCGACACCCGCTCGCTCGCACTCGGCGACCAGCATCGCAATGATTTCCTCGGCGGATGTGTCGCAAAACAATTGGCCGCGGTGCTTCTCGTGAAACCCGATTCGATAGCGACGAACCAACTCAATGAACTCGGCTGGCGGATATTCGCGTAAGGCAAATCGCGCAAACAGTGGGTCATCACCCAGATAACGATCGATCTGATCGCCCTCGAGGTTCGTGAAATTGCAGCGACCGCCACCCGAAATACGAATCTTTTCAGCCAATCGTTGGGCATGGTCGATCAAGACAACCCGGGCACCGCGCGCGCCCGCCTGCGCGGCGCAGTACATTCCTGCGGCCCCTGCACCGACGATCGCCACATCAAAGGTGTCCAGGCCCTTGTTCACTCGCGTCATATTGCGGACGCTCCGGATGGGATCGACATCGATGCCCGCGCAGCCTTGGCCACCGCCTCGACTTGAGCCGCGATGCTGTTCGGGACGGAATTAACGCCAGCGAGCACCGCTGCGGTCCAGGCAGCCGTCGACCGCGCATCCCGCTCGGGCCAGATTGATTCGCCCCCAGTCGCTACCGACTGTCCTTCCACGGCCGTCTGCCAGCGGCCGTCGCTGAACCAATCAATCTTCGAAGGGCGCCGAACATTCGCCACCACCTCGCCTTCGGTCGCGCGCATGACCATCGCATGGGCATCGAGACGTTCTAGCGTTTGGCGCTGCAGAAGATCGAACTCCGGGTGGGTGTACGCCGACAAACGCAGGCAAGCCGGCAGCGCCGTCGGATTGAGCAGTTTGGCAATGGTGTGTCCCGTATTTCGCAATCCCAGTAAGGTTCGAAATCCCAACATTCGGGCAAGCGGCGGCGCCAGAATATCGATCGGCACAAAGGCTGGGGCGCCCCGTTGGAGACTCGCTTCAGCCTGCCCGATGGACTCGCACAGTTGCTGCCCCAACGCAGACCAAATTTCAGCGCTAGCGGTTCGACCCGGATCGTGACGAACGCCATGTACGATCACCTGAACCCCCTCCCGAGCCAGCAGGCAAGCAAGCAGCGGCACGAGATTGGGCGCATTGCGAGCCCCGTTATAGGTCGGAATCGAAACCACAGGCCGCCCCGGCTCCACGCCAATCCGCCCCTGCCGGCCCTGCAGCGCATCAAGGGCGCCAACCAGTTCATCGACCGATTCGCCCTTCATGCGCAGCGCGATCAAGACGGCACCGACCTGCGCTGGGTCCAACAGCCCGTCGAAAAGCCAGGAAAAAAGCTGGGCAGCCTCGTGGCGCTCGAGGCTTCGGGCCCCTGAGGCGCCGCGTCCGATCCGTTTCAGCAGCGGTTGGAGATTCATGCGCGGTATCCTACTCAGATCATGCTTGTACTCGGAATCGAATCTTCATGCGACGAAACCGGTGTTGCACTCTATGACACGGTCAGGGGTCTGCGCGCACAAGCACTGCATTCTCAGGTCGCCATGCATGAGCAATACGGGGGCGTTGTCCCCGAACTCGCCTCGCGGGACCATATTCGTCGGGTCCTGCCTCTTACTGACCAAGTCCTGCGTGAGGCGAGCGTAAGCCGTTCCGATGTGAACGCAATTGCCTACACGGCGGGTCCGGGTCTCATTGGCGCGCTCCTGGTCGGCGCTTCAGTCGCCACTGCGGCCGCCTGGGCACTTGGGATACCGGCAATCGGCATCCATCATCTCGAAGGTCACCTGCTCAGCCCTCTACTCGCCAGAGACCCGCCCGATTTTCCATTCGTGGCCTTGCTGGTTTCCGGCGGCCACACTCAATTGCTCGAAGTCACCGGAATTGGCCAGTATCGACTGCTTGGCGACACCCTCGACGATGCAGCGGGGGAAGCGTTTGACAAATCCGCTAAATTGCTTGGCTTGGGCTACCCTGGTGGCCCCGCGATCGCCCGCCTGGCCGACTCCGGCGACCCTAGTCGCTTCACATTGCCCCGCCCCATGCTCCGCTCTGGAAATCTCGAATTTTCCTTCAGCGGACTCAAAACAGCGGTTGCGACTCAGGTGCAACGCGCCCAACGCGACGAAGTCCCCGATAGCCCCATGGATCCCCAATTTCGCGCCGATCTCGCCGCAGCCGTTCAAGCCGCCATTGTCGAAGTCCTGGTGGCCAAGTCATTGAGCGCACTCAAAACAACCGGACACCGCACTCTGGTCGTGGCCGGCGGCGTCAGCGCGAATCGCCTGCTGCGCGAACAGTTCGCCCGTGCCGAAGCCAAACTGGGCGTTCGCGTTTGTTTCCCCGAACCCGAACTCTGTACCGATAACGGTGCCATGATCGCCTTCGCGGGCGCGCTGCGCCTGAGCGCTGGGTTGCCAGCCCCAGACCAACGTGTCCGTCCGCGCTGGCCCCTCGAAGAACTTACACCCAGCGGTTGATTCAAGCGCGCTGCGTGTCACCGAGCACTTAAGCCTCCGGTCAGGGGTGCGAAGGTTCGAACGCGCCCAAGAAATCCGCTTGGGCCATCCTTCTGGGGTTTCCCATGCGCCTGACATCCAGCAACCATCGGCCGATCGTTGAGCTTGCCCCAAATTCGCTCGCGCAACCTGAGCCCAACGCCGATCCAGAGCGCAGCGCCGAACCTGAGCGCAGCGCTCTGCCCGCGTTATCCCGGGTTCGTCTGCAGACACTGCGCATCGGCGTCGTCGGTTTAGGCTACGTCGGCCTGCCGCTCGCAGTCGCTTTCGGGCGTCGCTTCCAAACCATCGGGCACGATGCGTCCTCCGGGCATATCGACCGCTTGCAGTCTGGTCAGGACCCTGCGGGAGAGATCGAACCGAGCCAGCTCCTGAGCGCGCAGCGTCTTAAATTTAGCGACGATCCCGAATCGCTCAGCGATTGCGAGATGCTCTTTATTTGCGTCCCAACCCCCGTCAATGCGGCACATCAACCTGACTTTGGCCCACTGATCGACGCGACGCGCGCGGTCGCCCGCACCCTTCGTAAGGGCACGGTCATCATCTACGAATCCACGGTTTACCCGGGCGCTACCGAAGAAATCTGCATCCCCATCCTTGAAGCCGAATCCGGATTTCGCTGGAAGCAGGACTTCCATGTGGGTTACTCCCCCGAGCGCATCAACCCTGGTGACCGCAAACACACCCTCAGTACGGTTTGTAAAGTGGTCTCAGGAGACACCCCTGAGGCGCTTGAACTGATCGCACAAACCTATGAGCAAATCGTTGAGGCGGGCGTCTTTCGGGCCAGCAGCATCGCGGTCGCAGAAGCCTCCAAGGTCATTGAGAACACCCAGCGCGATCTCAATATCGCCCTCATGAACGAGTTGTCCCTGATCTTTCACCGCATGGGCCTCGACACCCAAGAGGTGCTTGAAGCGGCGGGTACCAAGTGGAATTTTCTGCCATTTCGTCCTGGCCTGGTCGGCGGACACTGCATCGGAGTCGATCCGTATTACCTCACCCATAAGGCCGAAAAACTCGGCTACCACCCCCAAGTCATTCTCGCCGGACGACGAATCAATGATGGGATGGGCAAATATGTCGCCGAGCAAACCGTCAAAGAAATCACCAAGGCAGGTCTTCCGGTCGCAGGGGCTCCTGTCACGATCCTGGGCCTCACCTTCAAGGAAGATGTCGCCGACCTGCGTAACTCTAGGGTCTTCGACGTCGTCAGCGAGTTACGAAGCTATGGCGCCCAGGTCCATGTGCATGATCCGGTTGCTGATCCGGCCGAGGCGTTAAGGGAATACGGCATTGAACTAAAATCCTGGGATCAACTCCCGCGCTCCAATGCGATTGTCGCGGCTGTTGCCCACCGCTCGCTGACCCAGCTTCCGATCGAACAGATCGCGCAAAAACTATATCCGGGCGGCGTCTTTGTCGATATCAAATCCGCCTTCCCCGCCGCCGCGTTGACGCGACTCGGTGCGCGCGTCTGGCGACTTTGAACGCGATTGATCTCGGGAGTCCCGAACCACCGCTCCGCATTGCCTGCATGCTCCGAGACCCCTACCCACCTTATCGCGCAGACATGGCGGTTCTTTTTGGGCGTTGTCTCCCACTGCGCGGGATTCAAACGGACTTATTGGCCGCCATGGATCCAGGGCGCCCACAAACGCCATGGCCAGCCGGAAAATCGATCGTCCGGCGCTTACCAGGCCCCAACTGGTTTGCCTATCTATGCCTCCCCCTGGTCGATCTACCCATTCTTGGCTGGGCCAGACAGGCTGACTTTGTCCAAGCCCGAGACCGTATCCGCTCCGGCCTGATTGGACTGCTGGCAGCGCGGATCTTTGCCAAACCCTTCATCTACTGGATGTCATTCCCGATTGCCGAAGGACATGCGGTTCGGGCGCGCGAACTCCGGGCCGAGGACGGCAAACTCAGAAAGGCCGCCGCGCATGCCCGCGCCTGGCTGGCCCGGCGGGCCGAATCCTGGGTTCTGCGGCGCGCGGATCATCTCTTTGTGCAAAGCCACGCAATGCGCGATGCGCTGGCCCTGAGGGGCCTGCGCCCTGAAAAGATGACCGTGGTCCCGATGGGAATCGATCTCGGTCGCTTCCTGCCAGCACCAGCCCCCTACTCGCATCCGATCCTTACCAATCGTCGCGTCATCGCGCATCTCGGAACCATCGGCCGGTCGCGATCAACCCACTTCCTGCTTATGCTCATCCAGGCGCTTAGGGTTGAGTTTCCTGATGTGCTGTTGCTTATCGTCGGTGATGGGCTCAACGAGGACGACCGGCGCTGGATCCGGCAAGAATTAATCCAACGTGACCTCGCCAAGCATGTCCACCTGACCGGCTGGATTGCGCAGAGCGAAGCCCTGCGCTGGGTCGCCAGTGCTTCGATTGGTCTATCCCCAATCCCGCGGGGGGCTCTCTTCGATGTGTCCTCACCCACCAAGGTGGGTGAATACCTCGCCCTCGGAATCCCCTGCGTGGCCAATGACATTCCTGACCAACAATGGGTCCTGCAGCAGAGTCGCGGCGGATTTTGTGTGCCGATGCAAGTCGATGCATTTATGGCAGCGATTCGAACGCTATTGCTCGATCCCGAAAAGGCCCGCCGCATGGGCGCGCAAGGCAGCCGATGGATCTCAGAGCACCGAAGCTACGACCGCCTGGCCGATCAGGTTGCCACCACCTACCGCAGGCTCGCGATAAACGACCCATCGGTGATCAGTCGGTGACTAACCTCATCGCGCTCAATGAACGATTGCTTGCCTCAATCAAGTCGGACGACTACGCCGGCCACGATCCATTTGATTTTTTGAATAGCAGGCTCTTTCAGGCGACCCCGCTTCATCAAAACCGCCTGGCACGACTGATTTGGCTTCAGGTTGGCAAACACCTGCCGATCAATCTGCGTCCGATTCTGCAAGTGCCCAAAATGCGCAACCCCAAAGGGATTGCCCTTTGCCTGGCAGGTCTGCTACAGGACTATCGGCGCACATCAAGGCCTGAATTTCTCGATGAAGCGAAACGTCTGGGACTATGGCTAATCAGTCAGCAAAGCGATCCAGAACACTGGCAATCCCCCTGCTGGGGCTACCACTTTGACTGGCAGGCGCGCGCTTTCCACGTCCCGGCGGGAAAACCCAACATCATCACCACCTGTTACGTGGCTCGAGCGCTTTATGCATTAGGCGAACAAACATCCGACAGTCGCCTGATGGCTTTGGCTCTGAGTTCTGCACGATTCATGGCCGACCACCTCTACACCGAGCACGATGGCCACTCCTTTTATGCGTACATCCCTGGAGAAACCGCGTTCGTCCACAACGCGAGCCTCTGGGGTGCCGCCTGGTGCGCATTTGCAGGACACAAAACCGGCCGCCCCGATCTAGTCGACCAAGCGATACAAGTGACCCGAGAAACCGTCCGCGCCCAGTCTGCTGACGGATCCTGGGTCTACGGCACACGTCAGCATCACCAATTCGTCGACGGCTTTCACACGGGATACAACCTCGAAGCCCTCTGCCTCATTCGCGACGTCACCCGAAGCGTCGAATTCGATGACTGCATTCGGCGCGGCTACGACTACTACGTCAGCACATTCATCACGCCAGCGGGTGATGTCAGCTACTACAAAACCTCGATCTATCCCCTCGACATGCACAGCGTGGCGCAGGCCGTGATCACACTATTGACGACCGGAAACGGTCCGGGCGCACGCAAACAATCAGCCCTCATTCTGAGTCGGGCCATTGAACGTCTGTATCAACCGGCCCGAGATCGATTCGTCTATCAAAAACACCGCTGGCTGACGAACCGGATCAACTACACCCGTTGGACACAGGCGTGGGCCTATTACGCCCTCGCTTTTTATCACCGCCACTGCGCCGAGCCCTCCAATGAAACGAATTGAAATCATGGGTTGTCCGATGGATTGCGCAACGATGGCTGAAACCGTCGAGGCCATCCAGACCAATATCGCATCGGGTTCATTTACTCAGCATGTCGTCGTCAATGTCGCCAAGCTGGTGAACATGCAGGCCGATCCGGGACTTCGGGAGTCCGTAAAGGCTTGCGACCTCATTAACATTGACGGCATGGGCGTCGTACTGGCTGGACGGTTTCTCGGCCATCCGATCCCAGAACGGGTCGCAGGCATTGACTTGTTTGATGAACTCATCGCAATGAGTGCGCAGTATCAATACCCAGTGTTCTTACTGGGCGCCGAAGAGCCCGTGGTGAAGGCGACTGCCGAGGTTCTTCAGCGCAAGCACCCATCGCTCCAGATTGCTGGCTATCACCATGGATTTTTCTGGAACGATGAAGCAGCGGTTGTGTCGACCATCAAGGCCTCTGGAGCCAAGCTCCTGTTCGTTGCAATTACTTCGCCGCGAAAAGAAAACTTTATCCATCAATGGCGCGAGAAACTTGGCGTCGATTTCGTGATGGGTGTCGGCGGCACCTTTGACGTTGTCGCGGGCAAAGTCATGCGAGCCCCCGTGTGGATGCAACGAGTCGGCCTTGAGTGGCTCTTTCGCGCACTTCAGGAACCTGAGCGACTCTGGAAGCGATATTTGACGACGAACAGTCAGTTCTTGGCCATGTTGGTCATGGCAAAAATCCGCCAGTTATCGAGCCGATCCCGACCCGAGGGTTCCACCACAACGGTTGTTCGTGACTTGCCACACTAGTGCCCCAACCCAGCGAGGTCATCATGAGCACTGACCGCCAAGGAGCGCTTGCTGACCATGACCCCCCAGTTGCTCCTGCGTATCCTCCGCGCTCGCTCCGGAGTCGTGATCGCCGCACTCCTCGCAACGGTACTCACCACACTGGTCATCAGCGTGCTACTGCCCAAGCAATTTGTTGCTAAGACCGCAGTCCTGATTGACGTGAAGTCCCCAGATCCAGTGGCGGGTCTGATGCTACCGGCCCTGATCGCCCCGGGCTACATGGCGACCCAGATCGACATCATCACGAGCGATCGGGTGGCCCACCAGGTCGTCAAGAACTTACGTCTCGAGGACGACCCAACCCTGCGATCGCATTGGCTAGCCGCTGGCCAAACCGGGTTGGACGCGGCCAAGCGTTGGCTAGAGGGGAGCGAACCGCCACAGGATTTTGCGCTATGGCTCAGTAGCGGCTTACAGGACAAGCTTGAGGTCAAACCGTCAAAAGAAAGCAATGTCGTCGGCATCCATTTTTCCGCTCGCAACCCAGCCTTTGCGGCATTGGTCGCCAATGCCTTCGCGCAAGCCTATATCGACGTCAATGTTCAGCTGCGGGCAGAACCAGCCCATCAGTACGCCAATTGGTTTGAAGGACAAACCAAAGCCCTTCGCGAGCAGGTCGAAGCCACCCAGCAGACATTAACCGCCTATCAGCGCAAAAATAATGTCCTCGCAATCAGCGAGAAACATCTGGACGATGAGAAAACCAGACTCAGCGAGCTTTCTCAGCAACTCACCGTCTTGCAGGCACAAACGGCCGATAGCGCAAGCAAGCGCAGCTTGGCCAACGATCCCAGCACGCTACCTGAGGTCATGCAGAGCCCGGTGATCATGAACTTGAAATCAGACATCAACCGACTCGGCGCCAAGCTCGAAGACAGTAATGCCATCCTGGGAAAGAACCACCCACAAACTCGTCGAGCAGAGTCCGAGCTCATCACGCTGAAGTCAAAACTTGCCGACGAAATACGTCAAATCACCAATAGCATCCAAACCAACTTTGCCGTCGGCCGGGATAAAGAACGGGAAATTACGCGAGCGATTGAGTCCCAAAAATCGCGCTTGCTGAGTCTCAACCAGCAACGTGACGAAATCGCCGTACTTAAACGCGATATCGAGTCTGCCCAGCGAGCACTCGAGACGGTGAGCTCGAGGTCCATGCAAGTCCGCCTCGAAAGTCAATCGCAGCAGACCAATGTGACCATTCTCACTCCCGCGTCGACCCCGGTCAGCCCTACAAAGCCTAAAGTCACCCTGAATCTCATCATTTCCATTTTTTCAGGGCTTACCCTTGGATTTGGACTCGCTTACCTGATTGAAATCAATCAACGACTCGTCCGAAGTCCGGAAGATTTGAGCGTCCTGTCCGAACTCCCCCTACTCGGAAAAATCCCTTCTGCGAAACCGCCATCGCCCACACGTCGGCTTTTGAGCAATATTAGGGCGGCGGCCAACATCACCGGAAGCCTTGTGCTGGGGCCACGCCGATGAGCCTGATGAGGGGTGAGGGCCTCGATCCAACCGAACCTAAGCACGCCGCGCTTTCCGCCAGCCCACAAGGCCCCACACGTCCGATCGGCCGGGTCCTCGTCGAATGTGGTCGCCTAAGCCCAAATGAATCGGAACGCATCCTTGAGTTTCAAAAGTCCAAAGACATTCGGTTTGGCGACGCGGGCATCGCGCTTGGCTTACTCCGCTCGGAAGATGTTCGCCGTGCCCTCGCGGATCAGTTCAATTACCACTATCTCACCGCATCGGACGGAAGTCTGAGCCATACGTTGATCGCGGCATTCGCTCCATTTTCTCCGGTTACCGAAGAACTTCGGAGCTTGCGCACCCAACTCCAAATTCGATGGTTCTCCGCGGCTCCAGGGCACGAGGCGTTGGCGATTGTCAGCCCCGGTTCTAATGACGGTAGAAGCTTTATCGCGGCCAACCTTGCCATTGTCTTCTCTCAACTGTGTACGCGCACCCTATTGGTCGATGCCGATTTGAGGAACCCCTGCCAGGACCGATTGTTCAGTCTGGGGTCGAGGCTGGGACTGTCGGACATTCTCGCTGGCCGTTGTGGGCCCGAGGCCATCACGCCGATCGTCCCGCTCAATGGACTATCCGTACTAACAGCCGGAACAATTCCACCGAATCCTCAAGAACTCTTTGGTCGTAGCGCCTTCAAGCACCTCATGGAAATCCTTCGCAAGGATTACGATCATTTGATCTTCGACACACCCCCTGGCGCACTTTATGCCGATGTTCAAACAATCGCCGGAGAGTGCGGTTCGGCCTTATTGATTGCCCGCGAACATCACACACACGTGACTGGTCTAATCGAACTCAAACAACATCTTCAGGACAACGGAACCATCGTAGTGGGGTCAATGCTTAACCAAACTCAACATTGACTGAAGAACTGATTCTTGCGAACACAAGATTTCGGCGGACTCAAACGACAGACCGCCATCGGACTGTTCTGGTCGCTGGGACAGGCTTGGGGGGTGCGCTTGATCACGCTGCTGCACTACCTTGTCATCGCAAGATTTCTAGAGCCATCCGACCTCGGACTCGTGGCTTTCGCCATCACGATCGTGGCCTGTCTTGGCAGCCTGGCAGATTTAGGAATAACCACCTGGATTGAATCCACCCCGCCTCAGGGTGCGGACACTCTTGACTCCGCATGGTGGTCAACTGTCATCGTCTCGGCACTGATGGCCGGCGCCCTAGTCGCCGTCGCGCCTGCCCTGGCCAATTGGTCCGAAAAGCCCCAGTTAACTCCGGTTCTGAGAGCGCTCGCACTCACCCCGATTTTTTCAGCAGCGTCAGCGATTCAGTGTTCTCTCCTGAAAACCCATTTCATGCACCGCATCATCGCGATAGGTTCCCTGCTCGCCTGCACCTTAGGTTCGCTAACAGCCATCACCTGTGTAGTCGCCGGACTTTCCTACTGGTCTTTGGTCGCAAAGGTCGTCCTTGAAGCGGCCCTCATGAGCGCCGTACTGGTGTGGTGCTCACCCTGGCGGCCCTCGTGGCATTTCGATCGTCGGGCATGGATCGAAGCCGTCCGGCACAGTCTCCCCATCCTCGGCGCGCGAGGCCTCGAGATCGCCAACCAGCGCCTCGACTCACTCGTGATTGGCTCGCAACTTGGGACCAATGCGCTGGGCTTCTATGCAACCGGACAACGGCTTTATCAAATTGCCATGGAGGGGCTCTTCTCCGCCGTCAATCAAGTTTCACTGCCACTTTTCGCCAGATTTGCTGCAGAACCAGAGCGCGCAGCAGCGGTACTTCTGCGGCTGATTGCCTGCACGTCCTTGCTAAGTTTCCCGACCTTCGCCCTGATGGCGACTACCTCACCAGACCTCATTACGGTGTTCTTCGGCCAAAAATGGCAACAAGCTGCCCCGGTTCTCGCCGTTTTCTGCCTTGGGGGAGTGCTGAGTTCAGTGAGCTACTTCAACGCTCCGCTTCTACTTGCAAGCGGACACGCCCGACTCGTGTTTGGACTCAGCCTACTCAACGCAATTCTCAACACCGCCGGATTCCTCTTGGCGGTTCGCTTCGGCGTCACCGCAGTGGCATCTGCCTTCGTCATCCGCGGGTTTCTCGTCTACCCCATCAACCTGATCCTCGTCCGCAAGGTCTGCGGTCTTTCGATCCGTCGGTACGCTCAAAACTTATTACCCGCATCGATGGCAAGCGCAATTGCATCCCTGGCGGTCTGGTACTGGCTCAACTCAGATACGACCGGCCTCTGGGCCCCGAGCTTGCGCCTGTTCACGGGGTGGGCTCTGGGCATTGGACTCTATCTAAGCACAATCTTCCTGGTCTTTAAGCGCCAAGCCAAGACCGTCTTGACCGAAATTCAAGCGATGGTGCGATCCACACAGCGCACAAGCCCCTTGAATGACCACTCAGCGCCCCAACGATGACCACCCCGAACGAATTCAATCACCGCGAACTCATCGGTGCGCGCTACGCGCAAGCGCTGATCCCAGGAATGCCGACGGCGCTACTCGATTTTCCAGACCATAGCAATGTCGGCGACAGTGCGATCTGGGCGGGCGAAATCATCGCACTGCGAGAGGCTGGGCACGACATCCGCTATACGTGCGATGTGACGTCCTTTAACGAATCCGCACTGCGCTGGCGCATGCCATTTGGCCAGATCCTGCTTCATGGCGGCGGGAATTTCGGGACCGTCTGGCCAATCTATCAAGCCTTCCGCGAGGCCGTTATCCAGCGGTTTCCTGATTACCGAATCGTCCAGTTGCCGCAAACCATCCATTTCGAATCCGAACTGGCACTCGGACGCACACAACGCAGACTGAGCGCGCATCCCGACTTCTGGCTCATGGTTCGCGATCGCCGCAGCGAAGCAATCGCTCGCGATCAGTTACAGGTGACGACTTTGCTTTGCCCTGATTCTGCATTGATGCTGACGGGCAGGCTTCAGCGTGATCGACCAACCGTCGACGTTCTGGTCCTGGCCCGAACCGACAAAGAAGCTGGACAAGCGCACCTCAAAGACTTCGCACTGGCGCGGCATCAAGTCTCCTGCACGGACTGGCTGGATGAACCCCAAACACCCCTAAAGCAACTCACGCAGCTGGCAAAAAAAGCCGCGAGATCTCGCTTGGGGCGGGTCCGAAAAGTCCAACAAGCCGGCCACCGGGCGTTTCAAGCACTCGCATGGGAACGCGTTCAACGCGGAGCACACCTCCTATCCCAGGGCCGCGTGGTCGTGACCGATCGACTTCATGCCCACATCCTCTGCATGGTCCTCCAGATCCCACACGTCGTCATTGATAACAGTTACGGGAAACTCTCCGAATTCATCCGATGCTGGTATCGCGAGGACCCTCTACTGTCACTAGTGACGAACCGCAAGGAAGCCGAAGAAGTCGCCCTCCAACGCCTCACCCATTGCGCCACCGAGTCCTGAGACCCGATGAATCCCAGCGCCCCCCCGGCAGTTACGAACCTCCAATCAGAGAGCCCTTTGCCGCCCTACGATGCAGTGATCCGAACGGACCATGCAAGCGGTTTGCTGGAGCGATGTATCGCTGCCTTGCGTCAACAAAGTGACTCCCCGCGCCGCATTTTCATTGTCGACTCCTCGCTCGATTCGCTCTGCCGCGAACGTCTTCTTAAGTTGAGCGAATTTGTCATCCAGTACCCAGCCGTTCCTTTCAATTTCGCCCATGCGCTCAATCTCGGTATCGAAGCCGCTGGGGGCATTCAGGTTCTCCTCCTGAGCTCACATGTGGTCCTGGGTGACCGGACACTCATCGAAGAGGGGAGAACCCTCGGCAAACAATACGATGCGGGGGTAATTTATTGGAAACCAACGACCCTCCGTTCACAACGGTTTCAGATCACCGAGGGGCGGACCTTTGATGGCTACAACGGACTCTCCGCAGTCTGTGCATTTGTCCCAAGGGCGGAGGCCCTGGCCAGACCATTCCGAACCGAAGTTTTCTCTGCAGAAGATCAGGAATGGGCGGGTTGGTACCTGCGTGCCAAGGCTGGACGGGCATTGCAGATCGAACATCCAAGTCTTGAGTATCTCAATCCAAAAAAGAATATTCAAAAATCAATCAATGAAGAGATTTCCATCGCCTATTTCACGAATCGAAATCTTCTCCGTCCGCGACACATCGCATTCCGCATCCTTCGCGCGGGTCTAGCCACCCTGCGACACCATCCCG
>Ga0209598_10001224_pt1 | contig 21086 bp, 19 predicted proteins | sample M_140807_EF_Meta_FD_187317 | JGI IMG/M metagenome (GOLD analysis project Ga0209598, IMG submission 187317) | Freshwater microbial communities from Lake Montjoie, Canada to study carbon cycling - M_140807_EF_MetaG (SPAdes) (version 2) | ecosystem: Environmental > Aquatic > Freshwater > Lake...
ATCGCCTCCAGCACCGCCTCCAGGTTGTGTGCCGGCTCGCCCATGCCCATGAAGACCACCTTGCGCACGGGCCGACGCATTCGGGCCAGGACCACCTGAGCCAGGATCTCGGTGCTGTCGAGCTGGCGCAGCAAGCCGTCGCGCCCGGTCATGCAGAAGGTGCATCCCACCGCGCAACCCACCTGGGTCGATACGCACACACCATCGCGCGGCAACAGCACCGACTCCACCGTCTGGCCCCGCTGCAGCGCCACGAGCAGCCGCACCGAACCATCCTGCGCCGGGTGCTCACTGGCCACCTGTGCCAGCGATTCAAGCCACTGATTCAGGGCCGGTAACTCGTCGATGACCCGCCTGGGCAGGAAGTTTGCCGCCGCGCGCGCACCGCCCTCGAGTGGCGCGCCATTCAACCAGTTGCGACAGAGCCGGGTGATGTGAACCGGTGCCGCCCCCAGCTCGCTCAAACGGGCAACCAGCGCCTGCATCAGGTTTTCACCGGGGGCGGGATGCGACTTTCATGTCGCGCGAGCAGCGCAATCGCAGCCACGATGACTGCGCCGCCCGCAAAGGTGGAAGGCCTCACCGGATCGCTGAAGATGATCCAGCCGATCACCGCAGCCCACAGCAGATCGACGAATTTCGCCGACTGGGTTGCAGAGATGTCGGTGGCCACGATCGAACGGGTCACGCAGTAATGACCGACCGTGCCGATCATCCCGCCTGCGATCGCCTGCAGCCAGTTGATCGGGGTGAGTGAGGACCAGAAGGGCAGGGCCAGGGGCAGCGACATCAGTGTGACCAGCAGTGTTTGCCAGAACACGATGACCGCGGGCGAATCGCGGCGCGACAGCAGCTTGGTCAACAGGTACGAGGCGGCAAAGATCGGCGAGGCAGCGAGCATCGCGAGGTTGTACCAGCCCCCGGTGCCGGCAATGCCCGGGCCCACGATCACCAGCACGCCGATGAATCCGGCCCCAACGGCCAGCCAGCGGGCGCGGCTCATCGGTTCGTTGAGCCACAGCGATGCGCCCAGCAGCACGAACAAGGGATTCGTGAACCCAATGGCGGTCATGTCGGCCAGGGGCATATGGGGCAGAGCGAAGAACCACAGCATGAGGCCCACGGTGTGCAGCGCACTGCGCCAGACCTGCCCCGAATAGGAGTCCGGTTTGAGCCGACGCAGCCCATAACGCCACAGCAGCGGCAGCACCGGGATCATGCCGAAGAGGTAGCGCAGGAACTGGGCTTGCAGCGGATTGACCGACTGGGTGAGGGCACGCAGCATCGCATTGGCAATCGAAAAGCTCAGGCCTGCCGCCAGCGCCCACACAATGCCCCGTGTGACCGGCGACAGGCCGGAAAAGCGCATTCGGGCCCGGCGCGCCAGGCTGCGCAGGCGCCACACGAGAGGGCGTGTCACCGATCAGGGCCTGCGCCGGTTCACGCCGCACCATCGCGCGATGAATCGGGTGAGTACTTCGGTACACCGCATGGTGCTGTCGATCGACACCCATTCGTCGATGCCGTGAATCGATTCGCCGTTGGGGCCATAGCAGGTGGCAGGGATCGGGCCATAGAGATTGAAGGTGCGCGCATCGGTGGTGCCAGTGCTCACGGTCAGCTCGAGGGTCTCACCGGTCACATCGCGGTGGCATCGGCTCAGTTCGGTGAGCACCGGTTGAGCCGCATCCAGCACGCAGCCCTCGGATTGAAAGCCTTTGTAGATCACCTTGTAGCGAATGCTGTCGCGGGAGGGTGAGGCGGCATGGGCCTGCGCCAGTCGCTGCTCGACCTGCGCGCGCACGTCTGCCGCACTCATGTCGGGGTAGAAGGACAGTCGGATGTCGGCGGTGCAGGTGGTGGCGACCGATGAGTTCCATTCGCCGCCATTGAGCCGCCCCAGGTTGAAATTGATCGGGTGTTCGTGTGCGCACCACAGCGCATGGCGCCGCGCAGGCTCATTCCACTCGCGCTCAAGCAGCTTGAGTTCAGTGAACAGATTGCGGGCCGCATCGATCGCATTGGTGCCGGTGTGCGCCACCATGGCATGCACCGGAATGCCAGTGACTTCCAGGGTGAGCCACATCACACCGAGCTGCGCACGCAGCAGGCCCTCGCCGGGTTCGGTGATGATGGCTGCATCGGCGTGATAGCCCTGCACCAGGCAGGCCAGCGCACCGTTGCCGGTGCACTCTTCTTCGATCACCGATTGCAGATAGACCGGCGCTGCCGGCTCAAGACCCACTGCCTGCAGCGCCCGAAACGCATTGAGCCAGGCGATGATGCCGGCCTTCATGTCGGCTGCGCCACGGCCATAGAGCCGATCGCCGTCCAGCCGTGGCGAAAAGGGCGGCGAAGCCCACATCGAGGCATTGCCCACTGGCACCACATCGATGTGGCCATTGAAAATCAGCGATCGGCCCTTCACTTCGGTGGGCGTGTGAACGCCAACGACGTTCGGGCGGCCGTCATATGAGATCAGCGAAGGCGACCAGCCGCGATGGCTGCGCAGCTTGGCTTCGTCGATGTCGAAGCGGTCAACCCGAAGGCCCATCGAACCCATGCGATCGGCCATCCAGTTCTGAGCCGCTGCCTCCTCGCCCAGTAATGAGGGCAGGGCCACCAGATCGGACAGCATGCTGACCGTGTCACCACGCAGCGATGCAACCGATGCGGCGAGGTCGGCTTCGAGCTGGGCATCCACGTGCAGTGCGCTGGCGGGTAAGGCGGCATTCATGGGCGGGTCTCCGTGTCGATCGATTGGAAGCACAGGCAGATGTGCCAGAGGCTGTCGGTAGACTAGCAAACATGCCCCAAGCCTCCGAACGCCGAGCCATCGGGCTGATGCTCTCGGCCCTGTGTTTCCTGATCCTGCTCGATGCCAGCGGCAAGTGGCTGGGCATGAAGGGGTTTCCGGTTGCGGCCATCACCTGGTGGCGGTATCTCGGCCACATGTTGCTGGTGCTCGCCCTGTTTTTGCCCAGCCGTGGCATGGCGGTGCTGCGCACCACCAGCCTCAAGCGCCAGGCCTTGCGCGGTTCCATGATGGTGCTCATTTCGCTGCTGTATTTCGCGGCCCTGCGCGAGATGCCCTTGGCGCAGGCGACCGCGATCTTCTTCACCACGCCAATGATGACCACGCTGTTTGCGACGATCTTTCTGCGCGAACGCCCTGGCCTTTCGATCTGGTTGTCGATCATTGCCGGCTTCGTGGGCGTGCTGATCGTGATTCGACCCGGCGGCGACCTGCCCCTGAGCGGATCATTGCTGGTACTGGGTGCGGCGGCTGCAAACGGCGCCTACCAGACGCTCACCCGTGCGCAGGCGCTGGCGGATCCGCCGGAAGTGCAGGTGCTGTATGCCGGGCTGGCCGGTGCGGCTGTCATGACGCTGGCCCTGCCAGTGTGGTGGGAACCGGGCTGGTGGGCGTCACCTGCGTTCAGTGCCTTTGACTGGCTGGTCTTTGCGCTGATCGGCGTGGTGGGTGCGCTCGGTCATCTGCTGCTGGCGCGGGCCTTCAGTCTGGCGCCCGCGTCGCGCCTGAGCCCCTGGACCTATTCGCAGATGTTGCTGTCGATTGCACTGGGCTGGGCGGCCTTTGGCACCTCCCCCGATGCGGTGGCTCTGATCGGCATGGTGGTGATCGCCCTGAGCCCGCAGATCGTCTGGCTGTTCAGAAAGCCGGGTCTGACGCGGTGATGTCGAGTTCGCGCACCAGGCCTCGCACTGCGGCGGTGCTGAGGTTGAGCAGCGAGCCGATCGCCTCGAAATCATCGGGCAGGGCTGGATTGTCCCAGCCGTTCTGGCTGTGGCGGGCCAGCGCCGTGGCCAGCAGGACATTGCGCACCCGGGGCTGGGCGGCGAGGTGCGAGTTGGTCAGGTCGCGCAGCAACTCGGGCAGCCGCCAGGCGAGCATCAGCGCCTGCTCCAGATCGGCGATTTCAACATTGAGCACTTCGCGCTGAGCTTGCGCCGAGCGCAGGGTCGGGTCGGCGCGCTGGCGGTGCTGGATATCCAGGGCGAGTTCCGGTGTGAGGCACCACACGAGGCACTCTGCAAAGTCGTGCAGCAGCGCGGCTTCGTGGATCATCTCGGCATCGGTGTCCTGCCGATGCATGGCAAAACCGATCGCCAGGCGCGCCGCCCGGTGCGAGCGCTCGAGCACACGCCTGACACCGGTCAGCGCTTTCGGATGTTCACTTAGATGTGCCTCGAGGGTGGGCATTGCGCCGAATGCACGAAAGAACTCGGCTGTACCCATCATCAGCACCGATGCCGTGACGGATTCGAATTCGGACTGTGAGCGTCGCGAGCGCAACTCGCCGGCATGGGCCAGCACCTTGAGCGTCATCAGCGGATCTTCGAGCACGACCTCGGCGATCTCTCGAGGCGCCACATTGTCTTCATCCTCGTGCAGAGCGGCCACGGCCAGGGCCGTGCGCTCGAGCACCGGAATATCGGTCGTCTGAATCGCCCTGACCCAGGCTTGCAGGGTGGAGGGCGCGCGGGACAGCATGGCGGTCTCCTGAGTCTTGAAGTGCCACCCTATATCGGTCGTCTGCCTTCGATCTTGAGAAAAGCGCCGTTCAAGCCGGGTTGTTGTGCGGATTGGAATCGTTTTATAACGCTTGATGTTTAACGTAACGCGATATACGCTTGCGAAGTGATCAAGTCCTTCAGTTGCAAATCAACTGCGTCGCTTTTCTCGGGAAAATCCATCGCACGATGGATCAACATTCGAGTCGTCGCCGAACGGAAATTGGAGATGCTTCACCGGGCAACTCGGCTGGATGATCTCCGGGTGCCGCCCAATAATCGACTGGAGTCCTTAAAAGGCGACCGTGCCGGTCAGTACAGCATCCGTATCAATGACCAGTGGCGGATCTGCTTCCGATTTCAGGCCGGCAACGCGTTTGATGTGGAAATCGTCGACTACCACTGAAAAGAGAATCTGGATGAAAGCACTCAAGAACGGAATGCGCCCGATCCACCCGGGGGAAGTGCTGCGCGAGGAGTTTCTGATTCCAATGAAGCTCACTGCCCACTCGCTCGCTATTGCACTTCACGTACCGGCGCCGCGCATCAATGACATCGCCCGAGAACGGCGTGCAGTTTCAGCCGACACTGCCATGCGCCTCGCCCGGTTTTTCAATATGAGCCCGGAATTCTGGATGGGGCTTCAGGCCGACTATGAAATGGCACTCGCCCGCGAGCAGTTAGCCGAAGAGTTGAAAACGATTCGGCCGTTCAGGGCAGCGTTGGCAGTCTGAGCCTGGGCGCGCGCCTCAACTTGAAACATCCACGACCAGCTTGCCCAGGGCCTGCCGCGATTCCAGTGCAACCAGCGCCTGCGCCCCTTGCTCGAATGCAAACCGCGTCGAGACAGCCGGGCGGATCTTTCCGGCTTGCCACAGGTCGACAATGGTCTGCACATTGCGGGCGTTGGCCTGAGGGTCGCTTTCGCTGAAGTTGCGCAGATCCACGCCCACGATGAGGCTGCGCTTGAGGAGCACCAGATTCAGCGGCAGGCGCGGGATGCCGGCGGTGAAGCCCACCACCAGATGTCGGCCGTGTGGGCGCAGCGTCCGGGTAGCGGCTTCGGAATAAGGCCCACCCACCGGGTCGTAGACCAGGTCTGCGCCATGCGGGCCCACGAGCTGTTTGAGCTGGTCCGCCAGTGCTTTTTGCGAGTCACGTGTTGACAATGAGGCGGCGTCGCCGGGATACACGATGCCGTCTTGCGCACCGTGACGCAGTGCGAAATCGAGCTTCTCCTGGCTGGAGGCAGCAGCCAGTACCCGTGCCCCCAGGGCTCGTCCGAGATCCAGCGCGGCACTGCCCACGCCGCCTGCCGCACCGAGCACGAGCAGGGTTTCGCCGGCCTGCACATGGCCGCAATCGACCAGAGCGTGATAGGAGGTCGTGTAGGTGAGCAACAAGGCAGCGGCTTCATGCGCGGGCGCATCGGCTGCGATCTTCACGCAGCGGGTGGCCAGGGTCGCCACTTTTTCGGCCAGCCCGCCTGTGCCGCAGCGGGCAATGACGCGATCGCCTACCGCCAGCCCCTCCGTGCCCGGCCCCAAGGCTTCGACGATCCCGCAGACCTCTGAGCCGGGCGCAAAGGGCCTCGGCATTTTGACCTGATAGAGGTCGCGGATATACAGCGCATCCGGAAAATTCATGCCGACCGACAGCACTTTGAGCAGCACCTCACCGGCCTGGGGCAGCGGCTGCGGGATGTCTTCAAAGACGAGTGTTTCGGGGCCGCCTGGGCCATGGCTGATCAGGGCTTTCATCGGATAAGGCCTTTTAGAGGGCGTGTTTGGGGTGCGGATGGATGTTTCGAGGCTAGCAATGCGCTGATCGGGGGCGATGCCGATTGCTCCGGATCTGGAATACGAAGTCCCACCATGAAGGGCCGCTCTGACCCGGTTTCGCATCAAATCCGCTCAAGCGACTCCAGCGGCCATCGCGGCCGCACGTCGAAGCCTTCGGCTAGCCCGGGCAGCGCACCGCCCGCAGCCAGGGCCTGCAGCCGCAGTGAGCCGGCAAACGCGATCATCGCCCCGTTGTCGGTGCACAGCGCCGGCTCCGGGAAATGCACCCGGAACCCCTCGGCAGACTGCGCTGCAGCAAGCCGTTCGCGCAGCAGTCGGTTGGCACTGACGCCTCCGGCGATCACCAGCGTGTTCAGCCCGGACTGACGCAGCGCAGCCAGAGACTTGGCGACCAGCACCTCGACGATCGCGGTTTCGGCCTCGCACGCCAGGTCGGCTCGTGCCTGATCGTCGTCGAGCCCCTTGGCGATCCGGGTGGCAACAGCGGTCTTCAAGCCCGAAAAGCTGAAATCAAGATCGCCCGAGTGCAGTTTGGGTCGGGGCAGTTTGAATCGCCCCGGGTGGCCGGTCTGCGCCAGCTTCGAGAGCGCCGGGCCACCGGGATAGCCAAGCCCCAGCAACTTGGCACTCTTGTCAAAAGCCTCGCCGGCGGCATCGTCCACCGACTCGCCCAGCAAGGTGTAGGCACCGACCGCATCCACTCGCAGCAATTGCGTGTGCCCACCCGAAACCAGGAGTGCGACGAATGGAAAGTCCGGCGGATCGGCAGACAGCAGCGGCGAGAGCAGGTGGCCCTCGAGGTGGTGCACCCCCAGCGCTGGCTTGCCCAGCGCAAAGGCCAATGACGTGGCGACCGCGGCGCCGACCAGCAGCGCACCCGCGAGCCCGGGCCCTTCGGTGTAGGCGATCGCATCGAGGTCGGACACCGTGCAGCCGGCGTCTTGCAGCACCTGGCGAGTCAATGGCACGACCCGACGAATGTGGTCACGCGATGCGAGTTCGGGCACCACGCCTCCATAGTGCTCATGCATGGCGACCTGAGAATGCAGCGCCTGGGCGAGGAGGCCCCGTGCGCTGTCATAGAGCGCAACGCCGGTCTCATCGCAGGAGGTTTCAATGCCCAGGGTCAGCATCGGGTCAGTGTAACAAGCGCACCGAAAGCTCATCGGGTTCGTGCAGCGCACCGGCGATGTACGCATCGGGTCGGTGCAGGCTGCACTGTCATGTGGCACCGCGAGCGGGTTCTGCAAAAGCGAGGTGCTCAGGGTGGCGCTGGCCGCAACTCAATCCCAGGCTGCATCAAATGCCAGGCAAGCGCCTTTTGCAGCCCCGGGGTCTCCACGTGTCGGAGGCTGGCTCGATCCACTGCGAAAAGCGCTGGGTTTTCAGCCTTGTTTCGAACTTTCGCAGCGACCCGGCACACGCTTTGCGTCAGACGTCCCCCAAAACGGGGAAATGCATGGATGCACAGCGCTTCATCAGGGAAATCGGTCGTGGGCGCGAAGGCTCGCGAGGTCTGTCGCGAGACCTGGCCCGCCAGATGTTCGACTGCTTGTTCGAGAGCCAGTTCGATGCGATGCAGGTCGGCGCGATCCTGCAGTCACTGCGCATGAAGGGCGAGACGGTGCATGAAGTGTGGGCTGGCATCGAGGCGGTCGAAGCGCGCATGCGCCCGATCCCTGTCGATCCCGCGCGCCCGGTGATCTCCATCCCCAGCTACAACGGTGCCCGAAACACCCCGAACCTGGTGCCGCTGCTGGCCTGCCTGCTGGCTGATGCCGGAGTCCAGGTACTCATTCATGGTGTGACGCACGATCCGGCCCGAACCACCACCGCCAATGTGATGCAGGCGATGGGGCTTGGGTCGACCAACGCGGTTCAGGCTTCCCAGGCACTTCGACGCGGCGTGCCAGCCTTCGTCCCCATTGAAGCGATGTCGGACGAACTGGCCCGCCTGCTCGAACTGCGCGCACGCCTTGGGGTCAGAAACATCGGGCACACCCTGGCCAAGCTGATCAACCCCACTGACTCACCCTCATGCATGCGCCTGACCAGCTTCACGCATCCCGAATACCGCGAGTTGCAGCGCGAGCTGTTCCTGGCCACGGGCTGGCAGGGCCTGATGCTGCGCGCCACTGAAGGAGAAGCGGTTGCCAACACCCGGCGTCCGGCCCAGATCGACTGGTTGCGCGACGGGCGATGCCAGACCGTGGTCTCCGCGCGCAGCGATCCGGCACGTGACTTGCCGTCCCTGCCCGATTCCCTGGATGCCGGGATCACCGCCCGCTGGATCCAGTCGGTGTTGTCCGGCGAGCGTCCGGTGCCCGAGGCGATTCAATGCCAGGCCGATGCGATCCTTGACTGTCTGGGCCTGGGCGTGGCCCACGGTGAACTCCAGACATAAGACCTCAGTGCAGGAGGAACGCAGCAGCCCTGAACGTCGCATCGGTATCATTCGGAGCTTGCGAATGGGTTTCAGACCCTGCGAAGGTCCATGCTTCCTCGATTTGATGCGGTCATCGTCGGTGCCGGTGCGGCGGGTCTGTTCTGCGCGGGCGTGGCCGCCCAGCGCGGCCTGCGGGTCGCGCTCATCGATCATTCCGAGCGACTGGCCGAGAAGATCCGCATCTCGGGCGGTGGGCGCTGCAATTTCACCAATCTCGAAGCCGACCGGCCCGATCGCTTCATCAGCCGCGACCCACGGTTTGCCCGCCACGCCCTGCGGGCCTATCGGCCCGATCGTTTCATTGCGCTCATGCAGTCCTACGGCATCAGCTGGCATGAGAAGCATCGCGGCCAGCTGTTCTGCGACGACTCCAGCGAGCGGGTCATCGAGATGCTGCGCACCGAGTGCGATCGCGGCGGCGTGCACTGGCTGAGGCCCTGCGCGGTGCAAGAGGTGGCGCAGTCTGATGCGTCGGGTTTCAAGTTGCACACCGATACTGGCGAGATTGCCTGCACGTCGCTTGTGATCGCCACCGGGGGCCTGTCGATTCCGAAGATCGGTGCGACCGACTGGGGTTTGCGTCTGGCTCGCCAATTCGGCCTGGAGGTGATCGAGCCGCGCCCGGCCCTGGTGCCGCTTACCTTCACCGCCCAGTCCTGGGAGCCGTTTGCGGCCTTGTCAGGCCTCGCACTCGAGGTCGACCTGTCCTTGCCCGAACGCCCGGATGCGCCGCGATTTCGCGAAGACCTGCTGTTCACCCACCGTGGCCTGTCAGGCCCGGCCATTCTTCAGGGCTCGAGCTACTGGCAGGCGGGCGAGCCGGTGGCCATCGATCTGGCGCCCGGACGCGACCTCGGCCAGGCGCTCACGCAGGCCCGCGATGGCACACGCCAGCAACTCGGTACCGTCCTGTCCGCTGTCGTGCCCAAGCGGCTCGCCCAGACCTGGCTTGCTGACGCGGGTGTTGCAGCGCTGGTGCCGGCCGCGCCGGGTGGCGCTGCCGTGTCTGAGCGACGCATCGCTGAGCTCGGCAACCGCACCCTGCAGGCACTGGCATCACGATTCAAGGACTGGCGTATCCAGCCGGCCGGTACCGAGGGCTGGCGCAAGGCCGAAGTCACTGCAGGCGGCGTGGCCACGGCCGAACTCGATCCAAAGAGCCTGCAGGCCCATCGCATTCCGGGTCTTTACTTCATCGGCGAAGTCGTCGATGTCACCGGCTGGCTCGGGGGCTACAACTTTCAGTGGGCCTGGGCAAGTGGCTGGTGCGCCGCCCAGGCCCTGCCAAAGCGCTGAACCGTCAGAACCCCATGCGCTGACGTCGGGCGTTTCGCTCGCTCAGGTCATCAGCGATCAGCTCACTGCGGCCATCGAGACGGGCCGTCCCGAACGCCCCCAGCAGGGTGCGCCGCATCTCCCGGGGTGCCACGCCGGCCAGCCGATCAGTGACCGCATCGGAGGGCAGCGGTGGGAAAACCCGGCCCCAGTTGTGCGATTCGCGAATCTCGCGGTAGATGGCCTGCGCAATGCGCCGCGATCCGTCGGCGTCTGGTGGCTCGATCTGATACACATTCATCCGGTTCAGGATCGGCTCGGGAATGCGGGCCGCATCATTAGCGGTGGCAATCCAGATGATGTCCGAGCAGTCGATCGGCACCTCTGCGAATTCGTCCGAGAAGCTGCGTGCGGTTTCGATCTCCAGCAGTGAATACAGCGCACCGAGCGGGTCGTAATGGCTCTCGGCCGAGGCTTTGTCGATTTCATCGACCACCATCACCGGATTGGCATAGTCACCATGAACCAGCGTGTCGAAGACCTTGCCGGTCCTGGAGTTGCGCCACTGCGACGACGCACCCGAGAGCACCCAACCCGCGGTGAGCGAGCTCATCGAGATGAATCCGTAGCCGGTGCCCAGCATCTGCGAGAGCCGTTTTGCAAAGTGCGTCTTGCCGATTCCAGGGTCGCCCAGCAGCAGCACCGGCGACAGTTGCAGCGGGTCATCGCTTTCCATGCACAGCACCAGCTGCTTGCGCAGGTCGTCGAGCACCTCGGCAAAATTGGGCAGCTCGTCGGCAAGCGCGTCGAAGTCGGGCATCCGACCCGGTTTGACGCTGAAACGCTCGCCGCCCACGCGGATCATCTTTTCATAGGTGCTGCGCAGCGCCTCGTTGGCCCCGGGCTGCAGGTCTTCCAGGGCCGATTCGACCGCCTGCGTGGCGTAAACCTGCTTGAATCCGGCGATCGCAAAACCGTTGCCGCCGACGATTGGGGAGTGGGACTGCTGCATCGAATACCTCCATGCAAGAATGAACCCGACCGACCTCTCAGACGAATCCATTGTCGGCGTCTGATGGCCGTGCAATCAACATTCGTGCCAACCGTTGGTCGGACCTGAGCCAACGCTGATGCATCCAACGGCCAAGCTGATTTCCGACTTGCTCCTGGCCTGCTGCCTGGGCTATCATCGACGGTTCTGCTGAAAGGGGGTGATTTTCAATGCCGACCATCCGTGTCAAGGAAAACGAGCCGTTCGACGTCGCTTTGCGTCGTTTCAAGCGCACGATCGAGAAAACTGGCTTGCTCACGGAGTTGCGTGCGCGCGAGTTTTACGAGAAGCCGACTGCCGAGCGCAAGCGCAAGAAGGCTGCGGCCGTCAAGCGTCATTACAAGCGTCTTCGCAGCCAGATGCTGCCCAAGAAGCTGTACTGACCGCCTCGATCCGCAGCAGCACCGGGCGGCCCTGACGGGCGCCCGCGCAGTTTGCAGCCCGCAGTCCAAGACTGACGGGCTGTTTCTGTTTCCGAAAGACCGTTATTGGGAGTCCGCGAATGAGCCAGCCCAACGCCACCCTCAAGGACCGCATCACCGAGGACATGAAAGCCGCCATGCGCGCCCGGGAGGCCGCACGGCTTGGCGCAATCCGCCTGCTGCTGGCCGCGATCAAGCAAAAAGAGGTTGATGAGCGCATCGTCGTCGATGACGCCCAGGTCAGTGCTCTGGTCGACAAGCTGATCAAGCAGCGTCGCGACTCCATCGCCCAGTTCGAGCAGGCCGGGCGCACGGATCTTGCTGCGCAGGAACGCGCCGAAATCGATGTGCTCTCGGCCTATCTGCCAGCGCAGGCCAGTCCCGACGAAGTTGAGGCGGAAATCGCCGCAGCCCTTGCCGCCGTCGGCGCAAAGGGTCCGCAGGACATGGGCAAGGTGATGGGCATTCTCAAGCCGCGCCTGGCCGGTCGGGCAGACCTGTCGGCCGCTTCGGCAGCCGTCGGCGCGCGGCTCAAGGCACTGGCGGCATCCCCCTCTGGGGCCTGAGGCGTCTGTGCGCTGCGGCGCAGGCGCGCGTCAGCCACTGCTGGCCCTTCAATCCGGTCTGTCCGGGCGATAGACTGCAGCCGTGATTCCGCAGTCATTCATCCAGGAGCTGATCGCCCGAGTCGACATCGTTGAGGTGGTCGGCCGAACCGTCAAGCTCAGGAAGGCCGGCGCCAACTTTCTGGGCCTGTGCCCGTTTCATGGCGAAAAATCGCCGTCGTTCACCGTGTCGCCTGCCAAGCAGTTCTATCACTGCTTCGGATGTGGCGCGCACGGTTCGGCCGTCGGGTTCCTGATGGAGCAGGCCGGCCTCGGGTATGTCGACGCGATCCACGAACTGGCCCGCTCGCAGGGCCTGAGCGTGCCCGATGAGCGGGTCGCCGGCGAGGCGCCGCGCCGGGACCCGGACCTGCTCGAGGCGCTGGAAGCTGCGAGCCGCTATTACAAACACAGGCTTCGGGATTCGCCCCCGGCCATCGAATACCTTAAGGGGCGCGGTGTCACCGGCGAAATTGCAGCCCGCTTCGGTCTGGGCTTTGCGCCTGCGGGATGGCGTGGCCTGCAGGCCGCCGTGTCGGATTACTTCGCGCCCAATCTGCTCGAGGCAGGGCTGGTCATCGAACCTGATGACGATGAGCCACACTCGACCGTCGCAGGGCAGGGCCCTGTTGAGCAGCGGAGCGGCGAGCCATCCGGGCCGGTTGATGGCGTGCCGCGCAAGCGCCGATATGACCGGTTTCGGGATCGGATCATGTTCCCGATCCGCAATCCACGCGGCCAGGTGATCGGCTTTGGCGGACGCGTGCTGGGTAAGGGCGAGCCGAAATACCTCAATTCGCCCGAGACGCCCCTGTTTTCCAAGGGCCGCGAGCTCTACGGCCTGTTTGAGGGGCGGGATGCGATTCGCAAGGCTGACTGCATCATCGTGGTCGAAGGCTATATGGATGTGGTGATGCTGGCCCAGTATGGCGTCGGCAATGCAGTGGCCACCCTGGGCACGGCGACCACCGCTCAGCACGCCCAGAAGTTGCTGCGCCTGGTCGATCGGGTGGTCTTCGCGTTTGACGGCGATGCGGCCGGGCGGCGTGCTGCATGGCGTGCGCTGGAGTCCTGCCTGCCTCATGTGGCCGACACCAAGCGGATCGATTTCCTGTTTTTGCCGCCCGAGCACGATCCGGACAGCTTCGTGCGCGAGCACGGCCCCCAGGGGTTTGCCGAGCAACTGGCCGGCGCGCTGCCGCTGTCGGAATTTCTGATCCGCGAGTTGTCATCCCGGGTCGACCTGAACATGCCCGAAGGCCGGGCCCGGTTTCAGGCCGATGCACGCCCCTTGCTGCTGGCGATGCCGGCGGTCGCGTTGCGTTTGCAGCTGCTCCAGGCGATTGCCGGCAAGGCGCGGGTCAGCACCGAAGACCTTGTCGCCTTCGTGAGCGCGGGGGCAAAATCCGAGGCCCGCGGCAGCACGCCTGCCGGCTGGCGCTCCGAAGCCTCGGATTCAAGCCGCGCAGCGCAATCGGGCGCGCGCCGAGACGCACGACCATCCACCGATTCTGGAGCCGACCCTCAAAGGCCGTGGCAGGCAAGCCGACGACGCCCAGCCTCCCAGGCTGAATTGCCGGACCTGCAGCGCCGGGTGTGTTTCCTGCTAGCCTTGCAGCCCAGCGTGGCCGCCGAACCGATCGCGATGGAGTTTCTGCCTCGAGCGGTCGTCGACTGGATCGGTCGGCTGGCTTTGTTGCCTGCGCACACGCATTTCGCCGGGCTGATCGAGTCCTTGCGTGAGACCGATCCCGGACTCGCCGAGTCGCTGCAGGCCCAGGCCACCCGGGATCGCGGCCTGCTTGCAGATCTGGACGTCGAGGCAGTGCGAATCGAAGTCGAAGGGGCGCTGAACCAGTTGCGAGCCCAGGGGGTACGTGATGAGGTTGATCGCCTTGCCGCTTCCGGTCTTCAGGATGAAGCAGCGCGGCTTCGCTACGCCGAGCTGCTGGCCTTGAGAAAGACGCTGTCAGCACCCTGAAATCGGTTAGAATCAAAGGTTTTCTCGAATCGCTTTCCTGATTCCTTTCGGCACGACCTGAAAGGGGGTGTGAGCGATGTCATCCAGCAAGGCCCGTCAGCGCACCGTGGGGACTACTTTGGCCAGCAAATCATCCGTGAAGCCCATCAAGACAGCGTCTGCAAAGCGGGAGACGCCTGAACCCGGCGCTCCGACATCCGCTCGCACGCAGTCCGCAGCCAAGACACCCGCCAAATCGACAGCCAGCCGAGCGGTTGCGCCTGCCAAGGCAAGCCAGGCCGCCAAGGCGGTCAAGCCGGCGACCCCGCCGTCCCGCGGCGCCGCATCCGCCAAGTCGAGCCCGGCGCGAGCCACGGTCAAAGCCTCGACCAAACCCGCCGCTCCGGTTTCTGCTGCGACCAAAACAGCCAGCAAGGCGGTTGGCGCCCGTGTCGCCACCCCGTCCGCAGCCGTGCCCAAGGCGTCTGCGGTCAAGGCCGTGCCGGCTAAAGCCGCAAGCGCCAAGGCGCCTGTGGCGCGAGTGGCATCCGGCAAAGCCACCGACCGCACCGAGGCACCCAAGGCTGCCCCAGTCAAGGCAAGCGCCGTGGTGACCGAGGCGGCGACATCCCTCAAGCCGGCCCGCAAGGCCGCAGCGGCCAAGGCGACCCCACCCGCTGCGAAGGCAGCCGCCGCCAAGGCCGGTGCCAAGGGCGCCAAGGCCAAGGCCGGCCCGCCCGCAGACGATGCTGATCTCGACATCATCGGCGATCCGACGGATTCACTCGAAGACGGTGATGTGGGCGAGGTCGAGGCGATCGAGGTCATTCCTGCGCCGCCGCCGCCCAAGGTTCGGGCCCGCGACAAGCGTGCCAAGGAAAAGGCCCTGATCCGCGATGCGCTCGCTCACAACCTGGGCAGCTCGGAAGAAGAACTCGAGGTCAAGCGTAACAAGCTCAAGTCGCTGATCAAGCTGGGCAAGGAGCGCGGCTTTCTCACCTACGCCGAGATCAACGACCACCTGCCGGAAGATCTGGTCGATGCCGAAGCCGTCGACTCGATCATCACCACCTTCAGCGACATGGGGATCACCGTCTACGAGCGCGCCCCTGACGCCGAGACCCTGCTGATCAACGACAACACCCCGGTCGTCTCCTCCGACGAAGACGCCGAAGAGGAAGCCGAGGCGGCGCTCTCGACGGTCGATTCCGAGTTCGGCCGTACCACCGACCCGGTGCGCATGTACATGCGCGAAATGGGCTCGGTCGAGCTGCTCACCCGCGAGGGTGAGATCGAGATCGCCAAGCGCATCGAAGACGGCCTCAAGCACATGGTCATGGCGATCTCCGCCTGCCCGACCACCATCGCCGAGGTCCTGGCCGCAGCCGACAAGATTCGCGCTGAAACCATGCGCATCGATGAAGTCGTCGACGGCCTGATCGATCCGAACGCGGAAGAAGATTTTTCGCCGCCACAGCCGGCTGCCGCCGCTGCCATGGCAGAGCTGGATGCCGACGAAGACAGCGAGGCCGACGCCAACAGCGCCAACACCGCCAAGCTCCAAGAGTTGCGTCGTGCGTCCCTGGAAAAATTCGAACACATCAGCCGCTGGTTCGACCGCATGCGCGTGGCCTACGAAAAAGAAGGCTACAAGTCCAAGCCTTATCTGAAGGCGCAGGCCGAGCTGCAGGAAATGCTCATGACCATCCGCTTCACCGCGAAGATGGTCGAGAAGCTGTGCGACACCCTGCGCTCGCAGGTCGAGGAAGTCCGCACGCTGGAGCGCGCGATCGCCGAGATCTGCGTGCACAAGGTCGGCATGCCCCGTGAGCATTTCATTCGTTCTTTCCCGGGCAACGAATCCAATCTGCGCTGGGTCGAAAAAGAAGCCGAAGTGCTGCAGCCTTATGCAATCACGCTTCGTCGCAACATCCCGGCCGTGCAGGACCTTCAGCAAAAGCTGATCGACCTGCAGGCTCGCGTCGTGCTGCCGTTGCCTGATCTCAAAGAGATCAACAAGCAGATGTCGATGGGCGAAGCGCGGGCCCGCAAGGCCAAGCGCGAAATGACCGAGGCAAACCTGCGCCTGGTGATCTCGATTGCCAAGAAATACACCAACCGCGGGCTGCAGTTCCTCGACCTCATTCAGGAAGGCAACATCGGCCTGATGAAGGCGGTCGACAAGTTCGAATACCGCCGGGGCTACAAATTCTCGACCTACGCCACCTGGTGGATTCGTCAGGCCATCACCCGCTCGATCGCCGACCAGGCGCGCACCATCCGCATCCCGGTTCACATGATCGAGACGATCAACAAGATGAACCGCATCAGCCGTCAGATCCTGCAGGAAACCGGCGCCGAGCCCGACCCGCAGACCCTGTCGACCAAGATGGAGATGCCCGAGGACAAGATCCGCAAGATCCTGAAGATCGCCAAGGAACCGATCTCAATGGAGACCCCGATCGGCGACGACGACGACTCCCATCTGGGCGATTTCATCGAGGACACCGCGACGCTGGCGCCAGCCGACGCGGCACTGCATGGCTCGATGCGCGATGTGGTCAAAGAGGTCCTCGACTCCCTCACCCCGCGCGAGGCGAAGGTGCTGCGCATGCGCTTTGGCGTCGAGATGAGCACTGACCACACGCTTGAAGAAGTCGGCAAACAGTTCGACGTGACTCGCGAACGCATTCGCCAGATTGAGGCCAAAGCCTTGCGCAAGCTGCGTCATCCCTCGCGGGCCGACAAGCTCAAGAGCTTCCTCGAAGGCCAATGAGCGATTTTCGAACCCCGGTGTAACAGGCCGGGGTTCGATACAAACGGTCGGTCTGCTACGCTCCAGCTATGAACCAGACCATCGAATTTGGTGTCCCCGCGACGCTTGCGCTGGCCGCGCTGGTGCTCATTGTCGGCCGCGCCCTCATCAATCGGGTCGCTTTCCTGCAGCGCTACTCCATCCCTTCCGCGGTGGTGGGCGGGCTGCTCGCGGCAGCATTCTCTTTGCTGCTACATGGCATGGGCATCCATCTGGTATTTGACAAGGCTCTTCAGCCCAGTCTGATGCTGGCCTTTTTCGCGACGGTGGGGCTAGGTGCAGACGTTCGCATGCTCGCGCGTGGCGGCAAGATGCTGCTCATTTTTTCGCTGGCCATCGTGGCCATGCTCGTGATTCAGAATCTGATCGGATTTGGTGCAGCAAAGCTGCTGGGCATTGATCCTTTGATCGGATTGATCGCGGGTTCGATCACCATGGCCGGCGGGCATGGAACCGGCGCTGCCTGGGGGCAGAAGTTCGCTGATGCCTATGGCCTGACCGCTGCACCGACGCTGGCACTCGCGGCGGCAACCTTCGGCCTGGTGGCTGGTGGTCTGATCGGTGGACCGGTGTCGCGGCGACTGGTCGAACGGCTGGCCGCGAAGGGTGAACCGCTTGGAGAAATCGGAGGACATCAGGCTCGCGGGTCTGATCAGGCTGGGTCCGTGCGACCGATGACTGCCGATCGCCTGATCATCACCATCCTGCTGATCACCACCTGCATGGTGGCCGGGCTGAACCTGGTCAAGTGGACTGATAACCCGAGCTTTACGCTGCCGACCTTCGTCTGGACACTGTTTACCGGCGCAGTCATCCGCAACCTGCTGGCCTTGTTTCGTTGGCACGAGGTCGACGGCGAGGCACTGGAATTCGCCGGCAATATCTCGCTGTCGCTGTTTTTGGCCATTGCATTGATGAGTCTGCGCCTGTGGGAAGTGGCCGCTCTGGCCGGACCTATGCTGGTGATTCTGGCGCTGCAGGTGATCGCAGTCGCATTGGTCGCGACACTCATTACTTTCCCGCTCACCGGCCGGAACTATGAGTCGGCGGTGCTGGTCGCCGGGCAATGCGGCTTTGGCCTGGGCGCCACACCCACGGCGATTGCGAACATGCAGGCAGTGACCGAGAAATTCGGTTACGCCCGCCAGGCTTTCATCGTAGTGCCGGTGGTCGGAGCCTTCCTGATCGATATCATTAATGCCATAGTAATCGGTGGCTTCGTGAGCTGGCTGGCGCCGCTTCGATAATCCCAGCAGTCTCGCACTGCACGGTGACCCGATCGGCCGCAGGCCAATCGGGCACCACACTCCGAAGCCGGATCAGACGATCCGACTCTTGTGCCCCGCCCAGTATTTCTCCCGCAGCGGCTTTTTGTAGAGCTTGCCGGTGGGCAGCCTGGGTAGCGCGTCCTTGAAGTCAATCGACTTCGGGCACTTCAGCTTGGCCAGATGTTCCTGGCAAAACCCGATCAGCTCCTGCGCGAGCGCGTCGTCGGCGGTGATGCCCGGCATCGGCTGAATGACCGCTTTGACCTCCTCGCCGAGGTCTTCGTTCGGCACACCAAAGACGGCTGCGTCAGCGACTTTCGGATGCGTGATGAGCAGGTTTTCGCATTCCTGCGGATAGATGTTCACGCCGCCCGAGATGATCATGAAGGTCGAGCGGTCGGTGAGATACAGGAAACCGTCGTCATCGACATAGCCGACATCGCCCACAGTGCTCATTGAGCCATCGGGTGAGCGGGACTCGGCTGTTCTGGCCGGGTCGTTGAAGTACTCGAAGGGCGAGGCGGTCTTGAACCAGATCTCGCCTGAAGTGCCCTTGGCCACCGGCTGCATGTTCTCGTCGAGAATGTGCAGGTCGCCCAGCAGCACGCGACCCACGCTGCCGCGATGGGCCAGCCATTCGGCTGTGTCGCAGGCGGTAAAGCCCAAGCCTTCGGTGGCACCGTAGTACTCGTGAATGATCGGCCCCCACCATTCGATCATCTGCTCCTTGACCTGGGCGGGGCAGGGCGCTGCAGCATGCACAGCGATTTCCAGCGACGAGAGGTCGTAGCGCGTGCGAACGCCCTCGGGCAGTTTCAGCATGCGCGAAAACATCGTGGGCACCAGCTGCGTGTGCGAGACCTTGTATTGCTCGACCAGCGCGAGATAACGCTCCGGGTCAAAGTGCTCCATGATGATCACCGTCCCGCCGTTGCGCACAGTGAGTGCAACCGCGGCCTGCGGTGCCGAATGGTAGAGCGGCGCAGGCGAGAGATAGATCATGTTCTCGCGATAGCGCCACAAGGTGTTCAGAAAGCGAAAGAGCGCAAGTGGTTCCGCGGGCGGATTCTCAGGCAGCGGCCTCACGATGCCTTTGGGCCGCCCGGTCGTGCCCGAGGAATAGAGCATCGGCGTGCCCAGCGATTCATCGGCAATCGGTGTGTGCGGCAGGCCCGCAACAGCTTCGGCGAAATCCTGCACGACGCAGTCGCCCACTCTTGCGACCATGCCCGGCGCACCCGTGCCATCAACGACCAGGCACAGACCCACCTGCGGGCTGTGCACCAGCGCCTGCAAGGCCACCTCGAGTTTGGCGCGCGAGGTGATCAGCAGCTTCGACTCGCTGTTGTTCAGGATGTAGGCGAGTTCTTCGGCAGTGAGAAATGAATTGACACAGGTGTAGTAGAGGCCCGCACGCTCCCCGGCACCACAGGCCTCGAGGTAACGGTTGTTGTTCTCCATGAAGAGGGCGTAGTGGTCCAGGCGCTGCAGGCCTTGCGCGCGCAGTCGATGCGCCAGCTGATTGGTGCGGACATCGAATTGGGCGTAGGTCACCGCCTCGCCGGTCGATGCCATGATGAAGACCGGGCGGTCCGGGTTCAGTTCGGTGTACTTACCTGCGTACATGGGGTCTCCTAATGGGGGCGATTTTTTTGAAGAATCTAGCATTGATTCAGGGACCGGCTGGCTTGCCTCGCTGCATCTGCGCCCTGAAGTTGAAACCCGAATTGGCCGGGCGAGGTCTAGCGGGCGCGAATCAGCTGGGCGCCGATCACCTGTGCTGCACCCTTGTCGAATGTCCATAGCGGCTGCTCGCCCGCTTGGGTCGCCAGTGCGACATGCAGGCAATCGGCGAAATCTGCAGACCCTTCGCGGTACAGATGAAGCGCCACTTCCAGAGCACGTTCCGATTCGAACGTCAGTTCCGCCGCCGAGAACAGGCTCGAGAGCGCCTGCAGAACGTCTTCCTTGATGTATCCAAAGCGGGCGCGCAGCACCCACTCCAGCTCAAGCGTCACGGTGACCGGAACGAAAAGCGACTGGCCACTTGTCACGCAACGGCTGATCAGGCGCTTGGCAGCGGCGAGCTGACCGCTGTCATCCTGCACGAGGTAGCGGACAAGCACATTCGTGTCGAGCGAAGGCATGAAGCCCTCAGCGAAAGGCGTTCATGTCCTCAACACGCACCGGCTGGCCCTTGGGCGTCTTCAGCATGCCGGCCATGTCGAGGATAGATCGGGTCTTTGCCCTGACGATAATGGTTCCGTCAGGCATCGCAGACCAGACCAGGCGTGTACCAGGCTTGGCCTGCACGAGTGCGCGGATCTCAGCCGGGACGGTTGTTTGGCCTTTGGATGTGATGGTGGATTCAGTCATAGCATTCCTTACTTTTTAATTAACTGTAAGGTAACAATCCTCGATGCACAAGCGATCGATGGGCGGCTTGCCTACAATGCCGGCATGAAACTCATCAGTTACAGAACCTCGCCCGGGCGCATCTCAGTGGGTGCCGTCAACGGCCATTCAGTCACCTGCCTCGACGAAGTGATCGCCAGCCTGCCACTGGATGATCGGGCCCTCGATGCCCTGGCCCTTCGTGGCATGAGCCCTGCCCAGCCCTCCATGCTCAGGCTGCTGTTTGCAGGCGCAGTGGGTATGGCTTCCGTGCAGGCCTTCGTCGATCGCAACAACGCGGCGAACGCGCGTCTTTCTGACCTGCATCTGCTCGCGCCCGTTCCCAGACCCGGCAAGATTGTTGCCATTGGGCGCAACTATGGCGAGCATGCGAAAGAAACCGGCACAGCCAGCTTCGAGAAGCCCCGCATCATCACCAAGATGGCGTCCAGCGTGGTTGCGCCGGGTGCGGTCGTTCCAATCGGCGCGGCAACAAAGCCCGATTTCGAGGT